>Ga0070671_100000241_pt1 | contig 36855 bp, 17 predicted proteins | sample KBSS73metaG_FD_65341 | JGI IMG/M metagenome (GOLD analysis project Ga0070671, IMG submission 65341) | Switchgrass rhizosphere microbial communities from Kellogg Biological Station, Michigan, USA - KBS S7-3 metaG | ecosystem: Host-associated > Plants > Roots > Rhizosphere > Soil ...
GAGGCGGCTCTGGTGTACGTGCGCACCGTCAAGCCGGACGGTACGACCGTGGTCACCGATCTGTCGCGCGCCTTCGAGCAATCATTGATGCCCAAGAACGTGGCGGAGAGCACGACGCTGCGCAGCAAGGTCGTTCCGGTCTCGAACCTTGCGCTCGGGGATGCGCTCGAATGGAAGTCCCGCACGCGCATCGTGCGCCCCCTCCTGCCAGGCGGCTTCGCGGCGTCGTACCTCTCGGGGGGGAACCTCGCGATCGACGAGGAGCGCGTCTCGCTCGACGTCCCCGGGGACATTGCGGTGAGCCTGCGGTACGACACCGACTGGACCTACGCGATCGACGAGAACGAGGGCCGCCGCGTTCACCGATGGTCCCGTAAGGGACGCCCCGCCGGCCGCCGGACGGGGAGCAAGCCTGTCTTCATCGCCACGACGTTCGCCACCTGGGAGACGATGGGCGCGTGGGGCGCGGGACTGTTCGAGGAAGCGACGAAGGTCCGTCCCGAGATCGAAAGCCTCGCGAAGAAGCTCACGGAAGGCTGCACGACCGACGCGCAGAGAGCGGAGGCTCTCTACCGATACGTCGCGACGCGGGTGCGCTACTTCTCGCTTCGATTCGAAGACCATGCCTTTCGTCCCCACGAAGCCGTCCAGGTGCTGCACAGCGGCTATGGCGACTGCAAGGACAAGGCCGCGCTGCTGATCGCGCTGTGCCGCTCCTCGAACCTGCGCGCCACGCCCGTCCTCGCGCGGCTCGGCTACGACCTGTCCGAGCCGGACGTTCCTTCTCCCGAGCAGTTCAATCACGCCTTCGTGGCGGTCGATCTCGAGGACCGGACGCTCTGGCTGGATCCTACGACCGGCGCGATCCCTTTCGGAGCGACGTCGGCCGCCCTGCGGGGCCGGCAGGTGCTCCGGCTCGATACGCCCGGTGCGCGGATCACGCGGGTGACGGATGTCGCGGGCCCGCAGCAGACCCGCATCCGCAGCGAGGGGACCGTGGACGCCGCCGGCACGCTCGACCTCAAGACGCACGTCGAAGTGCGGGGAGATCTGGAAGTGCTGCTCCGCCTTGCGTTCCAGGCGGGCGGGGAGGAAGGCCGCCGGTCGGTCGTTCAGACCCTCGTCCGGATGCTGGCTCCCGGCGGCACGATCGCCGATATCCGTGGCACGGACCCTCTCGATCTCGATCACCCGTTCGGGGTGGATTTCAGCGTGCGGCGGCCGGGCTTCGTCTCGGCCCTCGATAAGCGCGCGAACGTGCCACTGCCGACCGTCGCACCGCTCTTCCTCGAAGAAGTCGGAGCCCAGACGCGAGCCTTCCTGATGCAGTTCCAGACCGAGGATCCCGATCAGCCCGCGCCGGAGCCCGTGCCCTATCCGGGGATGGACCTGCAGGAAACGCTGAGCCTCGGGCTGCCCTCGTCGGCGGTGGAGCTGCCCGTGCCCATCACGACCGAGACCCCGGAGGCGAGCTACCGGTCGTCCTTCGCGATGCGGGAGGGGCGCATCGAGGCGACGCGCACGCTCACGATCCAGCCTTCTCCCAAGCAGCGCGCCGCGCTCGATCACGTGCGCGAGCTCGCTACGAAGGACGCGGCGCAGACGGCCGTTCTGCAGCGACCCCAGGGGGACGTGTCTTCCGCGATCGCGGGCCTGAGCGCCGATCAACTGGTCCAAATGGGCGCGGCCAGCCTGAGCCGTGGTGAGTTCCAGTCCGCGCAGCAGGCACTGGAGGCCGCGGTCGCGAAGGAGACCCAGCATGCCAATGCCTGGTTCCTTCTTGCCGTCGCCCATGCCCAGCAGAAACATTGGAACGAGGCGGTCAAGGCCGGCAAGCAGCAGGTCGAGATCAATCCCTATCACAAGGACGCCTGGATGCTGCTCGGGCAGGTCGATGGGGAGCTGCAGGACTGGAAAGGAGCGGAGAGCGCCTTTCGCAAGCGTCTGGAGCTGGACCCTCTCGACGCGATGAGCTATTCGTACCTGGCGCTCACGCTCAAGAACCAGGGCAAGAGGAAAGAGGCCTTCACGGTCCTCGAGAACGGCGTCCGGGCGGTCCACGACGATCCCCTTCTGCTCATGTTCTATGCGACCGCGCTGGAGGCTGAAGGCCGGACCGCGGAATCGAAACAGCGCCTCGACCAGGCCCTCGCCGCCGCCAAGGCGCGAGGGATCGACCTGACCAAGACGAATCCGATGCCTCTCGGGAACCCTTTTGCGGCGGTCAAGGTCCCGATGGACGAGGCCGGCAAGGGCTCGGCCGAGACGCTCGCCGAAGCGGAGGCAGGCCTCCGCAAGACCGTCGGCCAGCTCGCCGGCCTGCAGACGCCCGACGCGAACTATTCCAGCCTCCCCATGATGATCGAGCTCGCGCAGCGGCTCGACCGCACGGGAAAGATGCTCGCCCAGCAGGACCGCAAGCGTGCGCGCGGCCTGCTGCGGGCCGCGGTCGAGATCTCGTACAATCCCGAGATCGCGGGCCACCTCGCCGAGCTCGAGGCGAGCGACGGCAAGACGGACGAGGCGCTCCGATGGGCGGCCATGGCGACCCACGGCGGCCGGGACATGGCGGTCTTCCCCAAGAACCTGCGCCCGCTCGTCGACCTGCCGGAGGCCGACCTCAAGAAGAAGCTACTGGAGCTGTCGTATACGTTCATCACGGACCGAACAATCCCAACCGGCTACTTCCATCTGCCCACCAAGGTCGATCCCGAGACCGAAGCCATGCTCTCGGGCGAAAGAGGGCGTCCGTCGCTGCACGTCCGCGTCCGCGTCCTCGTCAGCGAGTCGGGGAAGGCCCTGAAGGCGGTGAGCGACGCGAAGGACCCGGCGATCCGCGGCGTCAGCGGAGCGGACATCATGAAGATCCCCTTCCCGACGCTGCAGTGGGATGGACGCGCCGTGCGGACGATCCGGACGGTCGACATCGTCTATCACTCGCGCCACTCCGTGAATGCCTTCTACGGGTACGGTCCCTCTCCGTCCGGAGAGGTCGCCGTGGGTCTTCGCGGCCTGTCGTACTACCTCGGGAAGTAGCGCCTCGATGCGCCGGCGCGCGGCGGGGACGGATCGACATCGGGTCCGCGAACACCGTCCGGTTCTGGGATTTCCCGTCCCAGGTTCGCACACCCGACCGACCCGGGAGAACGCTCGGCCCGTGAGAAGCGGCGTCTTTCCCGGTGGCCGGAGGTACGGGATCGCCGACGAAGGCTGGTACGGGTCTTGATAGCAGGGCTCCTGTGATCAGCCCCAGAACCGCAGCCCTCGCCGGGAGACAGGCATGACGGTATTTCGCGACCTCATCCAGGACCTGCGGCACGGGGCGCGGATGCTGATGCGCAGCCCCGGGTTCACGATCGTCGCCGTGGTCACGCTCGCGCTCGGAATCGGCGCGAACACAGCGCTCTTCAGCGTCGTCAATGCGGTGCTCCTGCGTCCCTTCGCTTTTCCCGAGAGCGACCGGATCGTCATGGTGTACGAAACGAACCACGGAAAGGGCTGGAACCGCTTCACCGCATCGGTGGCGAACTATCTCGACTGGAAGACCTCCGCGCGATCCATGGACGCGCTCGCGGCCTTCACGGCCGGCAACTACATCCTCACCGGCGGAGACTCTCCGGAGCGGGTCCGCGGGTCTCGCGTGACGCCGGAGCTCTTCACGGTCCTGGGCATCCCTCCCGAGATGGGGAGGGCCCTGAGCGCCGCCGACGACATGCCCGGCAGCGCGCCGGTCGCCGTGATCGGGCACGCGCTGTGGACCGAGCGATTCGGCGCCGATCTCCACGTCCTGGGGCGGACCCTCAGGCTCGACGGCATCGACCACACGATCGTCGGCGTGATGCCCGCTCGCTTCAAGTTCATGGATGCGCGCTTCTGGATTCCGATGGCATGGACGGCGCCGCAGAAGGACGCCCGAGGATCGCACGACATCCTGGTCATGGGCCGCCTGGCGCCCGGCGCGACCCTCGAGTCCGCGCGAGCGGAGCTGACCCCGCTCGCCGCCCGCATGGCGAAGGACTACCCGGAGACGAACGCCGGTTGGGGGATCCTCGTCTCACCGCTCCTCGTGGAAGTCGTGGGAGATTCGCGGCGCACGCTCCTGATCCTTCTCGGGGCGACCGGCTTCGTCCTGGTGACCGCAGGGTCGAACGTTGCGAATCTCCTCCTTGCCCGCGCGTCGGCACGGACGAAGGAGGTGGCGATCCGCGCGGCTCTCGGAGCGGGCCGCGGGCGCCTGATCCGGCAGATGCTCGCGGAGGCCGTGCTCCTGACGAGCCTCGGCGCCGTGGGAGGCGTCCTGCTGGCGCTGTGGGGCGTCGACCTGCTGCGCCTGCTGCCGGGCATGCGCTTGCCGCGGGCGTCCGAGATCGGGATCGACCTGCGCGTCCTGGTGTTCGCGGCAGCGACGGCGTTCGCGACAGGGATCCTGTTCGGCCTCGTGCCCGCCCTGCGCGCGTCGCGTTCGGCCATGCCCACGGCTCTCAAAGAGAGCGGCCGAGGAGTGTTCCGAGGCCGCGACAGGCTGCGGAGCCTGCTCGTCGTTCTCGAGACCTCGCTTGCCGTCGTTCTCCTGATCGGGGCCGGTCTGCTTCTTCATAGTATGTGGCGTCTGCAGCGCGTTGATACCGGCTTCCGGGGCGAGAACCTGGTTACGTTCGCCGTGTCCCTGCCCGAAGCGGCCTATTCCGACGATGAGCGCCGCGTGCTCTTCTACGACAATCTGCTCGAACGCCTCCAAGCGCTTCCGGGTGTCCACTCGGCGGCGGGCGTGTCGCACATGCCGATCGCGGACAATGACGACGTCCTGTCCTTCTACATCGACGGCGATCCTCCGCTCGCAGCGGACGCGGTGCCCTCGGCCACCTACTATTCGGTCAGCCGGGACTACTTCAAGACCATGGGGATCCCGCTGCAGGCCGGGCGCGGCTTCGGCCGCGCCGACGGGCCTCATGCGCCTCCCGTCATGCTCGTCAACGAGACGATGTCCCGGAAGTTCTTCGGGGGGAATCCGATCGGCAGGGCCGTCCACATCGGTGATGCCGACAACGAGGCCGTCACGGTCGTGGGCGTCGTCGGGGACGTGAAGCACGACGGCCTGAGCGCGCTCTCGACGGCCCAGATGTACCAGCCACTGTCGCAGCAACCGCCGTCGGCGATGGCGTTCGCGCTACGCTCGGAGATCGATCCGGCGGGCCTCATCGCCTCCGTGAGACGCGAGGTCGCCGGCCTCGACCGAAACCTGCCGATCTTCGATACGAACACGATGACGAGCATTCTCTCGTCGGCGATCGCTCCGCAGCGGTCGTCGGCCATCCTCCTGCTCATCTTCGCGGCGATGGCGATGACGCTTGCAGCCATCGGGATGTACGGCCTGATATCGTTCTCGGTCAGCCAGCGCACGCAGGAGATCGGCATGCGCATGGTCCTCGGCGCGACACGTGCCGATGTGCTGCGCCTGATCGTGGGTCAGGGATTGCGCCTGACGATCGCGGGCCTCGCGATCGGCGTGGTCGCGGCGTTCGCCCTCACCCGGCTGCTGACGCAGATGCTGTTCGGAGTGGGTCCTCTCGATCCGCTCACGTACGGCGCCATTCCCCTCCTGCTGGCCCTCGTGGCTCTCCTCGCGTGCTACCTGCCGGCGCGCCGCGCCGCGCGCGTCGAGCCCATGGAGGCGCTGCGGTACGAATAGAGTCGCGGGTTGCGCCGCGATCAACGCATGTCCGAGTGCTCCACCGTGTAAAGGTGGTATTTGTCGCTGTTCGGAGTGGTCCGCGTACCCTCCTTGAGCGTGCGCGCCGCCCGGGTTTCGCTACCCTTGATCACGCGCAGCTCCTCCTGTTCGTAGGGGATCGCATTGAATTTCGACGGATCCTTCAGGTGCTTCTCCGCGTGGTCCAGCTCGTGGAGGAGCCCGAGCGCGGGACTCTGCTTGCCGCCGCCCGGCGTGATCAGGGCCGAGTAGGGGTTCCACACGAGCTCCTTGCTGTGCGGGTTGTAGGCAGTGTCCGTCAGCTTCGTCCCTTCCCTCAGGGTGATGGTCTCCTTGCTGTCCTCCATCCTCTTGAGGATGGCGAAGTCCTTCGTCTTGCTCAGGTATTTCCTCGCGCGAGCGTACTCATCCTTGAACTTCTGCGATGACCCCGGCGCGAAGACGATCTTTCGTCCATCGGGGTCGTGAACGACGATCGGATTCTGCCAGGCATAGCCATAGAGGCCGAGGTTCGCGGGAGCGTAGACGCCGCGGAGGCGGGCAAGGCGGAAGTACGCTCCGGGGCCGATCTGCGCGGCGTCCCGGTCGGTGCCTTCGCGTGCGGGCTCCTCCGTGAGGTACTCGTCGAGAGCAGGATCGTTGGTCGTCCACTGGCTGAGCCGAGCATCGTAGTAGCGCGCGCCGAAGGCATAGAGGCCGGTTTCCTCGTCGAGCTCCTTGCCGGTGAAGAGATACGGCGTTCGCTGCGTGTTCGACGATTCCTCCACCCAGGTCTCCCCGAACGGGAAGTACTCGAGGTGCTCGAAGAGACGACCGTCCGCGTCGGTGACGAATCCCGTGCTCCCGACGTGATCCGGGTGGTAGAAATAGCGGTCTTTCTCGAGCGGCGTCTGGTTGGGCGAATCGACTCCGGGAGGCTTCATCAGTTTGGAGGCGATCCGCGTTGGACCCACGAAGACATGCTTCGTCCCGATCGTCCGATTGCGGATCGTGAACCACTGATTGACGTACGCCGTCTCGCCCTGGGGTCCGCGCTTGATGACGCGCGTGCCCTGGTAGTCGTATTTGTAGCTCTCCTCGTGCCCGTTGTCGAAAACGTTCTGGATCCGGTTCTCCTCGTCCCAGACGATGACGCGGCGCGTGCCGTTCCGATCGTTCGTCCATCCCGACTGGTTGCCGTTGGCGTCGAACGTGTAGGTCCGCTCCCCCACGTGCGTCGCCGCATGCGGACGCGGCCCGTCGTAGGCGTAGCCGAAAGCGTAGGTCGTCTTGAGCTGGGTGACGGCGGTGTTCGAGGGCTCGACGATCTGGTGTGACTGGGATTTCGACCGCACGTTGCGCAGCGCGTCGTATGTCAAAGAGAGCGCGTAGCGGTTCGTCTTGTTCGGGGCAAACTCGTAGAACCCCTCGGCGCTCGTCAGTTGGTAGAGATCGTCGTAAGAGAACCGCTGCGATGTAGGCCCGCCGTACTGTGAAGCGGGCGGCACCGCGACGACGTTGTCGAGCCCGAGAACGTTGCCGACCGCATCGTAGGTGTAGGCGAGATTCTGGAAAAGGGTGCCGTTGCTCTGCGTCGATCGGATCTGCTGGAGCCGGCGTGTATCGGGTCGATAGGCATACGTCGTGCGAGTCCCGTTGCCGAGCTCGAGATAGGCCCGCTGCTCGAACTTGTCATACTGCAGGGAGCGCACGTATTCGTAGTGATATCCTGCCTTGTCGCCGGAGACCTGCCGCGGCCGTCCGCCGGAATCGTAGAGGTAGGTCAGCGCCTCTCCATCGGGATAGACCAGCCGCTGAAGCCGTCCGAAGGTGTCGTACAGGTACTGGGTCACATACGAGGACGGTGCTCCGCCCGTGTCGGTCGCGACGGTCTTGGTCTCCTGCGTGACCTCGCCGAGCTTCCCGTAGGAGCGCTCTTCGCGGCCCGACTCGTCGGTTACGGTCACGATCCTCCCGGCGCGGTTGTTCGATGCGCCAGGCGCGCCGTAGGTGTAGGTGACGTTGTTCTGCGCGAAGGCCGGATAGCGGATCGCCAGGAGCCGATTGAAGTCGTAGTCGTAGGCGATCTGCTGGCCTGCGATCTTCAGGTTCGAGGTGATCTTGGCCGTGAGGTTGGAGGCGCGATCGTAGACGTACTCCGTCTTTCCTGCGTCCGGGGCGTCGATCGAGAGACGCCGTCCCAGGTTGTCGTAGACGACGCTCGTCCGGTTCCCCTGGTCGTCGATGACGGCCACGAGCTGGTGGAGCGGATCGTGGAGGTACGTGGTCCAGATCGGCTGAAGCGGACCACCGGACAGTGTGTTGAGCTCCTTGACGGCCGCGACCTCCTGACGGACGTTCCGATAGATGCGCACCTCCTTCCCGTTCGCGTCGGTCTCGAGCGTCTCGAAGCGCGTCGTGCCCGAGCGATCCGGGCCGAAGCCGTACCGGTAGGTTCCGAAAGCGCCGTCGGGGACGGTGATGCGTGTCGTGCGGTCGAGGACGTCGTATGCCGTTCGGGTGGGCGTGACGGAGTCGTAGCCCGTCTGGAACAGCCCGGGATCGCCGAGCGGCTCGGTCGTCGCGTAATAGCGCTCGGCGATCCGGCCGACGAGATCGAAGTTGGCCCGTCCCGACACGATCCGGAGGTCGGCCGGCGCGGCGCCGGGGGAAGTAGCCACGGCCGCGTCGGTCTTGAGCTGGAGATCACGCTTCAATCCGTCGATGAACCGGACCACGTCGATGGTGTCGGTCGCGCTCCGGAACTTGTCGTTGTGGCGACTCAGGGCCCAGGGCACTGCGGCCTCGGGATGGTACGCAAACTCGATCGTCGCGCGACCCTCGCCCTGTTCGTACGGGCCGGTGACCGAGCTCTGCCTTCCGAAAACGTCATAGGTGTAGGACACGACGTTGCCGTTCGTGTCGACCGTGCTCGTCTTGTGTCCGTACCTGGGGTCGTACGCGGCGAGTGACTTGAACCCGAAGCTGTCCACCACGCGTGCGACATGCGTCTCCACGTCGGGATCGTACTGATAATCGAAGCGGTAGCGCTGTCCGGCCGCATTCGGCGGGCCGATCACCGCCGCGAGGTTCCCCTTCGCCGAATATTCGAGGTCGGTGACCTCCTGGATGCCGGTCTCCCGATAGAAGGTGAGCTTCCGGAGATCGCCCGTGGAGCAATCGACCTCGCCCTCGCGACGCCGCATGACGACGCCGTTCCCGCTGGCCACCAGGGACACGGGGACGCCGACGACGTGCTCCGCCGCGCATGCCGAGAACGCGATCTTCACTTCGAGATCATCCTGGGATCCCGCCTCGCCCGCATCGAACAGGCGCGTGAGATTCCCGTTCGCGTCGAATTCCTGCTCCGTGTGGGTCGTCATCGCCGGTGCGGCCTGGCCTTCGTAGAAGCGACGATCGGACCGGACGTTCTGGGGGAAGACGGTGGCCGTGGTGCTCTGCGGATCGACCAGCGGCAGGCCCGTGGCGACATCGACGAGCCTGTAGGTGTTCTCGGTCTCGACGAACGGGCGGCCGAGCGCATCCCGGCTCAGCTCCCGGCTCATGAGCCCTTTCGCATAGAAGCTGTCGGTTCGATACTCGCGGACGGTGCTGCGGTAGAGGGCCTCGCCGTGCCCGGCGTCGCGGTCCTCCTCGATGACGCGGCCGTAGCCGTAGAAATCACGCTCGAGCCGGTTGTAGACCCCGTTCTCGTAACGGAACGTGGTCACCTGAGTGTCGACGCCGTCTCCGGCAACGCCGTCGAAGATCGTGACCTTGGAAAGGACGAAGCGCGAGTGGGGGTCGGCGTAGGTGTTGCCGTCCCGTTCGTATTGAAGGTCGATGCGCGCCCCCAGAGGACGTGCCACGGACTTGAGCAGGTTCGTCCGTCCCGTCCGGTTGCTCGCGACCTGCATCGAGTCGTCCGTGGTGCTGCGGACGTGGTCCACGTAGCCGTCCCCGTCGACGTCGATGAGCGAGACCTCCTGCCGGTTGATGGCCTGCGCCGCATCGATCCCGGGGTTGAGAATGACGTAGCATCCGAAGAGGCAGAGCGGCCCGACGCCTACCGTGAAGTAGCCCCCTTCGCCCAGCGAGGTGTTGCTCGACTTGGCGAAGGGTCCGGAGGGCGCGCCGACCCAATCGGTGTCCGGAAGGAAGCCGTTTCCCGTGTTGAAGCCGACCCGAATGCCGCCCCCGACGCTCGCGACCCGATCGAGAAGACCGTCGCCGTTGATGTCGAGCAGGGACCGGTCCGTCGTCGAGGCGTTGGTGTCGAGCGAGAGTCCGCCGGCGAAATCGTAGATCCCGCTATTGAAGCCGAGGTCGGTTCCGAGCGAGATGTTCCGGCTTGTGCCCACATTGATCGCTCCGGCTCCCCATGGCTCGGGCGCTGCGAACGCGTAGCCGAGATTGAAGGCCACCATGAGGGTCGAGCCGTTCACCGTGATCCTGTCGGGCAGATCGTCGCCGTTGATGTCCATGAAGTCGTTCGGCACGCTCGAGCTGCCCGAGCCCAGCCCCCCGCTGAGGCCGAAGGTCGCCATCTGGCTCCCGGTGTCGCTCTCCCGGGACGCGCCCTGTCCCGACGTTTCGAGCTTCCCGCCCGAGTTGAAAGTGACGCTCGCAGGGCTTCCGCCGACGCCGACGTTCTGGGCGTTGTCATCGCTCCGCCGTGGCTTTTCGAAGCCCGCGACGAGACGGTTCGAGCCCTCGAGACCCCCGACGGGGGTCGAGTACTGGATCCGTCCGTTGCCGACCACATCGGGGAACTTGTCGCCGTTCATGTCGATGTAATCGAGCTCGCTGTTCCCGTGTCCCATTGAGAGCGAGCCGGAGAGATACGAGATCCCGCCTCCGTTCGCGGATTGGCTCCCGACGCTGAGCCGGCTTACCGCGCGCCGTCCTGCGAACCCTCCCGCTCCCGGAACGGGCACGGAGTTGGTGCCCAGACGCGAGCTCGCAAGGACGGCCGCCTTCTCGAAGGTCTCAGCCTCCGCCCCCCGCCACGACGCTTCTTCCGGGAACGGGGTGAAGAGGAACGCGGACGCCGTGCGCGGGTCGTAGCTCGAGCTCGAGTCGAAATCGACGTCGAGGTCGGACTCCTGGATGGCGCTCGTCCCGCGGTTCCCGTTCCCCTCGTAGCCGACAGGAGCCCAGCCGCGATAGCTCTGCGGGAAGAGTCCCTGGGGCACCGCGCTATGAAGCGTCCCCTGGATCGTGTAGAGCAGTCCCGGCAGATGGAAGTCGACGGTGACCTGCCGCCCCAGAAGGTGTGGCCTGAGCGCGGGATCGTACGCGGAGAAGTCGAAGAAGAGTCGATCGCCGGCTTCCAGGTCGAGGTCGAGCTGCGTGTTCGCGGCGACACCGTCCACGACCGCGAGATGCCGCTTCGCAACGAGCGCCCCGGCGCGCTTCACGGTGAAGGTCACGATTCCGTCCGCTTGGGGATTCCCGTCGGCCGTCAGATGCGTCGCGATGGTGACACCGGCGCGGTCGATCGGAACGATGAACGGGGCCTGCGGTCCGGTCAGCCCGTCGTTCGGATAGAAGTCGATGTCGTATGGCGGGTGGAGCTGGATGATGTAGTTTCCCTGCGCATCCGCGATGCGCGTCACGTTGAAGGTCCGGCCGTCGATCGTGTAGGCGGGCTGCCGGGTGGAGACGTAGAAAAGGCTCGGCGCCCACTGGATCTTGGCAAGATCGATCGGTGAGTCGACCTGGACCCGCAGCTGGATGGTTTCGTTCTGATCGACGACGATGTCCTGGCCGGGATCGAGCGACCCGGTCTGATTCCAGCTCAGGAACTGGGAAGAGATCACCACGCCCTGCTTGATCACCAGAAGGCGGATGTCGTCCGTCGTCGTGCCCGTTTTCTGCAGCACGCCCGTCAGTCGGACCGTTCCGTTGAACGGTACTTTCACGTTGATTCCCTGCCGCCCGGCGAGGACGAAGTCCTCGGACGAGCGGAAGCGGTACACATTGAGAAGGTTGACGTCCGTGGCCGCCGTCACTCCCAGATAGTCGATCTGCGGATCCCACGACACCTGGTCGTGAGAGCCCTCGAACACGGAACCGACGCGGAAGTAGATGCGGTCCCCGCGCGCCACGGAAATGGCATCGACTCCTTTCGGCGTCTTCACGGAGGCGTCGTCCGCGGCTATGGACTCGGACCAGAGCTCCGTGCCGTTGTGCTGGATGGCCACGCGGACGCCGTCCGCGGCGCTCCCCGAGGGGACGGGGAGGAGGCTCACGCCTCCCGTGATCTGGATCTGCCCGCTGAAGGGCGCGATCCAGCGCCGCACGGTGTCGTGGAGCGGCGCATTGTCCACCATCACGTCGAGGGTTCCGTCGAAGTCGGGTAGGAGACCGTTACCGTCGACGGACCCTCCTCCGACCGGCACGGGCGAGGTCTGGCTGTCGGGATCGAACGTCGGGACACCGTTCGCGTCGATGTGGTTGAACAGGACGTGGCCGTCGTTCACCTGGTCCGGAAGGCCGTCGCCGTTGGTGTCGTTGAAGTAGCTGGTCGCGCTCGTGAAGCTCGAAGAGTCGTTGTGGAACACGTTCGCCGCGAGATACACCTCCGGGCCGAAGGAGACGGTGGACGTCGTCTCCTGGGAAATCGTTGAAAGTGTCCCGATGGGTTGCGCCGCGCCGAAGAGGGTCGACCCGCGCGGACCCGAGCGGTTCGGCCGAAAATAGACTGCGCCCTCCGATTTGAAGACCTTGTCGGGCAAGCTGTCCCCGTTGACGTCGAAGAGCGTCAGCAGGTCCTCGGAGCTGGTCGTCCCCGTGAAGCCGACCTTGCCGCCGCCCGAGCCCTGCTTCGTCGGAGCGTCCGGATTGAAGCCGACGTAGAGATGCCCACCCGCATGGTTCGAGGCATACCCGTTCAGAGCGCTCGCCTTGCCGTTGTCGAATCCGAAGGTGCCGGCGACGTCGTCGACCGCGGCCAGGCGCACATCGTCGTTGCCGGTCTTCCAGGTCACCGAGGACCCGAATCCCTGGTAACGCCCCGACTCCCGCACCTCGTCGAAGTAGTCGAAACTATGCGTATTGAAGACCGTGCCGTCCTCTCCGCGCTGGGTGACGGAAGCCAGGAGCGTTTTTGAGAACGCGCCCGTACGGTACTCGAGATCGTAGGCGCGGATGAGCGCGCCGTTATAGAGGACCTCGATGCGCTTCAGCAGCTGGGCCGTCACCATCTTGAATCCGCCGCGGGCGTCGATCGACACGTCGGGCCTGCGCGCGTATCCGGGCAGCTGAGCGTCGCGGATGAACGAGACGGTGTACGGACCGGCCGCGCCGTTCGATCGCGTGTAGTTGATCGACTCGAGATAGAGCTGATAGCCGGGGACCGTTCCGCCGATGACCCCCGTATCGGTGACTTTCCGGTACGCGTAGACGACCGCGTTTCCGTCGAGGTCGCGGGTCTCTTTCAGGAACCACTTGAAGATACGCCCTTGCGCATCGGTCAGCGTGGTCCCGGGATCCGGCCCGCCCGTCGAGGACGCCCCGCCGTAGAAGGACCGGACGCCCCGCTTGTCCGTGACCTCCCACCAGAAGCTCGCCGGCGTGCTCCCATGCCGCACGATCCGTGCGAACTCTCCTTCGGTGCGCGTGTGGAAGATCTTCTCGGCCGTCCGCGCCACGGGCGCCGCGCGGTGCGCCACCGGCGCGAGGGCCGCCCCCGCGAGCATGTAGCTCTCCGTCTCGAGCGCGGCATCGTAGCGCGGAACGCCCCAGCGTGTTTCGACGGAGACCGCCGGCGACGTCAGATCCCAGCCGAGCCCGAGCCACCCGTTCGCGGAGCCCGAGCCGTAGGTGATCGCGAGGTTGGGCTGCATCTCGCGTCGGCCCGGCGGGACCTCGACGGCGTAGGAAAGCCGCGCCTCGCCCGCTTCGTTCGGCTCGGGGGGGGCGATCAGGTTGATGCCCTGGGCGGGATCGGCGGCCGCGACGTCCTTCATGCTCGTCGGGCTCAGCCACTCGGCCTGCGGATGGTCGGGCGTCGTCAAGGTGGCGTTGATCATGTCGGTGAAGTGATCGGTGAGGCTTATGACGGTGCGCGCCGCCGCATCGACTGCGACCCGCTCGAGCGCCACCCATGCGCCCCGTTGATCGTCGAAGTAGAAGGTATGGATGTCCTGCTCCGTGAGCCCCGGCGGAATCTGGGCGGGGTCGTAGGGAATGCTGACCCTGATGCTCTCGGCGAAGCGCTGGTTGTGCGGCAGGTAGCGATAGCCGCGGCGCGGCCCGCGCGTCACGTTCGTCATGCCCTGGTCGAGAGCCGCGAGCTGCCCCTCTTCGAGAGCGCTCATCGTAATCGTCGTGGGCGCCAGGAGCGCGTTGGCCCCGAGCTCGAGCCGTGATTCGTCGTAGAGGAGTTGGCGTGCCTGGCCGGGGGACAGCGGGAACTGCCGGGGCGCGAGAAGGCGTCCCACGATGGACACGGGGGCGCCCGCCTGACTGTCGAGCCGCACCGTCTTGCGGAGCTCTTGCCCGTCCGGGTAGGTCGCCACGACCTCGACGGACCAGGCCGCATCGTCCAAATCGTTGAACAGCCCGAGCGAGTCCTTGTCGGCGACCGCCTCGAAGGCGCCATCGCGGGAAGCCGCCGTCTTGCCCGACACCGTGATCTGCGGCGTCCCCGATCCATTGTCCTGCGGCTCGACGAAGCCGCGAAGGTATGCTTCGCGACCCGAGAACTGCCCCGCGTCGGGATGGACCACGCGGAGGAGCCCCGGAGCCCAGGACCTCCCGACACCCGAGCCGATCGGACGGATTTCGTGGATCCGTCCGGTGCTCCCCTCTCCGCTCGAAAACACGATACGCACGGCGTCGGCGCCGGCCGTGGTCGGGGTCGGGATGTAGTTCCATCCCGGCGTCAGACTGCTTCCGCGGACGCCGCCCATCGAAGAAGTCCACTGGCCCGCGGACAGAATCTGGGCATCGACATCACCGCTGAAGAGACCCGAAACGTAGATGGCGACGCCGTCGAGCTGAGTCGTGCGGTCGAAGGCGAGGCTTGCGAAACGCGAGCTGCCGTCGGCGAGCTCGTAAGGGGCCCATGAGCCGGTCACCTCACCGTCGTGCAGAAGCGTTAGAGGGAGCGCCTCCCCGCCGGCGCTCACCGCCGTCACGAAATTCCTTCCGTCGTCGCGCTCGACGAGCAGGCCGACGTCGCCGAGACAGGACGGTGCATCGAGCCCATCGGGGAGCGCGAACGAGATCTTGTTGGCGCCCGACACGAGCCAGTCCGGACTGATCTCCTCGACCTGGAGTTGCCACGTGGTCGAGGGAGCCGTGAAAGCGCCGTCGACGGTGGCATGGCCGTTGACCGACCGGCCAACGCCGGACCAATGGGCGGAGCCGTTCAGGTTATAGACGAGGTACGCACGCTTGAAAGTCCGGGGATTCTCATGGACGTACACGATCCAGGAATCGGATGGCGTCGATCCCGGCGGGGCGCCGGTGTCGACGGTCGTTGTGTCCTCATCGCCGGCCGCGAGAACAGTCCTCGTGCCCGTCGTTGCTGTCGGGGGCGTCAGCGGGGTCGCACCCGAAACGCCCGTGTAATGTGTCACCTCGAACGGGGGTGCTCCTTGTTCGAGCCGGTCGAGGAGGTCCGTCCCGTCCGCGGTATCGCGCGCCGCATCGGACTGCGACCAGAGCTCGAGCTCCGCGACGCCTGTGATGATCGACGAGCTCGCGGGGGTCAGCTCCATCAGCACCCGGCTGGTGTTCACCTGGACGGATATCGGGATCCGGAGCCACCCCGAACCGACCGAGCGGAGGTCGTAGGTGTTGAGGATCAGCCGAGGCTGAAGCTCGTCATCGATCACGCTCCAAAGACGCACCGTGTAGGACGCAGTCCCGTGAACCTTCAGGAACCGCACGAGGGCCGGCTGAGGAAGCTCCACGAGAACGCGCTGGGTCGTGACCGGCCTGAAATCCGTCTTCGTGTCCCGGTCGAACATCGCCCCAGCGTCTATGAGACTGCTGGGGTTGTTCGAGGGAGCGGTCGTAACAAAGATCCGGGAGGGGGTGAGGCGGACATCCGAGGCCGACGGCATCGGAGCGCGTGCGTCACCCTTGCTGCCCGGCACGAGAAAGGCGGCCAGCAGTACGAGAGCGACGAAGTTGAGATGAGCGATGCGACGGGCGGCCCAAGTGCGCATGGACGTGTTCCCTCCCACGACGGACGATGTGGCTCTCCCGGTTCGCTCCCATATACACCTCGGCCCGAACCGGAGCAAGATGAATGGGGGCGTGATCATCCACCCAAGCCACCCACACCTGCGGTGTACGGAGGATCGATTTTGTGTCGCGCTCTACCCCCCCATCCGGCTCTTCAGGTGATCCGCGAGCCGGAGAGCCAGGGCGACGATCGTGAGCGTAGGATTGGCGAAACCACCGGTGGGAAAAACGGAGCTGCCCGCGATGTAGAGGTTGTCCGTGCCGTGCACGCGGCCGTCCGCGTCGACGACGCCGTAGCGCGGGTCGGTGTGCATCCGCGTGGTGCCCGCGTGGTGATGCGCGTTGGGGTCCGGCTTCATGCTGGCGTGAATCGTCACGCGGCCTAGATGCGACGCTTCCAGCCCGGTGGCAAACACGGCCCGCAAGCTCTCGAGCTGTTCCTGCTCTTCGCGGCGCCAGCGCCAGTGAAGCTCGACCCTCGGCACGCCGAGAGCATCCTTCTGCGATGACAGCGTGATGCGATTGTCGGGATTGGGCCTCTGCTCGAGGTTCATCAACAACTGGAACGCGTCGTACTTGCGGGCGATCTCCGGCTTGCGCGACCAGCCGTAGCCGAGGGTGGCCGTCCGGCCCGCGAGCCGGCGCAGGCGTCCGACCCACCTGCCGGCGACCGACGACGGCGCCGGCCAGGTTCTCAAGCGCGGAAAGAGCGTGATCGATGCGTTGGGCAGCGTCTCGCTGTGAGCGACCGTTTCGGTCAGCCCGATGCGCCCGCAGACGATCGTGCCGCCACGGGCCGGGTGGGCGTCATAGAACGCCGCCCGGTCAAATAGGTCGGCAGAGGCCGGAATGAGGACGAGCGCGCGGTCGCGCAAGTGTTCCATGAAGCAGCGCCCCACCCAGCCATGACGGTTCCCGAGCGCCTCCATGCCGCCATCGCCGGACAGCAACAGGAGACGCGCGTTTTCCACCGCGCCGGCCGCGAAGACAAAGACCCCGGCGCGCACGCGAAAGCGGTGAGCGGTGAACGACGAGCACGCCAACGCGGCGACTTCCCGGCGGGAGGCCCGCTCGAGGCCGCATACGGTTGCATGGTGGCAGAGGGTGACGTTAGCGCTGTCGGTGACCGCGCGCGGATGCGTGCGTGTGAAGAGCTCGCCGGCTCCGAACTGATAGACCCGCGTCGTCAGTCGATGGTCGTTGAAGGTAAAACAGGGCCGCTCGTCATCCGACCACTCTTCGCCCTCGTATGCGAACGACTCCACGCCGCAGAGTGCTTGCGCGCGCGCGTAGAAGGGCCGCAAGTGCGTGTGATCGAAGGGCCAGCCGGCAAGTGGAAGGTCTGCTCGGACGGAAAAGTCCCATGGGTCGAGCGGTGCGTATTTGGCGCCGCGGGTCGCGCCGCCGACCGGCGTATTCCATAGATGCGCGGCGCCTCCGACCGCACGGCATCGCGTCGCACGAAGCCCGGCGTAGGCATCGCCGATGGCCGCGCCCTCGTTCAGGTCCTGGATCACTTCCTCGGGCTCCGATCCGCCGCTCTCGAGCAGCAGAAGCCGGACTCCTTCCCCAACGAACGCGCGCGCCAGAGCCAAGCCTGCCGGCCCGGCGCCCACGACGCAGAGATCGGCTTCGAGCGTTGTGCCATAGGGGATCTTTCGGGCGTCGATTTCCATCGGCGTGTCCGACAACCATGATCCGTCCCGTCCACTCTTGACAAGACGCGGCTTTGTTGCAGGATCTTAGTAGGTATCGCGAGGAGTATCGCACCTGTGACTCCCGATATATCGGTCATCGTCCCCACGCGTGCGCGACGCGAGCGGGCCGCGCTGCTGAAGCGGGCGATCGGGAGCGTTCTGGCGCAAGCCGGCGTCCGCCCCGTGCCCCTCGTCGTGATCAACGGATCCAGCCCGGATGCGGCGCTCGTCCAGGAGCTGAGCGCCGACCGGCGGCTCAGGGTCCTGATCCGGGATGAAGCCGACCTCCCCGCCGCCTTCTGCGCCGGACGGAAAATGGTCGATACGGACTGGTTTGCGGAGCTCGACGACGACGATGTGCTTCTTCCTCAAGCGCTCGCCACGCGCTGGCTCGCCCTGCAACAGTCTTCCGGAATCAGCGTCGTGGTGACCCGCGGGTGGAAGCGCGGCTCCGGCGGCGACGAGCTCAACGTCGACGACGTGCTGGCCCTCGAGCGGGATCCCCTGCGCGCCATGTTGCGACGTAACTGGCTGCTGCCCGGCTCCTGGCTGTGCCGCGCTGACGCAGCCGGCCCGGAGTTCTTCGAGGGCATGCCCAGGTTCCTCGAGTGCACCTACCTGGGTCTGCGCTTTGCGGCCGAGTGCCGGATCCGGTTTCTCGCCGAGCCGACCGTGGTGCACTACATGGATAGTCCAGAGTCGGAGTCACAATCGCGCGGCTATAGGCTCGGTCATGCGGCCGCGCTACGCCGCCTGCTCGACCGAATTGCCGCCCGACGTCCGGGCCGAGCTGCGGACCCGAGTGCGGCGCGCCTGCCACGCCAACGCCCGCGCCTATCTCCAGGAAGGCCGTCTGACCGACGCCTGGAGCTGGCACCTGCAGTCGCTGCGCGAGCGCGGCGGGTGGCGCTATCTTCGTTACACGGGACTGTTTTCCTATTACCGATTGAGACATCAACCCTGACGCGCGCAGTCTCGAAGCTTCGACGTCACTTCTTCCAGGGCGGAGACGGCTTCGCTTCCCACAGGTGGTTCGAGGGTGAGCGGCGCTCGAACGCCTTCTTCAAGCGGTGGAGTCCGGCCGTGGCCAGTGTCCCGGCGGCCACGTTCCACAGAAGAGGGGATATGCCTTCTCCCAGGAACATTTCCCCGCCGCTCCCGCGCACGAGCATGGAGAACGCGAAGTTGACGACGACGTTCAACGAGATCTTGAAGACCAGCGAGCCTCGCGAGGCGTGCGCGATGAAGGGAAAAATCTTAAGCCCTTCGATGATGAGGAACACGATCAGAACCTGGGCAAAGAAGTTGTGTGAGGCTTGCATGTTGACGGTCATCGGAACCTCCTCTCGAGCGCCCAGGGCCTGACCCGGCGCCTCCTGAAGCCTTGCGTCCCCGAACGGAGACAGACCGCGACCATAGCGAACACATTCTGTCCCTTGTCCGGGCGGAAACCAAAAGCCCGCCCCGACAGCGCCGAGAGCCGGCTATGCGCGGGGGGACGGCGTCTCAGACCGGTTCGGTCATGAGGCTGCGAAGGTCGAGCAGATCGCGCTTCGCCACGTAGCCTTCGGCGCCGGCCTCGCGCGCCGCCTTGCGCAGGTCTTCCTGGTCGTGATCGCTGACGACGATGACCCGGGCCTCCGGATGCGCGGCCAGGAGGCGCTCGATGGCGCAAAGACCGTCCATTCTCTGCATGTGGAGATCCATCAGGACCCACTGGGGCCAGAACGATTCGAAGCGGGCGAGCACCTCGTCCCCGTCGGCACACTCCTCGAATTCGGTCGCGAGGTCCGCGAGGACCGCCCGGATGGTCCGGCGGACGAAACCATTGTCGTCGACGATCAGGACGCGCATGTCTCGATGTTCCGGTGAAAGACTACCGTCCAGGGGAAGGCGCGGCCATGGAGGAGATCCCTGCTCTTCCACACGTGTGGAAAGTCAGGACGCTCAGAGCAGGTGGTCGCGGTGGGCGACGGCGAATTTCGTCAATGAGTGGCTCCCGCTCAGGCCGAGCTTTCCCGCGATCGAGGTCCGCTGGTTCTCGACCGTGCGGTAGTGGATTCCCAGCTCCGAGGCGATCTCCTTGCTCGTCTTGAAGTCGGCGATCAGGCGGAGCACGCGGAGCTCGGCGGGCGTCAGCCGCTCGAGCCCCTGGGGAGGCTCCTTCCTGGCCGCGGGCTTGTCCCGGCCCGTGAGGAGCGTGGCCGAGAGGTGGGAGCTGATGTAGGGACGGCCATCGCACACGGCGTGGATCGCATCCACGATGTCGAGCATGGCGCCGTCCTTGACGACGAACCCCTTGACGCCCAGATCGAACGCCGTCCGCAGGAGGTCCTCCCGGCCGTGCATCGTCAGGAGCACGACGCGGGGGGGTTCACGGCCGCCCAGCTCGCGAAGGACCGACAGCCCGTCCCGTCCCGGCATGTCCACGTCGAGAACGACCACGTCGGGGCGTTCTTTCTCGATGGCCCGCAGCGCACCGTCCCCGTCGCCGCACTCGGCGACGACGGCGAAGCCTTCGACGGCCTCCATGATGTCGCGAAGGCCCTTCCGCAGGATCGGATGGTCGTCGGCAATGACGATGCGCACCTTCCTGGTCATGGCGCCGTCCTCTTTCGCGGAAGAGATATCACGGTTCGCGTTCCGGTTCCCGGGGCCGACTGGATCGTCCATCGTCCTCCCAGGATCCTGACGCGCTCCGCGATGCCGCTGAGTCCCATGCCGGGTCTCTTCGAGCGTCGTGCGGCGGGATCGAAGCCGCGTCCGTCGTCGTCGATCACGATCTCGGTCTGGGCCGGGGAGAGACGCACCAGGACGCGCGCCACCGAAGCCTGTGCGTGCCGCACCATGTTGCTGACCGACTCCTGCACGATCCGGTAGACGTGGATCTCGTCGCCGGGGGTGAACACGCCGTCGAGCGGAGCGATATCCGAGACGATCTCGATCTCGGAGGAAGCGCCGGCCTCTTCGAGCAGCGCCTCGATGGCTCTCGTGAGCCCGAGCCGATCGAGCTGATAGGGACGGAGGTCGTACGCCACCTTCCGCACCTCTTCCATGGCGTGCGTAGCCGTTCCCAGGATCTCCTCCACGTGGCCGCGCGCTCCTTCGGCGTCGGGCTCGCCCCGCAGGTTGAGGAGCGCCCGGTTCCGGATGACCACCAGGATCTGACCGATGCCGTCGTGCAGCTCTCGCGCGATGCGCTTTCTCTCGGTCTCCTGGGATTCGATCAACGATCGCGCGAACACGTCCTGCTCCTTGCGGCGGCGCTTGAGATGCGCGATGCGGCTCCAGGCGGCCCCGCCGATCGCTCCCGCGAAGGCCAGCGCCAGACCGCCGCGGAACCAGAGCGTCTGCCACCAGGCCGGCCGCACGAGGACCGAGAACCGGGCGCCTTCCTCGCTCCACGCGCCTTCGCCGTTGGAGGCGATCACCCGGAAAAGATACCGCCCCGGTGGAACGAAGGAGTAGCGGGCGGACCGGTTCGTCCCGGCCTCCGCCCAGTCGTCGTCGAGTCCTTCGAGGCGGTAGCGGAATCGCGTCTGGGAAGGACGGAGGAATGTCGGCGCGGTGAAGCGCACCTCGAGCCGGCTTTCGTGAGGCTGAAAGACGACCTCGGAAGCCACCGGGTGCTCGCCGTGCTCGCTGGCGATCTGCTCGATCACGACCGAAGGCGGCACGATCCCGGCGGGCACCGCGCGAGGATCCACCACGACGATGCCCCCCTGCGTCGGAAACCACAGCGTGCCGTCGGACTTGCGGAAGCCGGACGGCTGAAGCCCGCCGTTGCACTCGGCCGATCGCATCCCGTCGTGGCGTCCGAAGGCCAGACAGGAAACGGACCGGATTCGCCCCTCGGCGAACGCGTCGAGCTCGGTCCGCTTCACGGCGTAGATCCCCCGGTTGCTGCTGATCCAGAAGCGTCCGGCCCGATCGTCGAGAATGGCGAAGACGCCGTCGTCGAAGAGACCGTCCCGCTGCCGGATCGGGACGAGCTTTCCCGCGGCGCAGCGGGCGAGGCCGCCGTCGTAGGTTCCGATCCAGATCGAGCCGCGGTCGTCCTCGTGGAGGGACCGGATCTTCTCGCTCGCGAGGCCGTCCGACGTGGTCCAGCTCGTCACACGATCCCCGGAGATCCGGCTCAGTCCGCCGTAACAGCCCACCCAGACGGAAGAGTCGGAGGCCTCGAGGAGCACCATCGCGCGGCTCGACGCCAGCCCCTCGGCGGGACCGAACCGGGTCGTGCCCTCTCCATCGACCCGGATCACGCCCGCATTCGTCGCGATCCAGAGAGCGCCCTTGCGGTCGCGCATCAAGGCCGCGATCGCATCCCGGCCGTCGAAGACCGTCGCTCGACCGCGCAGATCCTTCGAAACGCGGTAGACGTCCCCCCCCGCGGAGCCGAAGAGCGCGGAGCCGTCCCTCTCCGGTAGGATGGCCCCGAAAAAGCCTCCGGTCTGCCCCGCCACCGGGTTGACCCGAGTGAAGCGCTTGCCGTCGAAGAGGAAGGGGGCGACCCAGGAGCCGACCCAGACCCGGCCGCCGGCTCCCTCCGCAAGCGTATAGATGCTGCGCTCACCGGAGCCGCCCTCGGGTACGAAGTTGGCGAGCGGCGTCGACACGGCCTGAACGAGACCGGGCTCGCCGCCGATCCAGAGCGTCCCCTCGCGATCCTCGAACAGCACGGTGGGAGGCGGGAGGCTCACCGGGGCGGGATCGGCGAACTCGCGCCACACGCCTTTGTCCCGCGCGCTCAGTCTTCCACGATCGAGGATCCAGGTTCTCCCGCTCTTTCCCTCGACGGCTGCGTAGCGCACCGGATCGACTCTGGGGATGGCGTAGGACGGCGCGCGCACGGACGTGATCGATCCGCCCGCGAGCCGCAGGAACCGGTCGGGGCCGGCGCGCGTCCACAGGGCGCCGTGGGGATCACGAAACAGACTGAACGCCTTGATCCCGGCTTCGGCCGGAAGCGTGTAGTCCACGAAGGTCCCATCCCCTTCGAGCACCCTCACGCCCCCCTCGCGCCAGAACCCGACGAAGTTCGCCACGGACTCGCCCGGCCTGGTCCTCGCCTCGGCGGGAATGGACCATCGGTCGTTCTCGAATCGGGCGCAGCCACCCGCGACGGCCACCCAGACGCGGCCGCGCGAGTCCTCCTGGATCGCCCCCACCAAGAGTCCCGGCAGTCCATCGGCGAGGCCGAACGAGCGGAATAATCCGTCCTTCATCCGGATCACGCCGCCGTCCTCGGTGCCGATCCAGAGACTTCCGTCGCGGGCCGCATAGAGCGCGAGGATGCGGTTCGAAGCCATCTCCGGGACCGAGGAGCGGTTGAAGACCGTCATGCGCGCGCCGTCGAAGCGGACGAGGCCGTCGAGCGTGCCGATCCAGAGGTAACCGTCGAGGGTCTGATCGATCGCGAACACGGAGTTCTGCGGAAGGCCGTCGTCCGCGGACCAGACCCGGTAGCTCAGCCCGGAGGCGAGAGGATCGCCTCCGGTCTGGGGAGGAGGAACGGCTGCGGCGAGCGCGGCCGCGAGGACGACGGCGGCTAACGGCAAGGCATTCACCCCTCCCCACGGCGACAGGAACCCCGATTCTCCCGTCATCGTAGCGCCGGAAGAGGCTGCCGCGCTTGCCTAAAAACGAGCCGGCGGAGAGCCACGAGCTACCGCCCGCCCGTCTCGGCCGGGGGTTTCCGCATGTGTGGAAATCGGGGGATCTCCTCCATGGGAACGGAAGGAGCCCGGACGTATGGTCCTGTCGATCTCGATAGCCGACCCGCGGAAGGAGGTAGGCATGCGCTCGATGAAACCGGTGATGCTCCGATGGCTCGGGGTTCTACTCTTCGCTGTCGCTTCCGTCCTGCCGGGGACCGCGGAGGAGCCTCGTCCTCTCCCGCCGGGCTCGCCGAATCTGCCCGTCGTCCGGGCGCACGACTTCAGGGCCGCGGGCGCCGCCGACGCGTCGGTGACGACCCTTTCCGCGCCCGCGAGCTACGAAGTGCCTTTCCAGGACGCGTTCACGGCCATGCACGCTGACGCGCGCTGCAGCCGGTTCATTCCTCGGGCGATCGACGTGAGCCTGAGCTGGAGTTCGGGCCGGGCGGGAGGGGAGGCCTTCCGGGTGGATATCACGCCCTTCAGTGACGGCTTCGAGAAAGGGAACTACCTGACCTCGGGCGAGCGCCCCGCGTTCGTCAAGGAGCTGTTCTTCGCAGAGGCCCAGCCCGGCATCGACTACTACTGGCGGCTGCTCACGAAGACCCCGGCAGGATGGGTCGTCGGCGGCGCAGGCCGATTCGACGCTCCGATCTGTCCCGTGGACGAGGGGAAGGAGGAAGAAGAATGAGCCCCCGATCTCGGCGTGCGCTTCGCGCGTTCCCGCTGTTCCTGGGGGGAGCCGTCTTCCTCGCGACCCTGGGATCGTCGGCCCAGGCCCAGATCATCGACATCAGGGACGTCAGTCCCGGCTCCGCCATCTGGCCGGCCGCTCATGGAGGAACCGGAGGCCGCGTGAACGGTCTCGCGGTCGATCCGACGAACAAGCTCGTCGCGTATGCGGCCAGCGAATGGGGCGGCCTCTACAAGACGACCGACGGCGGGCATCAATGGTCCCGGCTGGACGGCCACCGGCCGGTGGTCACCTGGGACGTGGCGGTGAACCCGACGAATCCGAACCGTGTCTACGCGACCTCGTTCTACGACGGACGCAATCCGGCGCAATCGCAGTCCGGAATTAACGTCAGCACGGACGGCGGCGTGACCTGGACGCACCCCGCGACCGCCGTTCCTCCGCCCGGACTCTGCGCGAACGCGGCCGATCAGACGGAGCTGTCGGCATTCGGAATCGCCATCGACAAGCTGAACAGCTCGAAGATCTACATCGGGACGAGCTGCGGTCTGGCCATCAGCACGAACGCAGGGGATACGTGGTCCTTCTCGGCGCCTCTCGGCGCGGGAACGGGCGCGCGCATCTGGGACGTCGTTTCGGCCGAGGCCGACACCGTGGATACGTGCGGCGACAACGGCCACCGCTGGTACAACCAGTTCGGGACGTGGCAGACGGGCTCCGGGCTTCCCTCGGGGATGTGCTCGATCGCGGCGTCCCCGTACTCTCCGCCGATCAACCTCTTCGCGACGGTCGGGACACGCATCTACGAGACGGCCAACGGGACCACCTGGAGCGAAACACGGACCAATGCCGTGCCGGCGGGGCGAGTCCCCTTCGTGGCGACCAACAAGCGGTCCGAAGCGAACAAGTTCGACCTCTGGTTCGGCGACGTTCTGCTCTACAGGGCGACGTGCGACGCCAACGCCGCGGGCTTCAAGTGCGGTACGCGGACCCTCAACTGCTGCCTGAACGGCGGCACATGCACGAACACGTCGTGCCGTGCGGCCGTCTGCGGAACGGCCGGCTACGGCTCGTGCTGCACGACCTGGACCAGCGACTGCTCCGACCTGGCGCAGCGCGTCTGCGGCTGCGATACGCCCGCGTGGTCGCCCACGCTCGTGGACTGGGGCAACGGCCATGGCGACCAGGGGGACATCGTGTTCGACCCGACGGTCTCCGCCGACGCCTGTCCGCTTCTCAACTCCGCGGACGCGGGGATCGTCTACAACTCGAGCCTGACGAGTCCTGCCTGCCAGACACCGACGTGGAACGAGCCTGCGAAATCCCCGCACGGATTGTGGCCGATGGGGATGAGCGGTGTCGTGGACCATGCGAGCGGCGACGAGCAGGTGCTGTTCGGCAACCAGGACAACGGCGTCTTCGGCACGCTCGATGCCAAGGCGGTGACGCCGAGCTGGAGGTCCGACTCCTGCTGCGATGTCTTCGATGCCCTCGCCGCCCCGGCGACCGCGACGAACGACGAAACGGTGGTGTACTCGCTGTGCTGCGGCTCTCCGAGAGCCACGAGCTATTTCAGGTCGTACACGGACTTCTCGAGCCGATACGTGCTCAATCCACCGCCCGCCGGGCTGCCGCCGGGGTGGCGGTACCCGGACGCGATCGCGCGCTGGGGCGACAAGAAGTACGCCATGCTCACCAACGACTGCACGGTGGGATCGGGCGATTGTCACTCGGCCGACGGCGGGCTCTTCATCACGCAGGACATCGAGGCGGGCACGGTCGCCTGGACCGAGCTCGGCAACAATGCCAGCGAGTTCCCGTCGAACACGGCCTGCGCCGTCTATACCTCGAACGACGACCCCACGTTCTACGTGCAGGCCGGGGACTGCAACGGCGAGGTGGCGGGCGACAAGGTCTACCGGTTCTTCGGCACCGGGGCAGGCAACTGGACGCAGCTGAGCATGCCGGGAGGCAGGGACGTCGGCATCTTCGCGGTCGATCCCACGAATCCGAGCCGGTTGATCGCCTCGGCGGTGACCGCCACCCAGGCGAACATGTACATGTCCGTGGACGCGGGCGGCACCTGGTCGGCTCTACCGGCGCTGGACGTCCTCATGCGGGGCAATGGGGACTTCCCCATCCAGAACCAGCGCGGTCCCACCGACTTCATGGGCCTCAACGGGTATCTCCAGCCTTCCTTCGCCGCGTTCGACCCCGTCGAATCCAGCACCATCATCGCAGGAGGACAGGACTCGGGCATCTTCCTGTCGAAGGACAACGGCGTGAGCTGGTCGCTCCTCACCGACCCCCGGAACTCCCACGTCTCTGGGATTCCCCACATCCCACGGCCCCGGCACGCCTACTTCTCGGAGTCCAACCACAACAAGGCGATCTACGTATCCAGCCAGGGCCGCGGCGTCTGGCGCTTCGGCGTCTGCAACACGGATGCCTACGAAGGGCCCGCAGGTGACGATGATCGGCCCCATGCGAACCCGATCCTGCCGGGAGAGATCCAGAGCCACAGCATCTGCGCCACCGGGGACACCGATTGGAGCGTGTTCAACCTCACCGAGGCGTCCGCCGTCACGATCACGACGGCCGGTGCCTCCGGAGACACGGTCCTCCATCTGCGGGACTCTCTCGGCAATGTGATCGCGCAGGACGACAACGGATCCGGGAGCGGTCTCTTCTCGCGGATCCAGCGGGGATGCGGCGGGGGAGTCCTGACCGCAGGAACCTACTCCATCGAAGTCGGCGAGAACGGGGCGAACGACACGATCGCGAGCTACACGCTGAGCCTCGAGATCACGCCGTGCTGCGGCAACGGCTCGATCGATGCCGCGGAAGAATGCGACGACGGCAACCGCCAGAACGGCGACTGCTGCTCGTCCGCGTGCGTTCCCGCGCCGTCACAGGCGCCGTGCGACGACAGTGACGCCTGCACCGTGAACGATGCCTGCAACGGCCTCGGCGTCTGCACGGGATCGAGGGCCGCCGTTCCTACGCAGCTCGCGATGGTGAGCATGACGAGCTCGCTCATGAGCTGGCCGCCGCAGCCGTCGGCGGCGAGCTACGACGTCGTCAGCGGTGACCTCGGCGTTCTGCACCAGAGCGGCGGGAGCTTCGCGGCGGCGACGACGAGCTGCCTGGCCGACGATCTGGCGGTCACGCAGGCCGACCACTCGGCGCTCGTTCCCGGACCCGGAGGCGCGCTGTTCTTCCTGGTGCGCGCCGTGAATTGCAGCGGACCCGGATCCTACGACGAAGGCTACAGCCAGGTCGCCCCCCGCGACGGTGGCATCGAGGCCTCCCCCGGCAGGTGCGGGACGTCCTGTGTTGCCGGGCGCTGCCTGCCGGGGTCGCCGTTCTCCGGAGTCTGCGGCGTCGACCCGTGCATTTCCGAGATCTGCGTGTCGTATCCCGGTTGCTGTACGACGTCGTGGGACGCCGCCTGCGTGGACGCCGTGCGCTCGGTCTGCGGCAGTCTCACCTGCCGCGCGAGCGCACCTGCATGCGCGCATCCCGCATGCACGCAGGGGAGCGCTCTGCTCTCGGGTTGCGATGATCCGCCGGTGAGCCCGAGCTGTGTCGCTTCGATCTGCTCCGCGGACTCCTATTGCTGCACGACGGCGTGGGACGGACAGTGCGTCGCCGAGGTCGTTTCCGTGTGCGGGTTCAACTGTCAGTGATCGCGTATTGTGGCCGTGGGGCGTATGCGGCCCGACACGCGAGCTGGCCTGGGAGATGGCCCATGGACTAAAACGCACGCAGGCACCAAGCACTTGCTGCGGGCGCGGAATTGGGACAAGCTCTCTTGTCGGAAGATCCGTCTCCTACGGATGAAAAGGAGCAACCCATGAGACTGGCTCGCATGGCCGCCGTTCTCGTCCTCGCAACCTTCTCGGTTTCCCTCTTCGCCGCTCAGGGCTGGATGTACTTCGTGACCCTGCCTGGCACGGATGGAAAGCAAATGAAGCTGAGCGTCGACATGCCGGGCGAACACATCTCCGGCAAGGTGGTCGGGACGGACACCGAGATTCCCGTCTATCCGCCGGATCAGGCCCGGATCATGGGGAAGCTCTTCCTGAAGCACGGAGTCGTGCAGTTCCTTCCTTCGGCGCTCTGCGGAATGAGGATGAGCAGTTCCCAAGAAGAGGATGCGCAGAAGAAGACAACGGTACAGGTGCGCTATACGCTCCCATCCAAGAAGCTCGACACGACCGTGTCGCTCGAGCTTCCAGGCAATGAGCGGCTCGTGGATACACCGGGGGGTCAGCTTCGCGTCTTCACGCTGGAGCAAGCCACCCTCGTCTTCAAGGAGGTTCTCGCGCGCACGGGCGATGTCGAGCTCGCGGCCGAAGCCATCGCCGCGCGTCCGGCCGGCGAGAATATCCTCGTCCAGAAGGTATAGAGCTCCTGTCGGCGGCTCCGGCGCACCCGGCCGATCGAACGGTCGGAGGATGTCGGCCTCGTGAGGCGGCTCGGCGGGGGTCGCCTCCCCGGCCCGCCGTTCTCGTGGTTTTTCGTGAAAAAGGCTGCTGCGGGAATTCGGAGTTCATCCTAAAATACAGCTTTCACTCAACTCGATGTCCGACCCGGATGGGCTCGTACCGAGGCCAAGGAGGATCTCCATGAGAACGCCGCGCCGGCTCTTCGCCGTGGCCGTCATCGCGATCGGTGCCGCAGCCGCGATGGCAGATCATCAGGTGTGCGTTGCGCAGACGCTGGTGACCCTCAATGCTGCGCCGCCTGCGAGCTGGAAGAAGCTCGCTCCGAGCGCTTCTCCCTCGCCGAGGGCAGCGACGGCGATGGCCTACGATCCCGTCAGTCATCGGGTCGTCCTGTTCGGTGGATACGACGACCTCTTCTATCTGAACGAGACCTGGTCCTTCGACGGCTCCACGTGGCGGATGGAAACGCCCCCGCTCTCGCCTTCTCCGCGCGCGGCGGCCTCGCTCGCCTACGACGCGGTCTCGCAGCGTCTCGTCCTGTTCGGCGGTTACGACGGAGCCGGCTATCTCGGCGACACCTGGGTCTGGAACGGCGCGACATCGACGTGGGAGAACGTACCCGCGTCGGTCGCCCCTCCCGCCGTCACCGGCCCCGTGAGCTTCTCGGACCCCGTGAGCGGGCGCGCGATCGTGTTCGGAGGCTTCGACGGCCGCTTCTATCAGGGCGGCACCTGGGAGTTCCAAGGGGACGGCTGGACGGAGCTGACGCCCGCGACCATTCCCGGTGGAAGAGCGGCGGCCGCGGCGGGGCTCGATCCCGTCGCGCATCGCGTCGTCATGTTCGGCGGGCTCGCGGGGATCAATCCCTACAACACATGGACCTGGGACGGCAGCGACTGGGCCAGGGAGCAACCGACCACGCAGCCTCGTCTCGTCTACGACGCCGGCGCCGCCTATTCCCCCCAGCTCGGAGGCGTGGCGCTCTTCGGCGGCGCGGACGCAGGAACGGATCTCAACGACACCTGGCTCTGGAGCGGCGCGGACTGGAGCTCCGTCCGCACAGGGAGGTCTCCTTCTTCGCGCGAGTCGTTCGGCATCGCGTACGACGAGCAGCTCAACGCCGTCGTCGTCTTCGGAGGGCAGAAGGGGAACACGCTCTACGGTGACACGTGGGTGCTCGGGCCCGGCGGACGTCCTGTGCGGCCTCCTGCCCTCCAGGTCAACCCTACGGTGGCGGTGGCCAAACCCTAGCTACAGCCCGAGAATCATCTCGATCTGCGGGTACACGCGGCTCGCATCGGCGTTTCCCCGTCCGAGTCATTCGAGGTAGTCGCGTTCGAAGCGTCTCGCGAGATAGAGCCCGAGGCCGGATCCGATCGCGCTCGTCATGCAGCCGACGAGCAGTCCTGCCCACGCGCCGGCAAACCACCCGATCCAGCCGCCCACCAAGGTCGCGAAGATGGAGAGAATTCCGCGCATGGGATCTGACCCTCGCTCCGGCCTGGGGCCTTCGGCGTAGAATCGTGTGATCAGAGTACAGCGAGCGCGGAGGAAACGTGACGAACATCGAAATCAAGCGCTGTTTCACCTGAATCAACATTCTGCTGGAGGCCGGGCGCCTCAAGCGGGAAATCAGGAAGCACCTGGATATCACCCCCAAGATGAGCTTCGCCGGGGTGGGTGTACTGGACGTGGTCGTTGACGGCAAGACGGTTTTTTCCCACCAAGCCGAGCGGCGCATGCCGGGGCGAGGGGAGATCGTGGCGCTGATCCAGTCGGCGATGCAGCCGTAGCGGGCTCTCTTCCCGGAAGGACGATGGGAGAGAGCACATGGCATCGGGCTCCAGCAGGACTCCGGCGACGCCTTCGGCGTCTCCTCAAAGGAGACGCCGATGCACAAGACGCTTCGTCAGGCGGGCTCCTTCGCGGTCGATCACGAGGTCGGACGTGCGTGAGACGTCGTTGAGGATCTGTCGCGCCTCATCCAGCGAATGCGCCACGCGGTCGACGCTCACGATGCGGTCGCCGGCGCGAATGTCCGCCTCGGCCGCCGGAGAGCCCGGGATCACCGTCCGGACGCGGACGATATCGAGCTCCGGCCCCTCGGCAGCCAGGCTGACGCCGGAACCCGTGAATTCGAACGCCGTCCCCGACCGCGGATTCGGCTCGAGGAGCAGCCGGCTCCTCGCATAATCGACCGTCAGGGAGAACCGGCTGAGCACGTCGCCGCCGATCAATCCCGAATCGACGTCCACGCGGTCGCCGGATGCGTTCTGGGAGTAGTTGACGATCGGTCGCTCGATGCGGATCGGCCCGAGCTGCAGGAGGCCGGCACGGCCGACGCCGCCGCGCGACCGGCCAGGCATGACGGCGCCGGACGTCATTGGTAGCGTCTTTGCCGGTAGAAGCGCCGGATGTGCGGCCAGGAAGGGCGCATTGAGGACGGCCATCCCGCCGCCCGTATCGATCTGGAATCTCCCGGACTGGCCATCGATCGACGCCGTTGCGATCGGCGTTCCGTCTTCGATGGAGATGGGGATCTCGATTCCGCGACCGGGCGCCGTCGAAGACAACGACACCGCGCGCCGTTCGTAGTCGATCGTGACGACGCGCCGCTCGAAGAGCTCGCCGCCGATGATGCCGTAGATCCGATGTCCCAGGCCCGCTTCGACCCCACGGAGCGAAAGCGCCGCAACGGCGCGCGACGGCAGGGTCGCATCTCCCACAGCGAGTGTGACGCCGGGGACGACCTGGGTCTCCACCGCTCCGCCTTCCACCGAGGCGCTGCCCGGAGCTCCGCCGCGAAGTCCCGACTCGGTGAGCCTGTCGGCGTTGAGGACGGACTCGGACGCGCCGGTATCGAGGAGGAAGGGGAGTGGAGCCGAGCCGTTGATGCGGGTGTCCACAAGAACGCGCGCATTGACGATCACGGCGTGAACGACGGTTGTCTGTGTCTGTTGCGGGGGGGCGCACGCGGTGAGCGCGAGAAAAGGCAATACGATCGTAAGGAGCTTGCGCATCGACTGGGGGAAAGCGGCAGCTCGACCCGGCTTGGGAACAGGATGTCCTTGCCGCCTACTCCTCAAAGCGGCTCGCAGGGTCACGGTTGCGCTCGTAGCGTCTCGTGAAGGGAAACGGCGGCAGCCAGGACTCGCGGCGGATGATCCAGCTTTCGTAGGTCGGCGTCAGCTGGTCAGGGGCATCCAGCGATCCCAGATGCACTTCGATTTCGTCCGCGGTGCGTCCGAAAACCGACGAGCCGCAGCGGGGACAGAAAAATCGCCCGGCGTAGTCGCGTGTTTCGCCGTCGATCGTCACCGCATCCTGCGGGAATATCGCGGAGGCGTGAAAAAGGGCCCCGTGATGCTTGCGGCAGTCGAGACAGTGACACAGCCCGACCCGGTAGGGGAGCCCCGTCGCCTCGATTCGGACGTTGCCGCAAAGACAGCCTCCCGTGAACCGGTCCATCCTGCGTCTCCCTAAAATCAAGCGATCTGGACGTTTACAACGAACTTCTTCGGGCGTCCCTGAAGGATGCGCCCGCCGACCGGGCGTGCCGCAACGATTGTCGCTCCGGATCCGGACCATGTCATCCGACGGTCCCGGGCAGGAGGGCCGCGGATCCGTCGTTGTCGAGAAGCGCCGGATGCACGACACTAGCCCGATGGCTCGCGATTCGCTACGTCTCCTGCATCTCGTCCTCCGGAGCATCCTCGCCACACTCCCGGTCCTTGCGACCGCCCTTGCGCTGGGGCAGACCGCGACGTCCACGAAGCCCTCCCGGGAAGACCTGACCATCGATCCGGAGACGATCATGCAGCCCTGGAAGGGCGATCTCGACCAGATGGTCGAGCGCCGGATCGTCCGCGTGCTGGTGGTGCCCAGCAAGACCTATTACTTCAATGAGGGGGGCAAGCAGCGCGGGGTGACCTACGACACCTTCCAGCTGGTCGAGAAGGCCCTGCAGAAGCAGCTCAAGCGCGACAAAAAGCTGCGCAAGAATCTCAACGTGAAGTTCTTCTACGTCTCCGTCGGACGGGACGAGATGTTGTCGGCGCTCATGCAGGGGAAGGGCGACATCGCAGCCGCGAACCTGACCATCACTCCGCAGCGCCAGGCGATGGTCGATTTCACCCTGCCGGTCCTGACCGATGTCCGCGAGCTGGTGCTGACGGGCCCCGCCTCTCCGGCCGTGTCGAAGGTCGACGACCTTGCCGGCAAGGAAGTATTCGTCCGCAAGTCGTCGAGCTACTACGAGCACCTGGTCGAGCTGAACAAGCGATTCGTCGCCGAGAAAAAGCCGCCGGTCAAGCTGAAGGCGGCTCCCGAGGAGCTCGAGGACGAGGACCTGATCGAGATGCTCAACGCGGGCCTCGTTCCGATCCTCGTCGTGGACAAGCACATCGCCGACTTCTGGAAGAAGGTGTTCCCGAAGATCGTGGTCCACGACGCGATCGCCGTGCACACCGGCGGGGATATCGGCTGGGCCGTCCGCAAGGACAACCCGCAGCTCAAGTCGTTCCTGAACGGCTTCGCCGTCGCCATCACCTCCGGACATCTGGAAAAGCAGCGCGAGCAGATCCTCGAGCGCTACCTCAAGCGCCTGACCCACGTGAAGAGCGCCGGCGCGGAGGCGGCCCGAGCCAAGTTCCTGTCGCTGGTGAAGCTGTTCCGTAAGTACGGCGACCGCTACGACGTGAACTGGCTCCTCATGGCGGCCCAGGGGTACCAGGAGTCGGCGCTCAACCAGCAGGCCCGAAGCCACAGGGGAGCCATCGGAGTGATGCAGATCATGCCGGCCACCGGCAAGGACCTGAAGGTGGGCGACATCACGCAGGTGGATGCGAACATCCACGCGGGCGTGAAATACATGCGCTTCATGATCGACCAGTACTTCGGCGACGAGCCCATGACGGACGTGGACAAGGTGCTCTTCGCCTTCGCGGCCTACAACGCCGGGCCGGGACGGATCGCACAGCTGCGCAGGCTGGCCGCAAAGCGCGGCCTCGATCCCAACATCTGGTTCCACAACGTGGAGTACGTCGCCGAGGAGAAGATCGGGGCCGAGACGGTCACCTACGTGGGGAACATCTTCAAGTACTACACCGCCTACTCCCTGATCGAGGACAGCCTCGAGGAGAGGAAACAGGCCGTCGAAGATCTCAAGGGCGGCGGGAAGTAGCCGCGGGAACGGACCGGCAGCCCTCCGGCTGCCGCGTGGCACGCATCACTCCACCCCATTCCGATGAGCCGGATCGGAGGATCTTGGGCCTGACCGTCCCATCCTCTCTCGTACAATCCTCACCGATGCGGAGGACACAAGGGACGCGGGCAGCGGCCGGACCGTTCGGCGGAGCTGCAGCCAGAGCGCTGGGTGGTGCCCTGGCGTTCATCATCGCCACATCCTCGGGCGCCTCCGGTCCATCGACGACGGCCGGCGAACCGACGCCGATCACGGCCGCAGCTCCGGGCGGCGCCTTGGCATCCGGGCCGCGCGTGCCCCTGCCGCCCACCTACTCCATCAGACGCTGGGGCACGGCCGAGGGCCTGCCCGCGCATACGATCAGCGACGTCAGGCAGGGGCCCGACGGCTATCTCTGGCTCGCAACGACCGCCGGGCTGGTCCGCTTCGATGGCGATCGCTTCACGGTCTTCGATCACAAGAACTCTGGGCTCGTGAATCCCCGGCTGGCGAAGGTTCTCTTCACCGATCGGGGCGGGATTCGCGTGATGGACGAGAACTCCGTCTGGATGGAGTCCTCCACGACCGAGGCGCCCCGGTTCTCCCCTCCGCCCGCGCCCTGGGATCAATATGGAGACGCCCTCGCCGACAGACAGGGCAGGCTCTGGACCGTCTGCAATGACGGGGAGAGCGCGGCGCCGTGCCGGCTCGAGGTGGACGGCAGCCGCGCGCTCGCACCGCAGCGCGCCAAGGGCGGCACTCTTGCCGCAGACGGCCGAGGAGACCTGTGGGTGCGCCTGGCCTCGGGCGAAGCCGCGCGCCTGGAGGGAGACGTGTTCCGCCCGCACGGGGACCCCCAATCCTACGACCGCATGGTAACGGCCTCCTCGCGCCGGGAGGTCCTGACGGCGCGCACGAAAGGACGGCGCACGGAGCTTCTCGGTGCGGACTCGAGTGTCGTCGCCGCCTACGAGGAGCGGCCCGGATGGACGCCAAGGTTCGTGGACAGGTTCGGGAATCTCTGGTGGTACAGGCCGGACGAGATCGAGGTCACGCGTGCCGAAGGAGGCGCCGCGTTCTGGAACCACCGGTTCACGCCGGGGACCGGTCTTGCGACGATCACCGAGGATGCCGAGGGGGACGTCTGGATCGGAACCATGACGGAGGGCCTCTACCGGATCGCGCCGGCGCCCTTCGTCGTCTACGGGGAGGAGGCCGGCATCGCGGACACAGGAGTCGCCGACATCTGCCCGACGTCCGACGGCTTCCTCATCAGGACCTGGAGAGAGGTCTACTACTTGCTTCGAGGCGGTCGTGCCGAGCTGGTCCGGGGGTTTCCCGACCCCCGGGTGACCTTCCGCGACCGCTCCGGGACGACCTGGAGCTTGGGGTCCGCGCGCATCTCCTCCGCCGGGCATGAGCACGACCTCGTGGGCCGGTCCCCATCCGGCGAGATCCGGATCGCGACCATGGTTCCCGGCCTCGGTATCCCGTGCCTGTTCTCGTCGGACAGACCCGGCGTCCTCTGGGTCCACGACGAGTGGCGCGTGTACCGCATCACGGACCTCGAGAGCGCCCGGCCCACGGTGACGATGGTGGTGGGCGGGCCGGAGTCGGCGATCCAGACGATCCAGGATACCCGCCAAGTGCTGCTCGATCGCGCGGGAACACTCTGGATCGCCTCCGGCAACGGCGTGCACAGCGACCGCAACGGCACGCGCACCAGCTACACGGTGAAGGACGGGCTGCCGACGAACCTGGTCCGCTCCATCTACCAGGACAGGGAAGGGACGCTCTGGTTCGGGACCTACGGCGGCGGGCTCGTCCGCATGAAGGAGGGCCATTTCCAGAGCCTCGACGCCACGCGCGGGCTCGCCGAGGACGTCGTCAACACGATCCTCGAGGACAAGCTCGGGAACTTCTGGATGGCGGGCAATCGCGGGATCTTCAGGGCCCCCCGGAAGGCCATCGAGGACGTCCTCGACGGACGTGCCTCGCGGATCACGACGATCCTGTACGGGCGACAGGCCGGACTCGTCAATCCGGAAAGCAGCGGGCGCGCCGGAGTGGTGGATGCCTCCGGACGGTTCTGGTTTCCGACGCTCTACGGCGCCGCCGTCGTCGATCCCGCCACGGCCCTGGCCCTCGAGGACACGCCGATCCGGGTGCGCGTCGAGGCCGTCTCGAACTCCCCGCGCGAGGCCTCGCACGAGCCGGAAGGATTCGTCGTTCCCGCCGGATCTCAGCGACTGACGATCGGATTCACCGCCATCGCCCTGCGCGACGCGGAGAACGTCCGGCTCCAGTACCGCCTCGACGGCTACGACCCGGATTGGGTGGCTTCGGGAATCGACCGGAGCGCCACCTACACGCAGCTTCCGCCCGGCACGTACGGATTCCACGTCCGCGCCTTCGCGCCGCCCGGCCGCTGGGTCGAGAGCGAGACGCGCGTCTCCCTGCACATCCTGCCCGCCTTCCATCAGACCTCTCTTTTCAAGGCGCTCGTCGCTCTGGCCGCGATCGGTCTCACGCTGGCGCTCTTCCAAGCGCGCACGCGCTATTTGAAGCGCCGCGCGGAGAGGCTCGAGCGCACGGTGTCGGAGCGAACCGGCGAGCTGGCCCGCGAGAAGGAGACCGTCGCCCGCCAGGTCGAGCAGCTCCAGGAGCTCGAGGGGGCGAAGTCCCGCTTCTTCCAGAACGTCAGCCACGAGTTCCGGACGCCCCTGACGCTCATCCAGGGTCCCTTGGAGGACCTGCAGGACGGCCTTCACGGCCCGCTCCGCGACGACGCCCGCGAGCAGATCGACGTCGCGACCCGCAGCTCCCACCGGCTTCTGCACCTGGTCGATCAGCTCCTGGACATCTCCCGGGCCGAATCGGGCCGCTTGAGCCTGCGCGCACGGCGCGGGGACTATCGCCTCTTCCTGCGACGGATCGTCGGCGCGCTCGCGCCCTTGGCCGAGCGCAAGGGCGTCACGCTGGGGATCGAATGCCCCGAGACGGCGCTGCCCCTCTGGTTCGATCCCGAGCACCTCGAGAAGGTTCTCCAGAACGTGATCGGAAATGCGCTGAAGTTCACGCCCGCGGGAGGCCACGTCACGGTGCGCGTCCGCGCCGAGGGGGGCTCCGAGGAATCCGGAGTGCTCGTCACCGAAGTGGAGGACGACGGGCCCGGCATCTCGGCGGAGGACCTGCCGCGCATCTTCGATCGCTTCCATCGCGGCGGCGGACCGTCGCGCACACAGCCGGGGGCGGGCATCGGGCTCGCCCTGGCGAAAG
>Ga0070671_100000246_pt1 | contig 36412 bp, 21 predicted proteins | sample KBSS73metaG_FD_65341 | JGI IMG/M metagenome (GOLD analysis project Ga0070671, IMG submission 65341) | Switchgrass rhizosphere microbial communities from Kellogg Biological Station, Michigan, USA - KBS S7-3 metaG | ecosystem: Host-associated > Plants > Roots > Rhizosphere > Soil ...
GTACGGCCACCCGAGCGGCGGCATGTATATCTGGTACAACTCCGTCCGCGACGACGTCGCCGCATCCCTGGTGACGCGGGAAGCCGATCGGATCGCCGAGGCGCTCGCAGCCCTTGTAGCCGCCCGCCCCACCATCGGCAAGCCTCTCGTCACCGGCTTCTCGCAGGGCGGCATCATGACCTTCGCCCTGGCGGTCACCCATCCCGAGGCGCTGGCGGCCGCCTTCCCCATCAGCGGCCTGCTCCCGCCGTCCCTCTACCCGTCGGCGGCGCTCAGCCCGGGAGCGCTTCCCGCGACGCTCCCGCCGATCGCGGCCTTCCACGGCGCCTCCGACCTTGCGGTCCCGACCCAAGGCGCGCGCGACTCGATCGCCGAGCTGCGGCGCGCCGGGTACACCGCGGAGCTGCGCGAGTACCCCGGGGTCGAGCACGACATCTCCGGCGAGGAAGAGAGCGAAATCCTGGAGCGGATCGGGCTGGCCGCCGACGGCCTCGCAGTCGCGGCGCCGGCGCCCTGAAGCGGGCGCGCTCGTCGACTTCTCCGCGGACGCGGAAGGGTGATTTGAGACAGGAGCGCTCGCCGCCTGCCTTCGTGGAGCCTTGCGGCCGCGGAAAGAAGTCAGTGCACGGATTCGGAGAGGATCCACGCCAGGTCACTTCCCGCCCCGCTTTCACTCGGCGGCGTCCAGCGCCAGTCACGGCGCTGCGCGCCATACCCGGCGCACAATGGAAGAGGCGGGCCCATGGCCCGCCTCGACCGTCCACTCTTGCTGGGAATGCCTGGCGCTCGGCTCGTTATTCCGGAGGAGCCGGCGATGTGTACCTCACAGTCAGTTGCGGTCGCCGCTCAGTCGCCGCGCCCGAGGTGATCGACAGTTGATCTGCCAGGGCGTTGCCGTTGTTCAGGGCGGTGAACTGCAACCGAAACTGAGTCACGCCGGTGGGATTGATGACTTGCGTCTCGCTTGCGCTGAAGGTGATGGACGAACTCGCCTTGTTCACCGACGGGATTGCCAGCGCTTGTGTGAAGGGGCCCGTGGCCGTCGCGCTGTAGTCGTCTGGCTGCACAGACGATGACGCACCAAGAGGTCCGTTCGACCCATAGACGAGAAGGTTCCCCAGCGTCGAGGGTGAATTCGACAGACCCTGTCGGTACACGGTGAGCGTCGTCGGATTTGACGGCGTGGACACGATGACCGCGCCGGCCGGGAGCAGAAACGAGCCAAACGACAGGATGGCCCGGTAGGTCGTCTGCACGCCGTTGATGCGCGCGTCTCCGATCGCAATCGGCGATATTCCTCCCGTGGCCTGCGAGGCGCTATTGACGACTCCGTCCAAAGTCGACGAAGAATACAACGTCACCGTACACAGCGGCATACACGCGTCGCCGTGACCGTCGCCGTCGCAGTCCCACTGATTCGCATTCGAGACCGTCGGGCAGTTGTCACACGCGTCACCCAAGCCATCTCCGTCGCTCTCGAGTTGATTCGTATTCGCGATGGACGGACAGTTGTCGCAGACATCGCCTACGCCGTCCGCGTCTGCGTCGGCCTGCGACGCATTCGCGATCGCAGCGCAATTGTCGCAAGCATTGCCTATTCCATCGGCGTCCGTATCGGCCTGGTTCGCATTGGCAACGCTCGGGCAGTTGTCGACATTGGCGCAGAGGCCATCCTGATCGATGTCATTGAAGGCGTCCAACGAGCAGGGGTCGCACACGTCGCCGATGCCGTCGGCGTCGGCATCGGTCTGTGATGCGTTGGCGACGCTGGGGCAATTGTCGCAGGCGTCGTCGATTCCGTCCGCGTCCGAGTCCACGAGCGACACCGGGACGAACGCCACGCAATTGGACAGAGGCCCTTCACAAGAGTAGTTCGATCCGAAGGCCTGGACGCGGTAGTACTGGGTGAAACAGTGTCCCAGCCCGGTATCGGTGTACGACGTTCCAGTCTGCGACGCTTTGAGCGTTGAACCGGCCGAGCAGGAAATGTCGCTTCGCAGGACGCGGTAGAGCGACGCGTTGGAGACGGCCGCCCAGCTCAGCTGCGCCGACGATGCGCCAGCGACGACAGTCAGTACCGGCGCGCCGATGGATGGACAACTCGTCGAGCTCTGGTTGGTGGGGTCGCTCGCGGTCCCGCAGGCGATGCCGTGCCGGTTGAACGCCGCGAAGATAGCGGCCGCGTGGGGCGTGCCGTTGGTAGGATTGCTGTCGTTGTCGTCCGCTACGAGCAACCGCTTGAACAAGGAGGACGCAGCGCACCCTGCGACCTCAGGCGCCGAGCAGTTCCATTCATTGCCGCCGCTTCCCAAACGGGTGTTGTACCAGAGCTTGTCCACGAGCTGCCACGCCGTCGCGGAATCGAGTCCGGAGGCCGGAAGGTCTCTGGTGGCGAGGTCGTAGATCGTCTCTCCTCCCACGTACGCCTCACAGTGGCCTGCTTTCCCGCAGGGCCCCGGTTGGCTATAGCCGGGGGCTGGACAGTGTGTCGCTACGAACCCTGTGGGGGTCGAGGGGACCTGTTCTTCGCGGCTATCCCAGTCCAGGTCGCGAACGCCCGTGCAGGAGAGACAGGTATTGCCGTAGCCCGCGCACGTGTACTGCTCGTAGAGTCCGCGTCCGATGCAGGAGTTATGTGTCGCGATCAGCGCCGTGATATCGGCGTAGGCCTCCGTCGGGATGTCGATGCCGCCGCCGTCGTTATTGTCCAGGCCGTGCCCCCACTCGTGCATGAGAACACCGGCGAGCTCCCCTGTGTTGTTGCACGTGCCCCCGGACTTGAAGGTAAAGATCTCGTCATGCGAAGGGTCGTAGTAGGCATTGCACGCCTCGTCCGCGCTGTTGACGACACTCTGGATCTGTTCGGTGTTCATCCAATTGTTGCTCGGAAGCCAAGCGCGTGCGTGTTCGGCGATGCGGTTGATGTGGTAGAAGCTGCTGCGTGCAGCATGCGTGCTCGTGGGGTTGGGATTCTTCAGCGTCGCATTGGGTACCTGGCAGTCCGTGCCCTCGCCGTAAAGAAGATTGAGATCGGCGTCGCACGACACGGTGTCGTGAATGGGACCGCAGTTGTCCCAAACATGGACATACGGGCCAACCAGGGTGGTCAGGGCTTCCGTGCCGCCTGGCGTGCAATTGAAAACTCCACTCGAGTTCGTGATCGGATAGGAAGAGCCAATCTGGACGTAGGTGAATGGCATCGGAAAGTTGGGCTGTTCGAAGCCGTCGGGACCGGCTTGGTCGCTGGAAACCGGAAAAATGCCTCCCTTGACGCGCGCGTACCGGTTGTCATCGAAGAACGCGCGGATCGCGCCCGTGTGCGCATCGACGAAGCCGACCCAGGTTCCGGGATCGCCTGGGACGCGAATCGTCAGGCGCCAGACGAGCGCCGACGCGTAACCGGCTCCCACAACTCCGGCATACGGTCCGGCGTCTGCCGCCTGACTGCCTGCCCGTAGCGGGATGAATTGGAGCTGCGGCTTCTCGATGAGGCTGAACGGTTCGGAGGGCGCGACCTTCATGTAGGACAAGAGTCGTTCTTGTGCCTTCTCCAGTAGGACTTCGGGGACGCCACTCGCGCTGATGTGGCTCCATCGCGGCGTTCCGAATGAGATCAGACGGCCGTGGCTGATCGTGAACAGGTAGCGCTCGCCATAGACCGGGATTCCATCGACCTGTCGATCGAAGACCACCTGCCAGACCTCATCGCCCATCAGGCCGGAGGCATCCCGGCTCAGGACGAGCTCCTCGTCGTTCGCCAGGACAAGGGCCTTGTTCTCGGCGATGAACGTGCGCAGCGAGGCTGCCAGCGCATCGACTGTCGTGTCCTTTCCGATCGGCAGGGCGATCCCGGGGCCCTCAACGAGGAGTGGCGCCCCCGAACGCCTGTCGATGTAGATCGACCATTCCTGGCCATGCTTGACCCGGAATTGCTCCCACCCGTCGTGGACGCTGTGGGCGGCGGGAAGCGACGATAGCTTGGTCGTCGCGACGTCGAGCGCGATCGTGGGGTCCCCGACGGCCAAGTGGGCGAAGCGCTGGGACTTTTCCGGTATCTGCAGGGAGAGGGCGATGCCAGTTGAGACAACGAGGATGGCAAGCAGCGAGAGCACACTGGATGCCCAGCGCCGGGGGGTTTTCTTCAACCGGGTTTCAAGATTGAGGCCTTGGTTGCACCTCATCGTAGATTTCGTGTCGAGCAGCATCGTGCGCCCCTTTCTTCGGGTTTCTCCGTTCATTTTTGTGAGTCCATCTCTTTAGTCGAGGGAACCCACTCAAGGTTCGGAGACACTCACGAAGGGCGCGCGAACAAGTGAGATGCGGGCACTTCTGATTTGGGAGCGCGGAATCGCAGAGGTCCAGCGAGAGTGTCGCTGTTTGTCAGACGGCGTTCGGAAGGAAAGTCGCGCGTCGCCCGCGTGCTCGTGGATCCTGCTCGTCCACTGCGGACGTAAGCTCTGAAGGCGCTCCCAGGGTGCGCCAGGGATGCGTCAGGAAGACGTTCTCGTCCCCTATCTCCCGGCGCGCGCAGCTTCGATCGTGGCGACGTCGATCTTCTTCATCAGCATCATCGCCTCGAAGGCGCGCTTGGCCTCATCGCCGCCGGCCGCGAGCGCCTCGGTCAAGATACGCGGAGTGATCTGCCAGGACAGGCCCCAACGGTCCTTGCACCAACCGCACTGGCTCTCCTCGCCGCCGTTGCCGACGATCGCGTTCCAGTAGCGGTCCGTCTCTTCCTGGTCGTCCGTCGCGATCTGGAACGAAAACGCTTCGCTATGTCTGAACAGGGGGCCGCCGTTGAGACCGAGGCAGGGAATTCCCAGAACGGTGAATTCCACCGTCAGGACATCGCCCTTCTTGCCTGAGGGGTAGTCACTGGGCGCCTTGTGAATGCCGGTCACTCGACTGTCCGGAAAGGTGGCCGCGTAGAATTGCGCCGCATCGTGCGCGTCCTTGTCGAACCACAAGCAGATCGTGTTCTTGGGTTTCATGTTCTTCGCGCTCCTTCGCCGACCAAGCGAACGCCGTGTCCCCGGTGCGGAAAAATGCCGACGCCGGAAGTATAGCGGCAGATCTCACATGTTGTCCTTGGGGCGGCAGCGAGCGCCGATGTTCGCCGAAGCGGGGTCAGGATCGCCCACCCCCGCACAGCTCTGACAGGAGCAAGGTCGTGGTCCTGTCGTATGTCCGACGAAAGATACCCTCGTCCGATCCGAAGCGCCCCGAGAAGTGCAGCGCGATCAGGCCGTGCGCCAGCGCCCAGAGCGCAAGCGGAACCTGTTCGGCATCGGCGGCACGAAGGGCCCGCGATCGCGTGCATGCCTTGACGGCGGCGATTACCGCGGAGAAGGCGGGAGAGGTGGTTGCGCGCAGTGAGTCGGGCGCACGGGGGACTTCCGGGCGCGGCACCAGGAACATCAGCTCGAAGAAACGAGGCTCCGCGAGCGCGAACTCGCGGTAGGCCCGCAGCGCGGCCTTGATCTGCCCGAGAGGCGTGGGCGCCCGCACGGCCTCGGCGAGAAGGATCTCCCACCGCGCGAAGCCGACGGCGACCAGCGCGTTGACGAGCGCGTCCTTGCCGCGGAAGTGACGATAGAGGGCCATCGGCGTGACCCCGAGCTCCCCGGCGATCCGCCGCGTGGAGACGGCGCCGATCCCCTCGGTGCGGAGGAGTCGTTCGGCGACCGCGAGAACCCGGGCGGGCCCCCGCGCTGTGAGGACCGGGTCGCGAGACCTACCGCCCGAGTTCTTTCGTCCGCTGTAGGCGCCAGAGGCACGCTGTTCTTTCTTGAGGCTCGTGGTATATACTCCCTTCATGTATACAGTGTATACCTTGCTCCTCACGGCCGTCCTCGCCTCCCCTTCCCCGGTGCCGACGGGAGCCTGGAAGGTGTCCCTGCACGAGAACGACGGGGTCGAGCTCGAGTTCCGCATGACCTTTTCGGCACCTGGGGCCGATCCTACCCAGTGGGAAGCGTATTCCAAGGAAGGGGCCGCGCGCGAGCTGATCGGGGGAGGAACCGCGGCGCTCGGCCGGATGCTGGGAAAGCTGCCTCCGCGCGGAGCCCTGATCGCGATCGTGGACGGAAGCTCGCAGGCGAGTCCCGAAGGATGGCGGATGGAGGGAACGCTCCGCTCCCCGTTCCTCGGAGAGCGCCGCTTTTCGGGCTTGCTCGCGAACGGGCGCCTCCATGGTGAGCTTCGCCGCCCCGTCAGCGGGACCCAGGCGGGGACGATCGACGCCGTGCCCGACGTCTCGACCACGCCGCTGCGCGACTACCCTGCTTTGGCCGCGGATCTCGAGCTCGCGATCCGGCAGACACTCTTCGACCCGTCGCTGCTGGAACGTCCAGCGTTCGTGCGGTTCTTCTCGGAGCTCGGGCGCCGCTTCGCGCGCGCGCGCGACGACCTGGACGCCGTCGCCTCGTTCCAGGCGCTCGCGCCTTCGCTCTCCCTCTCGCATCTGGCATTCATCCGCAACCCTAGGCTGGCGGCGCAGTCCCTCGAGGAGACCGTCGCCGAGCAGAGCGCGAGCTCCGAAGATCCGACCCGCCTGAGCTTCCCCGCGCCGGGCATCGCGTTCCTGCGCGTGACGAAATGGGCGGGATGCGCGCCCGCGATCGATCGGGCGTTCCAGCGGATCGACGCCGACGGCAGCCGCGTCCTGCTGCTCGATGTTCGCGGCAATCCCGGCGGCGACGCGACCTCAATGACGGCGCTCGGACACCTCATTCGCGAGCCCCTTACCGTCGGAACGTTTCTCGGGAGCCTCTGGCTCCGGCAACATCCCGGTCCGCTCTCACAGGACGACCGCGCTTCCCTGCCGACCCTGGACACGGAAGCGTCTCCGCTGGAGCTGATCACCCAGCTGCGCACGAAAGGCGCCGTGCTGGGCAAGGCTCTCCCCCGCGCCCCGTTCTTCTCCGGCTCGGTGTTCGTGCTGGTGGACGCCGCCACGGCGAGCGCTTCCGAACCGCTCGTCCACGCGCTGAAGGAATCGCACCGCGCCACCGTGCTCGGCGAGCGGACGGCGGGCGCCATGCTCCTCGCCCTCCCCCACACGCTGCGCGACGGCTGGATCGCGGTCATCCCCGAAGCCGACTTCATCGCCGCCGACGGGTCGCGCCTGGAAGGCCGCGGTGTGGCCCCCGACACGAAGTGCCCATCCGACCGGGTCTTTCTCGAGGCCGCCGACCGAATCGCGCCGCTTCTCCCCTACTCCTCCGCCGTGCTTCGGGGTGCGACACTGGAAGCGCTGAAACGCCCCGACGACGCTCTGCGCGCCTATAGGGCCGCTCTGCAGGCGGCTTCGAGGCAGACGTCCCCCGTCCCTACTCCGGCCGCACGCGCCGCCGCGCTCAAGCGCATCGCGGCGCTGCTCGCCGCGCGTGGCGACGAGCGCGGCGCCCGCGACGCGATGGCGGAGGTCCAGAAGCTCGTTTCGGACGATCCCACTGAGCGGCCTGCCGCCGGCGATTGATTCCGTCCTAATTCCTGCGCTCGTATCGCGCGTTGAACAAATCCGGCCAGGAGCTATCTTCTAACTGGATGCCACACAGACGCACTCAAGCCCACCCGAGAAAAAGGGGACGTCTCATTGCTCGATTCGGCGTAGAAGGGCTCGAGCGCACAGGGTTCACGACGAATCTTTCGCTGGGTGGGGCGTTCATCCACACAACGTCCGTCCACAAACCCGGGACTGTGATCCGTGTCGAATTCGAGGACAAGGACTCCAAGGCCATGGTCAAGGCGGTGGTCACCTGGGCCGAGGTGGTGCCCGTACAGCTCGCACACCTCTTGCGCTGCGGCATGGGGGTGCGCTTCATCGACCCTGACATGAAGTGGAAGGAGTTCTACCTGAACTGGTGCAACGGTTACGTCACGCTGGCCGGCTCGAAATAGCGGCAGCCGGCAACCACCTCCGCCGCGGCTACAGCAGCCTATCAGCGCTCGCTTTCTTGCCTGTAACGGCTCGCGCAGACGGTGCACAATGGTAGATTCTTGGTGGGATTCAGGCGCGAGGGGCAGGACCTCCGGTGGCCTTGGTAGGTAGGCATGAAGAGACGGTCGGGACGCATCCGCGGAGCCATTGGGATGGGGGTGACCTGGGCGGCAGCCTGGGGCGGGGCCGGAACGATCGTGATGCTGGCGTTTGTGCTGCGAACCGGTAGTCGTCCCGATGCCCCCTTTCCACTGATGTTCGGCGCGGCCGGGTTTGTCGCGGGCCTCCTGTTCTCGGGAGTGCTGGGGCTCGTTGAGGGCCGTCGCCGGTTCGATCAGTTGTCTCTTCGACGCTCTGCGGCATGGGGAGCAGCCGTGGGTTTCCTGCTCGCCACGGCATTTGTGTTGGCGGTCTCCCTTTCAGGGGACCCCGGGTTCCTGTGGAATCTGGTTGTAGTGGGCCCCGTCTTCGCGGCCGCCGCCGCTGGCTCTGCGGCTGGTTCGTTGGCCTTGGCCCGAAGGACCCGGGGGGTCCTCCGGTAGCAGTCCGACCGAGAAAGCTCGTCAGCGGCGACAGGTACCGCGCGAATGTCCGGGGTGGGCTCGAGACGCCGCTTCGGCGGAGCCGCTCGGTCTACCAACACACGCCGGGCGCGGTCCGGAGGTATGTGTCGGACACCAGCTGATCCAGCATGAAGTCCGCCACGTCCGCGCGGGAAATACGCACTGTCATGAAGAAGCTTCCGACACGATCGCCATGACGAGGCCGCCCACGCTTGTCGGCGTTCGTCAGCACGCCGGGTCGCACGACAACCCACTCCGTGTGACTCTTCTCGATCATCCTTTCCTGCCGCGACTTGTCCCAGAAGTAGAACGGCAGAACCACAGGGATGACGAAGAGCGTGTAGTACAGGCCCATCCTCCCAGCACTGTCTCCGATGCCGAGAGAGGTCAAGCAGACGAAGCGTGACACACCGTGCTTCTCCATGGCACGCAAGATGTTTCGTGTTCCTTCCGAGAGGATGCGCGTTGGATGGAGGAACTGCTTGTGGCCAAGGGCGGACAGCACCGCTTCCTGACCCCGCATCGCAGCCTCGACGGAGCTCCCGTCGAGTACGTCGCCTCGAAGGATCGTGAGGTGCGCATGCTCGACCTGAAGCCGTGACGGATCGCGAACGAGTACCGTGACCAAGTAGCCGCGCTCCAGTGCTTGCATGACGAGCTGCCGGCCCGTTCCACCGGTGGCTCCGACGATGAGGATCCGCGAGGGATGGGAGCGAGGCGCTCCACGGGAGGATGCCGCACCCGAACGGTGCCCCGCTCGCGCCAGCACGGCTGAAAGGAGGATCGCGTACGAAACGAACACCAGCAACACCAGCAGCATCACTTTTCGATTCTACCTCCCCGGCAGAAGAGAGGATGAGGGCCTCGCGGGGTGGCGATGATGCGATTAGGACGCTGCTTCCACTACGGACACGCCGTTACCGGGAAGTTGAGGACCTCTGCGACCTGCAACGACCCGATGCGCGCGGTTCCCGCCGGGCCCTGATCACCTGTCTGGTTCGCTCCCACGACGAGGTACCAGTACATGGATCCCACCGGGGGATCGGCCCCGGCGGCGCCGACGAGAGTGATGGAGTTCCGGCGTTGATCTCCATCATCCGAAAAAGCGGCTGCTCAGAAGAATGCTCTTGCGGGAGGAGTCCAGATGCGCTTGTTCGCGGAAGACCTGGCGTCCAGATCGAGATCGACTTCCGCTATCCCTCGATTGGGGTAGATGCCGTCATGGTCGACGGCACCTACCCTGTTCTCCGTCTGCTACTAGTCGGGCACGCAGACGGGACAGCACCCTCCAGGGGGAATCTCCGTGTGTTCACCCGGAAGACAATCGGGATTGGCACACAACACGCCCTTGCAAGGGTCTCGCGGGGGCGGCGGAGGCGGCGGCGGTTGTTTCGCAAAGGCGACCGCACAGACGATCAGCAGGTTGACCACAATGGCAATGAGGACCAAGGCTGCCTTCTTCGCCTTCATGGATTCCTCCTCTTTCTCTTTCGCAAGCCAGCATCAGGCCGGCTCGGCCGAGAATCACAGCGGAATGTTGGAGCCGATTGTATCAAAGCTAATCACAAGAGCCTCGCGACTTGCCGCAGCGCGTGTATCCGGCGGCCACGGCGTCGCACATCGTCGAGAAGCAGTTGACGAAGTTCTGGTGGCCGTGGTCGTTGTAGCAGTAGACCGGGTGTGGGTAGTTCTCGCAGTTCTTCGTGCTCAGCAGAGGCTCGATCGGGACGGTGCTCGCAGCGGCGGCCATCGACTCGTCCTGGTCCGTCACGGACACGAGGGGCCCGCCGGCTGTGATGACCGCGGGATGTGCCGTCGTGAGCGTACCCGCCAAGAACAACTTGAGAAGCGTCATCTGGATCATTCGGGTCCTCCCTTGGGGGGCTTGTCGGTGGCCATCAATATACGGCTTATCGAGCCCTTGTCGGCTCCCATTTCGAGCCGGAACGTCAAGACCGCGGGTTGAACAGCCACCACAATCTACGTGCTTGTAGTCGAGCCTTGTTGCATACTTCCCGGAGTCACTCAACCACCGCTTGTCGCGAGGAGGACCATCATGATCGCGAATTTCGGACGCGCCGCTCTCGTCGTCGTCGCCACCACTATCCTGATAACCGCACCCACCGCGCTCGCGGCATCCGCTGTGGCGACACAGCCCGTGCCCTCCCCCGAGGCTTCCATGTTGACCTCCGAGCCTATCGCCGGCGTCTGCTCGCCCACGTTCGATGCTGCCGCCGATCTCTTCGATTGGGCCGCAGGCCAGGGCGACCAGAATCGCAACGGTTGCCCTCAGGGGATCAAGTCCTGCACGGCCAACCAGGTCGGACAGCCCTGCAACCCTAATAGACCGTCCCTCATCTGCTCGGCCCAGGTCAATGGTGCATACTGCTGCCTCGCCTACGCCGGTGCAGCCGATACCGGAGAAATCGCCGCATCTGGCGGCGGCCCTTGCTGCACCCATCAAGACAAGACAGCCTGCGCGGCGTCGTGCCAGGCGGCCGGGTGCGGAACCTCTATTGCGGCGTGCATCAATCTCCGGTGCTCGTGCCGGTGTTCCGGTTGCCCCTAGCAGCGGAAACGCGTGCTCTGAGTATTCGATAAACTCTCGGCGCCGTCCCGCTGTATCCTCGCAAGCACCCCCCCAGCTTGGCGTCCGTTTTCGTCCCGAAAACGGACCACGAAACCCGCCCCTAGGATCGATAGACCCTTACAGGGGAGGAGTATCTCGATCTCCAGAGGGTTCCGAGTCGAAGTGTCTCGAAGTGTTGCAGACGATAACGAACGGGCAAGGGCAGTAGACACCGAATTCCCGGTCGTACGAGCTCGTCCGCCATCCCCTTCTCAGCAAAAAAAGTTGAACCGCTCACAACTGGGATCGACTACAGGGACGAGCCATCTACCAACGGCTCAAACAGGAGGAACGGGTATGCGCAAGATCGCCCTGTTAGGACTCATGTTGCTCGTGGCAGTGACGTTGACCCAGGCCGCCGGTTCTGCGGCTTCCTCGTCCACGGCTCCCGCCGCCGCGGCACCGGCCGATTCTGGACCGACGAGTTGTGGGCCCATCGACATTTCCAAGATGTCCGAGGTGGACCGCAACGCGTGGCTCGCGGAGCGCGGGCTCGAGTTCCGCCCCCAGCCGGAGCGGGCCGAGGCGCCTCCCCCGTGCCCAGCACTCGATGGATGCGGCGGGCATCCGTCCTGCACGGGTAGCACTTCCTGTGCGAAGACTGCCCAAACCGGTGTTACCGATACGGGTCTGACCTCCTGCCGGGCGGCTGGTGGCGGACTCACCTGCACCAACGGCGGGACGATCCTTTCGATCGAGTACAGCTGCCATTCCTGTCCCTGCTGCTCCGGTCCCAATCCGACGTGCCTGTGCGGGGAATGCTCCGTTGGGCACGATTACAAGTGCGGTGACCCTTCCTAGATTCCGCGCCCCGGGCGGGCAGCTCCCGCCCGGGGATTCCTGCCGAGGGCGATGTCTCCATCGCCCCCTTCTCCCATGCGTCTAAGGCAGCACGATCTGCACGATTACCGAGTTGGTGTCCGAATCGGTCCTGGGCGGAAGGCCGGAGGCGAGGAATCGAATTCCGGTGCCCGAAAGGCTCGGGACCGTGAAGATGCCGAGCCGGTCGAACCCCGATCCCGCGAGCAAGTCGTCCACCGAGAAGGTCCCCGAGCCGCGGACCCAGACAAAACCCTGGGGTTGAGGATCTCCAGGACCCTGGACGGTGGCCTGAAGCGCTCCCACGACGACACGGCCGTCGTCGGAAACGTCGTAGGCGTCGCTGCTGTTGTAGTAGCTCTCGAGGCCCAGCTCGGGGAGCACGACGAACCCCTCACCTTGCGTCCAGACGAAGGGCGCCCAGTTCCCCGCGACGCTAAGCGCCCCTACCACCGCCGTCGCGGAAGGATTGATGGCGTGGATCGTCTCGATCGTCGCGCCCGCCGGAGGCTCCGCGACGAGGGCCTCGCCCGCGGCATCCCAGCGCACGAGCACCCTGCGTCCCGGCAGGTCCGCCCACCCGATTGCGACGCTGCCGTCGGCCGAACTGAACCGGGCGGTGCTCACCGCATCGACCGTCCCCAGCCGCCGGAGGTTCCCGCCGACCCAGCGGACGGCCGAGCGCGCCGTGTCGCTCGGGCCGCTGTCACCGACGATCGTGTTGCCGTCGGCGCTCACATCCCAGGCGTCCGACCAGAGGTCGGGAGTGGGGAGCTGCTGAAGTCGATATCGCAACCTCGCATTCACGGCCACCCATTGCGAGGCCTGCGATGGATTCGTGGAAAGGAACCCCGAACGGAGATCACCCACCACGACGCGCGCGTTCGCCGAGATGGCGGACGCCGAGCCCGTGTTGCGCTGGCCCGGCACGGGCAGATACTGCAGGCCGCCGGTCGCGGACCAGACGAATGGCCTGGCGGTGAAGCTGGCGGTGAAGAGGTCCGTTCCCACGACGGTTCCGTTGTCCGAGATCTCGGCCGGGATCTGGCGGTTGTCGTCGAAGTAGACGGTTTCGGGGATCGCGAAGGGATTCATGCCGGCGGCCGGCGACCACAGGAAGCCGACGCGTGTCTCGACGTAGAAGATGCCGCTGCCGTCGTGATCCCAGAGTGTGTGGCCCGCGACGAGGTCACCGGCGTCGAGATTGGCGATCGTTGCGATGGGGAAACGTGTGTCCGTGCGTCCTTTCACTAGCCTGTACCCGGTGACCGTCGGCGTCTGTGCGAGGGCAACGGGCGCGAAGAGAACCAGAGCTAACCGAAGCCACGACAACCTGCGAAACATACACGACTCTCCTTTCTATTCAAGCAACCCCGGGGGCCTACTCCAGGAGGTCCTAGAGGAGGATTCGAGGTTACTGTGATGCCGCCGGCGGCGCCCGGGGTCGAGGTAACAGTTCGTCACCGGTAGTCAACTGTCGTCTTCCGGTCAGCTTTCGTCCTCTCGGCGTTGCACCAAGCACAGAGAAGGCCGCATGAAGGACGCGCGAATGGAAGCTACTCGGGAACCCGGCTACCCGCACCGTTCGTGGCCCCGATGTAGGGAGCGAGTCGCGGCGTATCGCGGTCGTCGGCGACTCCATAGATGGTGTGGTCGTCCGCGTAGATGCATATCCCACCGGCCCGGGTGAAGTGCAACACCTGCACGCAAGGATGCGAGAGCCAGCCTAGTCCCCGCTCTCCTCCTCCGACACCTCTCCCGCCGAATCCTTCGGAAGACACGTCCACGCCTCGTACAGCGTGACCTCCCCATCGTGAAGTCCCGGCTGGAAGCAGACGACGTTGCTATCGAAGCGTTCGTCCGGTATCCAGGCGATCCCGTCGTTGAGCCCGCGCGTGACGTAGTCGCGCGTCGGGCTGTCTTCTCTGGGGCGGAACCTGACCACGCATCTCCATCCACGCGGGACGGGCTTGTCCATGCGGACCTCGACGCCCACAGCGGAATCCGAGTCCGAGCGGACGAGCGCGCCCCAGAGTCGGGGTAACTCGGCGATGGTCCGGGCGCGCTCGTGTTCCCATTCTTCGAGGCGCTGCGCGTAGTCGTCGAAGATCAGGCCGAGGTCGAAGCCGGCGAGCTGGAATGCGGTCTGCCAGAGTTCGAGGCCTTCGAGATCGCGCGGGAAGTCCGGCTGCCCCAGCGTTGTGAGGAGCTTGTGGGGAGCATCGGGGCCGTAGCGCGCGACGAGAACGTCGATCAGGACGGCTCCGAGGGGGTACTTGAGGTTCTGATCCTGGCTGCGGGCGAGCCCTCCGAAATCGGTGAGCATGGGGGCCGTGACCAACCGGCGCTTGGATACGACGGCGGCCTGTAACCGGCGCGCTTCGGAGGTGGCTTCCGAGGCGGCGTCATCGGGGCCGACTTGATCCTCGACCCAGGTGGCCAGGCCCTCATCGAGGACGGGCATCTTGGACAGTTCGCGCTCGTGTTCGCCGCCGGCGAGCTGTTTAGCGAAGACGTGCGTGGTCTCGTGCGCGAGCGTGCGAATGGGATCGGCGCCCGTCAGGTTCATGCGGATGCGCGAAAAGAATGCCGTGCCCTCGGAGTTGGCTTCGGATCCCCAGAGGTCCACGTCGATCGGGGGACTTGCCTGGACTTCCAGCAGCTTCTGCACGTGTTCGTAGGCGGCATCGGCCCCGGAGAGCAATCTCCTCATGCCCTCGGTGCTGTGGGCGGGATAGCTGAAGGAATAGTGATTCGTGGCGGCATGTCCGGCGGGGGATGGGGTGAAGATGACGGTATCGGGGGACCGGGAATCGGGGGGATCGGACTTGGACTCCGTGTCCGTCCACAGGTCGATAGCAAAGAAACCGACGACGACCGTCGCGACGGCGACGAGCGCCGAGATGACCGGCCTCTTCAGGAAGAGCGCGAGGATGCCGGCCATCCTGGTGCCCCCGGTGACGAACAGCCACCACGCGGCGAGTGTGGAAGCAGCGGTCAGCGCAATCTGGGCGGCGATGATGCTCGTGGGAACTGCCCAAGTGTCCCCGACGTAGCGAGGCTCGAGGAGCGACAGGGGGTTCAAGGCCGCCAGTCGCGGCCACTTTTCGATGATTTCGAACAGCGCCACCACCGCCAGACCGAGCGTCATCCAGGCGAGGCTTCGGAGGTATCCGCACAGGATGCCGAGGGAGAGGCCCACGAGGGTGACCAGGGCCGCCGATCCCAGTGCGGCGGCGAGCAGGTTAGGGTGCAGAGCGTGGTCCAGCGATCCGCGTGAGATGAGATGCGAGGCGACGAGGGAGAGCACTCTCCCGGTCGGGTAGAGGAGCAGCACCGCGAGGGCGACGGACATCTTGGTGATGAAGATGCGGGTGCGCGAGACCGGGAGGCCGTCGAGGAAGGCGAGCGTGCGCTCATCGATCTCGCGCATGAGGAGGCCCGTTCCGACGGCGAATGCCACCAGCAGGTGGAAGCCGCCCCATGATTGGCCCAGTTCCGGGTAGGTCTTTCCGAGGGGGGAGATGTCCGTCTGCTGGGTGAATGCATCGAGGAGGTCGATCAGCAGCAGCGCGAGGCCGATCCACGCGAAAATCTTCAGATCGTGGATCTCCTTGCGCAGGATCGATCCGGTCACCGGACCACCCAGCGGCGGGCGCCTTTGCGCACGGTGCACGACAGGGAGTCCTGCCAGACTTCGACGGCCGTGAAGATCCTCGTTCCATCCTCGACCGTGAGCGGGAGGACTCCGTCCTCCATCGTGTCGACTCGCCGGAGATCGTCGCGCGAGAGTTCCGCTTTCCACGGCTCGAGGGTCTTGTAGAGCACCGCGAACTCCTGCTGTTCACGATTCCGGCCGGCGAGTCCGTAGTGGATCTCGAAGACTCGCCCATGGGTGCGTTGCGCCTCGAATGAGGCAAGAAGGGCCTGCACGTTCGTGGCTCGTGCTTCCTCGCCGTCGCCTGGAACGCCCGCGACATGCCTCACGAGGTCGGAGATCGACACTCCCGCGATCGTCTGCAGCCGCTGCTCGAGCGGCTGCTCGAGCAGCACGCGGGCGTCGTCGGGAGGGCGCCGTCCCCATTCGTCGCGAAGGAATCGCTGCCCCGGATCGGCGCCCGCGAGCTCGGTAAGAGCGACGACGACGCGCCATGCGAGCGCGTTGCCGAGGCAGTCGCCGAGACTCTCCCGCGAGCTGAGCCACTCCCGCAGCAGGCTTTCGTCGAGCCGGAGCTCTCTCGAGGCTGCTGCGGCGCGGCGGTTCAGACGCTCCTCGAACGCGGCGTCCTTGCGGGAGATCCACCATTCCGCGAACCCGTCGAGGAGCCATCGACGGTTCTCCCTGGAGGCGCGCCCTCGGGTATACCAGTCCAGGACCTCGTGGACGACGAAGGCTCGGAACGCTTCACGCTCGAACTCGGGCGAGCCGATCGCGCTCCGGACGACCACTCCATCGGACGCCGGCAGCGTGGCTCGTTGATGCAGGTCACCGTCGAGAGAGGCGTCGGGCAGGACGAAGACCGGAGGGATCGTCTCGAGGCCCAGGTATTCGCGAAGCTCGACGAGATCCAGTGCGATGAGGTCGGCCAGCGTCTCGGCGTACGGTTCGTCCAGACGCGCGGCTCGGCCGATCCCCACCGTGACGCCGCGCTTCTCCGAGAGGATGGCGTTCGCCAAGTGGAATTCGGGCTTCGATCTCCGGCGGTCGAGGATCAGGATGAAGCCCAGGGGAAGGATGGCCAGGACACCGATCACGACCTTCTCACGGGGCGACATGCGCTGCGCAAGGTAGGCGCCGAGCGACCCTTCGCCCCAGAGTGCGATGAGGAAGGAGCCCGCGACGAGCATCAGGGACATAGGCCAGGTCCAGAGCAGGTTCGCTACGGGAGCCGACGAACGTTGAAAGGCCATCGTCTCGGAAACGAGCTGCAGCGGCGGCACATGGTTCAGAGGCAGCTGCAGGTAGAAGTCGAAGACGAACGCACCGATCAACAGCGCGCCCCACGCCACGTAGCGGTAGCGTCCCAGCAGACCGATGAAGAAGGCGAGAGCGTAGAACCAGATGAGGAAGCTAACGCTTCGTCCGGTCAGAAGGAGGAGAAACAGCGGCGTCACCCGCACCGTGGACGAGGCGACAGCGGCGGTGACGGCAAGCGCCGTGCCGGTGGCGGCCAGGAGCAGGGCCGCTCCGAAGAGCCATTTCACGGCGAGGACACGGGCTCTCGTCAACGGGAGCGTTTCGAGAAAGAGCTGGGTGCGACCTCCATATTCGCGCACGACGAGGCGATTGATCAGGGCGAGGGTCAAGAGCGGACCGTAGACGGCCACGAACCGCGCGAAGGCCACGAAGGGACTCCCCTCGTTCCTGGCCTGGAACAGGAGAAGCGCGAGCATGAGCGCGCCGACCAGCAGCGCCAGCAGGAAGACCCAGCCGTGCTCGCGCAGCTCCTTCGAGATGAGGGCGCGCGTCACCGTCTACACCCGGACGTCGTCCGTGCGCGCGAAGGCGAGGAAGATCTCTTCCAGCGTGAGCCGGGAAATCCGCGTTCCCTCGGGCCATGCGGTCTGGTCCCACGCGGCCGCCTCGGTTCTGTAGACATCTCCGCGGATCTTCTCGAAGCCGGGCGGAAGCGCAAACTCCGCGTGGGCGGGCCGTCCTTCGGTTGCGCCCGCATCACCGTTGGGTCGAGCGCTGGCCGCGGTCCCGGAGGCGAGGTCCGGATCCGCGGTAACGGAGATCTGCTCCGGCTCTCCCGACTCACGCTCTTCGCCGCCTGTGCCGGCTATCCCCACGGAGGCGATCGCGCTCGGATCGAAAGAAGGCAGCTCCAGGCGCCTGACGCTATTGCGCAGCTCCAACACCTCCCCTTCGAACCGCAGTCGCCCCGCCTGAATGATCCCCACCATCCCCGCCAGCTGCTCGACCTCCCCGACATGATGCGAGGAGAAGAAGACCGTCGTCCCACGCTCCTTGTGCAGCAGCGCAAGGTGATCGTTGAACTCGCGGCGAGCGACGGGATCGAGCCCCGCGGTCGGCTCGTCGAGAAGGAGAAGCGGCGGCCGCGGGGCGAGAGCGAGCGCCAGTCCGAGCTTCGCGCGCGTCCCGTCCGACAGGTCCGAGGATCGACGATTCTCGGGAACGTCCAGCGATCTCAGGATCCGGCGGAACTCGGCGCCGTCCCATGTCGGGTAGAAGCCGCTGACGAAACGGCCGAGCTGCTCCGCGGTCATCCAGGGGTAGAAATGGGCTTCCTGCGAGACGTAGCCGATCCGCCGCTTGAGGGCGACGCTCACGTGCCGCACACGGCTTCCGAGCAGCTCGACGCACCCGTCATCCGGCCGCAGGATTCCCATGAGGATCCGGAGGGTCGTCGTCTTGCCGGCGCCGTTGCGGCCGAGGAATCCGTACACCTCTCCCTGGGGCACCTCGAGTGAGATCCCGTCCAGGGCCGTCACCTTGCCGAACTTGCGGGTCACGTTCTCGAGGCGAATCGCGAGCATGGGCACGTCATCATCGCACGATCGAACTGGGGACAATTCCGGCGGCGCTCGCGTGCGCCAGGCCGACCACGAACGTGCGCGCGTGGCCCGGCACACCGCTCCGCCTGGGAAGGTTGACAGGCTCGCAACTGCCGTGCGGCACCGCGAATAACGGGACAGGAACTTCGAGCAGGGGCGAGCGCCCGGTCGCCGCGATCGGGCCAAGCGGCCCGCGGAGCGACGACCAAAAAATCTCAGATCAGTCGCGGGCGAAGGCAGGGAAGCCGATGCGGAAGTCCAGGCTGGCCCAGACCCGGCACTACGGGCACGGAGAAGGATTCGGAACGGTCCCGCCGCTGCTGTCGCGCCCGAGGACCGATTCCCCACAAGCGTTCGTACGCGACACGAGATACCAGGCAGAGATGCCAGGGCCCGGGAGGACGGCGTCCGTCTCAGGCCCCGAAGTGCCTACGGCGAGGCAACTCGCGTTGTAGACCCATCCGGGCCCGATCCTGGTTCCGCGGTACACGTTGAAGGGGCCGGGTGCATCGGTCCATGAGATGACAGCGCCTGCTGCGTTTTTCGAGACTGCGAGAGACGCGTTCATCTCGGGTACGATTACAGGCGTGAAGCGACAGATACCGCCCAGGCAACCATCGGTCGTACAGGCATCGCTGTCCGTACAGAGATTGCCCGTGTCGATGGCGCCATCGCAGTCGTCGTCCAGTCCGTTGCAGACTTCGATTGCACCGGGATGGACAGCCGCGTTTGTGTCGTTGCAGTCAGTGTGGTCCGTGACGTAGCCCGGCGGGGCCGATCCATCGCACGAGGAGAGACCGGCGGTTGGATCACCCCGCCCGTCCCCGTCCAGATCGCGATAGACGAACACGCCGTCCGGACATGCGCAGTAGCGGCCGCCCGTCGCGGGAGTGCTCAAGCCACCCCAGAGGATCATCTCGCGCCCCGTGAACGCGACGGCAGGAAACTCGCGGCCACCTGGAGTATTGGACCCGGTCGAGGTCGTCGTCCAGCTATCGCTCGTCGGATTGTAACGACCGCCCGTGTTCAGAAGGATCGAGGTATGACCGCCCCATACGATCATCTCCGCACCTGTCCACACCGCCGAATGTCCGTGGGGGCGAGGCGTCGGGACGTTCGCTCCCGTCGATGTCGGAGTCCATGCGTCTGTCATGGGATCGTAACGACCGCCGCTGTTCAAGCCAGAGCTCGCGTTCGATCCGCCCCATACGATCATCGAGTTTCCCGTCCAGATCGCGGTGTGACTGGCCCGCGCGGTGGGTGCGTTCGTGGTCGAGGTCGCAGACCACGTGTCCGTGGCGGGAGCGTAGCGCCCGCCGGAACCAATCACCGAACCGTTCTCCCCACCCCAGACGATCATGTGCGTCCCTGTCCAAACGGCCGTTGTCCCCCGGCGACCGGCAGGGAGATTGGATCCCGTTGAAGTCGGTAACCATTGGTCTGCGGAGGGGTTGTAACGCCCGCCGCTGGCCAGGTATTGCAAGCCGCCGCTCTGACTGTAGCCGCCCCAGACGATCATCTCGGTTCCTGTCCACACCGAGACTGCACTGAGCCGCGACGCCGGGACCGACGCTGACGACATGCGCGTCCAGAGATTCGTTGTCGGATTGTAGCGAACCCCCGTGCTGCCCACAGAGCCGCCCCACAACAGCATCTCCTTCCCCGACCACTCCGCTACGCTGTTGGAGACATTGGTCGGCGTGTTCGGGTCCAGGGCCATGGGCAACCAGGAGTCCGTACTCGGAAGGTAGCGGCCTCCGATCGTGACGGGACTCCCGCCGTTGTCCGCCGTGCCGCAAACGATCAGCTCCGTCCCGGTCCACACGTATTTCGGAATCGTCCGCAGCAGAGGGACGGTCCCTTTCGAGGTCGGCGTCCAGCTGTTCGTGGCGGGATCGTAGCGACCCCCGTTCGAAGTGAACTGTCCCACCCATCCACCCCAGATGATCATTTCGTTCCCCGTCCAGACCGCCGTGTGGTAGGTCCGTCCAGCCGCAGCGTTGGGACCGACTGAGGTTGCCAACCACTGATCGGTGGCCGGATCGTAGCGCCCCCCCGTGTTTTCGGAGAACTGTGTGTTAGACGAACCGCCCCAGACGATCATCTCCGATTCGGTCCACACCGCCGTGTGATCGTATCGGGCGGTCGGGACGTTCGCACCCACGGACGTCGATGTCCAGGTGTCAGTGAGAGGATCGTAGCGACCGCCCGTGTTTAGGTTGGAAGAACTCGCGCCCCGGCCTCCCCAGACGATCATCGTGCTGCCCGTCCAGACAGATGTATGACCGTCACGTGCCGGCGCCGCGTTCGCTCCCATCGATGTGCTCGTCCAGGTATCAGAGGACGGGTCGTAGCGCCCCCCTGAATTGGTGAGGCCGTTGGCCACTCGCCCCCCCCAGATGAGCATCTTGCTTCCCGTCCAAACGGCAGTATGCAAAGAACGCGCTGAGGGCGCGGCGCCCATCGAGGTGGTGCTCCAGGTGTCCGTGGAAGGATCGTAACGGCCACCCGAGTTGAGGTAAGGCGAAGTTGGAGAGGTTCCACCCCAGACGATCATCTCGGTTCCCGTCCAGATCGCTGTGTGCCGATAACGTGCGCCGGGCACGTTGACGCCCGCCGAGGTCGGCATCCACGTGTCGGTGACGGGGTTGTAGCGACCGCCACTATTCATGTAGATCTGGATCGCACCGTCTTCGTCGTATCCCCCCCAGATGATCATCTCTGTCCCTGTCCACACGGCCGTGTGATAACCCCGGCCCACCGGCACGTTGGCGCCGATCGATGTCATGGTCCACGTGTCCGTAGCTGGGTTGTATCTCCCTCCTGTGTTAAGGCCGGGATAGCCGGGGTTGCCGCCCCAGACGATCATCTCCGTTCCCGTCCAGATCGCCGAGTGGTTGTAGCGTGGGTCGGGAAAGTCCTGATAGAGGGTGCCCCACGTATTGTTCGCGCAGCTCGTAGCCGCCACGGACGGAAGGGTGTAGTCCGCGGCCATCGCGCGAATGCCGGCCGTCAGCTCGCGGGCTTGAGTGCTCCACCAGGCATCGAACGACTCCTTCGGCCATGTTGTTGTCGCAGTCACGATCGTCTCGTCGCTTTGCGACAAGACCACGGTGACGCAGAATGCGTCGTCGGTCTCTTCCACCTCCTCGAGCGTGCGGACGCGAAGGGACTCAGCCGTTCCTCCCACTCGCACCGCCAGCTTCTCGGTGAGGGCCTTCCACTGACTGGCATCCATGTGTTCCGTGAGATCGTCCGGTGCTTCTGCATTGCATGCGCTACCGTCGCAGCCGAGCTTCGAAGTCACCCTGGAGTAGTGCCCGCCCATCGCCTTCATACAATCAACGTTCGAACACAGCGCACGCGCCGCGAGTACCTTCGCTCGTAGCGCTCCGTGAAAGCGCCCATCCGTGGCATACCAGTTGCGGACGAGCCGGTCGGCGAGTGCTGACCGCACGAGCGTCTCTGCGATCAGGAGCGGATCGTTTCCGAGCGCGTCGAATAGCTCGTGCAGCATCTTCGGATCGCGCGACTGCTTTGCCATGCGGTCCATCTCGGCTTGAAGCTGCCGTGGGGTCAGAGGGCGATGCCACCACTTCTCTAGGGCCGCGGATTTCTTCAAGGTGTCTTCTACTCGGGCGCGGATCGCGTCATCGGAGAGAACCGACTCAAGGGAAGGCTTCTCCGATGGATTCACTTGCGGCCAAGTCCGGTGCGACCAATAGGTTTCCTCGATCGCCCTTTGAGCCTGGATACGATCCTCGAACGTCAGCTCACGAGCAGAAATGGAGCCTGTTATCAGGAGGCCACACGTGGCCATCATGAGCGACCGCAGAAAGAGAAATCTCACCGACAAAATCCTCACGAAAGAGACTGCACAGAGAGGGTATGTTCCAGGAGTACGAGCGGCAAGAGTCCTGCTTCGGATCTAGGGTTCCGCGGGCTTCACCCGCGCGGCTGAGGGTGGGGTTCTCTCCCGAGCCGTGGAGAGTGAAGGCACTTCTCTCTAGTGATTATCCGGAAATCAGTGCACGCATTTCGGAGAGGAGAACGGCGAGAGAAAGGGAGCGTCTCTCGTCGCACAGCCCGGTCACGGACAGGTGACAGCTAGCCTTTCAACGCCTCCAGTCGTACGACCATAGGTACCATGACCACAGACATTGCGCCCACGCACGAGGTAATAGTACCCATCGCCGGCAGCCGGCACAGCCGGAATCGCTAGCAACGCTGCGGATGTTCCGTATCCGACGCTCAAACACGACTCCGAGGGACCGGAGCCAACGGGAAACTCACCCAACACGCCCTGCAGAACTTCGTGTGTGGTTCCCACTCCAGCGGACGGCGCCGCCGAGCTCCAGATCAATGTCACCTTGTCGGCGCCAACTCCGTCTGCGACCACTTCTGAGGGGACCGCGAAGGCCGAGTTGTCGAGAGGCCGACAGTCCACCACGTCCGATACACCATCGTTATCGTCGTCGGGATCGCACGCATCGCCCGAGCCATCCAGGTCAAAGTCCTCCTGGTCGGCATTGGCGTCCACCGGACAGTTGTCGCAGGCATCGCCGACGTGATCCGCGTCGAGGTCTGTCTGGTTAGCGTTGGACGCGTTAGGGCAGTTGTCGATGCCATCCTCTACACCATCTGTGTCTGCGTCAATGAAGGAGATGTATCGGGATCCGGAATCGAGGGGATTGCTGTTCCCGTCACTTCCCCCCCACACGATCATGTGCGATCCGGTCCAGACCGCCGTGAACCCGTACCGTACGGCCGGCCCCGCAAGGGACATCGACGTCCATGAATCCGTTATTGGGTCGTAGCGCCCTCCCGCGGCACCAAATGGCGATACGCTTTCACCCCACATAGCCATCCGGCTTCCCGTCCAAACCGCCTCATAGAAGCTGCCGAATGGTGCCGGAGGCCCCGCAATCGAGGTGGGTAACCATCTGTTTGTTGACGGATCGTAGCGTCCTCCTCCCCCGGCCTGCCCGCCAAACACAATCATTTCCCGCCCCGTCCAGACGGCGACATGGCCGCCTCGAGCCGTCGGCGCATCGCTGAGCGGAGTAGCGAGCCATGTGTTCTGAACCGGATCGTAAATCCCGCCCGTGTTGGTCACAGGCGGCGTTCCACCCCAGATGATCATCCGCTGTCCGGTCCATACCACTGAATGATTCCAACGCGCGCTTGGGCTTCCGTTCAGGGACATCGGTTGCCAGGTATCGGAAACCGGCTCGTAGCGAGCCCCTGAGCCAAGAGGCGTACCTGTGTGATCGGCTCCTCCCCAGACAATCATCGTGCTGCCCGTCCAGATAGCCACGGCAATATAACGCGCATCGCCCGAGTTCACGTTCGACATCGGCATCCAGGTGTTGGCGACAGGATCGTATCGTCCGCCGGTGCTCAAATACTTGCTGCCGTTCCACACGAAGTCCCCGCTCCACAGGACCATCGCGGAACCCGTCCAGACCGCGACGGCATCGTAGCGAGGAGAAGGCGCGCCCGCCGTGGCCGTCGGCGCCCACGCGTCCAGGACGGGATCGTAGCGGCCCCCGTCCGTCGGCAGCGGCCTGGCGTAGTCGTACATGCCGCCCCATACGATCATCACGTTACCGGTCCAGACAGCCGAGTGGCGCAAACGCGGGGACGGCCGATGCGTGGGCAGGATTGCCCATGTGTTGCCCACGGGGTCGTAGGCCGCGCCATCGTTGGCGTTGTGCGGATCCGGAATCCCGCCGCTCCATACGATCATCCGCGATCCCGTCCAGACGGCCGTATGCAGCGTGCGAGCAGGCGGCGCGCCTGTCGTGGTGGTGGAGGCCCAGGCGTCTGCGGCCGGGTCGTAGCAGCCGCCGGTGCTGGTCACGGCGGACGTGGTTTCGCCACCCCACACGCACATGCGCGAGCCCGTCCAGACCGCCGTGTGATCCGCGCGGTTCACAGGGACGTTCACGGTCGACATGGGTTGCCACTGATCGAGCACCGGATCGTAGCGACCGCCCGCGGCCCCCGTCGCAGTTCCCTTTCCTCCCCAGACGAGCATCCGGCTCCCTGTCCAGACCGCGGTATGGTTGGAGCGAGCGCTCGGCGCACCGACCACGGATATCGAGGACCATGAGTCGGAGACTGGATCGTATCGCCCGCCGTCCTGGTAGTAGGTGGGGCTGGTGGCGTTGCTGCTTCCGCCCCAAACGACCATGCGGTCCCCCGTCCAGACGGCGCTCGACCGGAACCGACCACCCGGCGTGCCCACGAGCGAGGTCGGCGTCCACGTGTTCGTGGCCGGATCATAGCGAGCCCCGGACCCGTCGGCGCTCGCCCCCCAGATCACCATTAGCTGCCCGGTCCAGACTGCGCTGTGAAAGGCCCGTCCGATCGGAGCGTTCGGGAGCGGCGTCCACGCATCCGTCACGGGATCATATCGGCCACCTGTGTTCAGTGGTCCGGACGTGCTCGTCATCCCTCCAAAAACGATCATCGCGGAGCCGGTCCAAACCGCTGAGTGTCCCCACCGAGGAGTGGGCGCGTTCATCGCCGCGATGGGCGTCCACGTACCCGTTGCGGGATCATATCGGCCGCCATTGCCAAACGGCGTCTTTACGCTGGAGTTTGGGTACGTCGTCCCGGTGCCGCCTCCCCATACGAGCATGAGCGTGCCGGTCCAGACCGCCGTCGCCTGTTGTCGCGGATCGGGAATATCGGCCAGGGATCCCGGATCCCAGACGTCGTCGGGATGCGTGGACGTCGCAGCGTCGTCCGAGGCAACGCCCCTCGCATCGGCCCCCGCTGCGGGCCCGATCCGCAGGTCCACGTTCTCGCGGGCGACGGCGCGCACCTCACTCGGATCCAGCCCCGCGCGGGAGATCGACCACCAGGCGTCCCAGGTGGGCTTGCGGACGACGTACATCGCGACGCACGCACGCCCGGCCGTCTCGGAGACGATGGTTCGAAAGAAGAAACTGTTGCGGTCTTCCTGAAGGGGCTCCGTCTCACCAAGTGTGGTCGGTAGTCCCGTGCGCCAACGGACGTACTCGTCCAAGCCAAGCTCGAGAGGGGCGGTATTCGCTCGCCGCGCGTCTCTGTCGAAGGCGGCGGCGGAGACTGCGCAGATGTCCGGCGCACTCAAGGATCTCACCGAATCGGAGGTTCGCCCCGAGCGATGATGAAGCGATACATTTGCGGCGAAGAGGTCGTCATTGCGTACATGCACGTCCGTGAAGCGGAGCTCGACGCCCGGTGGGGGCGTGTGCCTCGGGGATTCCGCTTCCGTCGCCGCGCGGTCTTCTCCCGCCAGCGCGCGGTCATCTCTTGCGCGCTGGGCGCGCAGCTCCTCGGCGGTCTGCCGCGCCGGCGCGTGAAGCGCGGCGTCCGCGGCGAAGGACTCATTCGCGAGCCGCGTCACCAGCTCGGCGCGCACGAGCGTCTCCTGGATGACAAAGGGATCGTTCCCCAGTGCGGTGAACAGCGCCTGCAGTCGGCCCGGCATCCGCGTCGTGCGCTTCAGCCGCTCCAGCTCGCGCTCGAGGACCTCGGCCGTAACCGGCGCCTTCCAGAAACGCTCGAGCGCCAGGGACTGCTGTAGCGCGTCGCGGACCTTCGCTTCCAGGACTGAACGCGGCACTACCTCCTCGAACGGACGGACGGCACCAATCTGATGCCCGTAGTAAACGCGCTCGATCGCCTCCTGAGCCTTCAATCGATCCTCGAACGTCAGCTCACGGGCGTGCGACCAGGCTGTACCGATGCACAGCAGCGCCACCGAGACTGCCGCCCGCAGACACGCCTTTCTGTCCAAGGATCCCCCCTCCTGCCGAGCGACCGGCAATGTCGTACCGCGAAACAGAGCCCGCTGCAAGCAACATCGCCTTTGTGTTCATCCACCACATGAGGCAATCCAGCGGCATCCGGGCCGGATTCCGCCAGTCCAGCCGGCATTTTCACGACTTTTCGCGATCCGAGACCTATACTCGCCTCGTGTTTTGTTTCTTGCCGAGGTCATGATGAGGGAAAGAAAGTGCTTCCGCGCATGAGCGAGCGGGGGAACCGGCTGTCGCGGCTCTGTTGGAAGACGACGTTGCTGGTGCCGATCGTAGTCGCCGCGATCTTCCCATCCATCGCTTCAAGCCCAGGCGCCTCGGCCGGAATGACCAGCAGCGGGTGGAATCTCTCCGGAATGCTACCTCGCTACGGTCAGGCAATGGTCTACCAGGCCATCCGCGGTCGGGTCGTTCTCTTCGGCGGCTTCTCTGGGGGATATCTGGGAGACACGTGGGAATGGGACGGCGTGCGCTGGATCCAGCGGACGACGCCAGGCCCCTCGCCACGTTACTCGCACGCCATGGCCTACGACGCGGCTCGTGATCGCGTGGTGCTCTTCGGGGGACGCAGCGAAGCCGTACAGTATCTCGACGACACCTGGGAATGGGACGGCACGACTTGGACGAAGATCCTGTCGCCGGGCCCCTCGGGACGCAATCAGCACGCCATGGCCTACGACGCTGCAAGAGGCTGCGTGGTCCTCTTCGGAGGAAGTAACGGCTCAGCACTCGGCGATACTTGGGAGTGGAACGGGAAGGTCTGGACGCTCCGAGCGAGCTCGGGACCTCCGCCGCGATTCCTCCACGCCCTCGCCTACGACGCGGGGCGCGCACGCATCGTGCTTTTCGGGGGATCGGGCGCTTCGACCTTCGGCGATACCTGGGAATGGGATGGGATTGCGTGGACGCAGCGAGCCACTGGCGGCCCTACCCCGCGCTATCGACATGCCATGGCCTACGACACCTTCCGACACTGCATCGTGCTTTCCGGCGGAGCCGGCAGTAACAACGCGTGGCTCGGCGATTTCTGGGTTTGGGACGGGAGTACGTGGATTCAGGGCGCGACGACCGGCCTCTCACAGTACTGGCCTAGCCTTGCCTATGACTCCGCGCGCGAGCGTGTCGTCCTTTTCGTGAGCGGCGATACCTGGGAGTGGGATGGAGCGGTCTGGACCCAGGTTATCTCTGGACGGTACGGAGGCGAAGACTACGCAATGGTATACGACGTCGCGCGTGACCGGATCGTACTCTTCGGCTCCTCCGTCACGGGCAACTTACCCGAAACCTGGGAGTGGGACGGTGGGAGCTGGAGCCGGCGAGCAACGACTGGACCTCCGAACCGCCTCTACCATGCAATGGCCTACGACGCCGACCGCAGGCGCGTCGTGCTCTTCGGCGGCGAACTCAAGGCGAGCATCGCTCAGGGAGCAGGAGACCAGCCGATCGTTCCGGAGAACTTTCTGTTCGATACCTGGGAGTGGGACGGCGTGTCCTGGACTCAGGTGGCTACCACTGGGCCCCCGCGTCGTTATGGTCACGCCATGACCTACGATGCCTCGAGGAAGCGGGTCTTGCTCTTCGGCGGCATAGGCGCGGGCTCTTTGCCGCTCGGAGACACATGGGAGTGGGATGGGAACACCTGGCAGCAACGCTCGAGCCCGGCGCCGGCGAGATCCGGCCATGCGATGGTGTACGACTCGGCGCGAAGCCGCGCGGTCGTCTTCGGCGGATCTCCTTCGTCCGTCAGTGCCGAAACATGGGAATGGGACGGTACGACCTGGGCGCGCGTGTCCACGTCGGGACCTGGAGCGTTGACGGGACACGCCATGGCCTATGACAAGACGCGCGGCAAGACGATCCTGTTCGGCGGGGGGGATCCTTGGAGCGACGCCGACACTTGGGAGTGGGACGGACTGACCTGGCTGCGGATGACGTCGAGCGAACCCCCGCAGAGAGACGACCCCGAGATGGCTTTCGACGAGGCCCGCGGCAGCACGGTGATGTTCGGTGGCTTCAGCCGTCACGGAAGCTTCAGCCGCGTAGACACCTGGGAATATTGTCCCGCGACGAGCTCCGTCTATTTCCGTGACGAGGACGGCGATGGATTCGGCGATCCTCGGGTCTCGCAGTCAGCATGCGTCCGTCCCTACGGGTACGCGGCGGAGGGCTCCGATTGCGACGACACACGAGCATCTGTCCATGCGGGCGCTCCCGAGCAATCCGACGGGATCGACAACCAGTGCCCCGGTAATCCTGGCTACGGGGCTATCGACGAGATCGACGACTCCGTGAACTTCGAAGACGATAAGGTCAGTCTTACCTGGTATCCCCAGAATCTCGCGACGGCGTACCAGGTGGCGCGAGGGGGCTCCTCCGACTTCACGGGGAAGATTGCCTGCTTCAGCAGCTCTGTCGCAGGTATCGTCGATACCGAGGTGCCGGTAGCCGATTCGGTCTTCTTCTATCTGGTTCGAACGACTGAACCTATGGTCGGCAGCTGGGGTCGAGATTCTTCCGGCGGTGAAGAACAACCTCTCTGTCCCTGAGAGGCGGGTTAGCTGGCGCAGCTTTTCCCGTCATCATTCCGTCACCTATGTTGCCATATCCCATTTGACTGCCAGAAGGACTGCCAGGACCGCCTGGCTCACAAGACCAACGCACCAGACCAGAATGCTGGGAGCGAACACTTGCAGCCCGGCCGAGACGATGAGCCATGCGACAAATACCATCGCCTCTTTGGCAGAGAGGTCACCCTGCTTGAAGAGGAGATAGAGATATATTGCTGCTGCGGCGGCGGGGATCCAGAATGCAGTCGCGTATGCGGCACCCACGAGGGAATGCTATCAAGTCCAGCGGCTAATTCACCCGGACCTCTGACTTTCGTTGGACCCTTACGGGCACGGATGATGATTCGACCGCTCTGATCCATCGCTCCGCTGCCCAAGCGAGCTTTCCCCGACGCTGTTTCGGCCGGTCACCAGGTAGAAGTTCGCACGCCCGGCCGCAGGCGGGTGCGAATCGAGCTGGGATATCGAGACAAGACCGCACCAACGCATCGCTTCTGGCTCGACAACCTCGTCTTGCGTGTATTCACCCGAGGTGAACAAACGCTCGAGGCTTCCTCGATAGAGGTTGAAGCTGGAGAAGAGCGTCTCGTTCTGCCAATCCAGCTTCGCACGCGTGACCTTCGTGATCAGAATGAGGCCGTCATTCAGATCGCACCGATCGCCCTCGTGATCGTTGTCCCAGTCGTGCTGGTCGGTATTGATGACCGAGAGGCAGTTGTCGCAGGCATCCCCCACGCTGTCCCCATCGAGATCGTCCTGGTTCGTGTTGTAGTCGAGAGGACAGTTGTCGCACGCGTCTCCCCTCGAGTCGCCGTCCACGTCGGGCTGGTTCGGATTAACGACCGCAGCACAATTGTCACAGGAATTCCCGACGCCATCGTGATCCGAATCCAGCTGCGTCGGGTTGTAGGTCATCCTGCAGTTGTCGCAGGCATTGTGGACGCCGTCTCCATCGGTATCCGTTCCCAGGACGTCTTCGTCTTCCTGGCCGTCGCAGTCGTCGTCCACGTGATTGCAGATCTCGTCGGCGCCGGGGTGTATGTGCGCGTCGGTCTCGTCGCAGTCGCCGGAGCATTGCCGGTAACCATCCACGTCGAGGTCCCGCTCCGAGGGAGGCACGGTGGGCCAGTCCGAGGCGGAACAGTCGTTGTTCTTCCCGTCGCACAGCTCTGGAGCGTTGTCGTAGACGCTGGGATCGTTGTCATCGCAGTCGCCCGCGCAGATCCGGTAGCCGTCCGCATCCGTATCCGCCTCCGAAGGAGACGGCGTCGGCCAGTCCGGATCGGAACAATCGTTGTTCCTTCCATCGCAGAGCTGTGGAGCTCCCGGAAAGACCGTCGGATCCCCGTCATTGCAATCCGCGGGGAGGGGGAAACCGTCCCTGTCGATGTCCGAGAACCGGTACGTGCCTCCCGTTGCGACCGGTGAATATCCTCCCCAGGCGATCATCTCCGAACCGGTCCAGACGGCGGTGCCAAGCCGGCGCGGCGAGGGTGCGTTGACGACCGTGATAGGTGTCCAGGTATCACGGGATGGGTCGTATCTGACCCCGTCGTTGTGGTTGATCACGCTGTCCCATCCGCTCCAGATGATCATTTCAAGGCCCGTCCAGACCTCTACTTCCGCCCCTCTGGCCGAGAGCGTACCTACGGTCGAGGTGGGGGTCCACGTATCGGTCGCAGGATCGTACTGAGCTCCGGTAGCGAAATAATTGGCCCAGTTGAAGCCGCCCCAGACGACCATCCTGCTCCCCGTCCAGATGCCGCTGTGGTAGGACCGCGGGCTCGGTGCATTAACGAGGGACGTGGGCAGCCATTGATCGAGCGACGGGTTGTATCGGCCTCCAGTCGCTCTCACATCGCCCGGGTTCTGGCCGTATTCACCTCCCCAGACGATCATTTCCGTGCCGGTCCACACGGAGACGAGCAGCGCGGTTCCCAGAGGTGCGTTGACCGTGGTGGTGAGGGTCCACTTATCCGCGACGGGGTCGTATCGTCCGCCCCCCGAGGGGTACGTGACTCCCGAGGCGACTCCACCCCAGATGATCATTTCCGTTCCGGTCCACACGGACACCAGGTTCCTGCGATAGGCAGGCTGTCCGACCGTCGTAACGGCGGTCCACTCGTTGGCGATCGGATCGTATCTCCCGCCGGGAGCGTTGACGACGTTGGGGTAAGTCGTACCACCGCCCCACACAACCAGGCGCTGTCCGGTCCACACGCCCGTCTGATCCGCCCGCGCGATCGGCGCGTTCAGGGTCGATAGAGGTGTCCAGGAGTCGGTGAGAGGGTCGTACCGGCCACCCGTATTGGAATAGCCGCTGCTCAACTGCCCTCCCCACACGATCATGACGTTGCCGGTCCACACCGCTGTTTGGCGAAAGCGCGCCGTTGGCGCGTTGGCCATCGATGTCGCGACCCATTGCTCGGCATCGACGGTGCGCGGAACCGCACTCGAGAAAGCAGCACCGCTCTCGGATCCGATCGGCGCCTCTTCCTTCCTGGCGGACGAAGTAGTGGAGAGAGCGTTGAGTTCGTGATCGCTCAGGCGCTGGTCGATCCAGACATCCCAGGACTCTTTCGGCACGCGATGAGCCCCCACCCGAATCGAGCCCTCGCTCCGCTGGAGCACCCTGAAGACGGTGAACGAGTCGAGATCCTCTTCGACGCCGATACCACTGGCGGCGCGGACCAGTCGCCGTTCCCACTCCGCGAACTCGGAAGGAGCGACGACCCGACGCTCGATGCCGTTCGGCGTGATCCTTCTCAGGCCGTCCCCGGCGACCGACTCACCGGCTATCGAGCCGTCCACGATGTCCATGACGAACGCGTCGCGAGCCTCCGAATCATCCGTGGCCGTGTCGGTGAAGTGCTCACGGATCTTCTCCGCCTTTGAATAGGCAGCGCCATGGATGCGTAAGTCCTTCGAAAAGGACTCCCTCGCAAGCCGATCGGCCACAACCGGCCGGACGAAGCACTCGAGGATCAGCTCAGGATCATCGCCCAGAGCATGTTCAAGGGCGGCAAGCCTGTCCGGGAATTGGCTCGACTCCCGGATCCGGCGCCACTCGTTCGTGAGATCGGTGTAGGACAGTGGGCGATTCCAACGAGTCTCCAGGAGCCTGGATTCGAGCAGGTAGGTGCGGACCTTCTTCAGAAGAAGGCTCCTCGGCACCGCTTGTTCGAACGTCTGCGTCGCACCTGTCTGATGGGAGTAGTAGACCCTCTCGATCTCCGCTTGAGCATCGAGGCGCTGATCCAGCGTCAGGGAATGTCCTGCGCGAGCAGGTCCCATGGAGCCGACGACGGCAGCGAAGACAGCCGACGCAGCACTTCGCCCGATTCTCATGGAAGTCCCTCCCCCTCGGCGCGTTAGCTGCCCCTGCTCAGTCCCGCAGGGAGACGCTGCAATTTGTACCACGGGACCCTGTTACGAGACCCTGTCGCTTGGTCTCATTCATCACAGCCATCGAGAATCACGACCGGGCCGCGTCCCTCAGTGAGAAGGCTCAACTTGCGGCTCGCAGGATCGAAGATACAGATCTGATCGCCAAGCTGGAAGAGGACCTGATCGCCGGGCAGTGCCGTCGCGTTGCGAGCGGGCCAGGAGAGGAAGGGCGTCTCGAGCGAGATCCAGACTGCGGCCTCTCGGTCGCCACCCGGTCTGGCGACGAGCCCCTCCACAGGCCAGAAGCCGGTCGAGAACTCCCAGGCCGAGGAGGTTCCGAGCTCGGCCGCTGGACCGAAGTTGAACCAGGTGGTCGGCTCGTGGTCCCCGCGCCCCCACGAACTGCCGAACTCCGCCGCTCGCCGTGCAAATCCATGGAGCACGAGAACCTCCTCTGGGTGGTGATCCGCCCCCTCTCCCTTCACCGCCCAGAGGTCCCATGTTTCCGCTCCCTCCGGTTTCCGGACGAACATCCTGGCTTCTGAGTCGAATGCCTTCAGGGTAGCGACTTTCTCCGTAGAGCCACTCCCGAGCTTCCTGCTGTACACGTCCCCGTCCGTGGGTGAGATGAAGATGCAAGTGGCACAGGTCTCCCTGACGAAGTCGTGCGTGCGATCCAGGTGAGTCGTCGTATATAGGCTCGTTCCGCTGGCGAGATAGAAGAGAGGGACCAAGACGGCGTAGGACGCACACTGCAGGAACGCGGAGGCGCGTAGCGATCGATAAATAGGACGTTCCTGTCTTCTCAAGCATAAGAGGACGAACGGCCATTCCAGAATGATGCTGATGACCAGGCTGGCAACGAGGGCTAGAAGAAGGAGCATCCAGCCGCTATAGAGCGTGACGCGCACATGCGCCTTGATCCACCATGCAAGGCCCAACGATCCGACCCACGTCGAAAAGTAATTTGCTGCGATCATCACAAGGACCGACGTTGCTTTTCGGGCACCGTATTTCCAGGCGAGCAGGAATCCTTCGCCCAAGCCGATGATTGCGTTCCCGACGAAGAGTTGCAGCATGCTCGCCCACATCAATGGCGTTCCGGCGTCGGCGTAGGTCTTGGAAGTCCAGAGCGCGGCGAGAAGGAGTCCCAGCGGGAGCGAGAAGCGCAGCAATCGGGTTTTCATGACGAGTCGCGCCCCACCCCCCCAATACGTCTTCGATCCTAGCAGGCGGAAGTCAGGCCAATGATGAGTTCCCTAGCGTTCACTCTAGTTGAGATCTTTGCAGATCAGTGGGTCCCGGCAAAGGAACACCGTTGCGAGGCGTGAAAACGCACCCGCGACTCCGATCGCACGAGTCGATCGTGTTGCGATCGTGGTCGTTGCAAAAGATTGGCGTGTGGAAGCACCCGGTATCCGGATCGCACGTGTCGGTTGTACACGCGTTGTGATCGTTGCAATCAACCTTGGCAACCACGGGGCGGCCTTCACAGGAGCCCGCCAGACATGCGTCTCCCCGGGTGCAGGCGTCGCCGTCGCTGCAGGCGGTGCCGTCGGGCGCGCCCGGGTAGACGCACGTCCCCGTCGCGCTTTCGCATTGACCCGGCGAGACGCGGCACGGGTCGGAGGGCGTCTCGCACGTGACGCCGAGGCACTGGCAGGCGTCGCCGATACCGTCTCGATTGGCGTCCTGCTGATCGTGGTTGTAGACGCTCACGCAGTTGTCACAAGCGTCGCCGATGCCGTCGGGGCCTACGCCCGGCTCCACTCCGAGCAGCTCCACCGCGTCGATCTCCTCGAAGTCCGGCACCTGTGTCGAGATGCGCGCGCCTACGACTAGGTACGACGTCGCGCCCCAGGAAAAGGAGAGCTGGCCGCCGCACGCCGTAGTGTCTCCGCCTGTCCAGATGGGATGTCGCGCTCCCGCAACGTCCATCAAGTCGATGCGCGTGACGAAGCCTCCGACGAAAGTCTCGTGCACGGAGATCCCGGTCGCCTTGATCGGATGCGCGAAGCCGACCTCCAGCCATTCGGGCGCGTTCTCGCCAAGCGCAGGCGCCCAGGCTGTCGGAAAGTCACCGCAGAGCGGGGTATTGGGCGCTCCCGTTGCTTGTCTGGCGCTGTATTCCGTCGAGCTGTACTCGCTGCTGGCGACAGCCGTGCTCGCCCACTGCCTTACGACGGGAGCGGATTCGCCGTCGGACTGATCGGCGTTCGCAATGCCGGGACAGTTGTCGCACGGGTCACCGAGACCGTCACTGTCCGCGTCAGCCTGCTGAACGTTCGAAGCGTCCGGACAATTGTCGCAGGCATTCCCGAGTCCGTCTCCGTCGGCGTCGTTCTGGTCGGCGTTGTAGACGGTCGGACAGTTATCGCAGGCGTCTCCGGCGCCATCGGGCGGACCAGCACCGACGCCCTTGAGCGCAACGGCGTCGATTGAGCCGGACTTGCGTACGTAGATCCGGACCGCGCGCGACTCGTAGGCCGTCGCCTCCCAGCGAGGGGAGAAGATGTGTCCGCACGTCGTGGGGTCGCTCCCCTCCCAGACCGTGTGATAGGTTCCGCCGTCGTCGACGAGGTCGATCCGGGAGACGAGATCGTCTCCGTATGAATAGATGAATGACTCGCTGACGTCGATTCCCACGGCATGGACCGGAGTCTCGTAGATCAGGTCGATCCATGAGCCGTCGTACGCGATCCAGGAGTTCTCCTCCGTACAGTTCAAGGCGTCCGGCAACCCGGTCGCGAGATGGGCTCCGTTCGGATAAGGGAGGTTCTCGCTGCTGGCCGAGGCGTCGCCCGCCCACTGTTTAAGGAGTCCGTAGAAGTCATCGCCATTGGCCTGCTTGGGGTTTGGCACCAAGGGGCAGTTGTCGAGCGTGTCGCAGACTCCATCCCCGTCGGTATCCCCCGAGATGCAGCAGTCCTCGTCGATCACACCGTCGCAATCATCATCCACTCCGTTGCACACATCGACGGCGCTGGGATGTACTCCGGGATCCGAGTCGTTACAGTCACCGCCGCATCCCGTATAGCCGTCCCCGTCCTCGTCGGCGTTCGTTCCCGCGGAGTAGCGTCCTCCGTTGTTGGGTGCGCTGCCATAGCCGCCCCAGATGATCATCTCGCGGCCTGTCCAGATCGCGGTGTGGCCGAACCGTGGATCGGGGGCATTGATCAACGAAGTCGGTCGCCAGGTGTCGGTCTGCGGATCGTATCGTCCCCCTGTTCCCACCGCCGGTATGTAGTAATCGGTGCTCCCGCCCCAGATGATCATCTCCTTGCCAGTCCAGACCTCGGTTGGGTCGTAGCGCGGGCTCGGAGCGTTCGTCGTGGAGATGGGCGTCCAGGTGTCCGCGCTGGGATCGTATCGGAGCCCGCCGATGAGAACCTCCCGTCCCGTCCACAATCCCTTGGAATCGATCCCGGGCGGCTCTTCGGTCTGCGACAGCGGGCTCCATTGGTCCGTTCGTGGCTCGTAACGACCCCCCGGCTGCGCGTTACCTGATCCGCCCCAGACGAGGAGTTGGCTTCCCGTCCAGACCGCCCGGGCATTGCGACGCGGATACGGGGCTCCACCCGTCGTCATCGGCGTCCATGTATCGGTCTTCGGGAAGTAGACACTTCCCGTATTGGTGTCGGCCTGGTTGTTCGGCTGACCGCCCCAGACGATCATCCTGTCACCCGCCCATACGGTGATGTTTCCCGTGCGGGCAGACGGACCGGGAGCCGTCGGGGTCCATAGGTCGACAATGGGATCATAGCGAGCGCCTGAACCCAGTCCATTGCTGTAGGCACCGCCCCAGACGATCATTTCCTTTCCTGTCCACACCGATGTGTGCCCGTACCGGGGTACGGGCGCGCGAAACGTCGACGTGGGAGACCAGTTGTCCAGCACGGGATCGAAGCGCCAGCCCGTAGGATCGAAGGTCCGGCCGCCCCAGAGGATCATGAGGTTCCCCGTCCAGACGGCCGTATCCTCGATCGCCGGATACGGCGCACTCCCGAGCGAAGTCGGTGTCCAGGAGTCGGTCGAGGGATCATAACGACCGCCATCGGCGATCTCGACGGTACCGGCATAGTAGTCGTCGTGAAAACCGCCCCACACGACCGCGAGCGCACCGGTCCAGACGAAGGAGAACAAGTATCGCCGGTCTGGGGCGTTCTGAATGC
>Ga0070671_100000250_pt1 | contig 36154 bp, 31 predicted proteins | sample KBSS73metaG_FD_65341 | JGI IMG/M metagenome (GOLD analysis project Ga0070671, IMG submission 65341) | Switchgrass rhizosphere microbial communities from Kellogg Biological Station, Michigan, USA - KBS S7-3 metaG | ecosystem: Host-associated > Plants > Roots > Rhizosphere > Soil ...
CGCGGGCCACTATCTTGCTGCGCATGCCGGTTTTCAGATACTCGAAGCGGGCGGTAATGCGATCGACGCAGGCGTAGCAGCCGGCATCGCGATGGGCGTGCTGCAAACAGACAAAGTGAGTTTCGGCGGTGTTGCGCCCCAGATCATCTATTTCGCGAAGAAAAAAGAGATTCATTGCATCGATGGGCTGGGCGTGTGGCCGAAAGCGATCACGCCCGATTATTTCCAAAAAAATCACGACGGCAAGATCCCCGCGAGCGTTCTGCGCAGCGTCGTGCCCGCGGCGCCCGACGCATGGATCACTGCGTTGGAGCGTTTCGGAACGATGACATTCAGCGATGTTGCCGCAGCGGCGATCCGTTTTGCGCGCGACGGTTTCCCCATGTACCCGCTCATGTCAGAGTTCATCCGAGACAACCAGGCTTCGTACGAGCGCTGGCCGTCCAGCAAAAAAGTTTTCCTGCCTAAAGGCAAACCGCCGGTCGCCGGGGAATTATTCGTGCAGGCCGAACTCGGCGGCACGCTGCAGTACCTTGCCGACGTCGAGAAAGCGAACCGTCGGAAAGGCCGCCGCCTCGCCTTGCGCGCGGCGCGCGATGCGTTCTACAAAGGCGATGTCGCAGCGACGATCGTCAAGTATCACAAGCGCGAAGGCGGCTTGATGACCATGGAAGATTTCGCCGACTTCAGCGTGAAGTTCGAACCGACCGTCACGGCGAAATTTCACGGCATCGAAGTACACGCGTGCGGACCGTGGTCGCAAGGGCCGGTGTTGCCCATGGCGCTCAATATCCTCAAGGGCGTGAATCTTGAAGGACTCGGACACAACTCGCCCGAATACATACACGTTGTTACCGAAGCGCTGAAACTGGCGTTTGCGGATCGCCATCAGCATTTTGCCGACCCGAACTTTGTGAAGGTGCCCATGAAGGGCCTGCTGTCGGACAAGTATTCGGACCACCGTCGCGCTATGATCAATGCGGATCGGGCATGGCCCGGCATGCCGCCGGCAGGCGATCCGGCGACACTTACTGATCTGCCGCATCGTTGGATGACGCCCGCGCAACCGGACGAAGCGCCCGGTCCGGGCGACACCACATATACGTGCTGTATCGACCGGCATGGCAACGCGTTTTCCGCCACACCTTCCGATGGATCGAACAATTCACCAACGGTACCGGGCGTCGGCTTCGTATGCTCCGGCCGCGGCACGCAGTCATGGTCCGACCCGACGCATCCGTGCTCGGTTGCGCCAGGTAAACGGCCGCGACTTACGCCGAATCCTGCGCTGGCGTTCAAAAACGGAAAAGTATTGATGCCGTTCGGTACGCCCGGCGGCGATGTTCAGCCGCAGGCGATGCTGCAGGTCTTCCTCAACGTGAACGTGTTTGGCATGGACGCGCAGCCGGCGATAGAGGCGCCGCGATTTGCCAACTACAGTTTCCCGGGTTCGTTCGAGCCGCATGCGTACTATCCGGGACGGCTCTATCTCGAATCGCGCATACCGGCAAACAGCGGAGAAGTGCTCAAGCAACTCGGTCACAAGGTTCACTGGTGGGATCCTTATACGTGGCTGGCGGGCGCACCGTGCACAATCGTTGTCGATCATAAGACCGGTGTGCTGCACGGCGGCGCAGATCCGCGCAGGCCTGCGTACGTACTTGGGTGGTGAGTAAGAGCAAATGAACGATCACAGATGACGAAGCAGATGGCGGGAGTGAAGCGCTTAACGTCGCTTGCAGTCGGCGCAGTCGCGCTTGCCGGCGTGAGCGCTGTGCAAGCGCAAACGCAGATCACGCGTCCGATCCGCTTCATCGTGCCTTATGTACCGGGCGGCGGCACCGATACGCTGTCACGGCTGCTCGGTCCGTACCTGGCCACCGAGTTTGGTCAGCAGGTCGTAATAGACAATCGCGCTGGCGGCAGCAGTATCATCGGCACGCAGATCATCGCGCGCGCAGCGCCTGATGGCCAAACCGTCGGCATGATCGATGCTGCGTTTGTCGTCAACCCGAGCCTTATCGGCAAGCTGCCGTACGACACGGTCAAAGATTTCACCCCGATCGTATTGGTGGCAACTGCGCCGCTCGTGTTGTGCGTTCATCCGGCCATTCCTGCGAAGAGCGTCCGTGAGCTCGTTGCTCTCGCGAAGGCGCAGCCGGGCAAGCTGAGCTTCGGTTCCGCAGGTAATGGCACGGCCGTGCATCTGGCAGGCGAGCAGCTGCGCTCGGCGGCCGGCATCGACATCCAGCACATACCGTACAAAGGCGCAGGCCAGTCCATCACCGAAGTTCTCGGCGGCCAAATCACGATGGTCTTTACAACACAAAGCGCGGGCAAGCCGCACGTGGCGAGCGGGCGCTTGCGCGCGCTCGCGATTACGAGCCCGAAGCGCACGCAGACCATGCCCGACGTGATGACATTCGCGGAGGCAGGATATGCAACCGTAGATGCCGCGACGATCAACGGCATCATCGCACCTGCCGGCACACCGAAAGACTATGTTTCACGCGTCAATAGTGTGGTGCTGCGCGCGCTCAAGAATACGGAGTTGCAGGCGAAGCTGCACGACCTCGGCTTCGAGATTGCAGGCGATACGCCCGAGCACTTTGCGGCTTGGATCAAGACTGAGCTCGTGAAGTGGGCGAAGGTGGTCAAGGACTCGGGCGCGAAGGCCGAAGGCCTGTAAGCGTCGTATGACTATTGCCTCGATAAGCGCAATCGCGCTTAACCTGCCGTTTGAAATCGGCGGACCGAAGCCGCAATTCGCGGGCAAACCGCGGCATATGGAAATGCTGCTGGTGCGCGTCGAAACCAGCGAAGCCATCGTCGGATGGGGCGAAGCATTTGGTTATGCAGTGTGGCCGGCGACGCGCGCCGCGCTTGATACGCTGATCGCGCCCCTCGCGGTTGGTCGAGATGAGCGGGACATCCCGGCATTGATGACCGATCTTCAGCGCAAAGTACACTTGCTTGGGCGCACCGGACCCGTCGTCTATGCGATGTCCGGGCTCGACATCGCGCTATGGGATATCGCCGGCAAGGTTGCGCGCAAACCGCTCGCCGGGTTGCTCGGGCCAATACGCCGCAATACTTTCGACGCGTACGCAAGCCTGATGCGCTATACCGATCCCATGCTCGTCGCGCGCAATGCGGCCGCAGCGGTGCAACGCGGATATCGTGCGATCAAGCTGCATGAGACCGGTGTCGGGCAAGTAAAAGCGGCGCGTGAGGCGATCGGTCCTGACGTCAAGCTCATGATGGATACGAATTGTCCGTGGACGGTAGACGAAGCGATCGGGATAGCGGGTGAGGTGCGCCAATTCGATCTGCACTGGTTCGAGGAACCGGTATGGCCGCCCGAAGATTACGCGGGACTCGCGCGCCTGCGGCGTGAGTGCGGGATCGCTCTGTCTGCGGGCGAGAATGCGATCAGCGTGACAGATTTTCGCGCGATGTTCGACGCCGGCGCTGTCGACTATGCGCAGCCCAGCGTTACCAAGATCGGCGGCGTAACTGAGATGATGCGTATCGCTGCGCTGGCACGCGACAAAGGCGTCGCGCTGGTACCACATTCACCGTATTTCGGCCCCGGTCTGCTGGCAAGCCTGCATGTGGCAGCGACGTTGGACGAGGCGACAATGATTGAGTATTCATATTGCGATCTGGGCGCAAACCCGCTGGGCGATGCGATTCAAGTCAACAATGGCCGCATCGCGCTGCCTTCCGGATACGGCCTTGGACGAGATCCGGATCCTGATGTGATCTCCCGCTATCGTGTTGCATGATCTCCGTTATCGCGGCATCGGCGGCAATCTTTGCGTCGGCGCTATTTAGTGCCGCACACGCCGCTACGATTGCGATTGACGTAGGTCATTACTTTGAAGAACCCGGTGTGATCAGCGCGCGGGGACGACCGGAATTCGAATTCAATCTGGTATTGGCGCGTGCGATCGAAGCAGCTTTGAACTCACGCGGCCATGCGGTGCAACTGGTCGGCGCTGACGGCGCAATGAAGGAGTTGTGGCGGCGCCCGCGCGCCGCGCGCGGAACCGACCTTTTCTTATCGGTTCACCACGACTCGATGCAGCAACGGTTTTTGACTACTTGGACGTATGAGGGCGTCGAGCGCCTGTATGGCGATCGCTTTGCCGGCTTTTCGCTTTTCATATCGCGCGAGAATCCCGCATGGCGAACGGCTCTGCGCTGCGCATCAGCGATCGGCGGTGAATTGCGCAAGGCCGGTTTCAAGCCATCGCTGTATCATGCCGACCCGGTCTACGGCGAAAGTCGCGCGTTCGCGGACGCACAAAACGGTGTTCATTATTTCGATCATCTGGCAGTATTGCGGCGCGCATCCATGCCGGCAGTCTTGTTCGAGGCGGGCGTCATCGTGAATCGTGAGGAGGAGAATAGATTGAGCGACAGCAAAGTTCAGAACGACATTGCGGCGCGCGTAGTCGACGGTATCGAGTCATGCGTCAATTGAGCATCCAAATGGGCGGAATCGGTCGCGGCTTGTTGACTTTCGCGCTCGCCATTGCGGCAGCTCACGCCTATGCACAGAATTATCCCGGCAAGCCGATCCGCTTCATCGTCGGCTACACGCCGGGCGGCGCGGCCGACATTCTCGCGCGCGCGGTAGGCGCCAAGCTCACGGAGGCGTGGGGTCAATCGGTGATTATCGAAAACCGCGCAGGCGCAGGCACGAACATCGGCAGCGAACTCGCGGCGAAGGCGCCCCCGGACGGCTATACCCTGTTCATGCCGACCGTCGCGAATGCGATCAATGTGAGTCTGTACCCCAAGCTCGCCTATGATCCCGTCAAGGATTTCTCGTACGTAACCGACATTGCCAAAGTGCCCGGCATCGTGGTGGTGCATCCATCGGTGCCCGCGAAAAATATAAAAGATCTCATTGCGATAGCCAAGGCGCATCCGAACGCTTTACGCCATGGATCGACCGGCATTGGCAGCCCGCATCATCTCGCCGGTGAGCTCTTCAAGACCATGGCAGGCATCAAGATGATCCATGTGCCGTATAAGGGCGCGTCACCCGCGCTCGTCGACGTCGTCGCCGGACACATCGAGGTGTATTTCGGTGCGTTTGTTTCCGTGCTGCCGCATGTGAAGAGCGGGCGGGTGCGTCCTTTAGGCGTGACTACGCTCAAACGAGTTACCGTAATGCCTGACGTGCCGACGATAAGCGAGCAAGGGCTCAAAGGATTCGAAACCGGTTCGTGGTTTGGTGTCGCCGTGCCGTCCGGAACACCGCGCGACATCATTACGAAACTTCATGGCGAAGTTGTTCGTATCACCAAGCTGCCCGAAGTCACCGAACGCATCGCGTCCGAGGGCGCCGAATTCGTCGGGGATACGCCCGAACAGTTCACCGCATTCTTCAAGAGCGAAATCGACAAGTGGGGTAAGGCGGTGAAGGCGTCGGGTGCGAAGCCCGAGTAATGAAGCATTACGGCTGAAGCACGCCACATAAAGAATGAAGATTGTCAGAACATTTTTTGCAGCTGCCATTGTCCTGAGCACAGCCACACTATTCGCGCAAGCCTATCCGGACAAGCCCGTAAGGCTGGTAGTCGGTTTTCCACCGGGCGGCGCGGGTGACATACTCGGTCGTCTGGCGGCGCAGCGGTTGTCCGCCGGCTTGCGCGAGCAGGTCGTCGTCGATAATCGTGGCGGTGCCGGTGGAGTGATTGCAACCGAAATTGTTGCGCACGCAGCGGCGGACGGTTACACGCTGCTCTTTACGTCGATTCCGCACGTAATCAATCCATTTCTCTACAAGAAGGTCGACTACGAGCCGATTAAGGATTTTGACGCGATCGTGCAGTTTGTCGCTGCCCCCTTGTTGATGGCAACGAACATCACATTCCCGGCGAAATCCGTTAAGGAGTTGATCGCCCTGGCGAAGGCAAAACCGGGACAAATCAATTACGGTTCGGGCGGCAGCGGCTCATCAAGCCATCTCGCCATGGAATTATTCAAATCAATGGCCGGTGTCGATCTCACCCACATTCCATACAGGGGCACCGGCCCGATGTTCGCAGACTTGATCGGCGGCCAGTTGAGCGCAACTATCGCGAGCGCAGTCCCGCTCATTCCGCAGGTCCGGGGCGGAAAACTACGCGGGCTTGCAGTCACAGGTCCGAAGCGTTCGCCTGCGATGCCCGACTTGCCGACCATAGGCGAGACAGTGGCGGGCTATGAAGTAATCAACTGGTTTGGCATTGCCGCGCCCAGAGGTACGCCGAAAGCGGTCATAACGCGTGTTAATACGGAACTGAACGAGGCGCTGAAGACGGCTGCGCTCAAGGACCTGCTCAGCGCGCAGGGCGCCGAACCGGCTGGCGGTACCGCCGATGAATTTGCGGCGCTCATCCGGCGCGACCTCGTCAAATGGGAAAAGGTCGTGAAGCAATCGGGCGCCCGCGTGGACTGACTTGCGGGCGTTGAATCCACACTGCCCGCGATGTAACGCGCCTCACGCATGATAACTCTCGCTGATCCGCGTCGATATGGTGAGCGCACGGCATCGCATCTACTGAATCGATTGTCAGGCCCGGAACTTGACGCAACGCTGAGTGAACTGCTTCAAGGCGGCCGCGATGGCGAGATCGAAGCGGCACTGCATGCTGCTTCAAGCCAGGTCGAGTATGCGCGATTATGGGCGGCCGTTTGTGACGTCGCCCATTGCACGCGCGATAGCGCCGACAAAGATGAACTGCTCGCGCGCGTGTTTGCGCTGCCTGTTGTCATCGTGACCGGGAGCCGCCGTCCCATCACGCTGCCCGGCGTCGTGCCCGACGTGAGCGCAATCACCGCCTTATTCGAGCACCACGGTGCACTGGGACCCTCGCGCAACTTTGGTCTCGGCAATGCGCTTTGCTCACTGTCGACGATAGAGAGTGTACAGCCGAGCACTGTCTACGCATGGACACGGGCCGCTGACGACGGTCCGCGCGAGCTCTCACCGAGCGAGATTAGCGTCACGCAGCCCGGGGAGGAAGTCCATTTGCGCTTGATCGTTGGTGCTGCGATCTCTTCGTCCCGCGCGCCTTCGTTCGTCGAGACGGCATCGAATATCAGCGCGTGGGGTGTGCCTCTGACGCGCGCTCTGGGTATGCAGCTGCAGCAAGCCGGCGCGGACATACTACCGCTGGCGCGCCCGCCCTGCGATCTGTTGCGATCGGCCCACGCAGGTCGCAGCGCGCAGCTCGATGCGGCGCTCCACTTGTTCATGAGCAATGCGGTGCGCCGGTTGCGAGCCGCGAGCGGCGATCCGGTGGCGGTAATCAGCACCCATCAGGACAATGACGTTCGCGTGAGCTTGAGTTCGCAATTCGACGACACGGCGCTCGAAGGATTCCGCTGGCCGCTGCACCCGCTGGATGACCTTGCCTGCATCGCCGCTTCCATCGAGCAATTAATGCGGGAATGCCGCATCAACAACGTGCGCGCTATAGCGCAGGTGTTGTCTGCCGCCTCGGCCGGCGGTCAAACGACTTTTATCAACGTACGCGACGCAGAAGCACTCGACCGGACCGAGACGCAGCATTGAGCACGCAAGGAAGAGCGAGATGCCGCCTCGTCATTCTGCTTACTTTCGCGGCGGCGCAGATACTTCCGGCTGACGCAGCCGACGATGGCTCCGAGTCGTGGCAGCTCAAGTTTCAAAGTACGGGCGTGGTGCAGAACAAGCCCGCATTTTCGGCGCCATATACCGGCACCAATAGTCTGCTGCCGGACCGCGAGTACAGTCACAGCGTCACGGCTACCGTCTACCTCGGGATTAGGCTTTGGAAGGGCGGCGAGTTCTATGTAAATCCGGAGATGGCCCTGGGTGTTCCATTTTCGGAATTGAAGGGTTTGGGCGGTTATACGAACGGCGAGATGGCACGAACGTCCGGTGCCGATCCAACGTTCTATCGCGCGCGCCTCTTTTTGCGACAGACCTGGGGCTTCGGCGGCGGCAGCGAGGCGGTCGAATCCGACCAGAATCAACTCGCCGGCAAGGCCGATGCAAACCGGCTCGTGCTCACGCTAGGCAACCTGTCTGCGACAGACATATTCGACCGCAATAAATACAGCCATGAGCCGCGCCGTGCGTTCATGAACTGGTCGCTCATGACGCACGGCGCATGGGATTATCCGGCGGATGCGCGCGGCTATACGGTAGGCGCGGCGCTCGAATACGTAACGCCGCAATGGGCACTGCGCGCCGGCAGGTTCGAGCAGCCGAAGGAATCGAACGGATTGCCGCTCGAGTCCCGCATCATGACCGTCTATGGCGACGTTATGGAAGTGGAGCGCGGATACGAGGTCGCCGGACGCAAGGGCCGTCTAAAACTGCTCGCGTTCGGTAATCAGGCGGTGATGGGAAAGTTCAGTGACGCAATCGCGCAGGCTGCTGCGACGGGCGGAACGCCGGATCTCACGCAGGTGCGGGCGCTTCACAGCAAGACCGGCGGCGGTATCAATATCGAACAGGATCTACGCGAAGATGTCGGACTCTTCATTCGCGCGAGCGCGCACGACGGCCAGACTGAAACCTATGCGTTCACCGAAATAGATCGTTCGGTCTCCGGCGGAGTCGTTGTAAAAGGCACGCAGTGGAAGCGCGCGAGCGATGAGCTCGGCATCGCAGTCGCGGTCAACGGCTTGTCGCCGTCGCATCGCGATTACCTTGCGCGCGGCGGACTCGGGTTCTTTCTCGGCGACGGACGGCTTAATTACCGCACTGAGCAAATCTTCGAGACGTATTACAGCATGAAGGCAGCGAAAAACGTGTGGTTCACATTGGACTACCAGCATGTGCAGAACCCGGCGTACAACGCCGATCGCGGTCCCGCTAATTTCTTCGGTCTTCGACTCCACCTCGAAATGTGATGTTGGCCGGCCGCACGATGTCGTCCGCAATCTCAACGCTGCCTTTCGAGACGCTCACACCGGACCTGATCCTCGATGCGGTCGAGCGCTGCGGCTATCGCTGCGATGGCAGGCAGTATGCGCTCAACAGCTTTGAAAACCGCGTATATCAGGTGTGGCTCGATGATGGCGTGGTGCTTGTCGCCAAGTTCTATCGACCGGCGCGCTGGAGTCATGATGCCATTCTCGAGGAACATGAGTTTGCGCGCGAGCTAGCGGCGCGTGAGATTCCCGTCATAGCGCCGATCGTGGACGCAAGCGGCGCCACATTGCATGAGCACGGTGGATTCCACTACGCGCTGTTTCCGAAGCAGGCCGGCCGTGCGCCGGAGCTCGATCAGGCGGACACATTACGCTGGATTGGACGTTTCCTCGGACGCATGCACGCCGTCGGGCACCTGAAGCCGTTTGGGCGCAGGGAGGCGATCGACATTGCGAGTTTCGGCACCGATCCTGCGCACTTCGTGCTCGATAACGACTTCGTCCCAGCTGACCTCGAGACCGCCTACGAGGCCATCATCAACGATGCACTCGAGCGCGTGACGCAATGCTACGAACGGGCGGGCGTCGTACGCACTATCCGACTGCACGGCGATTGCCATGCCGGGAATATTCTGTGGAGTGATGACGGTCCGCATTTTGTCGATCTGGACGATTGCCGCAGCGGACCGGCGGTACAGGACTTATGGATGCTGATTTCCGGCGATCGCGCTGAGATGAGCGCGCAGTTGAGCTACGTACTGGGTGGATATCGCGAGTTCTGCGACTTCAATCCCGGCGAGCTGGCGCTTATCGAAGCATTGCGCACGCTGCGCATGATTCACTATTCCGGCTGGCTCGCGAGTCGCTGGCATGATCCTGCGTTTCCAGCCAGCTTTCCATGGTTCAACACACAGCGCTATTGGCAGGATCAGATTCTGGCGCTTCGGGAGCAATGCTCGGCGATGGATGAACCGCCGCTCGAATGCGATTACTGAGGTCTTATGCGCATGCTTTTCAATATTTTGCTGGCAGCAGTAATTACATACGGACTGATTTGCGGCGTCGTATTCCTCATGCAGCCGCGCATGGTCTATTACCCGCAGGTAGAGCGCGCACTCACTGCGACGCCGCGCGCCGCCGGACTTGATTATGAAGATGTGAAGCTCATAACTGACGACGGCGTGGAATTGCACGGATGGTGGGTGCCTGTCGCGCACGCACGCGGCGCGATGGTCATGTTTCATGGCAACGCCGGCAATATCTCGCACCGCATCGGATATCTGACGATGTTCAACCGGCTCGGATATGCATCTTTAATTGTCGACTATCGCGGCTACGGGCAAAGCAGCGGTCATCCGGGCGAGGAGGGCACGTATCGCGATGCGGAAGCAGCCTGGCAGTACTTAACCGAAGCGCGTCACGTGAAGGCAAGCGATGTCGTGATCGTTGGCGAATCGCTCGGCGGCGCTGTCGCGACATGGCTTGCGGTCAAGCATCCACCGCGCGCACTCGTACTCGCGTCGACCTTTACCTCGGTTCCAAATCTAGGCGCCACTATCTATTGGTGGCTGCCCGTGCGTCTGCTCGCACGCATCCACTATGACAACCTCGAGCGCATCGCGCAGATCTCAGCACCCGTTTTGATCGCGCACAGCCCTGACGATGACATCATCCCGTTCTCGCATGCAGAAGCGTTGTATGGCGCGGCGCATGAGCCCAAGCAGTTCATGAAACTGAGCGGGGGCCATAACTCCGGATTCCTGTACGGCCGCGAAGAGTGGATTGCGACGGTGCGCGACTTTCTGGAAAAACGCTGAAGCCGACGTCAGCGGACCTAATTGCGGCAACGCGCGCGCCGTTGTCTTAATCACATATCGTTTGCGACGAGCGCTGCGACGTAACGGCCAATCGCCAGCGACGAGGTCAGTCCCGGCGACTCGATACCGTATAGATTGACCATGCCGTTTACGCCATGTACGGTGCGATCCTGGATGACGAAATCCGCTGCAGCCTGATCCTTACCTGTAATGCGGGGCCGCATGCCGGTGTAGCCAGGTTGCAGACTGCCGTCTTTCAGGCCGGGATAATAACGGCGGATTGCTTCGTAGAACCGTGCTTCCCGGCTCTCGTCGAAGCGATAGTCGAGACTGTCGCGCCAACTGAAGTCCGGCCCGAATTTGCACCGTCCGCCGAGATCGATGGTGACATGCACGCCGAGCCAGTCATGGCGCGCGACTGGGTATACCAGATGATTGAACGGCGTTTTGCCGGTCATGGTGTAGTAGTGACCTATCGAGTAATAGTTAGGCGGCACAGTCTCAGCCGGCACACCAGTGATCGCGCGCGATAATGCGGGGGCGCCATGTCCCGCAGCGTTAATCACCGTGCGGCACACAATACTCATCGGCTCCTGACCGCCGACTTCGAGGCCTATGCCGTCGTCGGTTGCCGCTCCCGATAGCACGGGACTGTTGAGCACTAAGGATGCGCCCTGGTTTTCAGCGTCGCCCAGATACGCCAGCATCAAACCATGGCTATCGATGATGCCGGTCGACGGCGAGAAAAATCCCGCGAGGCTCACGACTTCAGGCTCCATTTTCACCAACTCGTCGCGCGTCAACATGCGTAGATCGTCCACGCCATTAATCTCCGCCTGTTCTTTGTATTTGCGGAGACCGTCAAGCTGAGTCTCATCGCTGGCGACAATGACCTTGCCGATGCGCCTGTGGTTTACGCCGCGCTCTGCGCAATACTCGTATAAAGCTTTTCGCCCGGCGACGCATAATCGTGCTTTGAGCGATCCAGTCGGATAATAAATGCCGGCATGAATCACCTCGGAGTTGCGTGCGCTGGTATGTGTGCCAAACGCCGATTCCGCTTCGAGTATGATCACTTCGCGGCCTGCCAGGGCGAGCTCGCGCGCGATAGCGAGTCCGACGACACCCGCGCCGATCACTGCACAGTCTACTTTTTCGGCCATTTTGTGGATGTTTGCTGCAAAGACGGGATCGAATGAAACGGCTGCGCATTCACTGACCGGGCGCCGCTGTATTACTGCGCATAGTTTAACATTCGAGCGATGAATTTGTTATCCAGCGCCGTGTCTCCACAATGGACTCCTGACTTGATTGATCGTGTGCCGGCGTTTATCCCGCTGCGTCGAATCGTCCGCGCTCTGCCCACCGGCGCATGGCCTGCATGCGAAGATTTCAACGCCATCGCCGGCGCTTGCCATCCGCCGCTCGAAAATGCAGCAGGAAAGCCCCTGCGGTTTGTGCCGCAGGAAACGCGACAGGCGACATTCGAGGACAAGTTCGAGCCGCGTGTTTACATGCGCGGTGAAGTGCAGATGCGCCCGTGCAACTGGCACGATACTTTGAACGCGCTCGTGTGGCTAACGTTCCCGCGCAGCAAGGCGGCGCTGAATGAAAGACATTATCGCGCGCTGATTGAGCAGCGGGCGTCGGGCGCGCTCAATCGAACCCCCGCACAGGATGTGCTCACGTTGTTTGATGAAGGCGGAGTGATTGTTGTTAGCAGTAACGGTGTGCTCGGCGATTTGCTGCGCGATGGCGAGTGGAAAGAATTATTCTGGCGTCGCAGATCCGACGTAATCAGTGGCATGCGTTTCTATCTCTTCGGCCATGCGCTGTACGAAAAAATGCTGCATCCGTATCCGGGCGTCACAGCGCGCGGCGTGCTGCACTCAGTCGCGCCTGATTTTTTCGATTTGCCTGTAGATCGTCAACTCGATGCAGTCGACGCGTCGCTTGCCGACCGTTTAGCACAGGCTGACCAGTGGCGAGCCACACGCGAGTTAATGGCGGTGCCTCTACTCGGTATTCCCGGCTGGGATCCCGCTAATGCAACTGAGAGTTACTACGAGAACACTACTTATTTCCGGCAGCGGCTAGCTTAGGCGATCCATCACCGCGCACATCCATTCCGCCTGTATGATTAGCCCAACGGCATGTATGGGATCGAACGGATTCCTCATTGCCGGTCGTTCGGGCGAAATGCGTAAAGCTGTACGCCGGAGCACTCTGGAAGACTCATGACACAGACCGTTACGCTGCCGTTATGGCTGTACGCCGTATTGCTGATACTCGCGGCGTTGGCGGCCCTTGAATGGCTACTGCTCCCAAGCGTGCGTTGGTACTTCCGCCGCAAGATGCACCGGGTCCTCCAGGAAATCAGCGTTCGTCTCAATATCGATATTCCGCAGTTCAAGCTGACTGCGCGGCGCGTGCTGATCGACCGCTTGTTCAATGATGCGAAGGTGCAGGCGGCGGCCGACACGTATAGTCGCGAACACGGCGTGCCGAAAACGGTCGCCTTGCAACGGGTCGATCGCTACGCGCGCGAAATCGTTCCTGCATTCAACGCATATCTGTACTTCCGCGTGGGCTACTGGTTCGCCAAAACCCTGGCACGCTTTTTATATCGTGTCCGTCTCGGTTATACGGATGGCGAGGCGATCGCGGCCATCAATCCGAAATCGACGGTGGTGTTCGTCATGAATCACCGCAGCAACATGGACTATGTTCTGGTCGCTTTCCTCGCGGCCGAGCATGTCGCCTTGTCGTATGCAGTGGGCGAATGGGCGCGCATGTGGCCGCTGCAGACATTGATACGCGCCATGGGTGCCTACTTCGTCCGCCGTGAGTCGGGCGATCGGCTGTACCGAATGGTTTTACAGCGCTACGTGCAGATGGCAACCGAGGGCGGCGTGCCGCAGGCAGTCTATCCGGAGGGCGGACTGAGTACCGACGGACGGCTCGGTGCGCCCAAACTCGGACTGCTCGACTATATGCTGAAAGCATTTAATCCGGATGGTGACCGCGATCTGGTGTTTATTCCGGTCGGCATCAATTATGATCGCGTCCTCGAGGATCGCTCACTTCTGCTCAAGGCGAATGAAGCACCAGCGCCCGGAGCACTGACTGCATGTGCGACCGCACTTGCGTTCGCGGCGAAACAGTTACGTCATCTCGCCATGGGACGCTGGTATCGATTCGGCTACGCGTGCGTCAACTTCGGCCGTCCGCTTTCGATGCGCGACTATTACAGGCAACGGCGTATCGATCTTCGCACTGTGGCCGATGACGACCGTCGCCGTCATGTCGCCGGTATCGCGGGTGAGCTTATGCAGCACATCGGGGACGTTACACCTGTACTGCCGGTTTCTCTGGTGGCGACAGTGCTCCTCACGTCCGGTGAAACTGCATTGAGCGCGCTCGAAATCAAATCAGCGGTGTTTGCCCTTATGAGCAGTCTCGAGAAAAGCGGCGCCCATGTTTATATCCCGCGCAGCGATCAGGACTATGCGGTGTCCGTCGGTCTCCGCATGTTGATCCTGCGCAGGATGGTAGACGAACGCGACGGACTCTTTAGCGCGCGCGTCGAAGAATTTCCGGTGCTCAGGTATTACGCCAATTCAATTGCGCATCTGGTAGCGGTTACCGCGCAAATAAGCAGCGGTGGATGATCACATTGCGCAAGTCGCCGCAAGCGGCGATCACTGATTCAGGACGGGGTCCTTGATGGCGCCGCTTAGATGGAGAGCAGCGCGGGCAACTGACATGGCCGGTGTGCCAAGCTGCGCGTAAAGCCGGCCTGCCACTTCGCCACCGGCTCCCACGTCAACACTGCCGGTTGCATTGAGTGGACCAGCGGAGAGTTTCACGTTGCGATAGGTAATGCGGCCGCCTGCAACCTGTACTTCGCCGCTGATTTCAGAGTAAACCGTCTTGCCGCCCCGTTGCGGCGAGCGACTTGCTGACTGTATTGCCCGTACCAGATCGACGTTATTAACAACGCCTTTTTGGGCTGCGAACGTAGCGGAAATGCGCGGTGCGCGAAATATATCCTCCGGCGTTTGGCCTTTAGCGGAGAACTTCAATTTCGTGTCAATCATGCCCGTGGCAAGGAAATCGCGCGTATACGCGGATAACACCTGACTGACGTCCGCACCCTCGACGATGAAGTCTCCATCCGCTGCCAGGCCATCGGCCCATTTGAACGTAACGGCGCCTTTCAGGGAGCCGCCAAAGAGCCGCCCCTCGACATTAGACACGATCGCCTGTCCAGGGGTCACCATTGCCGAACCCGACAGCTCCGTAAACTCGAACTTCAGGCCAGACGGGGGCTGCCAGTTGCGCGCGCTGAAGTTGGCCTGAAACTGGCCAGCTTGTTTCTGAGCAAGCAGTTCCACATTGAGCTTGGAATCGCGCATTACCGCCTTCTGCCAGCCGCCGTCATTGGCAAGCGTAATGACTGCGGCGAAAGAAGGCATGTCACTGCGCGGCAGAGTGAGCTTTACGGAATCGATTTTAATGGTGCGCACGTGCAGGCGAGCGTCGGAAGCGGGAGTCTGCGCCCATCCTGCGACGCGCGCGATCGCATATTGGTCCATAGCGATGGACCCGACATCGACTTCATCGATTTGTTTCCGTTCACCGAATACGCCGAATGAAGTGAGCGGTACCGTTACCGTATCGATGCGGATGTCCTGAGCCTTACCGATCAGCAGCCGCTCTATCTTTATTTGCGGGAACGGAAACATGCTGAAGCGCAGATCGCCGATGTTGACCGGCTCCTGCACTCGTTCGGACAAAATTTTCTGCACGCCGGGAATGAAGGCAGACAGCGGCGCCATTTGAAGTATTGCAATGGCCGTCACGAGCACCACTGCTGCGCTGATGCCGACTGTGCGCGCCCATTTCACGGGTTTGCGGGCAAGCACCATCGTGGCGCCTTTCGCTGCCGCCAGCTCCGCTTCGATCGAGCGTTGGGCGCCCGTGACGTCGGCGCGTTTCTGTGCTTCGAGGCGCTCCTTCATGTCGGCCTCCCTTTCCGCCTGCGCGCGGGCTTTGAGTTCCGCTTGCACTTTGGAATCGACCTCGCTCTGAGCATTCTGGAGGATCTTGTGCTCATTCATGACACGGCTGACGGCTTCCTGCTTCGCGCGGTCTTCGGCGGCTGCACGAGCGCGGCGCTCATTAGCTGCTTTTTGCTCCGCCTGGACGCGCGCCATCATCTCGGCCTGGGCTTTTGCTACCGCCTGCTCCTGCAGCAGGCGCGCGGCGTCCAGCATGCGTCTCGCTTCGTCACGAGACTTCTCCGCAACCGCCGTCTGCTGGCTGGCTTCATCACGGATCACCTTTGCAGCAGTCGCACTGACCTCCAGCGCAGTCCGCGCTTTGTTCTCCGCTTCTTCGCGCGCTTGACGCTCCGCCTCCAACTGCGCTTTCGCGGCGTTCTCGGCTTGTTCTATGGCTGCTGCTACTTTGGCGTCGGTTTCATCGCGCGCTTTATTCAGCGCCGCGTCCCGCGATTCGCGCTCGGCAGCGATGCGGGCGTCGGCATCGGCACGCGCCTTGCGCTCGGCCTCTGCTTCGGCACGGGCCTGCGCTTCGGCTGCTGAACGTTCCTGCACTTCGCGGCGTGCTTGCTGCAACTCATCCTCACGGGCGGCGATTTCCTTTGACGCCCATGCTTCCGCTTCCTTGCGCGCGTTACGCTCGGCTTCGATCAGCGCTTCAGCACTCAGTCGCGCCTTGCGCTCTTCACTTTCACGCGCTTCAGCGTTGGCGCTTGCCTCACGGATATCTTCCTCGAGCACTTTGAATTCAGCACGTGTCCGGGCCTTTTCTTCCTCGAATGCACATTGGCGTTCGGCGGCCTCCCGGAGCGCGCGCGCCTCTTCCTCCGCCCGGCGCGCAGCTTCCTGTTCGGCTCTTGTCTCGGCGGCGGCGCGCGCATTCGCCTCTGCGAGCGCTTTTGCCTCTGCCTTCGCCAGCGCTTGCGCGGCGTGTTCGGCGCGATCGAGCGCGGCTTGCCGGGCCGCTTCTGCAACGCGCGCCAGTTCCTGTGCTTCGCTGCGAACCTTGGCGGTGACGTCGCCGGTCGCGCGCGCCTCGGCCGTCGCGCGAGCAAGTGCTTCTGCATTTGCGCGCGCTTCAGCTTCGGCGCGTGCGTCGGCAGCCGCCTTGGCCATGGCACGCGCGTCTGCAACCGCCGCCTCAGCCGCCTTTGCGCGTGCTTCCGCCTCGCTGCGCGCCTTCGCTTCTGCTTGTGCCCGATGCTTGGCTTCGGCCAACGCGATCATGCGTGCCTCGGCTTCGGCTTTACTGCGCTCCTCAGACTGCCTGAGTGCCTGGGCCATTGCCCGCATCTTTGCTTCCAGCGTACTACGCGCGCGCGCTTCAGCGTCAGCCCGGGCGCGTGCCTCGGTTTCAGCGTGCGCTCTTGCGTCCGCCTCGACACGCGCGCTTGCTTCGGCCTGCGCCTTGACCTGCGCTTCGACGTTGGCGCGTGCTTCGTCAGCCGCCCGCGCGAGCGCCTCGGCGTCCGCATTCGCTTTTGCGGCCATTGCCTGACGCATGCGTGACTGGGCTTCCGCCCGTGCCTTCGTCTCGGTCGCGGCGTCGGCATCGCGCTGCGCCTTCACGGTCGCCAGCGCAGCCTGCCGCGCTTGTTCTTCCGCTCTATGCTTTGCGGCGGCTTGCAGGCGCGCATTTGCTTCGGCTGCAGCCTTCGCGCGCGCCTCGACTTGCTCACGTGCCTTGGCGTCGGCGGCCGCGCGTGACGCTGTCTCGGCGCGCGCCTTCGCGTCCGCTTCGGCGCGGGTGCGCTTCTCCGCTTCGGTATTCAGCTTCGAAATCATGCCCGGGGATGTGAAGTCGAGGTCCAGTTCATCCGTCGCCTGCCTGGACGGCGCGCTTGTGACTTTCACATAGCCGCTTGCGACGAGTTTGCCGAGAGCGTCGTCAAGATTCGCCTGGTCAAATTCCGTGCGCTGCAAAAGCTCTATGACGGTTCGTTTTCCATCGACCGCAAGAAAGACGATGCCCAGTTCACGCGGCAGGCGGATCGTGCGGTCTTTGACCTCGAGCACGCCCTTCGAGGTCTTCGTGTATACCGTATCGGGACGCATTGATGTCAGCAACGCTGGTATCCCTTCATTTAATGTGACGCCGCAGCGCCTTATTATTATTTCCGAGGGTGATACGAATCAGCCGGTCGTTGCTTGCATCGCTATGAACATCGCTGCTGACTGATGTTGCCGGCTCAAATTATTATAATTGAATTGTGGCGGCGTTTAGTTCAGCGCACGCAGTTTTTTTGAAGATGATGTCATACGCGCGCGCAACCTGTCCCACCCGTGATGTATGTCACGCGAGTTTGATGCTTGAATGCAACGATCCCGTCGTTGCTCAACCGACAGTTAGCACAATCTTGCCGATGTGCGTACTCGATTCCATCAGCGCGTGAGCCTTGGCGGCTTGTGCAAGCGGGAATGTTGCGTGTACAACAGGCTTGATTTTTCCCGCTTCGATCAGCGGCCACACTTTATTGCGCAATGCGTGCGCAATCGCCGCCTTGAACTCCACCGAGCGCGGGCGCAGCGTTGAACCCGTGATCGTGATGCGCTTGAACATCACTTCACCTATGTTGATGGTGCCTTTCACGCCGCCGAGAAAAGCGATGAAGACGATGCGCCCCTCGGGATTGAGAAGCTTTAACTCGCGAGCGACATAATCGCCAGCCACCATATCGAGTATGACGTCAACGCCTTTGCCGCCGGTCGCCGCCTTGATGATCTCGACGAAGTCTTCCGTTTTGTAATTGACCGCGCGTTCGGCGCCGAGCTTCTCGCACGCGGCGCATTTCTCGGCGCTGCCGGCGGTGGCGAACACACGATGCCCGAGCGCATGTGCTATTTGAATTGCCGTAACACCGATGCCGCTCGATCCGCCCTGCACGAGCAGAATTTCGCCGGGCTGCAGACGCCCGCGGTCGAAGACGTTGCTCCAAACGGTAAAAAATGTTTCCGGGAGTGTGGCGGCTTCTGCGACGGTCAGCCCGCGCGGGATGGGCAGACAACTGGACGCCGGCGCGATCGCAAATTCCGCGTAGCCGCCGCCGGGTGTCAGCGCGCAAACGGCGTCGCCCACTTTCCATTCAGTAACACCCTCGCCAACTGCGGCAACGCTGCCGCCGACTTCGAGCCCAGGTAGTGTAGACGCGCCCGCAGGCACCGGGTATTGCCCCATGCGCTGCAGCACGTCCGGACGGTTTACGCCGGCTGCGGCCACTTTTATCAATAGTTCGCCCGCTTTTGGTACCGGCGTGCGCTGAGGCTTCATGCGCAAAACATCCGGTCCTCCGGCGCCGTCGATGATTACAGCGTTCATTTGATGTGGCACGTCGTCTTTCATGATGTTCCTTAAAGTTTGCTCTCTCTGAAATTTCGAATGCGCTCTTTCAGTCCGGGAACACTCGCTGATTGCACGAGCGCTGCCATGTCGAGCGCGCGCGTGTCGGCCGAAATTTGCTCGTTCAACCGCGCAATCGCCGGCCGCGTCAGGGTATGTGACGCACTGATGGCTGCATCAGTCATCGCTGGCCATTCTGCCGGCGCGGACACGTGATTCAAAAAGCCCAGATGCAGCGCTTCGTCGGCAGTGAACGTCTTACTCGTTGCCAGTACATCACGTGCGCCATCGGCGCCGATACGCTGCGCAAGGCGCCGAGTGCCGAGCACAATACCGAAACGCAGTCCGGGCATGCGGAATGTGCAGCCGGGCGCCGCGATACGTGTTGCGCATGCACAGACGAGATCCGCGCCGGCCCCGAAGTTTTTTCCCTGAGCGAGAACGAGCGTCGCAAAAGGCGCGTGATACAACTGTTGCAGCAAATGCTCGATGCGTATGAAGCGCAAGACCAGGTCACCTTCACTCGAATCGGCGTAGTCGGTAAAATCGAAGCCGGCGCAAAAGTGCGCGCCGTTGCCGGCGAGGATCAAAAGGCGCGTCGCGTCGGTATGAGCATATTCAATCGCGTCAATAAGTGCTTCGACGAGCGACGCCGTCAAGGCGTTCGCCTTGTGCGGACGATTGAGCGTCAGCCGGGTGATATGACCGTCATGGTTGCGCAGCAGCTCGTTTTCCATACCGCGGCAGCGAGCGTCAGACCGTTAACATTGCACGCACTTCGGCGGACCGGTCCCAGAAGTTTGGCATGGACGCTGCGGAATATCCCGATACGAACGGCGTCATCCGTCCCGATGCTACGTCGTACAGGTGGCGGCTCACCGAGCCTATGTTTCCGCCGTAAACATGAATGCTGATAGAGATCTGGTCGGCATACGCATTCTCGACTCTGTGGACGTCGCCCACGCTAGGGGACACGCGATCGATCTCACCGCGCCGCAATTCATGTGAAGCGACCGCTTTAGCGGATCCACTCGTTACTTCATATTCGTGACAGATCTCCATGCCCCGCAGCACCCCTATGATTCCCCAAACGGTATGGTCATGCACCGGCGTTTTCTGGCCCGGTCCCCACACAAAGCTCATCACTGAGAAGCGTTCGAGCGGATCACAGTACAAGAGATATTGCTGATAGCGATCCGCATCCGGCATCGAGTAAGCAACCGGCAGCCAGTCATCTTCGCTGACGAGCGCGGCAAGCAGTTTTCCGCCCTGATCGAATATTGCCGGCTCGTCGTTCGCGTGACGTTCGATGAGACGGGTGAAATCGCCGATGAATTGGCGCACTCGCGCGTGATTGTCCATGGGCGATCCTGCAGAGAGACGGGGAACCGATATACTAACGTATTCCGTACACGATTGGCCCCCATGCAGATTCGAACTTTCGGCGCGGCGCTTGCGGTCGCCGCCGCTAGCGTCAATGCGATCAGCGCAGACAACTATCCATCGAAGCCGGTGCGACTCGTAGTGCCATTCGCGCCCGGCGGCGGCAATGACATTGCGGCGCGCTTCGTGGCACAGCGCCTTACCGAAAGCTTCGGCGAATCTGCAGTGGTCGACAACCGCGCAGGCGCAGGCAGCACAATCGGCACGGACATCGTCGCCAAGAGTGTGCCCGACGGGTATACGCTGCTGGTCGTACACAACGCGATAGCGATCAATCAGACGCTATATCCGAAACTTCCGTACGACACCGTGCGTGACTTTGCGCAAGTAGCGATGATCGGCGCGACGACCAATACGCTGGTAGTGAATCCCGGTGTGCCGGCGCGGTCCACCAAAGAATTAATCTCGCTTGCGAAAGCAAAGCCCGGCAGTCTGAACTACGCGAGTACGGGGGCGGGCGGCACTGCGCATCTTGCAATGGAATACTTTCGCCTCGAAACAGGTACGAACCTGACTCACATACCCTACAAGGGCACCGCCCCGGGATTGACGGACGTCGTTGCTAATCAAGTTCAGGTAATGATTTCGGCGCTGCCCGGCAGCGTGCCTTTCATCAATTCCAAACGCGTTATCGCGCTTGCAACGACCGGAGAGAAACGTTCGGCGTTTCTGCCGGAGCTGCCGACTTTGAGCGAGTCAGGCGTGCCGGGTTATCAGTTCGATACGTGGTACGGTCTGCATGCACCCGCCAAGGTGCCGAGAGAGATCATCAATAAACTGAACGCTGAAATAGTCAAGGCGCTATCCCGTCCTGAGGCGAAGGATCAATTGTTCAAGCAGGGTCTCGAAGTGCTCATCGCAACTCCCGAAGAGTTCACGAAGTTTGTGCGCGCCGAAGTCGCGAAAATGGGCCGGATCATCAAGGCGTCAGGCGCGAAACCTGAGCAATAGCCGCGGCGTTACTACGGCCGCTGGTGCGGTGGTCACGGTCTGATTTCAGAATTCGACTTCGAGTTCGTCGATCTCATCAGGTTCAAGACGCGCAGCGGCGACCCATTCCTGCATCTCCTCCAGCGCCATGATGCGCTCGCAGTAAGCGGCGATGCCCGGCTCCAAGGGCACATCGTAGGAACGCAATCTGATAGATCGAGTGCCGATGCGGTACCCGGGCGCACTGCGCCGGGTTTATCCCGGTTTTCTGCAGCTCGCGGCTTTCATGAACATGAATCTCGGTCGTCACGCCAAAGCGTTCGCCGATCTCTACAAGTATCTCGCGGAGGGCGAAATCGCGAAGGCCGAGCCGATACTGACGTTCTATCAGGAGTACTTCGCGATGATGGATCTGCCGGCGGAATTTTTTTTGCAAACGATACGCGCGGTCTTCCAAGAGCACTTGCTGCCCTTGGGTAAGCTTACCTGGCCGGGACAGGCCGGTCGAACCGCACGCGATTCATCGCACTGCGCTGCTGACGGTGGCGGGTGAGAAGGATGATATCTGCGCAGTAGGCCAGACGGTTGCAGCACACGACCTCTGTACCGGACTCAAGCCGTACATGAAGGAACACCATATGCAGGCGGGTGTCGGCCACTATGGTGTCTTTGCCGGCCGCCGCTGGGATACGCAAATCTGTCCGCGCGTACGGGACTTCATTTACTCGCATGAATGAACATATGGTCTTGGAATAGATAATGCTTGACACGCATGCATGTCATGAACCAGTCGACGGAGCATCTCATGCTCGAACGGACGAAGATGCTGTTTTCGCATGTTAAGCCGGCGGATACGCAGTTTCGCAGTGATGGATTGCGTAATTTCTTTGAGTACCGCGATCTCGGCATCGCAGAGGCGACTGGCGGCAAGGTCATCGCACAATTCGTGCGAGCGAATGCCGCACCAGGGAAGGGCACCGGTTGGCACCAGCATGGAGCCGAATTTCATATCGTGCTGATGCTGAAAGGATGGGCGAAATTCATGTATGAGGATCGCGAAACGCTAGTCGAAGCAGGCGACTGCGTCCATCAACGTCCCGGGATCACGCACTACCTGTTCGATTACTCGCCCGACATGGAGTATCTCGAGGTCGTCGGGCCGGCGAATTTCACAACCGTCGACGTCGGGGGTCCATGTGCCGTACCTGCGCCCGCCCCGTGGTGACGTGACTTTTCGTCCGGGTGTCCGCCGGTAAGCACGCGTTCCGTCAGCGACGCAGCCGGCAACGGCAGACGCAGGTTTCCAAACCTGGCAGACAATGAGACCATTGGCCGATGATGGCTGATGGCGCAGTACTGTCGCGTGCGATCTCGCTGAGTTCGCTGGACGCATTCTTTGAGTGTCTAAAGTGAATCGTGTCCTGCTCGCAGCAGCGTTATATACGACGGGCTGGTGTACTACGTTGGCAGCCGAATATCCAGCGCGCTCGATACGTTATATCGTTCCGCAGGCCGCTGGCGGCTCATCAGACACCGTCGCGCGGCTCGTTACACAGAAGCTCGCGGAAAATCTCGGCCAGCAGGTTGTCGTCGATAATCGACCGGGCGCGACCGGAAACATCGGTGCCGAAATAGCCGTCCGTGCGGCACCGGATGGCTATACCGTACTGCAGGTCGCGACATCGCATGCGACGAATCCTGCGGTGCAGGCCAGGATGTCATTCGATCCGATCCGCGATTTCGCCCCAATCACGTTATTGTCGCAATCACCGAACCTGTGGATCGTTCATCCATCGCTCCCTGCGAGAAACATGCGCGACCTCATCGCCCTTGCAAAGACCCGCCCCGGCGAAATCAACTATGCATCGTCAGGTACCGGCTCTTCACAGCATCTCGCCGGCGAACTGCTCAAATCACTCGCCGGCATCGACATCGTTCATATTGCGTATAAAGGCAGCCCGCCGGCGCTGATCGATGTGCTTGGCGGCCGGGTCATGCTCATGTGCTCGACCCTTGCGCCCGCGATGCCGCTGGTGCACGCAGGAAAGCTGCGGGCGCTCGCAGTGACAAGTCTCAAGCGTTCATCCGCAGCGCCAGAAATTCCGACCGTTGCTGAAAGTGGACTGGCGGGTTACGAGGCAACCGCGTGGCAAGGGGTACTTGCGCCCGCTGCAACGCCACGCGAAATCGTCGTAAAGTTAAACGCGGCGCTCGTGCGTGTGATCAACCAGACGGAAGTCCGTAAGCAGCTTGCCGAACAAGGGTACGAACCCGCCGGTGATACAGCGGATGAGTTCGCTGCCTATATTAAAACTGAGATCGCAAAGTGGACGCGCGTCATCAAGAGCGCCGGCCTGAAGCTCGAGTAAGCGGCACGTCGCATGTGATGCGTGCTGAATTTCATAATCAGAGATCAAGGATGTAGACGTGAGCGAACGACCCGGCAGACCTGAACCCGCCGTCGATGATCCCGACGAAGACGACACACCCGTTAAGCCGCCGCCGGAAGATGAGCCCGATCCGGTTGACGATCCGCATCGCGATCGCCCCGATGAATTACCTCCGGACAAAGAGCATCCTGCAATAAAAGAGCCGCCGCGCGAAGCGTGTTAGACAGCAAGTCTGTCGCTGGTAGACTGCTGCTGAATACGGGGTCATCGCATGGATGTCGTGTTCTGCGCTGATTCATCGTGCAGTACGAGCTGTCAAGAATAAGATGTAAGTGTCTGTGTATGAAAACTCTCAAGGTCGTCCAATGAGCTTGCAATGAGCGATTCACCGGAAGTCCGGCGCGCCGACAAGCTCATGTCACCGGCGAGTGTCCGTGCTTTACTCGAGACTAGCTACTGCGGCCGGCTTGCCACCGTCGGAACGGATGGATCGCCGTACATCTGCCCATTGCTCTACGTTGTTATGCAAAATGAGATCTGGCTGCATAACACGAGCGCCAGCGGTCACCTGCGTACGAACATTTCACATCAGCGAAAAGTCTGCTTTGAAGTGGACGTGCCTGGAAAGGTGTTTCCGTACGGCCGCTTCGAATGCGACACTTCGATTGAATATAGAAGCGTAGTCGTGTTTGGTCAGATACGTATCATCGCCGAGCGCAATCTCAAGGCGGCATTCTTCGATGCGCTGATGACTAAGTATTACGCTCACACGAGCGATCGTCCCAAGAGTTTTTATCCAAGGCTTGACGCGGTGACTGTGTACGCGGTCGCAGTGGATCGCATGACAGGCAAGCAGACGGTACTGCCGGCGGTTGAATCGCAATGGCCATCGTTGGACCAGACGAAATCACCGAACGTGAAATCGCCCGCATGAACCTGCGTAGGTAGCCGGCGAACCGCAAGCGTGAAGCGCAAGCGCGAAAAGCAGTGCCCGAACGCGGCTTATCTTGCGGATGTATTGCGGCGGACGCTGCCGGCGAATGCACCTCCATCGACACGTCGGCGCGCCCTACTACGCGCCGCTGCTGCGCTTGCTGCCAGCGCAATCTGCGCGCCGCAAATCAGGCTTGCACGCGCTCAGCCGCGATTCGCGTCAGATCCGTTCACGCTCGGCGTTGCCTCGGGCAGCCCTCGCGCCAACAGTGTCATTCTATGGACGCGTCTCGCACCGCTGGACACTATGCAAGACCAGATCGTGGATCTGCGCTGGGAGGTGGCCGTCGACGAGAGCTTTCGTTCCATCGTGCAGCATGGTGTTGCGAACGTTGCGCCGGAGCTTGGCCACAGTGCGCACGTGGAAGTAAATAACCTGAATGCCGCAACCTGGTATTGGTATCGCTTTATGGCGGGCGATGCGGTGAGCAGGACCGGGCGCACACGTACGTCGCCCGCGGATGGCAGCAACAACGAACGGCTGCGCTTCGCATTTGCGTCGTGCCAGCAGTACGAGCAGGGCTACTACTCGGCCTATCGCCACATGGCGCGCGAGAATCTCGATCTCGTCGTATTCCTCGGCGACTATATTTATGAGTCGTCATGGGGCCGCGCTCATGTACGCAAACATGACGCGGGCGAGCCGTACACGCTCGACGCCTATCGTGACCGCTACGCCCTGTATAAAAACGATCCGGATTTGCAGCGCATGCATGCGCTTGCGCCGTGGCTCGTCACCTGGGACGATCACGAGGTCAATAACGATTATGCGAACGATCGCTCGCAAGACCTCGATCCCGAGTTTATCGCGCGGCGCGCAGCGGCATATCAGGCGTACTACGAGCACATGCCGCTCGCCCCTCGCGCATTACCGGACGGCTCGAGCTCACTCTTGTACGACCGTTTCGCGTTCGGCGATCTTGCCACTTTCTATATGTTGGATGACCGGCAGTATCGCGCGTATCACGCTTGCCCGAAGGCCGGACGCGGCGGCAGCAACGTGGTGGCAGACTGCGTCGAACGAATAGCGCCTGAACGCTCGATGTTGGGCGTGCAGCAGGAAGCATGGCTTAAAGATGGCCTTGCTCACACCCGCTCGAGATGGAACATCATCGCTCAACAGACACTGATGGCCCAACGCGATGTGAAGCAGGGCAGCGAGCAGGCGTTCTGGACGGATGGTTGGGATGGCTATCCTGCCGCGCGAACCCGCTTGCTGACCGACATTGCGGACGTCAAGCCGCCGAACCCGCTTGTTATCAGCGGCGACGTGCACTCAGCGTGGGTGTCCGATCTAAAACCGGAGTTCGACAATGCGAAATCAGCGGTTGTCGCCATCGAATTCTGCGGCACGTCGATCACATCGCAGGGGCCGAGCGCCAAACAGGTGCAAGTGTTTCTCGACGAGAACCCTCATCTCCGCTATGGCAACGGCGAGCAGCGCGGATACACCACCGTCGACTTGCAACGTGGTGCGTGCACTGTGACGGTGCGCGCGCTCGAGAATGTGAGACGTCAGGACAGCGCAATCTCGACTGCGGCCGCGTTCGTTGTGGAAAGCGGGCGTCCCGGCGCGCACAAGGCGTGAGCGGTATCGACTACGTCCACATAACGGACGTTTACATCTCCGGCTTGATGCCGGCGTTTTTGATGAGCCGGACGTATTTTTCGATGTCGCTGCGTATCGTTACGCCGAATTGCTCGGGGCTGTCACCGACCGGTTCGTAACCAAGATCGGCGAGCCGCTGCCTGACGTCCGGCGATTTCAAACCCGCCACTGTCGCGGCGTTGATCTTGGTGACGATATCTTTCTGGACGCCGGGCGGGGCAACGAGCCCGAACCATGCATCCACCGCGTAACCGTTGACACCGGCTTCTGCGATCGTCGGTAGTTGCGGCAACGCGGCCGCACGCTTGCTCCCTGCGGCTGCCACCAGGCGCAATTTATTGGCGTTGACGAAAGAGGCCACCGCTGCATAGTCGGCAAACATCATATCGATCTGACCGGCGACGACGTCCGTCACGGAAGGCGCGGTGCCTTTGTATGGAACGTGCACGATGTCGGTGCTCGTCAGCGATTTGAATAATTCGCCGGCGAGGTGCGAGATGGCACCAGTACCCGATGTGCCGAAACTCAGCGCAGCCTTTTTTGATTTCGCGATTGCAATGAGTTCACGCACATTCTTCGCCGGCACGTTAGGGTTGATCACCAGCACGTATGGCACGAACGCCACGTTGGTGATCGGCGTCAGCTCGCGCGGATCGTAACCGAGCTTCGAATACATGCCGACTGCGACCGCGAGATTGCTCGCGCCGCCCATCATCACCGTGTAGCCATCGGGCGGAGTTTTTGCGCCGTATTCGATACCTATCGTGCCGCCGGCGCCACCGCGGTTCTCGACGACCGTCGGATGCGCCCATGCTTCGGTCCATTTCTGACCGATGATGCGCGCCAGGATGTCGTTAGGGCCGCTCGGCGCAAATGGCACAATAATCCGTACGGGTTTGGCTGGATAAGCCTGCTGCTGTGCGTGTGCGGCGTTCACATATGCGCTGGCGGCTGCGAGCAGCGCCAGGTTGAGCGCGAGGCGCGTCATGAAATTCCTTGTGTTCTTAGTCGTCGGTCGTTGTGCGGCTGAGCAATCGGCGTGCCTGATTGACCATCCGATAACGTGCGCGGCGTATCGAAAGTTTTCTCGCCCGATCACTCGACGGTGAGCGCGCCCGCTTTGATGAGCGCCGTCAGCCGGTCGGCTTCCTTCCTGATGAATGCGGAGAATTTCTCCGGCGTGCCGCCTTCCACTTCAAGTCCGAGCTCGTCGAGACGCCGTTTGACGTCAGGCATCTGCAGGATGCGGTTGCATTCAGCGTTGAGCTTGTCGACGATCGCCCGTGGCAGTTTAGGCGGACCCGACATGCCGAACCATACAATTGCTTCCGCATCCTTGATGCCGCCTTCGGCGAGCGTTGGCACGTCGGGCAGCAGCGCCTGCCGTTTTGGACTTGCCAATGCCACGACCCGCACGCGTCCCGACTTGATCTGCGCTTCGGCGGAGACGGTTGTCGTGTGCATGAACTGGATCTGGCCGCCGATTAGATCGGTAATCGCCGGCGAGGAACCTTTGTACGGTACGTGAGTGACCTTCACGCCAGTCGCCGCTTGAAACACGGCAAGACCGATGTGCAGGCTGCTGCCGGTGCCGGACGATCCCCAGTTGATCTTGCCGGAATTCGCTTTTACGTAGTCCAACAACTCTTTCGGATTGCGCACGGGCAGCGCGGGATTTGCGAGTATCAGCAGCGGCGCGTAACCGAAAAATATGATCGGCGTGAAATCGTCTACCTTGTACGGTGACTTTCTGGTGAGTAGCGGACTATTTACACTAGGACCCGGATTGGACAATAGCAACGTATAGCCGTCAGGCGCCGCCTTCGCCACCGTGTCCGCGCCGATGAGCCCACCGGCGCCCGGCCGGTTATCGATGATGAACTGCTGACCCCAGGCATCAAGAAGCTTGGTGGCAATCAGACGGGCGATGATGTCATTGGATGCGCCGGGCGTGAATGGTACGACCCAGCGCACTGCCTTGTCGGGATAGCTGCCGCCCGCGACCTGGGGCGCCTGCGCATGTGTCTCGTTCGTCGCCGCAGAAATTGTTAAGACGCCTATCGTTACTGCCTTGAGAATGTTCATGCGTCCTCCATCGCGCTTAGCGCGCGAGTGCTTCCGGATTGATGACGTTGATCGGCTTTCCTTTGGCGAACGCGACTACCTGATCGAAGGTCTCCGAAAACTGTGCCTCATAGCCATCGCGTTCAACGTAGCCAAGGTGCGGCGTGCACACGACGTTGTCCATTCCGATCAGCGGATGGTTTGCGCCGAACACCGGTTCTTCTTCGTAGACGTCAACGGCTGCCATACCGGGCCGCCCCGCCCGCAGCGCCGCCTCCAGCGCGCCCGGCGCGATCAAGCCCGCACGACTCGTGTTCGCTATAAGCGCAGTACGCTTCATGCGACCGAGGTCATCCGCGCTGACGATGCCGCGCGTGCCGTCTACGAGGCGCATATGCAATGATATGACATCACACTCCGCGAAGAACACCTGCTTGCTCGCTGCGCCTTTATAACCATCGGCGCGCGCCTTGACGAGCGTCGTTTCACGTCCCCATACGAGAACTTTCATGCCGAACGCTTTGCCATAACCGGCGACGACAGCGCCGATGCGGCCGTAGCCAAAGATTCCAAGCGTGCGGCCGCGCAGTCCGATGCCGACGGATGATTGCCACTTGCCGCTCTTGAGCGCGGTAACTTCTTGCGGGATCCTGCGCATCGCCGCGATGATCAGGCCCCACGTCAATTCGGCGGTCGCGTATGAAGGCCGTCCGGGGTGCATGCTCGACGACAATACGATGCCATGACTGGTGCATGCGGCAAGATCGATATGAGGATAGACGCTGCGCTGGCTGATCAGTTTGAGTTCGGGCAGCCGCTCGATCAGCGCCGCACGAATCGGCGTGCGCTCGCGTATCAACACCAGTGCCTCAGTGTCTTTCAGGCGTTCGGCGAGGACATCGATGTCTTTGGTGTGATCGTTCCACACGGTGACCTTATGGCCCGCGAGCTTTCTGAAGCATGCGAGCGTTGAGACGACATTCTGATAATCGTCGAGGATTGAGACGTTCATATTCGGATTCGGATTCCGGATGCGAGGTTCAGGATGTGAGATCGGGATTCGGCGAGTCCGGACCGCGCGATACTAATTAATACTAATGCAGTTGGCGTGTCGTTAATTGAGCCAGCCGTTTTTTTGCGTCTGGGCCAGCACTTCATCGACGATCTCGGGCGCTAATCCGACGTAAGTGGTGGGATCGAGTGTTGCGCGCAGCTCCGTTTCGCTCATCGCATCACGCACCCGCTTGTCTGCCATCAACGCTTGCTCGAAGCTGATGCCGTGCTCTATGCCATGCATCGATATCTCGTAGACGAGCTCGTGCGCACTTTGTTTGCCGACCTTGTCCGCCAACGCAAACATCACGCGCTCTGACAGCAGGAAGCCGCCGAGCAGATCGAGATTGCTGCGCATCTTGTCGACGTTAACGACGAGCCCGCTTATTACATACTTCATCGTTGCAAGCATGCCGCCCGCCATGAGACATGCTTCGGGTAGCGCCCGCCATTCCGAACGCCATGCAGCGCCATCGCGTTCGTGGTCGATAACCATCGATTCAAGCATGAGCGCGACGTTGTACTTGATTGCCCGCGATACGCCCATCACGGCTTCGCAGGTACTGGGATTGCGTTTGTGCGGCATTGTTGACGAGCCGACCTTGCCTTCGCTGAACGGCTCCAGCAGCTCGTCGATCTCGTTGTGCTCAAGCATATAAATCTGATTCGCGATCTTGCCGAGCGTTGCGCCGATCATGCCGAGCACGCACACATACTCAGCGAAGCGATCGCGCGCAGGCTGCCAGTTGATATCGGCGACTCCGAGCCCAAGGCGCTTCATCAAGCCGCGTTCGAGTTCCCGCGCTTTGGGTCCATACGACGCTTGAGTACCGACCGCGCCGACCATGCCGCCCACGAAAACGCGCGGCTCAAGCTGGCGCAAGCGTTCATAATGACGTCCCATTTCCGAGAGCCAAACGGCAGATTTGTGCCCGAACGTAATGGGCAGCGCTTGCACGCCGTGCGTGCGTCCCACCATTGGCGTTGCGCGGTACTTTTCCGAGAGGCGGTACAACTCGCGCCCAATCGCCTTCATGTCGCGCAGATATGCCGCATGGCCCTCCTTCATCTGCAGCACTGTCCCGGTATCGAGCACATCCTGCGTCGTGGGTCCGAAGTGGATAAATTCGCCGTGCTCGGGCGTGCACAAGGTCTGCACCGCCTTCAGGGCCGGCACGAGCGGGTGCTTGATGCGCCGGATTTCCGCGGCGATGGTTTCGATGTCGACGTTTGCAATCTTTGCTTTCGCCGCAATTTCGTTCGCAGCTGCGTGCGGAATGATGCCGAGATCAGCCTGCTCGAGAGCGAGCGCAGCTTCGAAGTCATACCATTTCTGAATGCGATTCGCGTCACTGAATATGTCCCTGAACTCGTCGCTCGACCACAGGTGCTTGATCAGCGCGTCGTCAAATACGCCGGATGCCATCTTTTTTACTCCTGGAATTTGAAAACGTACGCGTCGGGGTTCTACCGGCACATGTACTGCACTCTGAGGACGCCACCGGCTCGCGCAGTGGCGCTTAAGACATCAGTCGGGACGCGCGCCCGACTCTTTCACGACCTTGCCCCATTTTAGCATTTCACTGCGCAGGAACGCCGCGAACGCTTCGGGCGTGCTGCCAACCGGATCTGAACCGTCATTGATCAGACGATCATGCACATCCGGCTGTTTCAGCGAAGTGGCGATATCGGCGGCGAGTTGATTGATGACCGGCTTCGATACGCCTGCCGGTGCGATCACACCGCGAAAAGCGTCCGCGACGTAGCCCGGCAGCGTTTCGCCGACTGTTGGAATATCGGGCATTGCAGCTACGCGCTTGCGGCTGCTCACCGCAAGAGCGCGCAGACGTCCCGCTTTGATGAACGTGGCAGCGGATGCTGTCGTGGTCATCAGCATCGTCACGCGGTTTGCGATGACATCGGTGGCTGCTTCCGGGATGCCTTTGTAAGGTACGTGCACCATATCTATGCCCGCCATGCTTTTCAGGAGTTCCGTCGCTATATGCGGAGCAGAGCCGCTGCCCGGGGAAGCGTACGTAAGCTGCCCCGGCTTGGACTTGGCGAGAGCGATTAATTCCTTCAACGAGTTGGCGGGCATCGAGGGATTGACGACGAGAATATTTGCGACCGTGTCGAGTTGAGTGATCGGCGCGAAATCGCGCAGCGGATCGTACGGCAATTTTTTATACAGGCTCGGATTGATCACGAACGTCGTGGTGATCATCTCGAGCGTATAGCCGTCGGGCGTCGATTTGGCGAGGATGTCAGTGCCGACGATGGTTCCCGCGCCCGGCCGGTTCTCCACGACGATGGTCTGGCCGTATTTTTCAGTAAGCTTTTGACCGATGCTGCGGGCGAGCACGTCCAGCGTGCCGGGCGTAAACGGTACGATGATGCGAATTGGACGAGTCGGATACGCATCCGCGCCAAGTGCCGGCAGCGCGCTAAGGACGACCGCCGCCGCGCACGCTGCTAGCGCGCAGCGTACTGCGACTATTCTTACCACGCTCCGGCGTAGCCTTCCCGTCGCGGATCAGCGCCCGCGTGTTTTTGTCCTGTCTCGGGATGAACCATGACGGCACAGACGCCGGCGTTCTCGGCTGGAAACTGCGGCCACACGTCGACATCATGGCCAAGCTCTTTCAGCGACTCGACAGTCGGCGCGGGCAATGTGTTCTCGACGTTGATACGCGCCGGATGATAGCGGTGCGGCGCAAACGAGTTCGGGAAGTTCCAGCTCGAGATGCGCGAAGATTCGACCGCCTGTTGCACCGGCATGCCGAATTCCACCACGTTGAGAAATACCTGCAGCATCGCCTGCGACTGCACGTCACCGCCAGGTGTGCCGAACGCCATGAACAGTTTGCCGTCGCGAAATGCCAGCGACGGATTAGGAGTGAGCCTCGGCCGTTTACCGGGCGCAACGACGCTCGGATGTCCCGGCGTCAGTCGGGACTGGCAGCCGCGCGACGAAATCGCCAGCCCGGTGCCCGAAATTATGGGCGTGTCGTACTGCGGATCAGAGAGCGTCGCCGAATAACCGTTGCCCTCCTGATCAATCACGCACCCGTAGATGGTGCCAGGCTGCAGCGCCTTGTTGCCAACGCCGCGGCCCGCTTCTTTTGCGCGTTCGTGCAACAGGAAAGGTTTCGGAGCGCCTTCCGGATAACCGGGATCCGGCAGCGTCGGGAAGGCGCGCTGCGGATTGATCCGCGTGCGCTGACGCACTGCATAAGCGTCCGCGAGCAAACCTTCGCGCGGCATCTTCACGAATTTCGGATCGCCGGAATAAGCCTCGCGATCGGCGAACGCGAGATTGAGCGCCTGATTGACGAGATGAACATACGCGAGCGAATTGTGGCCGAGGCTTTTGAGGTCATAGCCTTCAAGAATCTTGAGTGTTTCGAGCAGGACGATGCCCTGACACCACACGTCACAACTGTGCACTTCATAACCACGGTAGTTGACGGTGATGCTGTTCTCGACTGGTACTTCGAATCCGGCGAGATCATCTTTAGTGACAAAACCGTTGTGGCGCTGATGGTAGTCGTGCACTGCATCGGCGATCGGACCGCGATAGAAGTAGTCGTGGACGGCCCGCAGTTTGCTATCGCGGTCCCCGCGCTTATTGCGCTCGGCTTCGATCATTTTGAGAATCGTGCGCGCGAGATCTTCCTGTTTCAAAACCTCGCCCACTTTCAGCGGTTTTCCGCCCGGCAGAAACACTTTCGCGTTGTCCGGCCAGCGTGCGAATTGCTCGGCGGTGTATTCGATGTTGCTTGCAAGCAGCGGATACACGGCAAAACCATCGCGCGCGATTTCCATTGCTGCGGTCGCGGCCTGCTCGAAGGAAATGGTGCCATAGCGGCGCAGCGCTTCGATATGCGTTGCCGGCGCGGCGGGCATCACTGTGCGCAGCAGTCCTTCCGGCACGTGTTCGCCGTTCCCCTCGGAGATGAGGCGATTAATGTCCGTCGCTTTTGGCCAGTAGCCGAGTCCGGCCAGGCTGATGACGCGATCTTCTTTCTTGAGATATATAAGCGTCGGTGCAACGCCGGCGAAGCTGACCATATCGGGCTGCAAGATCGCGAGTGCCATGGCTGCGCAGACGCCTGCGTCGACCGCATTACCGCCGCCATCGAGTATGCGCATTGCAGCCGCGGTGCCCAGATAGTGGCCCGTGGCCGCCGCATAGTGCGTACCGACCACCGTCGGCCGGAAGCTCGGTGGCTGGATCGCCATTTTCACTTTACGTTTCATGAAGACTCCTGGAGTACGTTAAATGCGGCTGTGCGCCCGCCGTCTCTCAGAGACCGACGGAGCAGGGCGGTGAGCTTCAGGTTCGTTCGAGAATGTTCAGTCCACGCACGCGATCAAGCAGGTAAATGAGGCCGCGACCATCGACGAACACATCGTTGCTTTGCACGCGGTCGGAACCTTGCGGCACGTCTGGCAAATAATACGCGATCTCTTTCGGCGCGTGTGGCCGGACAATATCAACGATCCGCAGACCATGTGCGAACCATGCGACTGGAATTTCGGTGCTCGTTATCTTTTCCACCGGCTGATGGCAGCCGGTCATGTACGGTTGTTCCTCGGGCGGTATGCCGTCAATCTGATAACTCGCAAACTGCGTCGGATATTTCTCATCCGTCACATCGACGATCCACAGGAACGCTGATGAATACGGCGGGCAGCCGGGTAGCCGCGTGACATCCTCATCGGACACGACCATGAGGTCGCGGCCATCTATTTTGAACGGAACTTTGAGCGCGGTGTGCGTAGGCCACGGAAATGGCGGACTCCAGTCATGTCCGGACACGAACTTCGGTTTACTCATGTCCTCGATATTCAGAATCACGAAACCGCCCCACCAATAGCTTGTGTAAAGTCGATTGCCGACGCGCAGCGGATGATGGCAGCGATGTGCGTTGCCTTCCCACGGCGCTTTTTCACCGCCGGCCTTCCATTGACCCGGCATCCACCAGCGGCCGACCTCTTCGGGTTTTGCAGGGTTCTTGAAATCGAGAATCATGACGATGTTGCCGACGTATCCTTCGCAGGTCGGCGAAATGTACGCGTAGCGGCCATCGAAATCGAAGCGATGAACGCCGGTGCCTCGCGCCGCATCGCCGCTGACTTCCCAGTTCATGATCAGCTTCGGCTTCGCCGGATTTTCGATATCGTACACGCCGAGCCCGCCACGGAAGTCGCCGGGCGCCACTTCGCCGCGAGCCGCCTTTGTGCCGAGAACTTCACGGTTGGTGAGCATGATGCCGTTGCCGACCCGTGCTTTGTGTGAGTGCGTGCCGGGCGGCATCGCGATTTTCGCGAGTAGCTTTGGGCTTTTCGGATCTGCAACATCCACGATTGATGTTCCATGTGGATTTCGCATGTGTCCGATGAACGCGGTATTGCCTTCGACCACCACCTGTCCGCCGCCCGGGCAATCGAAGAACCCGACCTGTCTGATGCCTTTCGCCTGACTCATTGCACTCCCCTTGTTACCGGCTCGCCTCGAGCTTGATGTTGGTTTCCGCTACAAGCTTTTTCCACTTGCCGACTTCCTGCCTGACATGCTCTCTCAATCCCTGTGGTGTGCTCCCGACGACCATGCTGCCCTCATTCGCAAGGCGCTGCCGCACGTCGGGCGCCTGCAGCAGCCCTACGATCTCACGGTTTAAAATCGTTACGACGTCGCGTGGCGTTCCAGCAGGCGCAAACACCGCGTACCAGCCGCTGACTGCATAACCGGGCACTGCCTCTGTTAGCGCAGGTATATCGGGCAATGCGGCAGAGCGCACTGCAGTTGTCACGGCGAGTGCGCGCAACTGGCCGCTTTTCACGAGCGGCAGGGTCGAGAGCATAGTACCGAATTCGATTTGCACGTGGTTTGCGATGAGGTCTGTCTGTCCCGAGGAGCCGCCGCGATACGGTATATGCACAATATCGATGGCCGCCATGCTCTTGAACAACTCGACGGCGAGATGCTGTATGCCGCCCGCTCCCGACGAAATGTAGTTGAGCTTGCCGGGATTTGACTTCGCGTACGCGATCAACTCCTTCACCGACTTCGCCGGCACTGCCGGATTAATGACGAAGATAAACGGCTGCTGGCTCACCAGTGTGATTGCTTCGAAGCCGCTGACCGGATCGTACGAGAGTTTGTAGAGACTTGGATTTGCGCCGTAACTGCTCGACGCGAGTAAGAGCGTATAGCCATCGGCATTCGCCTTCGCGACCAGCTCGGTTCCGATGTTACCGCCGGCACCCGGACGGTTATCGACCACAACCTGCTGCTGCAGTCGATCAGTGAGTTTACTGGCGATCGTACGTCCACTGATATCGGCGCCCCCGCCCGGTGCGAACGGCACAATCAATCTGATCGGCCTGGTCGGGTAGTCTGACGCTGCGAACCCAGATGCGCTCGTAAGGCTCAACACGAGCAGGAAAAGTGCGGCCAGCGTTAACTCGACGTTCCTGTGCGCGATTAAGCGACGGTTAATCAATTTTGATTCCGGCCTGTT
>Ga0070671_100000252_pt1 | contig 35895 bp, 31 predicted proteins | sample KBSS73metaG_FD_65341 | JGI IMG/M metagenome (GOLD analysis project Ga0070671, IMG submission 65341) | Switchgrass rhizosphere microbial communities from Kellogg Biological Station, Michigan, USA - KBS S7-3 metaG | ecosystem: Host-associated > Plants > Roots > Rhizosphere > Soil ...
CTCAGTGCGATTCCTATACTGCCGTTTCCTCAATCACGCCACGGCCAGGTAGCTCAGTTGGTAGAGCGCGGCCCTGAAAAGGCCGGCGTCGGCGGTTCGATTCCGTCCCTGGCCACCATTCTTTTCAACAACTTGCCGATAGCCAAAAACACGGAAAATTAGTCTGACGTACATATAACGTACATCCGTCACCCAACATTCGCTTTTTCGCGCGTTGGTTCAAGTAGGTTCCACATCACTCGTGCCGTGCTGCTGGTTCTGGCGATATGCTGCCGCCCCAGCTTCGCATAGCGTTCTGTCATCTTGATATTCGAATGGCCGAGGATCTTTGCGAGCTCGTAAAGATCACCGCCGTTCATCATGTACCAAGACGCAAAAGTGTGACGCAGATCATGAAAGCGGAAGTCTTCGATCTCAGCCCGTTCGAGTAGATCTTCGAAACTCGACTCTACTCGCCGTCGTGTGCCTTTGGCTTCTGCTTTCGGTGGAAAGATGAGGTCACGGTTGACGATGAATCGGACGTTGCCCTTCTTCGCAGGCTTAGGCATATAAAGCCGCAGCTCCTCCGCCAGTTCTGGAAGCATCGGGGCATAACGCATTTTCCCGCCCTTAAGCTTTGCCCTCACCGCCAATAGTCCCTCGTTGTACATCACGTCGGACCATCTCAGGCCGAAGATCTCTGAAGCGCGCATACCGGTGGTAAGCGCTATCAGCACAATCATTCTGAGACGGCAAAACGTCCTGTTGAAATCGTTCGTACCCTTGCGATAGACCTTCTCGTCTAGTGCTTGCTTGAGCCTCTGCAGCTCATCTTGCGACAGGTAACGGTCTCGCTGATCGTTAGGACGTTTGATTTCGATCAGATCTGCGGGGTTCCGATCGATACCCGTATCTTTAGACCAGATAGTTGCGGCCTTCTTCATCATGTGGTGCATGACGTTGAAATGCCGCACTGCCGTACTTGCCGAAAGCTCACGCTCTGCGGTCAGATTCTCGTACCAGCGACTAAGCGCGACGCCATCTACCTCGCGAACGAACAATTTGCCCAACTCCGATCGGATGCCATCGATCACGCTCTTTTCGCGATCCGCCGATAGCTTCTTAATACCGTAATGCGTCCAGTATCTATCGATGAGCGTAGACATCCGATAATTCACTTCGCGTTTGATATCGAGGTGGCGATTTTCATCCCGAACGGACATTTTCTTCCGCTCGATTTTGCGAGCCAGTTCATACGAACCGCGTACGACTACGCATTTGTGTCTGCCTCGCTGCCACCACCTGACTTCATACGCTCCTTCTGACTTTTTTCGAATTGACATTCAAAGCTGCTCCTTTCAGTCATCAATGGTTTCGATTGTGTGCTGTTCGATGAAGCGCTCTAGCGCTTTCACGTCGAACCGCAACGCTCGACCAACCTTGACGAAGGGAACCTCCCGCAACCTTGCCTTTTTGTAGACCGTGTCCACTTCAAGGCCGAGGTATTGGGCGGCCTCCCTTACATTCAGGAGCCGCCTACCGATGGGTATATCTAATACCATTTCGGCTGGTTCTTTGAGAAGTGTTTTTCGCTTGTCGTGCGATCGAATAACGGACTGTGTGTCGAGCATAGTTGTGCGGAACCTATCTCAACAGTTGTGCCAGTCGGCGAGTCAGTTTGAGGCGTGCATTTGTCTGAGCATTTTGGCGTATCCTCGGTGTGAGAATTGTTTCACCGTCGCCAATGGCGACGGCCGGTTTGCTTTCGGCGACATTTCCTTAAGAGGTCGGCGTGAGTTCTTTCGAAAGGTAGTTGCCACTTATGACGAGACACGATGGAGTTCGTGAAGAATTACTGTTCCTGCTGCTTCTTCAAGTCTTGGGCTGCGCCGTAAGCAAAGTCTTTGGCCTGATCAGTATCCTCTTCAAATTTCTGAGCGACCTGCTTGGCATTCAATCCCTGTTCCTTAAGAGCTGGCGCCATCTGTTTCCAGATCAGGTTCCTACCGGCACGGGCTTCGGCGAGCGTCTCTTGCACAAGCGCCAGAGCGACGTCATGCATTCGATAAGACGTGTCACCCTGTTGCAGGAGTCTTGTCAGGAGAACTTCGATTCTTTGGAGGCTATCGGCGACCGTGCTGCCTTCGGAACCGGCTGCCTTTAACTCTTCATCCATCATCTTTCGCCGGCGCGCGGTCAATGCTTCGTCGAGGAGCCTGCGCAGCACGGTGGACTCAGTTTCTCCTGACTGCGAGACAAGCAGATTCACTTGATCAATCTGATCAACCCACGGATTGAATCCGTACATTTTGCTTCGCGAGATGGGTCTCTTACTCTTTCTCATTGATTCCTAATGTTCTCCGATCGCGTTCTCTCAGCTTACCGAAATCGCGAAGCTAATTTAGCTCTAAGCTGCTGAAAGTAACAGAGTTGTCCGAAACATTAGAATTCCTAATCGAAAACATTAGGATTCTTAAAACTCTAATGTTCCTGAATTCATCTACTTAGGCGAATCCACAACTCGAAAAGTGGTCCATATCCTGTCCGCTCATTAATCCTCATTCCTAATGTCAATTCCCCTCGCCTCGAAGAGGCCAAAAAATCGTTTCATAGAACCTCCCAATCTCATGCTCTGAAACTCGGTCAGGTTGGCAGAAAGTACTAACGACAGTCTTGTTATTCGACCTTTCAAACGGATTGCTCAGCGGAACCAAGACAGCATCAAGCATCTTAGCGAAGACCGGGGGCGCGTTGAGACGCGCCAGGCCACGACCTTCCGCCAGGAGGAGTTCTTGTCCTCATCTTCCTTAAATCTCTTTCCCTCAGTATAGATAGGACATAAGAATTTATTGATCATATAAACAGTCTTGGTTAAGCCCAATCGATTAACGGGTATCGACAGTTCACGCATCCAAGAGAACCAAACATGATGAATAACCGGCCATTCAATTTTGCAGAAGCTGTTGCAATTCTGGAGCGAACACCTGGGAGTCTGGGCGCATTGCTGAATGGATTACCAAACGATTGGATAACAGCAACGGAAGGAGAGGGCACCTGGTCGCCATACGACGTAATAGGACATTTAATCCACGGCGAACGCACCGACTGGATTCCGCGCGCTCGGCATATTTTGAAGGGCAAATCAGAGCCATTTGAACTTTTCGACCGAACGGCTCAGTTCGCCGAGAGTGACGGAAGGGATCTTGCCGAGCTCTTGGCGACGTTTGCTGAGCTTCGTCGCCGCAATCTGGCTACGCTGGTAGCCATGAATCTGACCGACGCTGATTTCGAACGCAAAGGTCTGCATCCCGAATTAGGCGAAATCACACTCGGACAGTTGATCGCGATTTGGGTAGTCCACGACCTCGACCATATCGCGCAAATCGTCCGCACGATGGGGAAGCAATATGGCGAGACTACCGGGCCGTGGTCTTCGTACCTTTCAATCTTGCGGGACCGCGTATAAGTGGCCGGCGATGCTGGCATGATATCGTCTGCGCAAATTCCCCAGTGATAAGTGCGGCGGCGGGTTTAATTCCTCCCACCGCCGCCGCAACCGATTGACAGCTTGGGGCCGCAACCGCATCAGTCGCCGGAAGCGGTCATCATTCCAATCTGCCCGCGCCTTGCGAAGCTCAGAGTCAAGCCGTATCAAGAGCCGAATAGCCTCGACGGTAAGCTCCCGACCCGGACTTAACTTCGGCCATAAGGCGCGCGCTGTCAGTGGCGGGTACAGGTAACAGCGAATAGTCGATGCCCGAACCGCCGCAAGCGAAGCGACTTCTTCCACGCAGTTGATTGTTGGGAAAGTCTGCATCAGTGAACCTCAGCCGAAATCGAGCGCCAGTTGTACTTCCTCAATCTCTCGCGGAATGTCAGGCCGTTGAGGGAAGTAGAATGCCGGTAGGGTAAGCGTCGCTTCGGCTTGTTCGATCTGTCTGGCCGTTTCAGCGACCTGCGATTCCGTCTCGCATGTGGATTCAACCGTCGAGATTGGGACGATCCACTCGTCCAGATTCACGATTTGCGGCGGTCTCAAATCGGCTCGCTCAACCTCGATCGATTCGTCGGGCAAGTCGTCGCTCACCATTACCGGATAGCGAGCTAACAGGTCAGTCAGTGCGGTAACACCTGTTTCCTCGTCGGTCGGCACGAAGAATCTCTGTTTCCAGTCGATCTGCTCGTTGATTAGTCCAAGGCTCCGAATCTCCGCGAACCTATTTGGATCAACTCCGATTAGCTCGATGACTGTCTCGCGGTGGATTACCTTTCGAGCCAGCTTCAATCCCGAAACGAGCGTCACTTCGTCGCCTTCGTCCAGGATGCCCGTAAAGATTTCTTCGGGCTCGCGAAGGTCGCGCGTCGCGCCAAGCGCTCTGACGATCGGGCCAACTTGCTCCGTTGGTATTCGAATGCCGACGATCCTTTGTCCGTCGTCGGTCGTCACGCGCACAACCCTTAATCGTGCTTCTTCGTGAGTTTTGAATCTTTCCCACAAGGGAATGATCGCTCCGCCGATGATGTGCGTTTCGTGGGTTTCAATCGGCGGAACGCTCGCATGTTTCGTTATCCACCATTCGCGAGCCTTGGCGGGAATGACAGGCCGGTACTTCTCCTTTAACTCGTCGTCGTGAATATAAGGACTTCGCGCGGCCTCCGGTTTCCAAACTGCGAACGTGCGGTAGCTGTGTCCCGTTGCTGCGTTGGTGTGCAAACCTGATTCGATCGCGAGAATGAAGTGACCATTCTTCCGGTGCCGAAAGAACGCTCCGGTCTTTCGCTTCCTCACGCTCTGCGCTTCGTCAAAGCTGATTGCTTTCGACGGTACGTCAATCTCAAGTGTGTAGTGTGACGTTTGGGCTTGGGTGATTTCATCGGTATGGACGATGTGCGGCGGCTTCGGGACGCGTATAGCCAGCGCTTTGATATCCGTGACTCCTTCGTCAAACGTGCCGTTGGCCTTCGCGTAACGCACGGTCTGTTCGAACAAGTCCACAAAGTGGTCGAACAAGGCATTTTGCTTCTCAACGTCGAGGGCCAATACGCGGTTAAGGAAACGCGGCACGTTATAGAGATCTTCTTTCCTCACTTCTTCGCATCCGTCGCGGTTGCGGACAAGTAATCCGATATCGCGCAACGTCTGACGCGGATTAGCGAGTCCTGGGACATTGCCGCTCTCGACTATGCGCCGCAGCATGAGGCACAAAGCCGCTCGCCCTTCTTCCGTCTCAAAGTTGTACTTGGCGAGGTCGCCGCTGTCCGCGCTTCGCCGGTCGCCTTTGGTCAAGGCTCCCAGACTGCCAAGCCGTCGCGCGATCGTGGAGCTAAAGCGCTTCTCTCCGCCAAGCTCGGTTGAGAGTAAGACGTATTCTGGCGGCATGGCCTGATCTGATCGGTGCGTCCGTCCGAACGTCTGCATCTGCTTATCCGCAGACCAGCCAAGCTCAAGCGTGACGTGTACTCGTCGCTGCCTGTTCTTCGCACGGTTGGAAGCATGAAGCGAGATTCCCATTGCGGCGGCATCGCTGATGATCGCCACTCGCTTCTTGCCGGACTGAAACTGTTCCATTTCGTGAACGTTCGTCCGGTGCATCGCGACACCTTCAGGATTGCGCTTCTTGTATTCCACATGGCCGCGTGAATCGCGGATTAGGCGTCGTGTTCGTCCGGTTAGCTCGGCAACGTTGCGTTCTCCAAAATGATTGACCAATTGATCAAGGGGATTTTCCGGCAACTCCAAAGCCGACAGGCCATCGATAACCTGTTGCTTCATGCGCAGAGCTTCTTTGCTCTGTACGGGATTGCCCTTGCCGTCTCTGACCGGCACTTGGATCGTTCGGCCTGTGCCTGGGTCAGTGACGTCTTGATAAAGAATAGTTGGGAATCCCCGATCGACCATGGCGGCGATTACTTCGCGTGGTGAGAAGTCGAAGTCTTCAAGCATGCCGCCGTTGGCCGTGGCCTTCGCAACTCGTTCTTTGGTTCGTGCCTCTCCAGTTCCGACAAGCGAGATCACAACTGACTTGCCTTCGCTCAACGCTGCTTCGGCTTCGGCAATGACGCTAGGCACCTTGAAAGCACAGATGACTTGGCGAAAGAAACGCTGATGATCTCCCCAAAACTTATTGAGAGCGACGGCTCGCGCACGGGGCCCGCCGTTTGTCACTTCTAAGGCCGCGTCGATGTTGCGCAAAACAAACTGCCAAGCTGCGGCGGCGTTGTTGTACATTTCGCGTTGCTGTCGTGTGAGTGCATGAATTCGCTCTCGATACTCAACTGCCTTGCCGCTGTTTGGACAGACGCCGAAAGAGATCGAGCCTGACAGATACATGCCAAGCGCTTTCATGTCGCGGCTGACCATTTCCATGGCCCCGACTCCGCCGGATTCAATCTCCTGCATGAACTCTTGAAAGCCGCCGGGGAAGCTCGTGCCGATTCCCCAAACTCCTAGTCTCGTCATATAGGCCATGTTGCGAACGTCCGTCGCTCCCGTGGCTGATGAATAAACCACGCGATAATCGGGGTTACGTTCGGGGTCTTGCAGATCAATGACTGCTTGGCCGGTTAAGGTTGGTTCGCCGCGTCCACCTGCAAGTGCATTCTTTGCTTTGTGCGCCTCGTCAAAGATGACAACGCCCTCGGAACCAAGCCAGCGCTGGATTTGGTCTATTCGCTTCTCTCCCGTCTTGGCGGCGGCGATAAGGGATGAGTAAGAGCTAAAGATCACTCCGCGCGGCAAGATGATTTGTCCGGCTGGCTGATAGTCGTTGATTCGCGCTAACGCGATGCTTGCCAAGCCTAAGTCAGTCAGATCGCGTCGCGCTGATTCGAGTAAGTCGTTATTGACTGAGAGCCAGATCGCGCGTTGCCGGTTCTGATTCCAGTTATCGCCGATGATGCCGGCGAGTACCCGGCCTTTGCCAACTCCGGTTCCGTCGCCCACAAAGAATCCGGCCCGTGATCCGTCCGGTAGTCTTTGCTCGTGTCGTTGCCCAGCGTAGATAACGCGCTCAAGCTGAATGTCCGACAATCGTCCTTCGCTGACAATCTCCGGCGCGAGGTGTGGTTTGTAGGTGATTTCAGGCGGCGAGACTGCGGCCATTGATGCTGATTCGACAATTACGGCCGGGTGAGGTCTGCCGCCTCTTAGCTTCGCTGGCACGTAGGAAACAAATAGGTTGCCGCTTGGCTCTGAATCGTCAGGCTCGTCGTCATTGGTTGGCGAAGGCTCTACTAAATGCTTGAGCGTCGCCCAGGCTTCCTCAAGCGTGGCGGCGCTGCCCCAACTAATCTGCTTTAGCTGCTCCTGCCAGTTTGCTCCGGGTGTCGCTCCGGTCTTATCAATGACCAGAATCTGCATGTCGGGCGCGGCTCCGTATTTCGCATACTCTTTGCCGTCGAGGGTAAGGTTTGCGCGGACATTGCAGAGACAGGCAATTCGTTGCCACCATTCGCTAAAGCTCGGATGGTGAAAGCGCATCGCCTCGCTGACGATCGCGACCAGGCGCCCGCCTTCTTTCAATCGTCGTAAGGCGCTGGCGACGTGTCGCGCGCCGTAAATTGGATTTGTGCTTTTGACTCTGCCGCTCGTTGAACTAAACGGCGGATTCATCAAGACGGCGGTTGGCTGAATGTCGCCGGGTAACAGATCGTCGATGAACTCAGCATCAAGCGGAAGCGGGTCAAAGTTGAGCACACAGCGAAGCAGAGAGAATCGGCGCAAGCTTGTCTCGTTACAGATAACCTTCGCGCCAACTGCACGAGGCCAGATCGCAAGGCTTCCGGTTCCCGCTGATGGCTCTAAGACAATGTCGTCGGGTTTCGGATTCAGAAGCCGTGCGGCGACGTAGGCGAGTGTCGGCGGTGTCGAAAATTGCTGCAGCTCGGTTTGCTCTAACGTGCGATCCGTTTGTCGCGGTAGTCGCTGCATCAATGGACGCAAAACGGAAGCGAGGGAGTCGGTCACGTCCATCTGCATTAGCTCTGCGGCATGTTTCTCTAATAGATAGTTATTGACGGCGATTTCTACGGCGTCGTAAGCATCGCGCGGCGTGTATCTGCCTTGCGCTCTACTGCCGCCGAATACTCGTTCGGCGGTTCGGGTTAGCTTGGGGTTGTCGAACGGTTCTCCGTCTTCGATCCGTTCTTCTAGTTCGCTGATTAGTTCGTGGATATTGCAGACAAGCGCGTTTGTTCTGGCCGCGCAAACACCTGTACTCTGATCTGGCATCTGGCTTTGCTCCTTGAATTCGGACAAGTCACGGTGTAAGCGGCGCGGGTGGTAGTGACACCCGCGCTGCTCTGTTCTTTCAGTTGTTCGGCTTAGTACTCGCTCGGAAGCAAGACCGTAGTTGCGCTACGGTCGGCTTCGGTGATGATCCAAAGCTGCTGGCCCTTTCCGGTTTGGTAGTTGCTCAACAGCCGGAATCCCTTCTTTAGTGAAAGCTCGTTCTCGGCTATGTCGTCCTCGGAAAGCTCTCCCCAATCGCAGGACATGTGACGGCGCAAGAATTCAATCGCAGTTTGTCCGGCGATTTGGAGTGCTTCTTCGGCTCCGGGCGTAATGTAGGTTTGACCAAGCGCGAAGCGTGTCACGCTGGTTTGGGCGGTTGTGCTATGGTTTCGTCGCATCGATTTTTCTCCACTCGGATTAAGGTTGGTGCCTGGGCTAGGCGAGCGTAGACGCGCTTTCCTAGCCCCTTTCGCGTACCTCTCACTGCTCCTGTTCGTTTTCACTTGCCAGTAGTCGTCCGGCTCGCAGGATTTGATCTGCCGCGCGGAAAATCTTCTGTGCGCTCTTTTCGGGGATGCCGTCGCCGTTGTAACCGATGGCGGGGCATAGCCAGTTCTGGATATAACCTCGGCAGTAATCCGCGCCTTCGAGGTTCAAGGCTTCGCAACAAAGCAGGGCGACTGATTCCGCTTCTACTTCGCGCAAGTTCTTCGGCGTCCGTTCGGTGTCCGTAAAATCGGCTTCGCTCGTGTGGCCTAGAATGACGTGGGCCGTCTCATGAAATAGGGTCTTGTGCGGGAGTTGCGCCACGGGATTGATCGCGATCTGTCGCTTCCTCGCGTATCCCTGACAGTTGCCGTCCGTGTCCGTGAAAGCGATCTGCTTAATGTCGAGGGCGGCTAGCGCTCGCTCGGCTTCCCACTCTGGCAAACGTGGCGGCGTGAATTCGTCGCCGACGGTCTGACTAATAGCGAACCATCGCGCCTTATGCATAAAGCTAGTAAAAGTCCGCTCGCCGTTCTCGCCGTCACTTTCCTGTGTTTCTTCGTCGCGAACCTTGCGAGTGATCGGCATGCAAAGGATCAAGGCTCGCTCGCCGCGTTTGACAGTTCGTCCTAATGCTTGCCATCCGGGAAAGGTATTGATCGGGCCGGGTTCAAGTCCGCGCAATTTGCATTGCACGAGGGCAAGGATTTGATTTCCGATCGAGTAGTTGTGAAAGGCTGAGTAAGCTTCCATGATCAACCCTGGCTTGTTGACTGCTTCAACTAACAAGGCTGACCACTTGGGAACGACGGGCGCTGGTTTGGTGGCGTATCGTTGCATGGTCGGTGCTCCTTTCGCTGCGGGTGGTTTTGGTCTGTTAAATGCAGGTTTCCCCCTTCGTAGCGACGTTCGGACACGGGTGGGCGCCCAACCGACACAGGGACTGCCGGAACGGAGTGGAGGACTCGGAGGCTTTGCGGAGAGTTGGCGGTTGGGCTCCCGTGGCAGAATGAGAGCGCAGAAGGGGGAAACTAAATCAAAGCTTCTCGGCTCGAATGAAGCGAAGCGGAATGAGACCAAGACCATATTGAAATGAGTTGTGGCGCGAAAACGCAGTCATGAGAATGGCGCAGAAACTTTTCCGTTCGGCACACATCGAGGTGGACGATAGGTGGGAGTCAAGGAGAGCCTAGTTATTTCCTTTGCAGGTCAAGATCGACCATAATGAGCCAACCTGAAGATCTCTCTGAACGCTCGTCGACGCTTCTACCGCCCGTCCGAGCGTCGGGCTAAGGTGCGAAACCATAAATCACAGAAGACTATGGAAGTGCGGCGCGAGCGCAGCATTTTCACAATGCGATGGCCCGTCGAAACGGTACTTGCTTAGGTATCGTGAAAGCAATGAAGAGGTCGTTCGGTCATCTGCCGAGATTTGACGTGGGTTGCGGCCTGTCGCGCTCGGATTGAATGAATATTATTCCTGTTACAGAGCCGCTTAGTCTAAGCGGGTTCAGGGAACCGACATTGAGTGTGTTGGTACCTAACGAGACTAACTATAGAGTCTTACTCTTACAGCCGCACGGCCAGATTACGGCCGGCACGGATGGCGTTAAAAATCGCGATCGAGATCTTGCGTTAAGTCAATTCGGTGGCTTTCTTGACCAAGCTAGGAATACGCACTCTGACTTGGTGGTCACACCCGAATATTCGATGCCCTGGGAGGCCCTCGTTAACGCAATAACGGAGGGTAGAGTTCCGGTGGAGGGAAAACTCTGGGCTCTCGGATGTGAAAGTATTAGGTACGCAGAACTCGAGGGCTTAAAAGAACAGCTCGCACCGTTCGCGGAGCTAGTCTATGAACCACTCGATCCAGACCCCGAACGATTTCTTGATCCACTTGCCTACGTTTTTCTAGCTCCACGCGTTGATAACAATGAATCAAAGATCGTTGTTCTGGTGCAGTTCAAGACTTACCCAATGGGAGACAATAACCATTTCGAGACAAACGGTATGCAGCGTGGTACGCGGGTTTATCAGTTCGGACGCATCGGACATAGCCTACGATTGGTTTCTCTAATTTGCTCCGACGCTCTCGTATTCTTAGACGCCGATGCAGTGGCTGTATACGATCGCAGCTTAATATTGCACATACAACTTAACCCTAAGCCAAGGCAAGAGCAGTTTCGACTGTACCGAGATCGCCTTTTGCGCTTTCAAGGTGATGAAACGGAACTTATTTGCCTAAACTGGGCACGTAACGTCGAGCAGTGGGAGGGGGAAAACTCCAGCTGTTGGCACAATATTTCCGGCTCGGGGTGGTACCTGAAACCTAACACCTTCGACGATCGAGATGAGACGCTCAATACAAACCATCGACGAGGTCTATATTACACATGGCTTAAGCCTTTATATTCCCATGCTCTCTTTTTTAACTATGAACGGGGCGTTTACCTATTGGAGGCGACTAAAGTCGCTCACATTGGCGTTGCGGCACCCGTCTCTAGGCGCCGCGGACCGCAACTTACAAGAGTCTTGAGTTGGAACCCAGATACCCGGATCTGGATCGATTCCGCGACAGCGGACGATGGTTTCGCTGGAATTGCCGAAGCGAGTGGAGACGCCGAAGGACAGATAACAACTTTGGCTAATGAAAGCCCACTTGCTGCAGAAAGAGTACTAGCGCTCTGCGCAGGAAGCATTGGAAAAGTAGGAGACTGGCCCAAGGTGCACCTGTTGGACTCCTGTATTATTGATTCGTCGGAAATAGTCTATCGAATTACATTCTCCCAGGACGCGGAGGACGCGGCGCGAGATTTCCGCGTCGCTCGGCTACGACGCTGCGGACATCTTTGGAACATCTTATCGACCCCGAACCTTCTACCACCTGCGCTCGCGGATTTCGAGCATGGCTTTAGTTTCCAATGGTCTCCCGAACACCCTCATCAAAATGCGGGATCAGCCTCCGGAAACCGGGCAACCGTAATCTACATGGGTGAGGAGTCAAGTTTCGAAAAGGTCGAAGAAACAGCTATGACGGCAGCGGAGAATCTACGAAGAGCATATGCCGATCCTGACGCTAATCTATCAGCAAGACAACGGCTGGCAATTTGGGTTCGGGATGAGAACGAAATTCAGATCTTCGATTCCAGCCGGTACCTCAAATATGATCAAACTCGCACTGAGTCCGAGTTCGACATTGGAAGGGAGAAATGACGCTAAGTATCTTGCAACTGCGTGAGCGCGTTACCTCAGAGAGCGGCTTTTTTGGCACCGAGGAGATTAGTGACTCAATTGTTCGCTCTACCAGGCGGGCCGGCGAGCTGCCGTTCGCGGTTTACTACTTCGATATTGGCGAAGAACTCCCGAATACGGAAGCAACGCTGACTGAGTACCAGGATCAAGTGATTGGGCGCCGTTACTTCGAGGGTAAGAAAAGCCTTCAATGGAATAACTACCTATACTTTCTGAGAAGCCGTGAACGCCTAGCCAGTAGTGAGGTTCGCAAAGCAAAAGAACTCATTGAACAGGACCGAACTTATGCCCGCAAGTTTGTTATCGCCGAAGATGATATCGATGCAGTTGTTGCTCCACCAGTGGTCACACCAGTACGACCAACCCCTCAGATCAGTGTGCTCTCACTTTGGACAGAACGGCTTATGGAAACGGGTCTCGACCGTGCGATTCTCGGTGATGATGACATCCCGAAGCGTCTTCGCCTGATCGAGACAGCGACGAGTCGTTCGATTCCGCGACCGACTCCGGCAAAGGGAACTCCTCAAGTTAGACGACCTGCATTCATTCGCTCATTGGCCCTTAAGACCTTTCGGGACTTTCCAAGGGTGCCAACTTTTGATTTCGCAACAGTAAATCTCATCTTCGGTTCAAACGCTTCTGGGAAGACATCCCTCCTTGAAGCAATTGAGTTGTTTTATTGCGGTCGCAACAAGCGCAATCCCAACGCTACTCAGCCGTACGAGTTAGTTGCGTCTCTTAGTGACGGCAGGACGGAGAAGGCGACGAATAAGAGAAAGTTAAAGCTCTTTAGAGATCGCAATCTGAATTGGTATGGGCAACCGGAGATAAAGACGCACAACCTCTACTTAAGATTTGCTCAATTCAATTTTCTCGACACTGATGCGGCGGTCGACCTCTCAAAAGAAGACGGTTCAGTGTCTCGTATCGAGGAGGACCTCTCAAGGCTGCTCGTTGGACCGGATGCATCGAAGATTTGGCGTGATATAGAGCGCGTATTTGAGGCTGTGTCGTCTAAAGTACGTGAGCTAAAGCCCGTGAAAGCGCAGGTCGAAGCCGAACTTGCCACTCTGGAAAAACAGGTTGCTGAAGCTCAAAGTGCTCCTCGCAAGTCAGATTCAATCCGATCGCGCCTCGAAGAGATATTTCATCGCCTTGGGTGGAAGGTCGCAGGAGAGAGCGAAGATCGGTCAAAGGATCTTGTGGGGACGTTCTCCGAACTTAGCTCACTTGCGCAGCAAGCGTCGGCTATCAATTGGACACAGTCACCGGTGACTCTTGACCGGCTGATTGACTATTCTCGTGAAACGAGAGTTCTCCTAGACAAAACCAAGCCGGACATCGTTCGGCTTGAAGGTCTTCTTGATAACCTGCTGGCCCTCGCTGCAGCAAACCGAAACGAACTGACAGCTTTAAGCATCGCAAACGAAGCCTCGCTCATGATCGATCGCGGGATGCCCAAACGCATAGCCCAACGAAAGGAGGATCAGCGCGCCCTAGACAGATATTCTGAATTGTTAACCGGATTTGATGAAACCTGGCTCAAGGTGCTTTCTGATGAGGACCTCGAAACGACTGTTGTCAACTACAATGAGGGAGCAATTTCCAACCGTTTTGAATTAGAAGCCTCCCTAGTGAAAGCAAAGGAAGAACATTCAAGTTTCGTCAGTTTAAGAGACCAAGCAGTGAGTCTTGGGCAGGAGCTCAGGCAGATCGCTCAAAGAATAATTGAACTGAGCGCTGAGCCCGATAAGTGCCCGTTGTGCCACACGCGCTTCGAGCCGGGGGAACTTGAAAATCACATTAACGTGGGCGTCGACCAACACGTCGAAGAAACCGGTCAAGCGCTCCTCACAGAACTCCGAAAACGGGAGACCGAAGTCCAACAGGCAGCCACTGTTGAACTGGCCGCGCGATGGCTCAAAGCTTTTAGTGAAAAGGCTGATCTGGCTGAGGACGTTTCAGTTCGGTCTTCCCTAGCGGAGGTAGACGTCGCACGACGAAACCTAGATGAGACTCGTTTGCGGCTCGAGGCGCTTAATAAAGAATTACTCGCGTTGGAATCAGAGGGACTTTCAGGCATGGACTTGAAAGAAATGTCGCTCCGCTTGAAACAATTTGGATATCCGCTCGCAGAACTCTCACGAGAGGCGGTTGACGGGGCAATCAGAGCGATTGAGAAGAACTTGTCAATCTCATCTAAGAAACTGCAAACGGAGAGAGATTCAGCTAACGAACTTCAACAGAATCTTAGTACGGCCTTCGGTTCTGCTGGGATCGGGGCGCGTGAGTTGACTCTTGAAGATGCGAGGGCCCTGGTGTCACGAATGACGGAGAGGCTTACAACTATTGAGACTCTGCTCTCCAAGCTAGAACCTCTGTTGATCTCGTTTCCGTGGCCGGGAAAGAGACCACTTGCAGAGCTCGCGGTGGAAGCCGAGTCAGTTCGCCATATTGCCGCCGAACTGCACGAGGCTCTTGCGCAAGAGAGACAATCGCTTACCACTCTATCCACCGCTGCCACGCGAAAGCACGCACTAGAACAACAACGCGACAGTCTTGGCGTTCAGATTAATCGATTTGAAAGCGCACGGTCCACACTTGGCACCCTTAAGAATGAACACTCTCTAACGGACGCGATGAAAACTGCGCTTGAGCAGAACCGAGCTAGCATTGAGTTAATTTTCTCGCGCATCCATTCACCTGCAGAGTTTCGGGGGCTTGGCTCAAGTTGGAGAGCCCTTGTTCGCAGGGCTGACGGCAGCGAGGCCCAGTTAAGCGAGATCAGCACGGGACAACGGGCTGCGTTTGCCCTTTCAATCTTTCTGGCACAAAACGCTCAACTCAGCGAGGCTCCGCCTGTGATTCTGATTGACGACCCGATAGCACACATAGACGATCTGAACTCCTTATCTTTTCTCGACTACTTGCGCGAAGTTGTCTTAACCGGCCAAAGGCAGATCTTTTTTGCTACTGCTAACGATAAGCTCGCCACACTGTTTGAACGTAAATTTGATTTTCTGGGCCCGGACGGCTTTCGTAGATTTGACCTTCCGCCTCATCCTTTTGTGGACGGGTGAGGAGAAGCAATTCAACCGCATCAAGGAAAGACGTGTCGCCAATGACACATTGTGCGATTGGCGAAAATTACCAAAAATGCTAAACTCCGCCAAAAATGGCGGCCTGCATCGTATCTTTCGTTGATCTGGATGGTATTCGCCATTCAGTCGAGGTCGAGGCTGAAGGATTGTATGAGGCATCGGTCTTGGGTCTCTGCGCGTTTCGAAAGCAGGATATCGAGCCAGGCGGATTGACTCAACTTGAGGTGAAAGTCATCAGTGCGGTCACGCATACTCTGACAGTGACCAAGGTACTAGAGTGGTTACAGCGCGGTGTTAGGACGCCTAAAGAAGCCGTATTGAAAGAAAGACTAAGAGCGCTATTGACATGACAGATTCTCCAAAACTACAACGGTAGTAAGTTTTCTTCGTCGTGGACCCAAGATCAGACAAAATTAACGAGCATCTCTCGGGCATCGAATCAGTGCTTGACGCGTGGGGATTTACCCAAAGAAGCGCTGCGCTGAGATCGGAGAAGAAGAGCCAGATTATCTTTTGGCTGGAGAACTTTCTGCCGTCCGAAATCGATGACGCCTTCTTACTACTCTCTAAAATTCAATACAAGGACGACCACCTGATTCGAAGGGCTATAGCTGTTTTGTCAGCAGAGCTCATTCGCATTCTCGGTTCGAATTTGGCAGACACTCGGTTCTTTCCACTTGGTTTATCGCCAAGTTCGAGCGGAGGCATGTTTCTATATGACTTTAGGAAAGAGCTCGGGCTGTCGGAAACTAATTTTCCGAGTGAACAATTTGATCAGGCGAGAAATGCAGCGGCCGTTGTTTTTTTTGACGATATTATCGGTTCAGGAAATCAAGCGGTTAGTTTTTTCCAAAAGCACCTAACTACCATCTCAACCCAGATAATATATGCCGCTGTGTTCGGCTTTACTGATGGCGTCGAGCGCGTAAGGCACGGGACCGCGTTTGCTCATGTCATGAGTGGTCTCACTTTGTCAGATGAGGAACGGGCGTTTACAAAGAATAGCGCGGTCTTTCCGACCGAAGACGAAAGGGAAAGGATTCGATTGCTAACGGAAAAATACGGTCGGATTCTATTTCCCCAACACCCGTTAGGATATGACGATTCTCAGGCGCTCCTCGTGTTTCCGCATAACACACCAAACAATACGCTGCCTGTTATCTGGGCCGGCCCACGCAATGAGAAAGCGCCAGGGGTGATCTGGAATCCAGTGTGGGAGCGACGGAAACACGTAAAGCGCGTCCCGCAGCAAGATGACAACTTACCGGAGTATTTGAGCAGCGTGGAGGCAGCATTCAGGAGATGGAAAAGTCGATATGTAAATGTAGTTGGCAGGGAACACGTTTTTGATGTGCCACTTTATGCCACGGAAACGGATTGGGATATTTTTCGTGTTTTAGATGAGGACGGTGAGCGGGAGCGACGTGAGGGTGACGTCAAGAGCTTGCGAGATAGCGTTCATGAGAAACGAATGATTCTCCTCGGTGATGCTGGGATGGGTAAGACGAGTTCTCTTCAATACCTTTCCTTCTTAGATGCAACGGAAAATCCAAATGGTCGGGCTGACAATCAACGAATTCCCGTCTATGTTGAACTTAAGTTGTTGACAGGTGAGACGCCATTGGAACGAGTCGTGTTTCATAAGCTAGGTATGCTAGGAACCGACGCCGAATACTATTTATCATCTGGAAGAGTGACGCTATATCTCGATGGACTGAATGAGATCATGAATACTGTCCGACAGCGATACTGGATCGAAATCGGCAATCTGATGGCGAAGTACGATCAATTACCCATAGTCATGGCAAGTCGACCGCAACTCTATCGAAATAACTTCCCGAAGGTGCCGTGCTTCTTGCTCCAAAAGATGACAGGAGCCCAAATTCAGGAATTTCTCTTCAAAAACGCTTCAACTGCTGACATAGCAAAAGGCCTCTGGCTCGAAATTGAAGGAAATGGATATTTGCGCCGCATTGTCGGAACGCCTTTACTCTTGTTCATGTTGCTCAACGTGGTAGAGCAATCCGGCACGATTCCCTCGACCGAAGGGTTGATCATACGTGAATTTGTTAATGGCCTATTCCTTCGTGAGCAGCAGGAGAAAGACATCCAATTTGAAGAGGTTGAATTTCGGCTCCTGTTGCGTCAGCTGGCTTTTCAAGGACTTAGTAGAAAAGGCTCGAACGCTGCAATTACGCAAGACGAGGCACTGGCGATCCTAGCAGAAAGGAAAGGTTCCTATGGCTTGACTACCAATCTTGTGGCGTTTCTTCGCAGGAGTGAAGAGTTGGGCATAATTGCTCGGCAAGAAGAGCAATACAGTTTTTCGCATCAGCTGTATCAGGATTACTTTGCAGCGGAGGAGATGGCTGTTGTGGGGAAACAACATGGATGAAACGTTCACCGATCCAAAATGGGAGAATGCCACAAGATTACTATCTGGCCTGGTCTCTCCCGAACGGCGTAAAGAAATGATTTTGAGAATCAGCGGCGAGAGCCCGTTGGTGGCAGCACGATGCAAAGCAAGCAGTCTTGATCCTGAGATTGAGTTAAAGGATGTGATAGCAGCGGACGCTTTACGGCACATAGATAGTTCCGACAAGTTCAATAAGTCAAATTCTGCGTTCTTGGCCCTTGTGGAGATTGGCGAAATCGGCAAAGCAATTGAGAGACTGCAAGAAGTAAGAATTGCCGGAGATCGACATGTTTCAGTTGTGAGAGAAATTCTTTCGAGCGATGAAGCAAGGCATTCGACCGAGTTCTTCTCAAGTTTGCGTGAGATGAAAAAGCAACATCGAAAGTTGTTGTTAATTACGGTGCTCGCGCTAAGTCCGACACTTTTGTCCAATGAAAGGATTCAAGTTGAGGTCGAACGGTTGGGAAGGAAGTTGATCGAGCACCACTACTACACGCAACTTAAGAGCTTAGTACGAAAACCTGGGTTCCACATTGAACGGTGCCTAGACTGCTCAGTTGAAAAATATGTGGACTATCTTGTTGAAGATTCGACTCACTTGTCGGGGAAGTATCAAAGGTTAAACCTCGCGCTTGAGATCATTGATCGATATGAGCTGTCAAGCCGATTCCCAAAGTCACACATCATCGAGGTGATTCTAAGGAACAACCACGTTAAAGAGCTTCCGACGCGACGCCAACTGTTGGGCACGGCCACTAGCATCCTAAGTACGGACATCGACGAAGGAGACATCAAGAAGTTTATCAACGACTTGTTGGCAGCACCAGGTTTCGAGAGTTTTGCAACAGCCATGCAGTGGATCGATCAATTTAATTTAAGGTCGAATTTTGACCTTTCTTCTTTGATTCGAGAACTGATGGAACGGCCAACACCAATTACGCAACCCGGTAAAGTGAAGGAATGGATCGAGAATCTTGGACTCACCGAGCGATTTCCTTTCTATAAACTCTTAGACGAGAAGTTGGAAGGCAGAATCACAAGGATTGAGCGCACTCGGGTGTTCCTTGAAATACCAGGCATTCACATCCCTTGTAGTATTAACATAAAGAAAAGTAGTGAGAGGCTCGCCGATCAATACTCGGTGGGCCGCTACTTAAAGGCTACGGTGACTAAAATAAATGAACGAGGACTGGAGCTACAGCTAGCTAAGGAGCTTCCTGTATTGTGACGCAATGTGTGGCCGCTTCACACTTCATTCCCGCAACAGAATAAAGCTGAAAGGGTTTAGCCCATTAGATCTGCCATTCGAAGCGCGCTACAACATCGCTCCTGACCAAGAGATACTTGCGATCGCTGATTTTGGAAAAGGCATTGAGGCTCGCATGCTTACGTCGGGATTGATTCCGTCATGGAGTACCGACGGAAAGGGTTTCATCAACGCGCGCGCTGAGACGCTGGAAGAAAGGCCCAGCTTCAGCGAGTCGTTTCGATTGCGTCGATGCTTGATTCCTGCAGACGGCTTTTTTGAATGGAAGCGCACTGGGAGGGAGAAGCAGCCTTTCTATTTTCAGGCTGATGATGAAATGCCGTTCGCGTTCGCGGGTATCTGGGATACTTGGAGCAATCGCGGCGACGTGGTTACTTCATGCGCAATCATTACGACAGCGGCAAACGAATTGATCGGAGAACTTCACGACCGAATGCCGACTATGCTTCTCCCTGAATTTTACGAGGCTTGGCTCGATGTGAGAACGCGTCGCGCAGTGTTAACAGAAATACTAAAGCCATTTCCTTCCTTGAGTATGAAGAGCTATCCGGTCAGCAGTGGCGTGAATTCCCCCAACAATGACACACCCGATCTACTAGCGCGCGTCGATGTCGAAGTGGGCAAGACACTAAGTCTATTTTAGATTATCGGATAATTCTTACTGCCATGAAGCCAAGGTGCAGAACTTAAATGAAAAACCTTGCTAGACTAAGAGTTTTTGGTACGGTCTTGTTGAACGACATTGATGCGACGTGATATAAGCCCTCACAGAGACTTCACAGCGGAAAGGAAACCTTAACCTTCTCCCAAACCATGCCCGACCCAAAAGAAATTGATCTTAGAGCTGCGATAAATGCTATTTCTGATGTCGTTCAGAATCGCCCACGTCCTCTTCGGGAATTCGATCAGATTTATATGAAAACTGGAGACATGGTTCTGCAGAGCGAGATCGTGGCGCGCTGGGCAAACGGTAAGCGGCTTGCCTTCATCGGTGACGGCGATGCGATCGGCTGCTGCGTAGCGTATCTGCACAAGCGAGGGATTCTCGATTACGGACCTTCAGAGATCGCAGTCTTTGATTTTGACGAACGCATGTGCTCCACAGTTACTCGGTTTGCAGACAGTGAATCACTCACGACGCTTCGGTCTCACCTCTATAATGTCTTGGAGCGTTTTCCTGGTCCAATGGATTTTGAGTGCTTTTATACGAATCCGCCGTGGGGCGCGAGCAATAATGGAGAGAGCGTTAAGGTATTCATCCAGCGCGGGATCGAGGCAACTGGCGGCAACGGTGAGGGTATGGTAGTGATCGCCGACGATCCTGAATTGGAATGGCCCAAGCGGGTGCTAGCAAAAGTTCAGTCCTACGCGATTGAGTCTGGGTTCTACATCCAGCGGATGATGCCGTCGTTGCATTCCTATCATCTGGACGACAACCCCGACCTCCGTTCCTGCAACTTGGTTTTCAGATCGGTACCTGGTAATCCACCGATAACGATTAGTTCGCCGATTACTGATTCCGCGCGACTCTCGAACTTTTACGGCCGCGATAATCCGCCGCGAGTACGGTTCGTACGGGAAAAGAAGCGCCTGAATTACGGAAAGGCTCACGAAGATGAATACTCCCTTGAACTGTTGGAGAAAAAGTAATGCCCGAAATTATTAAACCTGGTCAAGGGCTTCTTTACATGAAGGTTGGCACTCACGCCAAGGAGCCATTGGAAGAGATCATCGCTCGCAAGACACGCGAGATCGAACAAAACGGAGTTGGCTATTGGGGATACGGTGGGGGAACCTGCCATCCGCAGACTATGGTTCAGCCGTTCGCCAAAGACTACGAAAAGCACGGAGGTGTTATCTATCTCTGCATGCAGGAAATGGAATCAACCCACTTCGCAGAACCGATTCGCGCCGACGAATGGTCGACTGACGGAATTGAGTGGAGTGATTTTCCAGAGGTTATTGAAGTACGAGGTTCGAGGTACGCCCTGGTTATCCAAAATCTAAGGCAGACTGAGATGGAGCTGGTTCTAGACAACACAAAGGTCGCCCTGGGAAACAGCATGGGCGCCCGAGGTAACAAATACATTCGAGGTCGAGTAGACAAGGCATGTCTCGAAGTGATGGGAAGCGAAGTTCAGAATCCAGAAAAAGTCGTCCGGATTGGTCTCGTAGCTGATATCGTAGCACCATACGCCGTACACGTTCGCAACCGCCAGAATTAAGCTGCGAGGGTGCGCATCGCCCGAGATCTCAGGTCGGCAATGTAACTTTCAAGACCTTGTTTGGCATTTTCATCCTTTCCGCTCTCACTCCGGCAGCTAAAGCAAATACTGAGCGCCATATCGATCGAAGGCTCACCGCAAATCGCCTCTCTTAGTTCAGCACCTTTGCCGGCAGAAAGCATGATTAGCACTAGTTGTTCGATGCACCAAATCCTTCCAGACAGATAATCCAGTCGCGCGTCGTTATTCATCAACCGATCAATCGCGGTAATCGCTCGCTTATCACCCGTTATCAGCAAACGCAACGTCCTCGCGATTAGTACCGCGCACAATTGGCTCTCACCAGCGTTTAGGCCGAGGGCAACGCGTTGCGCAGCTAACTCGAACTCGGCCGCCATGGACTGTTCTGCCTCGGTTGGTTCCAGAACTTCGACCGACCGCATGAACTCCCTAAGGTCATTCAAAACTTCTTCGCTGTCTTTCCTTAACGAAGTCTTGCCGATTTTCTTCGACACAACAAACCACGCGGCTCCCAAGACACCAACCTGATTAGCAGAACACAAAGGAGATATTAGCTGGCGGAGAAAACCATAGCAGGCGCCCTTAAAAAGAACATCGTTGTCTATCAGAGCATCCATTCGTTATCGGTTCCCACCCAACACGCTAAGCAGATAGAAACGAACGTCCTCTGGCAGGCTCTCCATGGAGAGCTGTTGCAAAGCAATATCATTTATCACCTCCCACACTGGACGAGGCGATGAATAGATGTATTTCAACGAAGCATTCGCGACGTTCCAAGCACCGGTGGAATATCCGTAGCAAAGCGCAAGCGTTCCAGGTTCGATTCTCAAACCCTCAGAAGCTCTCAGAACCGCATGCGCCAGACTTCGCGCACCACCGGTGTGTGACATCGGTAGCACCGCGGGGCTGCTTTCTCCTGTTAGTAATTCGAGAGCGAATCGATCAGCGTTGAACTCTTCGGGATCGGGAATCTGCGAGGGATCAGGATTCGGATCCTCAAGACCTATCCCATGGCTTGATGTAGGCTCAAAGTCCACCAATACCGATTCCTCCGAGAGGTGATTGAGGAGGATGTGAGCCAGCTCGTGCGCAAGATAAAAGGCGATTTGAGCGGGATACTGCGAGTCTCTGGCTAATAGAATCGCATTTCGCTGACTTACTTGGACCGTCATGGCGGACATTCGTTTGCCGCGCCAAGGAAAGATTCGTAGATGTATCGTTGGTATTCCGGCAGACCAACACAACGAGAGCAAATCCGACAGACCTATGAAACGTTTACGCTCGAGAATAGCTGAACGCAGTTCGATCGCAGTTCTGCCGGCGATTGAAACCAGCGATTGAGTGGCGGCTATTAATAGACCACCGAGGGCGGCTCCGAATGACGATATGACTGCCTTTTCGCGGTCCGTCTCCCCAATCAAATGTTTGAAGCGTGCGACGTCGCGCCAAACAAATTCCGGCTCACTCCCATCTTCCAGCAGTGACCTCGGATCCAAACCAAGTTTGCGTGCCAATGAGTAGCGAAGCTCCGCCCGTGCTGAGGACGAAGCATCAGCTTCGTCGCTCCACCAAGTTGGCCAGGCCGCGTTGATCGCCGATTCGCTAAGTCCAACGCGGCGGAGGCGCCGTCGAAGGCTATACGCACGATCGTTAAGCATGATTGAAAGCCCCTATCCACCGGCGACGTCGATGAAGACTCGCCGTAATCAGGCGACAATCGCCTGCGCGTTAACTGATTTAGTATTGCCTCTCGCCTCGTATTCGTGTCTTATCTCTGAGACATTGTATCATTGAAAGGCTGGGCCGCGCGTAGGGCAGTGCATCCGCCACACTGGGTCAGCAAGTCGAATAAAATACGGCGGAACTAGGGTTGCCCGAATCGCAACCTCATAACGCGTCAAATCTGAGGCATGGCTCTCGAGCCGCTCAACGACCGCCGTAACTTGAGATGCTCCCACGGGCCTGCCCGTTTTTAGGTTCCGTAGTTCGCTAAATGATAGTTTCTCTTGACTCCTCAGCGAAGTTAGAGGCGTGTCTTTGAAACACACGAGCGCGTAATGGGATCGTTTCGGTGCCGAAACATCGAAACGGCTAGTGACGAGCGAATGGGTTGGAAGGTCGAATGGACTGCCATCCAATGCGAATGCCGAAGTCCATGTAGCAATCGCCGCCGGTGTCACGTCCTTACATTTCGGCGAGGACTTAATGGGACTAAAGAGCACTTCCGGCTTCAGCGCTCGCTCAATAAGTTCTATTATCGACGGGCCGATCGCATTCCCGATGCCCCATAGAAACACACCATCATTTGAGATGCGTTCTCCCTCTTTCCGGCAAAGGATCGCGTCGATAGGCTCCGACGCTTCGGTGCCGAACCTGGTCCAGCAGAATACATTTGGTAGCCCTTCGCTTTTCACGATGGGTCGAATTATGCAATAGTATGTATTTGCATGCAAGAAAAAGATGCGGCCAATCTCATAAAACGAGCGCTTCGGGTTGGCGGCCTAACACAGACCGAGCTCGCGAAGGCCGCGAAAGTTCATCAATCAACAGTCTCGCGTACGTTGGCTCAAGCAGAGGTACATCGGCAAGGGAAAGCCAGAGGGCGCTTATTGGCCTACGTTCGTCATGCATTAAGAGGCGGCACGGCCACTGGTAGGGATAAGGTTTTAACGGCTTTCGACTCGGTCTGGGACGGGTCTGAGGAACACGCGTCCGCCGTAGCGCGAGTAATTGATGCGCTAGCGGATTTTCGGCCCTCAACGCCAAAGTGAAACTTTCTCTCAACTTACGAAACAACATTTCTCAGACATTCTACTTTTCGAGAGAAACACTGGTCCCAAAAGATCTTAATGACTGCGCGTAGTCGCTACCTCCCGTGCCTGAGTTTGACTTTCGCTGCCTCGCGCCATCGCCAATAACATCTCACGATTCTCCGCATCGATCTGCCGCTCCGCATAAATCTCTAAATTGATCTTCTCCTTATCGGTAAATTGCGGATCGTGGCCTTGCGCGTCTGACGCCAACTCTTGCGTCGATTCATGGTAGGCGCGAGACTTACCCAAATCGCTTACTAGTCGGTTGTGATGTTCGTGCGCGGCGAGATTGATCGAATTACGGTAGTCTCGTTGGTGGTGTGTCTCGATTGCGCGCGCCAGATAGTCGGTCAGCGTTCTGGCTTCGACCTCGCGCAGCGTTGCGGTGCGATACTCACCGAGATTGAGAGACGCGACCCGCTTACTCTCCACAAAATTCTGCAGCCGCTCTTTCGCTTCCTTCACGTCAATGCCGGACATTATTTCGCGCGCTACTGCTCTGCCCTGCCAGCTAATCTCCGGCTCGTTTGTCGAAAGATTTCTTTCCCAATCCTGCACTTCACGAAGGAGGGTTGGATCGCGCAGGACCTCAGCGCTGGTTTCCAACGATCTCATCTGGTAGGGCTCATATTTCGGCTCGGGCATCTGTTTGTCTTGCCGTTTGAGACTTTGCTCTTCGCGTTCGTAGCCTGCGTCGAGCACTTCGACCATCTCACGGGCGCGGTCGCGCTCATTGGTGACCAACTCGCGCCGCGCTTTGATTTGCCGCACTACCTCACCGCGGATAAACTGCAGATGCTCTACGTCTTCAGAGGCGCGCTCGCGAGCTTTGGGCGAATAATTCCATGTCGCGAGCGATCGGAGATCGAGCCGCGCAGCTCGATCAGGAACCAATTTGCCGTCTTCTTTTCGTCGCGCGATCTGTTTATCCAAAGCGCCTAGGGACCAGCGCTCGCCATGGACTTCATAGGGAGTTAAATGAACCGAGGCTTCGAAGTTCTCAAGACGCGCAGTCTTGGCCAGCAGGTCCGCGCGTGCGACATTCGCCTGCGCCACGAACTCTACCAACTCATCTTCAGTGCGAGTGGGAGCCTGGTATTCACGAGCTAAAGCGAGACGCAGCTTTTCGAGTTCGTCGACTCGCTCGGGCAAGTTTAGTCTTATCGCGGTGTCTTGTAATTCAGATAGAGTCTCGCGTGAGATCAACGGCGCTAGAACCCTGTGACTCGGAGTATCAATTCTGGTCCTGAGTCCGCTCTCAACTTTAGTAACCGTGCCGCGGAGAGAGCTGACGTCTTTGCCCAGTGCCGCAATCTTGCCCTCGCGCGCTTCCAGCAACTGATCCAGAGTTTCGCGATGGCGAGACAGGTCCGTCTCGTACACCTGTTCGCGCACTGTGCGATCGGTTGTAGCAATCCGTTGGGCGCGCGCCGTAGCGCGGCGGTGCACATCCAACTCGGAAATCTTTCGCTCTTCGCCGGTTGACTGATCGACGACTTCGAAGCGGTAGGTGTCACCGTGCTTGACCGCGCGTTCGTACCAGACTTCGGCGAAGGCGAGCCGCACGGTCATTTCCAAATGTCTGCCCAGGCCGATGCGATAATCAGTCTTTCCTGTTTCACGCAGCGGCGCGTCTCGGTTCCAGCTTTCAGAAACTGCCTGATGACCAATCGCGGGCGCCATTGACTGGCGTCGCGCCTTGAATTGTCTAGTCAGCTTGTCGTCACCAGTCGCGCGTTCCGCTCGAACCTCAACGTCTCGCTGCTGCTCGTTGCCATCCATTGAGCGGCTGGCACGTTCCCAAAATTCGTGTGCCTGTGCGCGAGCTTGCTCGGGGTTGAGATAGCGGTCCTGCTGCCTGTCGAGAGCCGCGATAAACCGATCGCCGATACGCCCGGGCACCAGTACTTCTTTTCCGTCGATCATTCGCTTATGCGGCAAGAGGCTGGTACGCAGGAGACCAAACTGTTTTTCGACCACGCCAGTTTGGGAGATGGCCTGATCCCGCAGCACCACATGAGCATGTGGATTCTCTGTGTTGCGGTGGATGCCGGCCACCCAAATCAACGCGTCCACCTTCAACTCGTCAGCCAAGCCTTTCATGCCTTCCCGAATAACTTCGCGCAACCGTTCCTGTCGCTCTTTCTCGCTGCTACCGAGCTTCGCGAAGTCCTCCTCGAGAAAGCTAACGGAGAGATGGGCGAGATCTTCCTTCTGTGGTTGACCGTCGAATCGATCGAGAATTCGGTCGGCTTTCCGATACGTGAGGTCATCCTGGTCGGCGCTAAAGAGCGGGCGGTCGCCGGGACCTTCGCGCGTTGGGTCCTTATCGCGCTCGGCGATATAGCGGGTGGCGCGGCTGGTGCCGCCAGATGCGCCGGTGGAGATGATGTGAAAGACAACTCGCATGGCGAGTCATCTCTTTTTCTGAGGCGCAGGATCGTCCTGCTTTACCATGCCTAGAAGGGCGAGTTGCGTGTATGTCGGCACACCCGTGATGCTGCTTGCTTCTTTGAGATCGAGCGACGGCCCTTTGAATTTCTCACGATCATTCGGCGTCAGCACCAGGAAATAAGAGTTACTCTCACTGTTGTGCGCTCCTATCGGAATCGCCCAGAGAGTGCATCTGATGGGACTAATCCAAGTGTAGAAATAGTAATAGTTCTTGATAACGAGCGTGTGCCCGCGGGAGCCATAGAGCGGCGGGTGCGGGTATTTCCAAACTTCGGCTTCTACCTGATCGAAGGTTTGTGGAAACGAGGCGTGTACGTCTTGGTATTGGCGCAGTCCTTTAATGATCTTCAGTATCGGATCGATTTGGGGCACATCGATTCTGGCTTTCCGTTCGGCGGCGAAAACGGAATACCCCCAAGCGCAAAGATAAGTCACGATGGCGAGTACCAGCACGACGTAAGAAAAACCAGATCGACGTTTCCCTTCTTTTCCTTCTACGCCGCGCATGTTTCGTCCTCCTTGTCTTCATCAGCTTCGAAGGGCAATTCGGTTTGTTCGTCTGTTGGTTGAAATGCTCGTCCTCGCAACGGCGCTTTTACAGACTTCTTGTTGGGTCGTGCAGTCTCTGCGGAAGATTCGTTCGGCACTTCGTGCATATCTTCGTCCGCCGTCACTTCGGCTGTGGCAGCCTGCGCCGGTAATTCAGCTTCTCTCGCTTTGTCGGCTGCCTTCTTTTGTTTCATTGCCTCAACCGCCTGAGCCAGAGTCGGCGGTGGTTGCAACCTGCGTCTCGGCGGCACGGCGAGATCGCCGTTGTCCGCGGGCTCGGGAAAGCGAAAAAGAATCGGATCGGCGGTATCGACGATCGCGATCGCCTGCCGATACTTGACGAGTCGCCGCAATTCGGGAGCTTGCCTGAAGTCGCGCCGGCTTTCCGAGACGCGCTCCGAATCAAGCTTCGCACCGGGCGCGTCCACTTCGGTGCGAGAAAGCACGGTGGTTGGACCCAGCAATGACGAAGCATACATGCCGGTTTCGTTATCGATGCCTGGGAGAAAGATCTGGTTCTTGATCCCCGCAAGAATCGCCTTGGCACCAGTCTCCTGAAAGCGCAGCCTGAGTTGGTTCACATCCTGAAAGCCCAGCAGATACGGCGTGTTGCGATATCTCCCAATCTTCAGTCTCTCCTCCAGCTTCGGCGTCTTGATGTTTCCCGCTTCATCCAAAGCCATTAAGACCGGCGTCGAGTTCTTCACAGTCGATGCTTCCATCTCGATGCCGGCGAGTCCGAAGATCAGTTCCAGGAGAATTCGATACTGGCTGGCCTGGCGCTCCGACAGCACAATGTAGATGGCGGTACTGGGCTCTCGCAGATATGCGAGATCTACTTCGCGAACGCCACGCGCACGTTCTTCCTCGGTGATCGTTTTCAGAATGCTCATGGCATTCGGCGACCTAAGCGGCGCAATCTTGTTGTTGAGTCCGGTGATGACGCCGCCCTGCGTCTTTTCGGGATCAACTTTCGTGAAATTGCCCCACTCGATCTGTGCTTCATCATCTTCGGACGCTTGCATCTCTTCGGTCAGTTTTTTCAAATCGTTGCGCGACAAATACTCCTTGATCATCGGCAGCGTCGGATTCGCGGCGATGGTCGGCAGATGCAGACAGAGAGCTTTCATTAACGCGGTCTCGCCTGAGATCCAATAGTGAGTGCCGTCATTGACCTTCATATTTTCCGGCTCGTAGCCAACCACGATCGAGGCGATTGAGTGCGCAAATTCGCCGTCTCCGAGACAACGCGGCAGCGGATTCCAAAGATCGGAAAGCGTCGGGTTTTCCAGATCCAGCCGATAGACGTGATCGTAGTAAGCGGCCGTGTGCGCGAAGAGTTCGCCCTTTATATCCATCACGAGCGCAGAACCGCACTGCGCCCAGTCGCGCAGGATGTTCATATAGAAGGTCGAAGATTTGCCTGAGCCGGATGGGCCGAAGATGCCGGTATGCGTTAAGAATTGTTTCAGGGGCAGAATGAGATCGTATGGTCGCGGACTCAACGCCGAACTGAGTCGTCCCACCCTCACCGCCCCACGAGGCAAAGGCTTCCCGGCCCGATGCGCCAAACCTTTCGCCTTCAAATCCGGTATCGTCGCCCATCGTGCCGATCCATGCGTGAGTCTTTGGTTCAAGCTGTAATAGGGATAAGCCAGCGATATCGATTCGAAAACTCCTACGAGCGCTGCAAGCAAGGCGCCCATAAGCACAAACATCATCCATTTCAGATCGAGGTTGAGAATTTGGCCAGAACGGAAAAACAAGTAGCCGGCTATAGAAGTGCTGAGGACAAAGGTGCCGCAAGTGGAAACATCCTGCATGAAGCGGCGCGCGGCCTGGAGTGAATCTAACTCCGGCTCATCAGCCGGTCGCGGAATGAAATAGTCAGCATCAATTCTTTCGACTCTGGCGCGAAAGCTCATGGTGACCTCACTGTTGCTTCGTTACAGACTTCGCCCACTGTTCCAGTTGGGCGCGCTGCTCGTCAGGAATTTGAGTTTGTTTGAAAGGGCGAGGCTGCCAGCCTGTGGCGATAATTTGGGAAACGGGAGTAAAGGGCGCGGGATAATTGATCCCATCAACTTGCATCGATTCAAAATAGCGACTGCCGACGCCCGTATTCTCACCATCGGGCAGCCGAATCAAGATTGCCGGACCATCCGTCCGCTCTCTCGGTACGGAAAGACATTCAACTGATAAATCCTTCGGTGAATAGCGTAGCTGCACGGTCGCGTGAGGCATCTGTAACACTCCTGGTTGATCCGTGAGCCATTCAACCGGAAGTAAACCTCGCGTAGTAATATCTTTGAGGATCGCATCGGCGTTTATAGGAACGCGACCGTGCATCGCGTAGTCGACCACTGTTGTGGACGCGGCAATGGCAACCGCCGTGACGTCGCGAAGTCTCTCGGCAGTTCGAGGCACTTCATTGTCCGGCCAGCGATATTTCGGAACACTTGTCCGCTCACTTGATTCGCTGCCGCCATCGCCAATGGTCACCTGCGGGTCGACAGTCGCCATCTTGGCGCTCTGCTCGCGATGCAGCACAAGCGGCACTATTACCAACATGAAGAACGTCCCCCCCAGGACAGATACCAGCGGCCAGACGTTTCCGCGTTCTCTCATGCCGCCTCCCGAAGCTGAATTACGTTCTCACTGAAGACCGACTGGACCATCTCTTCAATAACACGATCGGAAGTCAGAGCCGCGCGTTCCAGCCGTTGCAAGCCAAGTTCTAAATTGGCGAGGTCATCCGCGTTGCGGGCGATGAAGCCGAGATGATCGTCGATCGCTTGCACGTCCAGTGTTTCATTTCCTTCATTCAAGAAGGCCTTAAGTAAGGCAATTGATTCACGCAAGCCGGGCTTGTCTCTGACAGTAGGCATCATCACGCGAATGTAGTGGGCGACTTTCACCACTTGCGTAATGAGCGCCACCGACGCCAAAGGCACCCGCGAATGCAGAATCCGCGCTTCTTCCAAATCGCTCGGCAATTTCACGCGCGTATAGATGCAGCGCGAGCGCAGCGGCGGATGGACTATGTGCTGATTGTTGGAAGTGAGAATGACGATCGGCTTTTCATCATTCTTACCAACGCCGACGTGTCCGTTGTTTTCCATCAGACGCGGAATCGAAGCGTGGCCATCGGTAAAGAGTTGATAAAAGAATGCCTGGCATGTCTGGGGAAGTTTTTCGAATTCGTCCAGCTTGATGATGGGAACGATGCCGGTAGTAGCCAAATAATCATAAGCCTTCAGAATCTCTCCCAGGCTCAGGAACTCTTTGCGCCATTGACCCTTTCTAGCTTCAGCCAGCGTGAGATGTTCGCTCGCCACTGCCTGAACCACAAAGTTGTTTTGACCCTGCTCGTCCCACTCGAAAAGAATGTCTTTCAGGGTGAGATCAACCATTCCCTGCAACTCGAAGTAAGGGCGATTGCATGAGTAAGCGAGTGCATCCACCATCTCAGTCTTACCGCCGCCGCGTTCGCCCTCGGCCAAGAGCGGCATGCCGGAGAGAAGCGACTGGCAGAGATCTTTCAGCGGGCGCGTTTGAAAGATGTACCCCGATTCGCTGGCGACTAGCTCAGCCAAAGCCTCGCGCCCCTTCTCACGGACTAAGCGACGAGGATCTATTAACGGACGATGTGGATCAGACGGAATCATCGCTTCTCGACCTCATTCGCTTTCATCACCAATCGCTTTTGCTCGTCAGTCATCAACGGAAACGCAGCGCGCACCTCGTCCGGTGTGCCGAAGAGAATCAGTTCCATTACTTCGCGATCAGTCAGAGAGTGCGCCGCTTGCGCTAAGTCATCATCACCAGGCGCGTCGATGCCTGGCAGCGGCTTCGGCAAATCGGCAACCATCACGTAGGCCGCTCGTCCGGCTTCGACCTTAACGAAACTATTTTTCTGTGAGCCTCCCAGCGCATTCCGCGCATCGTCGGTAATCGGATTCATCAAACGATAGCCGGCGCTATCGATTACGACCGTCCCCCGACCCAAAGCGCCGGCCATCGTGCCCGCCACCTGCACTCCGCTCAAAGCAATCTTCCGCAAGGTCTGTTTGAAATGATTGCCGTCAACCGTGATGCGTTTCCCAGAGATACCGCTGGCGCCATCGCTCCCAAGCACTTCTCCGGAGAGTTTCACGAGTTTGTTATCGCGCGGATCGATATAGCCCAGGACGTTTATGAAAGCGCGATCGACTTCGCTGCCGGAGGTGCGACCGATAAGAACTGTCCCCTTTGGCAGCGACCAACCCGGCCCGGAGCAATCACGAGATAGTTCAAGTCGCGCATAGGAGTTATTTCGCAGCGTGAAGATCACGCCTTGAGTTCGAACCGGCAACATAGTGCCGAATGGCGGCAGAACGGCAGCGGGTGGCTTGGCAATCAATGACGCGGCGGTCTTGTCCGATCTCAGCGACGCTGGTGTAAGCGGCAATTGCACCGTCATCGATTTCACTTGAGCGTCATCAACAAAGATGCTCTGCGTACCATTGGCATGGTTCTGACTGACACTCACGAGCGACGGATCGTTAATGCGCTGAGTTGTCTGATTCTGATCCTGTTTCTGTTGATCGCCGTTGCCCTGATTCGCATCCTCAAACCGTTCCGTCGCGGGAGAATTGTTGGGATTGAAGCGCAGACCCGCATTGAATTGCAGTTTGGGTGATGGCTCCGGGGATGGATTAGGCGAAGCGGAGTTATTTGCACTCGAGGCCTTATCAATGCCCGCCGCCTCACGCGCCTTATTAATCGCTTCCAAGGTCAACCTGTCGTCCGCGTTCGTTGACTGGTCGTTGGCCTTGGCGACTTGCAAATTGCGCGGCGAATCAGCATTAACTTTGACGTTGACGCGACCGACCCGCGTCAGCAAATACAGCGCGATAACTCCTCCACCAATCAGAAGCAGCGCAAACGACCAACCAATCACCCGCCGTTTCCAGCTTCGCTTCTTTCTCTTACCCGTCTCCTGCGCAGGCTGAAGCACAGGATTCTCTGTGTCATAGAAAATGGGTTCGGTTTGGTTTGTCTCTTCGTCAATGACGTCGACGGCGGACAGATTCCTATGCTTTCCATTCTGGTTCATAGTTCGACTCCTTAACGCGCGCTATTTGAGAGCGCGATTGACGCCGGTTCATCGGCGGCGTTGGTCTGACTGACGACAACTTTTACTTGTTGGCGCGCGCCCAGGACCGGGGCGGTATACGCGATTGCGTAATAAACCGTCTTGCATGCCGGCACTTCGTCGCCGCTATCGCTCGTTTCCGTGTGCAGCTTTTTAATCAACTGGATGTTGATGGGCTTCGACTGCTCGTCCAGCATTTCGATCAGCAGATCCGGATTGCCGGAGACGAGTTTGACCGTGTCGCTGTTAACGTTTTTGACGGCAAGTACAATCACGGCAAACTCGTGCTTGGGATCGTTCTCTGACCGCACTGCCAAAGACAATCCGTGAGCTGGCTTGGTCCAGTTCTTGAATTGCTTCGGCTTTTTCATGACTCGCGCCAGGGCGTCAGCAGTCAGCGCCTGCAGCCTGTCGGTTTTCTCATTCTGTGTATTCACCACCTCGACAACTGGCGAGTTCGAAGGTGTTGCGACCGGCTTCGCGGCGCTGTCACTTGATAGTTTCACTGGAGTCTCAGGCTTGGCTTCTTTCGGTTTGGCAACATCCGTATTAGCCGGTTTGTTCTCACCGTTGTCTTCTGCAGAGATCGAAGTCGGCGCGGTGGACTGCCCAGTCGAATCCCTCCTTTCGCTACTGGTTGAGTTATTGTCGAGGTTCACTGGCAGTCCTGCCGCGCGCCGTCGCGCCACAACCTCATCGCGGTTGTAACTGAGTACACAGCGATGCACGTTCTGCGCGAGGTTTTCTACGGGATAAAAAAGAAAGGTGACAACCAAACCGCTACGCATCTGTACGGTCACGGTTGCTGCCGGTGTGCGCGCTTTGTGATTTGGTAAGGGCGCCACAAACAATGTCCCTGGCCGCACGACAATCGCCCGTTTGTTTCGCTCCAGCGCTTTCTCATCGACGGTCGCCATTTCAGGATCACCCGGAATGATGTAGCGCGGACCGTCGTTAGCAGGCAGTTCAATTAACACGCTGCCGTGCTGGGCCATCGCCAGCTTGAGCACCGTCTCGTCTTTAGTTACCTCGACGCGCGCCTCGCCGACAAAAAAGTCTGCAGCGGGTTCTGTTCTAGCCGCGGTATCAATGCTCGGCCTTGGCTGAGTTCGTCGCGGCCAGTGGCGATAAACAGTGCGCCTAACCGGCGATGGGCTGGGCGAAGTCGGCTGTTGTGCGAGCGACGTAGCGCAGGCACACGACCAGACAAGTAGGGCAAATAGTGTCTTCATTTCGTTGTTCCTTTAGCCTTGAGTTGAATTGACGACCGGCGTTTCTGATTCGGTTGAGCTTAGTTCCTTGTAGTCAATTGAGTTGATGCGAAAGCCCGAGCGCAGATTGCGATCGAGACGGAAGGTGCCATTCTCCGGAGCGTCCGGCAGCAACTCGACAGTAAGCAGAACGTGTTTAGTCTGGTGCTTGCTTTGGTTCTTCACCACCATATCGATTTCCTGGGTGCCGTAGACCTTCACAGTTAACGGCTTGCCCGGAGCATGTTCCAGGTATTCCGGTTTCCACGTAGCGTTCCATTGTTCTTCCCGCTGCGTTTGTAGAATCTTCTGTTGCGTCAGGTATTCGGCGAACTTCTTTGCCTGACCGGGCACCATTAGCCGGAGCGCTGCCTCAATATCCTTCGAACGGGATCGCTGGTCCACACGGTACAGATATTCAACGTACATCTTGACGACATAGTCCATGTCGGCAATTTGCAGTTTGTCCTTCTCCAGCTTCACTGCCTCGGTAGCGCCCAGTTCACGGTCGTTGATCATCACCGCGCGTCCTGAAGACATATCAACCACAATGCGATCCGGCTTTTGTATCGCCTTATAGACGACACCTAACACTGCGATCGCGACGATGACGAAAGATAGAAGGATGAGCCGCGATTGACGCCGGATGGTTCGCACGTCCGCTGGATCGCGATAGCAAACCACTGGGGGTACGATGAACTCGGTGGTCTGATCAGAGTCTTTCGCAACTTCTGATCGGTCATCGACATTTGGCATCGGTAAATTAAGAACGTTGGCGCTCATTACGAAATCTCCCGTAAACTATTTTCAAATCTCGTTCGCGCGTCGCCTCAACAACTCATGTGCCACTCTGGGAATTGCGTGATTTTCAATTTCGACCCTCGAAGTGTCGCCGTTTGCGACACGCTTGTAGAAGAAAGGCGACACTTTTACTGATCGAGGTCGATGAACGATGAGTGGTCAGCAAATTTATTTTTCCTTGCGTTCGAACTTTTTTCTGACGATCTGTTTCGCGCTGCAGAGAGAGGTTGAAACGCCAGCGCAGCCGTCCGTGATCCATTCCTCATTCGTAGGATCGTACTCACGTAGTTTCGCGTCTCTTCATATGGCGGGATACCGTCGGTCATAACACCTCGGGCATTGATCACTTTTCCCGTGCGCAACACCAACGGTCTTCCCGTTAGATACGATTCGACAGTTCCTTCGCCTGAGTTGTAAGCCGCCAAAGCGAGATCCACTCGTCCACCAAATCGATTCAATAAATCGCGCAAATATCGCGCGGCGGCGTCAATCGCGGTTTTAGGATCGTGAGGGTTATTCAGTCCGTACCTCGCAGCGGTATCCGGCATGAACTGCGTCAGGCCGCGCGCGCCTTTTGGACTGACGGCTTCTGGCCTGAAGCGTGATTCCACAAAGCAGAGTGTCCACAGAATCCGCGGATCAATTCCATAGCGTTTAGCTGAATCGACGATGAAAGGTTCAAGCATCCGCGCTCGCGTTTGCAGCGGTGAATCTCGACTCGCTTGGGCCATTGCGCTGGCACTCAGTAACAACCCAAGAGCGATCGCTCGAAGTAGTCGGTTGGTAGTCATGCGCGCCGCTTGAGCAACCGGCAGACCATCGTTGTGGCACGACAATTGAGAGGCGAGCGAAACCGTTAATACGATCCGCAAGAGAGTCATTCGATCATGTGGGTCATGACTTGTGAGTAATCTTCAACAGGAGTTTTGAATATGAACACGCTACTTCAATTCAATCAGTTTTCAGGACTAGACAACTCACGCGCCGTACGCTGCGGGCAGAGATTGATTACCTGGTCGATTGCCATCAAAGCTGCGAGTGGTCCACTAGCTGTGATCCTAATGGTGCTGTTGAGTGTGGTTTCGGTTTCGGCGCAGACGCCGACTGGATCATTTTTCAACGGCAACAGCTCACAGCTCGGCAATAGTCTGCGGTCAGTCACCTTCTTTCTGGCGGCGGCAATGATCATCGCCGGCATCGTCTTCATTGCCTACGGCATTGTCACCTCCGGTTTGCGTGAGTCACTTTCCACTTGGAAGTTCATTACCGGCGCGGCTTGCTTCGCCTTCGGCGGTGTCTGCGCCGCGATCTACGCGTTCAGCCAGGGCGAAACAGTTCCGTTGGACAATCAGTTCTAACTTGACGCGTTATCACGGACGTTATTCGGAGGTGTGAATGCGAGCCCGTCCCATTAGGCCAAATATCTATCTGCCGGTAGTGCGCTTTGGCGTAGCCGACAGCGATTGGTTTTCCGTGCTGTTGATCTCGTGCGCGGGATATCTGCTGCCAATCCCGTTCGGCATCACTTTGCTCTATGTGCCGTTGCAGATGTGGACGTGGTTGATCGTCACGGCAGGCGCGATCGCGTTCTTTAATTACATCCGCATCGGCAAACGGCCGCGCTGGTTGCCGCACAAGTTGAGAACCCTGATTCGACACCATCGGCAGTGTCCCGCCTTGCCGAACGGAAAGAAACGACCATTCAAGCGCCATTGGCTAATCGATTCGTCTGACGAGGACCGTCGGTTACAAGCAGAAACTCGAACTACATCTGTCTTAACTCTGATTCAGCACAACGCAGAATTTCAGGAGGCGCGCGAAGAGATATGGAACACGCTCTTGGCTATGACGAACTAGCGCTGGAGAGATCGAACCAGCAACGAACAATTACACTTAGGCGACCGGCAGGCC
>Ga0070671_100000253_pt1 | contig 35862 bp, 38 predicted proteins | sample KBSS73metaG_FD_65341 | JGI IMG/M metagenome (GOLD analysis project Ga0070671, IMG submission 65341) | Switchgrass rhizosphere microbial communities from Kellogg Biological Station, Michigan, USA - KBS S7-3 metaG | ecosystem: Host-associated > Plants > Roots > Rhizosphere > Soil ...
GGCGGGCGCTACCGCCGCAACATCTGACGTTCTTTGTCGCGTTGTGGTCGCTCAGCGACCACAACGCGACAAAGAACGCGGTGGCGTCAGTTGACGAGCCGGTCGCGGCCCTCCCAGTACGGGGCCCGCAGCTTGAACTTCTGGAGCTTGCCGGTGGCGGTCCGGGCCAGCTCGTCGCGCAGGTCGACCGAGGTCGGGCACTTGTAGTGCGCGAGCCGGTCACGGCACCACGCGATCAATGTCGCCTCGTCGGCCGTGGCGCCGGGGGCGAGCACGACGAGCGCCTTCACGGTCTCGCCCCACTTCTCGTCGGGCACGCCGATCACCGCGACCTCGGCCACATCGGGATGCGAGAACAAGCAGTCCTCGACCTCGATGGACGACACGTTCTCGCCGCCCGAGATGATGACGTCCTTCTTCCGGTCGCTGATCGACAGCACGCCGCGCTCGTAGGTGCCGCCGTCGCCGGTGTGGAACCAGCCGTCGCGCAGGGCCTCGGCGGTGGCGTCGGGCTGCTGCCAGTAGCCCTCGAGCACGACGTTCGAGCGCGCCAGCACCTCGCCCTCGCCGTCGACCGCGAGGCGGACGCCGATGGCCGGCGTGCCGGCGCGTGCCAGCGCGGCTGCCCTCGCCCCGGCGTCGAGGTCGTCGTGCTCGGGACCGGCGCGGTTGATGGTGAGGAGCGGCGAGGTCTCGGTGAGCCCGTAGATCTGGATGAACTCCCATCCGAGGTCGCGCTCGATGCGTTCGACCGTGCGCGTGGGCGGCGGCGCTCCGGCCACGACGACGCGCGTCCGTCCGGACCCCGGGATCGGGCCGTCCCACGTCGCGGCGGCGTCGAGCACGGCGGTGACGACCGCGGGCGCCGCGCACAGGAGCGTCACGCCGTGCTGGTCGATCCGCCGCAGGATCTCGGGCCCGTCGACCTTGCGCACGACCACCTGGGGTACGCCCATCCCGGCCGTGGCGAAGGGCATGCCCCATCCGTTGGCGTGGAACATCGGCAGCGTGTGCAGGTAGACGTCGCGCGCGTTGATGCCCGTGTGCCAACCGAACGTCGCCGCGTTGAGCCAGAGGTTGCGGTGCGTGAGCTGCACGCCCTTGGGGCGCGCCGTCGTGCCGCTCGTGTAGTTGATCGTCGCGGTGGCCGACTCGTCGCCTTCCCACGGCTTCGGCTCGACGCCCTCGACGTACAGCTCGGCGTCCGTAGCGGTGCCGAGCACGACCGTCGGCACGTCGAAGGACGAGCACGATTCGGCGAGCTCGGGATCGACGAGCAGCAGCGACGCGCCGGAGTGCCCGAGGATGTAACCGATCTCCTCGCGGGAGAGCCGGAAGTTGATCGGCACCAGCACCCGACCGAAGCCAGCGACGCCGAAGAACGAGCCGAGCAGGCGCGCCGAGTTCTGGCTGACGATCGCCACCCGCTCGCCGACACCGAGGCCGCGTGCGTCGAGGCCCGCCGCTTGGGCGCGGGCGAGCTGCGCCAACCGCGCGTACGACACGGTGCCCCAGCCGCCGCCCGGCGGGTCGGGCTCGTCGATCACGCCGGGGCGATCACCGGCCACGATCTCGGCCCGTTCCAGGAAGTCGCCGATCGTCAGCGCCACGAACACGTCGTTCCCCCCACCTCGATGCGGCCCACCGACCTTCCGCGCAGTCTCGCTGATCCCGTGGCCGCGTGCCGAGCACTCGGCAGACCGATGGGAGCGAGACGTAGCATCGCGTCGGTCGGCGCTCGTCGACGGAGGGGGGTTCGTGATGAGCGATCTCGGGTTGCGGATCGGGACGCCGGACGTGCGCCTCGCCGGTCCCATCGCCTTCGGTCCGGCGGGCATCCTGTTCCTCGCCGACAACGGGGCGGCCGCGATCCACGCGATCGACGTGCGCGATCCCGGACCGGTGGCGGGCTCCGAGCCGTTCGATCTCGAGAGCCTCGACGCGCGGCTCGCGTCGTTCCTGGGCTGTGACGTCACCGATGTCGCGGTCAAGGACATGGCCGTGCACCCCTCGTCGCACCACGTGTACCTGTCGGTGCAACGCGGTCGAGGCGATGCTCGTCAGGCGGTCCTTGTTCGCATCGACCGCCTCACCGGTGCGATCGCCGACGTCTCGTTGACCGACGTCCCGTGCGCGAAGGTGGTCCTCACCGACGCGCCCGACCTCGACGACGAGCGTCTCGACATCGTGCTGCCGATGGGCGACGAGGGCGAGGAGCTGACGTTCGGGGAGCGCACGGTCCGCGTCGTGCGCCAACCCATCCGCATGTCCACCGTGACCGACATGGCGTACGTCGACGGCGTGCTCCTCGTCGCCGGCCTGTCGAACGAGGAGTTCTCGTCGAAGCTGCGACGCATCCCCTTCCCGTTCGGCGATGCGGTCGCCGACAACAACCTCGAGATCTTCCACGTGTCGCACGGCAAGTGGGAGACCGCCGCCCCGATCCGCACGTTCGTGCCCTACGACGACGGTCGGAGCATCCTCGCCAGCTACACGTGCACGCCCGTGGTGCACGTCCCGCTCGTCGACGCCGAACCCGGTACCAAGACGATCGGTCGCACGGTGGCCGAGCTCGGATCGATGAACCAGCCGCTCGACATGGTGTCGTTCCGTCAGGGCGGCGACGAGTACGTCCTCGTGGCCAACACGTCCCACGGGTTGCTGAAGCTGGCCGGCAAGGACATCGACGGCCAGCCGGGGCTCATCGAGCCGACGGCGCCGATCGGTGTGCCACGCGAGCGCCAGGAACTCGAAGGCATCATCCGCCTCGACAACCTGAACGGCGAGCACGTGCTCGCGCTGCAGCGCGACGACGCCGGACGCCTGCACCTGCGCTCGTTGAAGACGGCCTCGCTGTAGCGCCGTGATCGAGCTCGCCTGGTCGCGGCTCGGGAACGACGACTGCCTCCGCGCGCGCGGTCTGGCGCCCGCGACCGTGGACCTCGAGGTGTTCCCCGCCGCGGTGCTGCACGCGACGCGCGCGGTCGCACTCCCACCGATGGCCGGGCGGACCGTGGTCGACGGCGACGACGTGTGCTTCGTGCCGCGGTTCGCGTTCGTGCCCGGTACCGCCTATCGGGCGCGAGTCGGCGGCCACGACGTCGGGGCCGCGGTGCGGCCCGAGGTGGCGGCGGACCGGAGCACCGAGGTGGTGGCCATCCACCCGAGCGTGCCGGTCGTGCCGCGCAACCTCCTCCGGCTGTACGTGCAGTTCTCGGCGCCCATGGCGGAAGGCGATGCGGCCCAGCACGTCGCCCTCGTCGACGAGGAAGGCGCGCCCATGGTTGCGTCGCTCCTGCGCATGGACGAGGAGCTGTGGGACGCGTCGCGTCAACGCCTCACCGTGCTCCTCGACCCGGCCCGGATCAAGCGCGGCCTCGTCTCGCACGCGGCCGCCGGCTACCCGCTGCGCCTCGGCGCGGCCTTCCGGGTGGTGGTCGGCGAAGGCTTCCGCGACGCGCGCGGGGTTGCCCTCCGAGCGGGTGCCGAACGGCGCTACCTCGTCGGTGACGACGAGCGCCGGCGCGTCGACCCGGCGGCCTGGCAGATCACGCCACCGGCCGTCGCGACGCAGGCACCGGTCCGAGTGGTGTTCGACCGCCCGCTCGACCACGGCCTGGCGACGAGGTGCCTGCGTGTCGTCGATGCCGACGGCCGGCGCGTTGCCGGCGCGGTACGCCTCGCGCCCGACGCTCGATCCTGGGAGCTCGAGCCCACGCAGACGTGGCGCGCGGGCCGCCACGCGGTCGAGGTCGACGCCACGCTCGAGGACCTCGCCGGCAACTCCGTCGCACGTGTCTTCGATCGGGCCCTGGCCGATGCGGACGACGATCGTCGTCGGCCCGGCGACCGGGCGCTCCCGTTCCTGCTGTGAACCCAACCCGAGGAGGCCGACATGCCGAAGTACTTGCTCGAGGTGGAGTACACGAACCAAGGGGTCAAGGCCTTGCTCGACAAAGGGGGATCGGCGCGCAAGGCCGCGGCCCAAGCGGCGGTGAAGAGCGTCGGCGGGAAGGTCGAGTCCTTCTACTTCGCGTTCGGCGGGACCGACGCCTTCGTGGTGATGGACGCGCCCGACAACCAGGCCGCGGCGGCGCTGGCGCTCACCGTGTCCGCCGGCGGCGGCGCCACGGTGCGCACGGTGGTGCTGCTGACGCCCGAGGACCTCGACGAGGCCGCCAACAAGCAGGTCAAGTACTCACCGCCCGGTAGCTGAGCCCGCCGCGGGCACCCGGTAGCTTCCCGGGACGTGGCCGACGCCGACCTCCCACCGCCGGAGCCCAAGGAGATCGACAGCCAGAAGTGGCTGGAGTGGAAGGACGTGATGGATCGAGCGATCCTGCGCGCCCATCCGCTCGAGGAGTTCGGGCGCACCTACCGCTGTGACAACTGCCACTTCTACCTCGATCCGGATGCCGGGCTGTCGTACTGCTGGCACCCCAACCTGCGGATCCTGGTGGGTGGCGACTGGTGGTGCCAGTGGTGGGAGGAGATCCACGCCGCCGAGTGAGGCGCGGTCAGAAAGACGTCAGATAATGGACATGGAGTGGAGATGCTCCCGACTCTGAGCACTCATGCGTCGCACATGGTTGTGAAATAGCTTCTCTTTACGGTTCGTGACCATGCGAACCCGATTGCAACGACTCAAGGACTGGGAGACGCGGAAGCTCATCGCCTTGCTCATGGGCGGCAAGCTTCTCGGCGTTGCCAGTGCTCTGGCCATCATCAAGGCGTTCTCGTGGTACTTCGACGGGGCGGCGTGGGCGCAGTCGGCGCCGATCGTGCACAAGGCGAACGACTTCGTGAGCCCGGTGAACACGATCTGGGTGCTGGTCACCGCCTTCCTGGTGTTCTTCATGCAGGCCGGCTTCATGGGCCTGGAGGCGGGTTTCGCCCGCTCCCGAGAGACGGTCAACGTGCTCCTCGAGTGCGTGTTCGACACCTGCCTGTGCGGGCTCCTCTACTGGGCGATCGGCTTCGCGTTCCAGTTCGGCGCCGGCAACGGCCTCATCGGCCACCAGTACTTCTTCCTGCACGGCATGACGGCCGCCTACGGCTCGACCGGCGTGTCGTTCCTGGCGTTCTGGCTGTTCCAGTTCGCGTTCGCCGACACCGCCTCGACGGTCACCTCGGGCGCCATGGTCGGCCGCACGTCGTTCAAGGGCGACATCCTCTACTCGATCATGGTGTCCGGCTTCATCTACCCGATCTTCGGCCACTGGGCCTGGGGCCCCGGCGGCTGGCTGGGCAACACCATGGGTTGGTTCCACGGCTGGAGCGGCGACGCCGTCTTCCGTGACTTCGCCGGCTCCACCGTCGTGCACACCGTCGGCGGCTTCATCGCCCTCGCCGGCGCCATCGCTCTCGGCCCGCGCCTCGGGCGCAAGTTCAAGCGCGACGGCGGCGGCCCCCTGCCCCCGCACGACCTGACCTGGGGTGCCATCGGCGGCGTCATCCTGTGGTTCGGCTGGTACGGCTTCAACCCCGGCTCGACCCTTTCGGCGATGGACTGGGAGGGCATCGGCCGCGTCGCCGCCAACACCACGCTCGCCGCGTGCGCGGCCGGCATGGTGGCCGTGCTGTTCGTCTACCCGCGGTCCAACAAGTGGGACCTCGGCATGTCGGTCAACGGCTTCCTCGGCGGCCTCGTCGCCATCACTGCACCGTGCTACTGGGTGTCACCTGCCGGAGCGATCATCATCGGTGCCGTCGCCGGCATCATCGTGCCGCTCGGCGTCGATCTCCTCGAGCACCTGCGCATCGACGATCCCATCGGCGCCTGGCCCGTCCACGGTCTCGCCGGCATCTGGGGCACGTTGTCGATCGGCCTGCTCGCCACCGGCCAGTACGGCGTGGCGACACCCGATGGTCCATGTACCTCGGCCAAGGCGACGCTGGCCACCTGCACCGCGAACGGCCTGAGCCCGACTGCGGTCACGGGCCTCTTCCACGGCGGCGGGACGGATCAGCTCATCGCCCAGGCCATCGGCAGCGCCACCTGCGTCATCGTGGTCGGCGGTTTCGCCCTGCTGCTGATGTACGCCATCAAGCAGCTGCCCGGCACCTGGAACCTCCGACTCTCCCCCGAAGGCGAGCTCGAAGGCATGGACCTCCACGAGCACGGCACCGCCGCCTACCACGTGGAGTTCGGCCAGGGCATGACGTACACGACACCGGCCGGCCTCAGCCGCTCGCCCATCCCACCTTCGTCGGTGCCGAGCGAGTCCACCCACGTCTGACCGTTCGTTCGCATCCCCGGGCCGGGACAACGGCGCCCCGGCCCGGGCGGACGAAGCAACGAAGGAGGTGGACGCCGTGCCGATCAGTTCCGTGGCGACGACTCGCCCGGAGATCGACGACTTCGGCATCCTGCGGCTCGGCCGCTTCTGGGTGGCCCTCTCCGAGCTCGACGAAGTCATCATGCGGCTGCTGCTCCGATCGCTCGGCTCGGCCGTGGGGCGCCAGGAGGTCCTCACGGCCGCGTGGCCGGAAGGGACCCGCAGCGCGCGAGTCCTCGACACCCACATGCACCGCCTGCGCAATCGCATCGCCCCGCTGGGGCTGACCATCTACACCGTTCGTCGCCGAGGCTTCATGCTCGACCTCTCCTCGGCTGATCCCGATCTCTCCCACAGCTGAGGAGCCGACATGGCCCATCTGGTCACCGCCATCATCAAGCCGTTCAAACTCGAAGAGGTGAAGGACACGCTGCGCGGCGCCGGCCTGCTCGGCCTCACGGTCAGCGAGGTCCAGGGCTACGGCCGCCAGGGCGGCAAGTCCGAGACGTTCCGAGGATCCGAGTACAACGTCGAGTTCGTGCCCAAGGTCAAGCTCGAGGTCCTGTGCGAGTCGACCGAGGTCGACAAGGTCGTCGAGCTCATCGCCACCGCGGCCAAGACGGGCAAGATCGGCGACGGCAAGATCTGGTCCTACGACCTCGACACCGTCGTGCGGATCCGCACCGGCGAGACGGGCGAGGACGCCATCTGAGGGGAACGGCCTGGCACGGCGCCGCCGTGCCAGGCTGCCTCGCATGTCGACCGACCTCGGGCGAGTCCGTCGATGGCGGCCCGGCCAGCTCGGCGCTGTCATCGTCGCGGCCCTGGCCATCGCCGCCATCGACGCCGCACTGGCGGCCGCCGGCGATCGCGTCTCCCGCGGCACCCAGGCCTTGGTGCTCCTCGTGCCCGTGCTCGGCGCCGCCGTTGTCGCCGGCCGCCGCGCCGCACTGGCCGTCGGCATCGTCGCGATGGTGGGCTTCTCGCTGGTCCTGCCACCCGTGGGATCACCGAAGGTCAGGCTCGCCGACGACCTCGTGGCGCTCGCCGTGTTCGCGCTGGTCGTCATCGTCATCGTGGTCACGTTCGTCGCCGGCCGCATCGAGGTCCTGAACAACGTCGAGCGGCAGCGGCGTCTCCTGCTGCGATCGGTGTCGCACGACCTGCGCACGCCGCTGGCGGCGATCGGCGCCGCCGCCTCCGAGCTCGCCGAGGGCAACCACGTCGACGACAACGGACGCGCCATGGTCGAGCTGATCAGCCGGCAGGTGGGCCAGCTCGATCGCCTCGTGGCCAACCTGCTCAGCCTCAACCGGATCGAAGCCGGCGCCTTGAAGCTGAACCTCCAGCCGGTCGACGCGTCGGAGCTCGTGCGCCACGTGATCGACCAGCGCACCGAGGCGACCGACACGCCGATCGATCTCCGCCTGGCCGAGGATCTGCCGACCGTGCGCGGCGACTTCACGCTCCTCGGTCAGGTCGTCGTGAACCTGGTGGAGAACGCGATCCGACACAGCCCGCCCGGTCACGCGGTCGAGATCGCCACCGCGCACCGCGACGCCTACGTGGAGATCGCCGTCAGCGATCATGGGCCGGGCGTGCCCGTCGACCAGCGGATGGCGATCTTCGAGCCGTTCCGCTCGGGGGGCAACGCCGGGACGAGCGGCATCGGACTGGCGATCTGTCGGGCCGTCGTGGGGGCCCACGCCGGTACCATCACCGCCGGTGCCGGTGCCGACGGAGGAGCGATCTTCACCGTCCGACTCCCTGTCTGAGCCGCGCGTCCTGGTCATCGAGGACGACACCGCCCTCACCACGGTGCTGGCGAAGGCGCTCGCCGCCCGTGGCTTCAGCGTTCAGGTCATGGCCACGGGTCAGGCCGCGCTCGAAGCCGCCTCGGTGGAAGCGCCCGATGTCGTCGTCCTCGACCTCGGGCTCCCCGACATGGACGGCATCGACGTGTGCCGCCAGCTGCGGGCGTGGTTCGCCAACCCGATCATCGTGCTGAGCGCGGACGGCGACGAGGACCGGAAGGTGGCCGCCCTGGACGAGGGGGCCGACGACTACGTCACCAAGCCGTTCTCGATGCCGGAGCTGCTCGCCCGGCTCCGGGTGGCGCTCCGGCACCGGCGCACCTCGGCCGCCGTCGCCGCCGACGGGGTGATCGCGCTCGGCGACCTGGTGATCGATGTCGGCGCGCACGCGGTCGCCGCCGGCGGCGCCCCGCTCGAGCTGCGGCCCAAGGAGTTCGAGCTGCTGCTGCTGCTCGCCCGCAACGCCGGTCGGGTGATGACGCACGGCGCCCTGGCCACCCGCCTCTGGGGCGGGCCGGCCGTCCACCACACCGAATCGCTGCGATGGCACGTCATGCATCTCCGCAAGCGCCTCGGCGAGGGGGCCGAGCGACCGCGCCTCGTCACCGAACCCGGCGTCGGCTACCGCCTCATCGTCTCCTCGTGACCTGATTCGGTTCGGGAGGGTGTGCCTCAGCCGGGCGCGTCGCCGAGGAGGTCGGCCACCGCGGGGGCGGCGATCTCGACGCGGCTGATCGGCGAGCTGAGCGCGAGCGTCGTGGTCGTGCGCGTGATGCCGGGGACGGCGAGGACGCGCTCGAGGATGTCGTGGAGGTGCTCGTTCGACCGGGCGACGATCCGGCACAGCAGGTCGCCCGGCCCGGTGATCGTGTGCAGCTCGAGCACCTCCGGCATGCGCGCCAACCCCTCGATGACGGGTCCGGTGAGGCCCTGGGAGATCTCGATGGTGATGAACGCGAGCACCCCGTAGCCGAGCGAGGCCAGCCGAACGGTCGGCGCGTAGCCGACGATCGTGCCGTTGGCCTGGAGACGGTCGAGGCGGGCTTGCACGGTGTTGCGGGCGACGCCCAACCGGCGGGAGAGCTCGAGGACGTTGGGCCTCGTCGTCTCGGCCAAGGCGTCCAGCAGGGCCTGGTCCATCACCACAGAGTGCCATGATCACGAGCAAGGAGCTGAGCACTCTGCTCAGCCGGAGCGCCCTCGCTTGCGCACCCCGGGCGCCGGTGGTGTGATCCGAGGGTGAGCGTCGCCGCTCCCGCGATCGCACTCCGCGGCTGGGACTGCATCGAGCTGTGGGTGGGCAACGCCCGCACCACCGCCGGGTTCCTCGCGTCGGCCTTCGGCTTCCGGTGCACGGGCTACGCCGGCCCCGAGACCGGCGTGGCCGACCGGGCGAGCTACGTGCTCGAACAGGGGACCGTGCGGCTGGTGGTGAGCGCGGCGCTCGATGCCGGCTCGCCGATCGCCGACCACGTGCGCCGGCACGGTGACGGCGTGCACGACCTCGCGTGGCTCGTCGACGACGTCGCCGGCGCCTATGCGGCGGCGGTCAACCGAGGGGCCCGCGGCGTCCGCGGACCGTGGCGTGAAGGCGAGGGCGACCAGACCCTCGAGCTGGCCCAGATCGCGACGTTCGGGGAGACGGTGCACACGTTCGTGGGGCGCGACCGCTTCCACGGTGCCGTCCTCGCGCCGGGCTACGTCGCCGAGGACCTGCCGAACCCGGAGGGCGCCGAGGACGTCGGCATCGTCGAGATCGACCACGTCGTCGGCAACGTCGAGCAGGGCCGGCTCGACGAGTGGGTGCGGTTCTATCGCGACGTGCTCGGCTTCGAGACCGTGCAGCAGTTCGACCAGGACCGCATCCGCACCGAGCACTCGGCCCTGCGGTCGACGGTGATGTCGAACGGGGCCGGCATCACGATGCCGCTCAACGAGCCGGCCGAGGGGCGCAAGCGCAGCCAGATCCAGGAGTACCTCGACCACTACGACGGTCCCGGCGTGCAGCACATCGCGCTGCGCACCGACGACATCGTGTCGACGGTGCGCGCCCTGCGAGCGCGCGGTGTGCGGTTCATGGACGTGCCCGACACCTACTACGAGGACACGCGCCGCCGCCTCGCGTCGTTCGCGCTGCCGTGGGACGCGTTGCAGGAGCTGCGGATCCTCGCCGACCAGGACCATGACGGCTACCTGCTCCAGATCTTCACCGAGACGGTCACCGACCGGCCGGCGCTCTTCTTCGAGATCATCGAACGTCGCGGCGCGAGCGGCTTCGGTGAAGGGAACTTCAAGGCGCTGTTCGAGGCGATCGAGCGTGACCAGGCACGCCGTGGCCACCTCTGACGCGGCCGCCGACTTCCCCATCGAGAACCTGCCCTTCGGTGTCGTCCGGCTTCCCGACGGTGATCGCCGGGTCGTCGTGCGCATCGAGGACCGGGTGCTCGATCTCGCGGCGGCCGGGATCGCGCCCGAGCTGACCGCCGCGACGAGCCTCGATCCGTTGCTCGCCTCCGGCCGCGGGAGCGAGGTCCGGGAGCGGGCGGGCGAGGTGCTGCTCCGCCGCACCAACCACCTCGTCCCCGTCGACGAGGTCGAGGTGCGCTTGCCGTTCTCGGTGGGTGACTTCGTCGACTTCTACTCCTCCCTGCACCACGCCACCAACGTCGGTCGCATCCTCCGGCCGGCGTCGGAGCCGTTGCTGCCGAACTGGCGCCAGCTGCCGGTCGGCTACCACAGCCGCGCCGGAACCGTGGTCGTGTCGGGCACACCGGTGCGCCGGCCCCTCGGCCTGATCGGATCGCCCGACGGACCGGCCGAGCTGGCGCCCACCCGCGCCCTCGACTTCGAGCTCGAGGTCGGGTTCGTCGTGGCCGGCCCGCCCACGACGACCGTCGCGCCGGACGATGCCGCCCGCCACGTCTTCGGCGCCGTGCTCGTCAACGACTGGTCGGCGCGTGACATCCAGGCGCTCGAGTACCAACCGCTCGGGCCCTTCCTCGGCAAGAGCTTCGCCACCACCATCTCGCCGTGGGTCGTGACGCTCGACGCGCTGCGCCCGTACCTGGTCCCGCCGCCGGTGCAGGAGCCGCCGCCCGCCCCGCACCTCCGCGCGACGCAGCCGTGGGGGATCGACCTCGATCTCACGGTGACCCTCAACGAGTGCGCCGTGACGACGACGAACTTCGCCGGCATGTACTGGACCTTCGCGCAGCAGCTCGCCCACCTGACGTCGAACGGCGCGACGACGCGCGCCGGTGATCTGTTCGCGTCGGGAACCGTGAGCGGGCCCACCCGGTCCGAGTGGGGTTCGCTCATCGAGCTCAGCTGGGGTGGCGCCGAGCCGTTGGCGCTGCCGGACGGGACGGTGCGGACCTACCTGGAGGACGGCGACACGGTGACGATGCGGGGATCCTGCGGCGGTCACGGTCGCCCCCGCATCGGGTTCGGTGAGGTCCGCGGCACGATCCTTCCCGCCGAGGAGCGCTGAGGTGCCGCACTACCGCCGCGTCGGCGACGTCCCCCGCAAGCGTCACACGGTGCACGCCGCGCCAAACGGCGACGGGCGCTACCTCGAGGAGCTCATGGGCTCCGAGGGCTTTCGTGGGCCGTCGTCGCTGCTGTACCACCGGCATTCGCCGAGCGCGTTGCTGCGGATCGACGAAGGTCCGATCGAGCGAACGTGTCTCGTGCCCAACCGTCCCTTGCGGCCCCACCACCTGCGGACCGGCGCCCTCGACAACGACACCGCCGACGATCCGGTGCTGGGCCGCGTCGTCGTGCTCGGCAACGACGCGGTGACGATCTCGTCGGTCCGTGCGCACGAGTCGAGTCCGCTCTACCGCAACGCGACCGGTGACGAGCTGGTGTACGTCCACGCCGGGGAGGCGCGGCTCGAGAGCGTGTTCGGCGCCCTCGGCGTGGCGCCCGGCGACTACGTCGTCATCCCGGCCGGCACGACGCATCGTTGGGTGCTCGACGGTGAGCTCACCTTGCTCGTGCTCTCGGCCCGCGGTCACGTCGGGGTTCCCGAGCGCCACCTCAACGGGGCCGGGCAGCTCCTGGAGGGCGCGCCCTTCAGCGAGCGCGATCAACGGGCTCCGACGGAGACGCTGGCGGTCGACGGCGAAGCGGTGCCGGTCCTCGTGCGCACGCGGGACGGCCTCTCGGTGCACGTCCACGCCACCCATCCGTTCGACGTCGTCGGCTGGGACGGCTGCCTGTACCCGTGGGCGCTGAGCATCCACGACTTCGAGCCCATCGTCGGCCGCATCCACCAACCGCCGCCGGTGCACCAGACGTTCGCCGGCCCCGGCTTCGTCGTGTGCAGCTTCGTGCCCCGCCTCTACGACACCGATCCGGCGGCCGTGAAGATCCCGTACCACCACGCCAACGTGGACAGCGACGAGGTCCTCTTCTACTCGGCCGGCGCGTTCATGAGTCGTGGCGCGGCCGGCATCGGCGCCGGGTCTCTCACCCTGCACCCGTCCGGCTTCGTGCACGGTCCCCAACCAGGGAGCTACGAGCGAAGCGTCGGCGCAACGGGTACCGACGAGGTCGCCGTCATGATCGACACCTTCGCACCGTTGCTGCTGTCAACCGACGCCCTGCGCGTCAGCGACCCGGAGTACGTGTCGACGTGGACGTGACGTTCGAGCTCCCGGCCGACCACCCTGGTGTGTCCGACCCGGTGTACCTCGAGCGGCGCCGGGCCATCGCGGCGACGTCGGCGCGCCAACGCGGCGGCGAGCCGCCGCCGCGGGTCGAGTACTCGTCGGTCGAGGACGGCGTGTGGTCGACGGTGAGCCACTCGTTGGCGGACCTCCACGATCGCTACGCCGTCGACGAGTACCGCGACGCCGCCCGGGCGCTGGGTCTGCGTCGCGATCGCGTCCCGCAGCTCGCCGAGGTGTCCGGGCGGCTGTCGGCGTTGACGGGGTGGCGGGTCGAAGCGGTTCCCGGGCTCGTGCCGACGCGCACGTTCTACGGTTCGCTGGCCGATCGGGTGTTCCTCGCCACGCAGTACGTCCGCCACCCGTCGGTGCCGTTCTACACACCCGAGCCCGACATCATCCACGAGCTCATCGGCCACGTGAACGCGCTGGCGTCGCCCCGGTTCGCCGCCCTCTACGAAGCCGCCGGCCGCGCCAGCCGCCGGGCCGTCGACGACGAGGCTCTCGAGCGGTTCAGCCGCGTCTTCTGGTTCTCGGTCGAGTTCGGCGTGTGCTGGGAGCGAGGCGAGCTGCGCACCTACGGCGCTGGGCTGCTCAGCTCGTTCGGCGAGATCCAAGCCTTCCGCGACGCTGACATCCGCCCGTTCGACCTCACCGCGATGGCGGCTCTGGACTACGACATCACCCACTTCCAACCGGTGCTCTTCGGTGCGCCGAGCTTCGACGCCGCGTACGACGCGCTGCTCGACCACTTCTCGCGGTACTGACGGCAGACGCGGTGAGACGATTCCGTGCAACTCGGTGATTGCCGGAAGGACGCGCTCCTCCAGCAGACCGGGCGTGCGAGACTGGCGGCCAAGGGGAAGGGGGCCCCATGGCTTCAACGGTGGAGCGCGAGGACGGATGATCCGCGTCCTGCTGCTCGACGACCACGAGATCTTCGTCGAGAGCCTCGCCCGCCTACTCGCCGTCGAGCGCGACATGGACGTCGTCGCCCATGCGACCACGACGGAGGAGGCGGTGCGCCTGGCGAGCGACACGAGGCCCGACGTCGCGATCGTCGACTACCAGTTGGCCGAGGGCGACGGCACGCAAGCCACCGCGGCCATCAAGACGGTGAGTCCGGCCACCCGGGTCGTGATGCTCACCGGCCGGACCGACGATCGCGTGCTCATCGCCGCCATCGATGCGGGTTGCTCGGGGTTCGTCACCAAGGACAAGGCGTTGAGCGAGCTCGTGCACGCCGTGCGAGTCGTCCACGAGGGGGAGGCGTACCTCACCTCGCAGATGCTCGCCGGGCTCCTGCCGAGGCTCGGGTCGCGCCCCGCGGACATCGGAGGCAGCCTCACCCCTCGCGAGGTCGAGGTGCTCGACCTCATGGCCGAAGGGCTCGCCAACGACGTGATCGCCGAGCGACTGCACCTGAGCCGTCACACCGTCCGCAACCACGTCCAGAGCATCCTCGGCAAGCTGCACGCCCACTCGAAGCTCCAGGCGGTGGTGATCGCCACCAGGGAGGGACTGCTCGAGCACTAGTGCACGTGCATCACGGGAATCCAGGTCATGGCGCTCTGTTGCGATCGCCCGCGATGATCGACACTGAGGTGGTGGGAATCTCCGAGTTCGACCGGGATGACCTTCTCGCGATCCGTCGCCTGCTCGACCGGCTCGTCGAGACCCGCCCGTTCTGGTCGGCGCGCGACGAGTGGACCTACCAGCAGCTGGCGAGCCGGGAAGCGATCCTGCTCGGCCGCTTCGAGATGGCCCAGGCGTAACGGCGAGTTCTAGGACGCGGTGGGCACCCGGGCGAGAGCGACCGGTGCCGCCGGGGCGTCCGCCGTCACCGTCGGCCTCACGAGGATCGCCGGGTCGATGCCACCCCGCCCGAGGATGTCCTCGAGGGCGTCGGCGGCGATGGGACGGCAGAGCAGGTAGCCCTGGGCGCGGAAGCACCCGAGGGCGAGCAGCAGCGCCACCAGGTCCTGCGTCTCGATGCCCTCGGCGACGACGTCGAGCCCGAACGACTTGGCGAGGCGGATCGTGGCGTCGACGATGGCGCGGTCTCCGCCATCGGTGGCCAGCCCGGCGACGAAGGTCTGGTCGATCTTCAACGCGTCGACGGGAAGGCGCTTGAGCTGGGCCATCGAGCTGTAGCCGGTGCCGAAGTCGTCGATGGCGAGGCTCACGCCGAGCGACTTGAGCTCGTGCAACGTGTCGATGGCGCGGTCGATGTCCTGCATCACCGCGTGCTCGGTGATCTCGAAGCAGACGAGTCGACCCGGGAGCTCGTTGTCGGCCAGGCATTCGCCGACCAGCTCGACGATGTTGCGCGTCGCGAGCTGTGCGGGCGACATGTTGATGCGCATGGTGAAGGTCTGGCGCGGGTAGCGCAGTCGCCACTCCGCCATCTGCCGGCAGGCCTCGGCCATCACCCAGTTGCCGAGGTCGACGATCATGCCGGACTCCTCGGCGACGGCGATGAATCGACCGGCGTCGAGCAGGCCGTGCTCGGGGTGCTGCCAGCGGACCAGGGCCTCGACGGCGAGGAGCTCACCGGTGCGCAGGTCGATCTCCGGCTGGTAGTGCAACCGGAGCTGGCCGGCCGTGATCGCCTCGCGAAGGCGGATCTCGGTCTCCGACCGCTCGTCGGCGATGCGGCGCAGCCCGTCGTCGAACACGACCGACCGGTTGCCACCTTCTTGCTTGGCGCGGTGCAGCGCGACATCGGCGTGGGCGAGGAGCTCGTCGCCGTGGACGTGGCCGCGTTGCGTCACGGCGATGCCGATGCTGGCAGTGCGCGTGATCTGGTGGTCGGCGATCGCGATCGGCTCGGCGATGACGCCGAGCAGCCGGGCCGCGGCCTCGAGGGCGGCTTGGGTCGAGCGGGTCTCGAGCAGGACGACGAACTCGTCGCCGGCGAGACGAGCGACCAGGTCCTCGGGCCGGATCGACCGACGAAGCCGTTCGGCCATCGTGCTGAGCAGCCGGTCTCCGGCACCGTGACCGAGCGAGTCGTTCATCGACTTGAAGCCGTCGAGGTCGATGAAGAGCAACGTCATCGGCTCGCGCTCGGCGATGCGGCGATCGAGGTCCTCGAGCAGGGCGCGGCGGTTCGGGAGCTTGGTGAGGTCGTCGTGGTAGGCCTGGTACTGGAGCTTCTCCTCGGCGGCGACCCGCGACTGGAGCTGCACGATCAGCGATGCCACGGCCTGGAGGGCGTTGGTCTCGGCGACGTCCCACGGACGGTCGCCGAACTTGATGAAACCGAGGACGCCGACCGTCGTCGCCTCACTGATCAGCGGCACCATGGCCATCGACACCTGCGGGACTCCAGCCCCTTGCTCGACGCGTTCCTGGTACGCGTCGTCGCTGGACTCGGGACGCAGCACGAACGGCTGATCGAGGGCGCGGGTGGCCGCGAACACGGGGTCGACGTCGAACGGCACCTCGCCGAGCGGATCGGGGTCCGGCACGTTCTCGCGGCGGGGCCACTCGGCGACGAGAACGGTCAGGTCGCGTTCGAAGTCGTTGCGCCGCAGGAAGCTCGTGTCCACGTCGAAGAACTCGGTCATCGTCTGCAGCGCCCGCTCGAGCGCGTCGGCGAGGTCGACCGCGGACACCGACATGAACTCGCTCGCGACGCGCGTCACGAGAGCATCGAGCCGCCCGTGCATATCGGCTGCGGGCCCGCGTTCCGATGTCATGCGACGCGCCTTCCGAGAGTCACTCCTAGCAGTATCGTCCGCGATTCGCGCGAACCTGAGGGGACGTCGGCTCAGGTCACCTGACCGCGGAGGTGACGCCGAGCAACGCGGTCTCGAGTGGGATGCGCAGGCTGCGGACCGGGGGGTTGGCGACGTGGCTCAGTCTGACCACGAGGGCAATGGTCTCGGGGTCGACCAGCCCGGCGAGGGCGCGGAGACGGGCGGTGAGCGCCTGCAGCCGCCGGATGTAGGGCTCGGGGACCAACGTGGCGTAGTCGTCGGGATCGACGGCGAAGACGCTCACCGGCGAGACCGGTTGCACGGCGAGTCCCGCGGCGCCGGCGGCCAGCCACAGGCGTTGGACCGCCGCGCCGCCGGCCACGAACGACCGGGGTCGGGCGTCGGGCACGGTCACGACCGCCACCGCCGAGCTCGACCGCACGCGGTCTCGTGTGATCTCGCCGAGGGCGCGCCCGCCGTCCCACGCCGCGAGGTCGGCCATCACGTCGGCGCGGCGGGCGACCGCCAGCTTCGCCAGGTCGGCGTCGTCGAGCGAGAGCGTCGCGACATCGATGCCGGTCTCCGGGTTCTCGCCCGGCCACCGCAGCTCGCTCATCATCTCGGCATGGAGGCGAGGCGACAGGTAGCGGAGCCGGTCGGATTCCCCGAGCAGCTCCGCGTAGTCGGCGAGTTGATCCTCGGTCGTCAGCAGGTGGAGCCGTCCGCCTTCGGCCTCGACCTCGCGGTGGAGCTCGTCGACCGTGTCGGCGTCGATCGGTGACGCGTCGCCGACCCCGCGGTTGGTGCAACGGTCGATCACCTCGGGGTAGCGGGTCGCCAGCGCGTCGTCGGTGCCGTCGCCGAACACGAGCTCGGCAACCACGTCGGAGTCGTCTCCGTCGGGGAAGGACGTCGACGACCCGAGGACGCCCTTGGCGGCCGCCGCGATGCGCGCGTTCACCGAGGCGGCACCGATGGCGACGTAGCTACCGCGGAAGTGCACGTCCATCTTCGAGGTGCGGCTGCGGTCGAGGTGGATGCGGAGACGACGATCGTCGAGACGGAGCGACCACGGCTGCGAGTTGCCGCCCGACGGCGCGAGGTTGGCGGCGTGGGCGACGGCGAGCGTCGGGTCGTCCGGGGCGTCGGGCATCGACGCCGGCACGACGTGCGGCACTCGTGGGCGCTCGGGTTGGGCGAGCTCGTCGAGCATGGCGCCGAGGTCGACCCGGACACGGCCGGACGGCAGGTGCTGACCGAGGCCGAGGCGCCGCACCGCCGCCGCGATGGTGGCGCCGCCGAGGGTCACGTCGCCGCCGAGCTGGGGCCACGTCGTGAGTGTCTCGTCGATCTCGGCCATCGAGGCCGCCATGCGGCTCGAGAGCTGCTCCGGCTCGAGGATCCGCAGGACGTGCGGCACCTTGTCGTGGGTCGACAGCCCCACCAGGTCGTCGGGCTCGATGTCACCGAGGAGGCCGTGGAACAAGGGTCGATCGGGCTCGAGGTCGAAGCGCTCGACATCGAGCAGGCCGCGGTCGCTCGTCTCCATCAGCACGGGGATGCGCGCGTGGCGGGCCGCGGCGCGCACCAAGGACTTGAGGTCGAGCGAGTCGCACTCCTCGATCACGACGTCGAGCCCGTCGACGAAGGAGCCGACGTTGCCGGCGGTGAGGCCGTCGGGGTAGAGGTCGAGCTCGATGTAGGGGTCGAGCTCGGCGATCCGGCGACTGACGACGACGGCCTTGTTGATGCCGAGGTCGAAGACGGTCGCCGGGATCCGGTTGAGGTTCGACAGCTCGATCTCGTCGAAGTCGGCGAGGCGCAGCTCTCCGCAGGTGCCTTCGAGGGCGAGGACGTAGGCGATCGTGTGGCCGACGCTCAGGCCGACGACGCCCACCCGGAGCCGGGCGAGCACGTCCTGCTCGTCGCTCGTGATCTTGTTGCGGTTGCGGTCGAGCCGCAGCGCCCGGAACGCCGAGGGCCCGAGCAGCCGCACGAGCGACCGCCGCCAGGGGTAGTGCACCCACCGGGGCGCGTCGTCCTCGACGACCGGAGGGCGAACCTTGGCGAGCGACGCCCGCTGCGCGTCGAGGCGATCGAGGATCTGCAGGTCGGGGTCGCTCATGAGCTCGGCGAGGCGGGCGGCGTCGTCGGCGTCGCGCTCGTCGAGGATCTCCGGGCGCCACGCGACGGGCGGCGCCGCCAACTGGCGGCGCTCGCGGAGGATCCGCCGCCACTGGTCGGTGGTCGCGAGGTCGGCGAGGTGCTCGCGGTCCCACCACAGCAGGATGGTCCGGTAGCGATCGTCCGGGTACGGCACCGGCACGAGGTCCGCGGCGGCGCGGCCGCCGGAGGACTCCCACCGGGGGGCGATCGTGTCCGCGCACGTGCACATCGCGTAGCGCGCGGCGAACCACGTCATGGCGTGCACGTGGCAGCGCGCGAGGGCGTCGCTGAGACCGGGGTGGTGCACGTCGGCCGCCACCCAGGCGCCCTTGATCTCGACCACACCGTCGGCCACCCGCTCGCCGAGGAGCTCGCGGATGGAGGACAGGCGCGGGTGGCCGTCGAGCTCGCGCAAGGCGTGGGCCTCGGTCGCCTCCCGCAGGGGTCCGTGGCAGCGGATGCCGCCCACGACGCGGTCGTGGTCGTCGAGGGCGACGTAGAACAGCGGGGTCGTCGTGCCGTCCTCGAGATCCGGACGGGTGAGGACGTGCTCGAGGCCGAAGGGCCGGTAGCGGGCCTCGGCGCCGTCGAGGTACGCCGCCCACAGGTCGGGCCGGTCGAGGGGCCGGTGCGCCTCGATCCGCAGCCCCGACCGGTCGTCGACGAACGTCGCCATCGGCGCGCCGACAACGCGTGGGAACCAACGCTTCAGATCGCTCACTTCGAGCCGCCCTCTCGTCCGGGCTGTCTCGTTGCGCCGCCTGCGCCTCGATGCCCACCCAGTGGATCGACGGGCCTTCGCCGGCGCCCTAGGGCCAGTTCGTGTTGGCGAGCAGGAGGCCTTGCGAGCGGAACGCCACGAAGGCCCACACGTCGTCCTCGGCGCGGCAGCCGGCCCGGGCCGCCTCGGCCAGGACGGCGGTCAGGCCCCGCTGCAGACGATCGCGATGCGCGTCGGCCGGGCCGCCGTACCGCGCCGCGAGCAGGGCGCGGAGCCGGCGCAGCCATCCCCGCGCCGTCTCCATCGGGACGCCGAGCTGGCGGGCGACCCGTCGGGCACCCGCACCGGCGGCCGAGCTGCGCCACGCCCGGCCGACGACCGCGGCAGCGTCGCGCCGGCGCACCAGCGACTCCGGGGGCAGCACCACCTGGGTGACGCCACAGGTGCGGCACCGGGCGCGGTGTGGGCGCAGTTTGCGCTCACCGTCGGGCCGGCGCACGACCCGCGGCCGGGCCCACCCCCACCTCGACAGCGGGCCCTGGCAGTGCGGGCACGCGGTGTTCCCCGCCGCCACCAGCTCCTCGAAGGGTTGTCCGGGACGCAGCACGATCGCCATGCCGAGCGCGTAGCACACGCGCCCACTCCCGCTCCCGGGTTCCCGCGCAACGCGCGGGCTCAGTCCATGAGGCTCGGGACGTTCACGACGATCGCCTCCTGGGTGCTGCGCGCGATGACGACGACGGCCTCCTCGTCGGGGGAGGGGTTCTCCTCGCGGTGACGGGCGTACGGCGGCACGAACAGGTAGTCGCCGGGGGCGGCGTCGATCACGACCTCCTCGCCGTCGTGGGCGAACACGAACCGCGGTCGCCCGGAGACGACGTAGATGGCGGTCTCCGCCTCGCCGTGGTGGTGGTTGCCGGAGGCCGTCGACGCGGCCACGTGCGTCTCGCCCATCCACAGCTTCTCGGAGCCGACGGTGGTGCCCGAGATCGCCTCGAGCCGCTGCATCCCAGGCGTCTGCCGCGTTTCGGCCGTCAGCGTGCCGGCGCGGACGTGGCGCAACGCGTGGTGCCAGGGATCACCCATGGCGCGCCATCATGCCGCGCCGGGAGCGGTCAGTCCGTGGCGGCTTCTCGGCTTCCGCCGGCCCCGGCGCCCATCCACAGCAGCGCGGCGGCGGTGACGGCCCCGAGGAAGAGGAATACCACCCAGGCGTGGGTTCCGCTCGGCGAGCTGCTGGTGCTGCTGCTCGCCGGCGCGGCCACGAGCTGCTCGGATCGCGCCGTGCTCGTGGTGGTCGTCGTGGTGGTGGGTGTGCTGGGCACATCGGGTGCGGCCAGCGCCGGGGTGTCGACCGCCGGGAGTGCCGCGTAGGACGCGCTCGTGTCGACGCTCGCCGGGCTCGACGCGCTCGACGTGTCGTCGAACCCGGTGGACGACGTCACCGCGGAGGCGGAGGACGATCCGCCGGTGATGGTCAAGGCGCCGCTGTCGGGCTTGGCGAGCACCACCCGGTCGGTCGGCGCCGCCGGCACCAGGGCGATGTCGATCTCGTCGCCGCCGGTGAAGCTCGACAGGTCGACCGTGACGTGATCGCCGCTCACCGCACCCGTCGGCGCGTTGGCGCAGTCGAAGTGCGGCGCCGTCGCGGCATCCCCGCCCTGGGCTGGCGAGAACGGACCCGAGAGGCGGCACACCTTGATGGTGGAGCTGGGCACGGTGTTGCCGCTCGGCGCCAGCTTCAACGTCAGCGAGCCCGGGGTCGCGCCGTTGGCGAGCGTGAAGGACAGGCCGGCGAACGCGTTCGGGCTGTCGGCCGACGCGCCACCCTGCACGAGCAGGCCGTCGCTCGGCACGTCCGCCCCCATGGCGGTGGTGGCCGGACCGGCGGCACTCCACCACCCCTGCTGCGATGGCGCGTCGGCGGCGGCCGGGTGCACGCCGGTGGCGACGCCCAGGAGGATCGTTGCCGCGCCGAGTCCGATGCGCCTCGCGGCCGACCTCATACAGGCGCGCCGCCGAGGAACACCGCACGGGCGATGTCGTCGCGCTCGAGGAGCTCGCTCGTGCGCCCTTCGAACCGAACGGCGCCCTTCTCCATGAACACGGCGCGCCCGCACAGCTCGGCCGCGATGTTCAGGCTCTGCTCGACGAGCACGACGGCGACGCCGCTGGCATGGATGCGCCGCACGGTGTCGAGCAGCTCCTGCACGACGATCGGTGCCAGACCGAGCGAGAGCTCGTCGATGCAGAGCACCTTCGGGTCGAGGAGCAGCGCCTTCGCCAACGCCAGCTGCTGCTGCTCGCCGCCCGACAGCGTGCCCGCCGGTTGCGACAACCGCTCGCGCAGTCGCGGGAACGTGTCGAAGACGATCTGACGGCGCTCCTTCACCCAGCCCCGGCGCTTCCGCATGGACAGCGCCTGCATCTCGAGGTTCTCCTCGACGCTCATGTCGGCGAACACCGCCCGGCCGCCGGGCACCATCACGAGGCCGCGGGCGGCGAGCCGCTCCGCCGGGACGCCCGTGATGTCCTGCCCGTCGAGCTCGACGGACCCCGCCGTCGGTGCACCGAGGCCGGTGATGGCGCGGAGCAGGGTGGACTTGCCGGCCCCGTTCGTGCCCAGCAAGGCGACCGCCTCCCCGCGCTGCACCTCGAGCGAGACCCCGAAGAGCACCTGGAGCTGGCCGTACGAGAACTCGATGTCTGTCGCGCGCAGCACGACGTCGTCGTGAAGGACCCCCACGTGTTCTGATTCGGCCCCTGGCCGGCCGCCTCCTGCGAGCGTTGGACGCACGTTCCAGGCGGGCGCCTTACTTCTTCTTCTTGGGCGGCAGCGACGAGGCGTACCCGGACCCGAGCTTGACCCACTTCTCGAGCTGTCGCTTCGTCCGCAGGTCGTCGGGCGCGACGCGGAGCCAACCCTGCATGGGTCGACCGCGCATGACGGCCTCCTCCGCGGTGGTCGTCTCGACCAGCCGATCCGATTGCGCCGGGTCGACCCGGACGAGCACACCGCCCTGACCGCTCGCGGCGATCGCCATGTTGCCGCCGATCAGGAACGCGAGGCCGCCGAACATCTTCGTCTCGGTCACCGGCTGCTCGGTGAGCAGCGCACGGATGCGATCGGCGAGGTCTTCGTCGTAGGCGATGGACCGGATCCTAGAGGCGCGGTCGTGCGCGGCCGCAGCGTCGACGCGGTGAGCGCACCGAGGAGCACGAGCGCGGTCGCCGTGGCGAGCGCCCACTTGGTCGCCGTCGGCGAGCCGGCATCGCCGACGCGCATGACGGTCCCGATGAGGGCGACGCCGAGCGCGGCGCCGAGCGCGTTGTTCGTCGTGGCCGCGCCACTGGCGGCGCCCAGGCGCGGGGGCGGTACCTCCGACAGCGTCACGCTCGTCAGCTGCGAGCTGGCGAGACCCGAGCCGATGCCGAAGACCGCCAGCGGGATGCTGAGGTGCGCCCAGTCGACGGTGGCGTGCAGCGCGACGGCGAGACCGGCGACGCCCAGCGTCGCCAGCGCCGTGCCGGCGCGCACGACGGCGATGGCGCCGATGCGCTCGGCCGAGCGTCCGCCGACCCGGGCCCCGACGAGCACGGCGATGCCCAAGGGGAGGAGCCAACGCCCAGCCGTGACGGGCGTGAGGTGGTGGGTCGCCTGCAGGAACACCGCCAGTGCGTAGAGCGAGCCCGCCTGCGCCATGACGACGGTGAGCGACGTCGCGAGCCCTCGGCCGAACGTGGGCACGCGGAACAGCTCGAGGTCGACCAGTGCCGATGCGTGCTGCCGGCGCTCGACGACGACGAACGCGCTCAGCAGGACCGCCGCGGCGACGAACGCCGGCACCATCGTCAGCCATCCGCTGTCGGGCGCCTTGGTGATGCCGAGCACCAGGCTGAACAGACCGCCGGCGAGCAGCACGCAGCCGGCGACGTCGACGCGGGGCATCGCCCGTCGGTCGGTGGTGGCGGGCAGCGCCCACAGCGCGACGAGGGCGGCGACGGGGGCGACGACGACGTTGATGCGGAACCCCCAGCGCCAGGAGTAGTCGCTCGTGAGCCAACCGCCGAGCACGGGACCCAACGCGGCGGCGGCACCGGCCGCGCCGCCCCACGCGCCGAACGCCCGGCCCCGGCGGGCGCCGGTGAACAGGGACGACAACGTCGCGAGGGATGCCGGGAAGAGCAGCGACGCCCCGATGCCCTCGATGACCGCCTCGCCGATGACGAGGGCGGCGACGCCGTTGGCCTGGGACGCGACGAGCGAGCCGCCGGCGAAGACGACCGCGCCGATGGCGAAGGCACGGCGGGGGCCGATCATGTCGCCGATCCGGCCACCGATGACGAGGAGGCTTCCGAGCGTGAGGGAGTAGCCGGCGATCACCCACTGCAGCGATTGGAAGCTCGTGTGGAGCTCGCTGCGGATCGTCGGTATGGCGACGTTCAGGATCGTCGTGTCCAGCGTGACGATCACGACGGCCGCGACGAGCGCCGCCAGAGCCAGGTTCTGGGAACGCGGGGTCGATCGCATGCCGTAATGATAGACGTCTATTGAATCGATGTCTATCTACCTTTGGGATCGGGTCGTGCGTATCGTCACGGCATGCGGCCCGTCGAACCACCGATCGGCGTCACCATCGCCCGGGTGGCGAAGGAGCTCAGCCGAGCGTTCGACGACGAGCTGGCCGAGGCGGGCGGCTCGACGCCCGTGTGGCAGATCCTCATCGCGCTGAAGTCCGGTACCGCCACGACGCAGCGGTCGCTGGGCGCTGAGCTCGGCATTCGTCAGCCGACGGTGACCCATCACCTCGCCGCGATGGAGTCGTCCGGCCTGCTCGTGCGCACGCGCGACACCACCGACAAGCGCGCCCAGCGCATCGAGCTGACCGATCAGGGCGAAGCGCTCTTCCACGCGTTGCGAGAGGTGGCGTCCCGGTTCGACCGGCGGCTGCGTCGTTCGATCAGCGAGGCCGACGTCGCGACCGTGCGGCGCCTGCTCGCCGCGATGGAGAAGAACGCGCGGCGGACCTGAGCCGGCGGCTCAGTCGGCGGGGTCGGGCTCGTCAGGGCTTCGGCGCACCACCACCGAGCACGCCGTACCGAGGAGGATCGTCACCGCCGCCGGAAGCACCGGCGTGCGACCGTGGTGGTTCGCCAACGGCGGGGTCAGGGCCACCGTCGCCCGCTCGGCGTGGGCAGCGGCGACCGGTGGCGTCGTGGACACGTCCGGCAACGACTGGATGGCGTCGGCGACGGGCGGGGGTGCGGGCGGCTCGCCGGTCTCGAGGCGCACGGTCCACTTCGTCGAGCGCAACCCGAGCGCGTGGTCGAGATCGGTGGCGGCGATCGTGGTCGCGCCCGCCGAGCCGTCGAGCGCCACGACGGTGGGTCGCCCCGATGCGCCGGTGGCGGCGACGGTCACCGCGCTGAGCGCGCCGCGGTAGTGCACGCGGCTGGCGAGGTCCTGCAGCGCGATCCGCACCTGCCACGGATCGGGTGAGTGGGTCTCGTAGGCCGCCGCCCGCAGGTAGGGGTAGGCGTCGTCGGGGGTGCCGAAGCCCTCGTTCGGGCTCGCCGACACCCCGGCGCCGTTGGCCGAGTAGACGGCCGCCGCGTAGGCGCCGTGGTACAGGAGCACCTGGCCGGCGGTGTCGGCGACGGCGCGGTCCATCGCCGGGTACTCGGCCTGCTGGCCGAGGTACACCTGGCAGCGCTCGGTGTCGCAGATCTCGCCGCTGGCCCGCATCGCTCGGAGCGCGTACGTGCGCGCCACGGTGGCCTGGGCGCGCAACGAGGCCGCCGGCCACGACGGGTCGCGCACCTCGCCCATGCCGCGCAGGTAGTCCTCGACGTCGAGCTGGTCGATGAGTCGCAGCGGGCCGCCCGAGGCGTTGGCCTCGACCGCCCCGCGGTAGCGAGCGCCTCGGTCCGGCACGCCCACCGTCCCACCGTTGGCGGGCACCGCCCACACGCTGGTGGGCGAGGTCCGCTCCGCCGACGTGGGCGACGTGGTCGACGTGGTCGACGTGGTGGGCGGTCCCGTGGTCGAGGTCGTCGGGTGCACGGGCACCGCGGGCGCGGTGGTCGTGGTCGTCGAGCGCGGCGGTGTCGTGGTCGTCGGGATCGGCAGCAGCAGCGGCGCGCTCGCCGACTGCGCGTGCACGGCACCGGCGGGGGTCACGTGGTAGGTGCCGTCGAAGCGGATGCGCACCGCGCCGCCCGGTGGAACCGAAACCGGGAACCCGGCGCTCTGCGCGCCGGTGATCGGGCTGCGCATCTCCCCGCCGTTCGGGAACGTGACGATCAGGTCGCGCTCGTCCTTGCTCAGGACCTCGACGCGCACGACGCCCGACGAGCGGCCGAGGCTCACGCCCGGATAGAAGTGGCCGAGGATGTCGCCGGTGGTGGCCCCGGCCCGGCCCATCCAGTAGGCGCCGTCCTGCGCCATGCCCACCCCATGGCCGAATCCGGCGCCGTCGACGACCAGGACGGGGACCGCAGCGTCGGCGCGCGACGGGGCCAGCAGGACGGTCAGCACCGCCAGCACCACCGTCAACGTCTGCCGTGTCGTCATCGACCCCAAGCAGAGACCTTCGATGCGCCGGCCCCGAACCCTCTTCGGGAGGGCGTCGACACGGACCCGGGTTCGTGCAACGGTTGCCGTCCGATGAGCTCGACACGAGGTTTCCGTGGCCGGTCGGGGCCGGCCGATCCCCGGTTGCCGCCGGGGCAGTACGACACCGGCGACGACTGGCCGGTGCTGTCGGCCGAGGTGACGCCCTCGCTCGACACGGCCACGTGGACGTTTCGCGTCGAGGGGCACGTCGAGCAGGAGCGGACGTGGACGTGGGACGAGCTGCGCGCCCTCCCCGTCGACACCTACCAGGGTCCGATCCACTGCGTGACGACGTGGTCCAAGTTCGCCATGACGTGGCGGGGCATCTCCGTCGACACGCTCCTCGCGGCCGCTCGGCCGCGCCCGGGGGCCACCCACGTGCTGGCGTTCTCGCACACCGGCTACACGACGAACCTCCCGCTCGCCGACGTCACCGACGGTCTCGCGTGGGTGGCGTGGGAGGTCGACGGCGGTCCGTTGCCCACCGAGCACGGGGGACCGGCCCGCCTGTTGGTGCCGCACCTCTACTTCTGGAAGAGCGCCAAGTGGATCGCGGGGTTGCGCGTGCTCGATCACGACGAGCCGGGGTTCTGGGAGGAGCGCGGCTACCACGACCGCGGCGACCCCTGGCTCGAGCAGCGCTACCAGGGCGACTGAGCGCCGTGCTCTCGATGCCGCCCGAGCACGTGCCCCCGGTCGGCCCGTGGCAGCACGCCACCGTCGTCGCCATCCGTCCCGAGACGCGGCGCGCCAAGACGTACCGGCTCGCCCTGCCCCAGCCGGTGCCGCACCTCGCCGGGCAGCACTTCGTGGTGCGCCTGACCGCGCCGGACGGCTACCGCGCCCAGCGGTCGTACTCCGTGGCCACGCCGCCCGAGGAGTCGGGCGAGATCGAGCTCACCGTCGAGCGCCTCGCCGACGGCGAGGTGTCGGGCTTCCTGCACGACGAGGTGGTGGTGGGCGACACGTTGGAGGTGCGCGGGCCGATCGGCGGTTGGTTCGTGTGGCCGGGCACCACACCGGCGGTGTTCATCGGCGGCGGCTCCGGCGTCGTCCCGCTGATGGCGATGCTCCGCCTGGCCCGCCGGACAGGGGGGCCGTCGCTGGCCCACCTGCTCGTGTCGGTGCGCACGACCGACGATCTCCTCTACGCGGCGGAGATGACGGGGCCGGACGTCACGGTCATCTACACACGCGCCGCGCCGCCGAGCGCCGCCAGTCGTGCCGTCGGGCGCATCACGATCGACGACCTCGTGCCGGTCCTCGGCGCAGCTGTGACGGTGTACGTGTGCGGGTCGACGCCGTTCGCGGAAGCCGCGAGCGCGCTCGTCGTCGCGGCCGGGATCCCTGCGGAGGCGGTCCGCATCGAGCGCTTCGGGCCGAGCGGGTGACTACCGAGCGGCCGCGGAACGCCACCGGCAAGGTGATGGAGGACGCCCTGGGGCCCGCGTCGCTCCCGCGTAGCGTCGCGTCCGTGACCAAGGACACCGAGCGCACGACCGAGTAGCCCGCCCGCCTCTTCGGTCAGGGGCCGCTGGCGATGGTGAAGGTCCACGTCGAGGTGTAGGTGCCGACGTAGGTGCTGGCCGGGATGGTGACGGCTGCGGTGAGCGCGAGGGTCGTCGGGCCGGCGCCGGTCGAGGCGGTGGCGTCGATCACCTTCACCGCGGCGGGGGCGGTCGCCCCGGCGGGGAGAGTGAGCGGGTAGGAGAGCTGGTTCGTCGGGAGCGAGCAGTTGCCGGTGGCGGTCGACGCCGTGCCGCCGGTGAAGCGGGTGGCGGTGGTCGGGAGCGTCTTGCCGCCGGCGTTGGTGAAGGTCGTCGACGTGGCTTGGATGTTCCACCCGGCGCCGCTCGCGGTCAGGTCGCTCGGCGTCAGCGAGACGGTCGCCGTGTTCGTCTGGTCGACGCCGTTCAACGTGACGGTCGGGAACGTCAGCGACGACGGCGTCGTGAGCGTGAGCGAGCCGCCGCTGCAGCCTTGCTTGAACGTGGCGATGACGGCCGCCCACGAACCGGTCTTGGAGCTGGTCTCCGTCTCGCTCACCGACCCGCTGCCGACGCCCGTGCGGTAGTCCGCCGTCGTGGCGTCGAGCGAGCCCGCGAGCCCGTTGGCGAGGTTCGTCCAACCGGAGCCAGGCGTGAACGTGATGCTCGACGCGGTGGTCGGGTACCCCTCGGCGAACGACGTGACCGCCAGCTCGCCCGACGCGACCGTCGCACTGGCCGTCACGGTGACGGACGTGGAGCTCACGGTGCTCGTGCCGGTGCTGTCCAACGGAGACGCGGCGGCGACGCCGTTCCACTCACTGAGCTGCAAGGTGGCGGTCGACCCGCGCGCGAACGTGAACGACACGTTGGTGATCCCGCCCGGGTTGTTCGCGTAGTACCAGATCTCGGTCTCGCTCCAGTTCGCGATCATGCTGACCGCCTTCACCCAGCCGGACGGCGCAGTGAACGAGGGCGCGGTGCCGGCGTAGCCGACGGTGGCGACGAGCAGGTCGCCGGCGGTCGTGGCCGACAACGTGGCCGAGATGGAGCTCGTCGCCGACGTGACACGGGCGGAGCTCTGCACCTTGGCGACCGTGGCCGACGCTGGCGCGGCGACCACGGTCACGAGGGTGGCTGCCGCGGTGGCAGCGGCGGCGAGGGCGCCGGCCGCCCGGCGCAGGCGACGACGCATCGACTCAGGGCGCTCGGCGGAGCGAGAACGCCCACATCCGGCGGCCGAGAGCGCCGACGAGCAGGGCGATGATGGCGATGCCGATCATGAGGAGCCATGGCATCGACGCGCGTGGCGCGGCGCGAACCACCTCGTCCACGACCCGCGGTGCCGCGACCGTGGTCTGCTTCGCGGCACCGGGGTTGGCGGCGCCGTCGAGCACCTGGCCGATCGTCGAGTGGCCCTGCGTCGTCGTGACCGCGTGCCCCGCGGTGAGCGACACCGAGATGGCGTAGCTCCCCGAGCGGACGTCGTCGGGCCACACGAACGGGTAGTCGATGTGGTCGCCGGGCAACACCGTGTCGAGCGCACGGGTGACCGTCCGGCTGTAGCCGTCGCCGGCGAGGCTCACCGTCAGCGCCGGCTTGCCGAGCAGCCCGCCGGTGTTGACGAGCGGGATGGTGACCGCGGCGTTGCTCGTGCCCGGGAGCTTGGCGAGGCTCGGTGTGCCCGCGGTCATCGTGAAGGCGGCGGCGCCCGGCACCTGGATCTGGATGCCGACCACCGCTCGGATGATCTCGGTGACCGAGAAGGTGCCCCCCGAGGAGTGCGGGTGCGCGTCCTCCACGGCGATGCCGGCGAGGTGGTCGCCGGGGACGGCGGTGCCGGGCACACGGACCGTGAAGGGCACGTCGAGCGATCCCTGCGGCGGGACGGTGACGGTGCCCGTGGCCGGCGCCACCCACCGGCCGGCCTTCTCGACCGGGTCCTGACGGTTGGCGTAGACGGCGCCCGAGCCCGTCGACGTGAGACCGTCGACGGGCGTGACGAACAGGGTCATCGGCGCGTCCGACGAGTTGGTGACCGTGACGGCGTCCGAGAACGTGCCGCCCGGAGCGATCACCGGCTTGAAGTACGCCTTGGTGGCCGGGTCGGCGGGGTCCGAGTGCGCGGGCCGCACCCCGAGGCCGCCGACCGCCGCCGCGCCGGCCGGCGCGGCGGCGAGGAGGCCGAGGACGAGCGTGGCGAACGGGAGCACGCCGAGCAACGCCGCACGGCGACGACTCACGGAGCGCTCACCAGCGAGTACGTCCACGTGGAGGCGTACGTGCCGGCGTAGGTGTTGCCAGGGATCGTCAGCCGGAACGATGCCGACACCGTCTGGTTCCCCATGCCGCTGCTGACCGCGGCGTTGTAGAGCTTCTGCGCCGTCGGCGCGTTGCCACCCGCGGGCAGCACGAACGGGAAGCTGATCGCGTTGGTCGCCGGCGTGCAGGTGACATTGGTGTCGCACGCGACGGTGGGCGCCGTCTGGACGGTCGTCGCCGACGTCGACAGCAACTTCGTGTTGCCGCCGCTGCCGGAGGAGAACGTCGTCGACGTCGCGGTGATGTTCCAGCCGGCGCCCGAGCCGGTGGCGTCACCGACGTCGAACGTGGCCGTCGCGGTGGACGTCTGGTCCGTGCCGTTCAGGGTGGCGCTGAACGCGACCGACCCGGGTGTCGACACGAACGCCAGGCTGCCGGCGGTGATCGCCGCGCTGGCCGACGTGGCGCCGGCCGGCGTGGCCGAGAGCACAGCGCTCGCCGCAGCCAGTCCGACCACGGCGACGCCGGCGGCGACAGCGCGGAGCCGGCGTGACAGCGTGTTCCTCATCTTCGATCCTCCCCGTGCAACGGTCATCGTGGGAGGTGTCGTCTCGCCGTTGGGCGATCTGAGTCGCGCCGACAACATGAGTCATGGCAGCGATGACTGGCGCCGTCAGAGCGGGCTAGACGCCGTTGACACACCACCGCGCACCGTGGCCGTCACGGAGTGGCTGCCACGCTCCGTCGTCATCGCCGGCGCGGTCGACGAAGTCAGAAGGACGAGACGTTGCGGCGATACGAGCCGTGGTGCGCGCGGTCGGGCTCGGGCGTGTTCAACAACGTCGAGACCCGTTGACGGCTGACGCCGAAGCGCCGCGCGATGTCCTGGCGGCTGAGTCCCTGCGTGTGCAGAGCGTGGGCTTCGGCGCGGCGGAACCGTGACGATGCCGTGTGCAGTCGCTCGATGCTCTCGGTGAGCAGCTCGACGATCAGCGGCGGCTCTTCGGCTTCGACGATCGCCGCCCACGCGGTGCCCGCCCGCAGTTGGCGGTCGATGTGCCTGGCCCGCTCGAGGATCTCGTCGATCTTGGCGCGGTGGTCACGGAGGACGTCCAGCAGCTCGTGCAGGCGGTCGGTGGCACGGTCAGCGAAGGGTTCGTCCATGGTGGCCTTATCGCCCCGCTCGTCGCCGTCCTGAACGGGCGCGGTTCACGGTCCCGATGCGATCGTGAACGTCCACGTCGAGGTGTACGTGCCGACGTACGTGCTCGCCGGGATGCTGATCGACGCCGACAGCGTGAGGGCCGCCGGGCCCGACCCGCTGGCGGCGCTCGCGTCGAAGACCTTGGCGGCGGCCGGCGCGGTCGCGCCGGCGGGCAACGTGAGCGGATACGCGATCACGTTGGTGGGGAGCGAACAGTTGCCGGTGGTCGTCGTCGCGCTGCCGGCGGTGATGCGCGTGGCGGTGGTCGGCAGCGTCTTGCCGCCGGCGTTGGTGAAGGTGGTCGACGTCGCTTGGATGTTCCAACCGGCGCCGCTGGCAGTGAGGTCGCTCGGGGTGAGCGACGCGGACGCGGTCGTCGTCTGGTCGACGCCGTTGAGGGTGACGTTCGCGAAGGTGAGCGTGGAGGGAGAGCTCAGCGTGAGTGAACCGCCCGTGCACGGCAGCTTGAACGTGGCGATCGCCGCGGCCCAGGTACCGGTCTTCGAGCTGGTCTCGGTCTCGCTCACCGTCCCGCTCCCGACGCCCGTGCGGTAGTCGACGGTCGTGGCGTCGAGCGAGCCGGCGAGGCCGTTGCCGAGGTTCGTCCATCCGGAGCCCGGCGTGAACGTCACGCTGAAGGTCGTGGAGCCGAAGCCTTCGGCGAACGAGGTGATGGCCAGCTCGCCCGACGCCGCCGTCGAGGTTGCCGACACGGTCACCGACGTGGCGCTCGCGGTGGCGGTGCCCGTCTTGTCGAGCACAGAGGTCGTGGCGAGACCGCTCCATTCGCTCAGCTGCATGGTCGCGGTGGTGCCCGAGGTGAACGTGAACGACACGCTCGTGATGCCGCCGGGGTTGTTGGCGTAGTACCAGATCTCGGTCTCGCTCAAGGTGCCGGCGAAGCTGACGGCCTTCACCCAACCGGTCGGCGCCGCGAACGCCGGGGTGATCCCGGAGTACCCGACGCTGGCGATGAGCAGGTTGCCGGCCGTCGTGGCCGAGAAGCTGGCGGCGATGGTGCCGGTGGTCGAGGTGACGCGGGCCGGGCTCTGCACCTTGGTCACCGCGGAGGACGCCGGAGCGGCGACCACGGCGACGAGGGCGGCCGCGGCCACCGCGACGACGACGAGCGCGCCGGCGACCCGGCCGAAGCGACCCATCGGCGGTCAGGCGGCGGGACGGATCGCGAGGGCCCAGATGCGGCGGCCGATGACCCCGAGCAGCATCGCGCCGACGGCGATGCCGAGCAGGAGGAGCCAGGGGATCGTGTTGTGCGGTGTGAACACGGTGATCACCTTCGACGCGCCCGGGTTGGCGGCGCCGGCGAGCTGCTGGCCGATGGTCGAGTGCCCGTGGGTCGACGCCACGGTGTGGTCGGTCGTGAGCGACACCGTGATCGCGTAGTTGCCGGCGCGGACATCGTCGGGCCACACGAAGGGGTACTCGATGTGGTCGCCCGGGAGGATCGTGTCCAGTGCCCGGGTGACCGTGCGGTTGTAGCCGTCACCGGCGAGGTTGACCGTGACCGAGGGCTTCCCGAGAAGGCCGCCGGTGCTCGTCAGCGGGATGGTGACGGCGGCGTTGCCGGTACCGGCCAGCTCGGAGAGCGACGGGGTTCCGGCGGTCATCGTGAAGGCAGCCTCGCCGGGCACGCGCACCTGGACGCCGATGACGCCGCGGAGCACCTCGGTGACCGAGAAGTTCCCGCCGGAGGCGTGCGGATGCGCGTCCTCCACGGCGATGCCGGCCAGGTGGTCACCGGGGGTCGCGTCGGCGGGGACACGGACGGTGAACGGGACGTCGAGCGACCCGTGGGCCGGGATGGTGACCGTGCCGCTGGCGGGCACGACCCAGCGACCGGTCTCGTCCACCGGGTCCTGTCGGTTGGCGTAGACGGCGCCCGAGCTCGTCGAGGTGAGACCGTCGACGGCGGTGACGAACACGGCCATCGGCTGATCCGACGAGTTGGTCACCGTGACGGCGTCGGAGAACGTCCCGCCCGGCTGCACGACGGGCTTGAAGTACGCCTTGGTCGCGGGGTCGGCCGGGTCGGAGTGCGCCGGGCGCACGCCCAGCCCGCCGACGGTCGCCGCACCGGCGGGGGCGGCGGTGACGAGCGCGAGGAGCAGCGTGGCGAGCGGGAGCAGGCCGGCGAGTGCGATGCGGTGACGGCTCACGGGGCGCTCACCAAGGAGTAGGTCCACGTGGAGGTGTAGGTGCCGGCGAAGGTGTTGGCCAGCACGGAGAGGCGGAACGTCGCCGAGACGGTCTGATTGCCCATGCCGGTGTTGGCGGCCGAGTTGAAGAGCTTCTGGGCGGTCGGCGCCGTCGTGCCGGCGGGCAGGACGAACGGGTAGCTGATGGCGTTCGTGGCGGTCGTGCACGTCACGCTGCTGTCGCAGGCGACCGTGGGCGCGGTCTGCACCGAGGTGGCGGTGGTCGGCAGCAGCTTCGGCGTACCACCACCGGTGGTGAACGTCGTCGAGGTGGCCGTCACGTTCCAGCCGACGCCGGACCCCGTGGCGTCGCCGATGTCGAAGGTGGAGACGGCGGTCGGCGTCTGGTCGGTGCCGTTCAGCGTGGCGCTGAAGCCGACCGAGGCCGGTGTCGAGACGAAGGCCAGGCTGCCCGCGGTGATCGCCGCGCTCGCCGACGTGGCGCCGGCGGGTGATGCCGACAGCACGGCGCTGGCGGCGGCCAGCCCCACGAGCGCGATGCCCGCGGCGACGGTCCGGGGCCTGTTGACGTGGGTGTTGCTCATGTTCGGTCCTCGCCTCGCAATGGTCATTGCCCCGACGCATCGTCTTGCCTCGGGCGAGGACTTGAGACACATCGCCAACATGAGCCACCCCAGCGGTGCCTGGCACCGTCACAACGGGCTGGTCAGTGAACGTGTTTCCCGCGTCGCTGCGTAGAACGGCGCCCGCAGCGGGCGCCGTTTAACGCACGAACGCGTTTTCAGAGGGGGAGGAGCGGTGGGAGGTGGCGCGTGGCGAGGAGGTCGCGGCCGAGAGATGCGGTGAGGGCCTTGGAGGAGCCGAGGAGCTGGTCGAGCACGAGGACCCGCCGGATGTAGCGGTGCAGGGCGTGCTCCGTGGTGAAGCCGATGCCGGCGAGGACCTGCTGGCAGTGACGGGCGGACGTGCGGGCGGCGCGGCCGGCGAGCGCCTTGGCCATGGCCGAAGTCTGCGGTGAACCGTCGAGCCACGCGGCGTCGAGCACCGCGTCGGCGGCCTCGATCGCCACCAGCGTCTCGGCCAGGCGGTGGCGGATCGCCTGGAACATGGCGATCGGCTGCCCGAACTGCACGCGCTCGAGCGCGTGCTCGCGCGCCAGCGCGAGCATCTGGCGCGACGCGCCGACGAGCTCGTGGCCGAGGGCGAGGTGCCCGAGGGCGACGGCCGACGACCAGTCGCCCGGCGCGACGTCGGCAGCCTCGATCATTCCGTGCACCTCGACGAGCCCGAGCCACGGGTCGACGCCGCCGACGGGGCGGCGCGTGAGGTCCGTGGTCGCGACCACGACGGCGACCTCCTTGTCGGCGGTGCGCGCCGCGACGACGGCCGTGGCGCCATCGACGAGCGCAGCCGTGCCGAGCCCGTGCACCACGAGCCGGTCACCGTCGACCTCGCCGGGCGGCGACCACGCCCCGACCGGCGGGAGCACGACCGACGACGCCTCCACGCCGAGCGCGTGGAGCAGGAGGTGGTCGAGTGCCGACGAGGTCGCGTTGGCCGCACCCTGCAGCTCGAACAACGTCGCAACCGCGGCGCGGGGCTCGAACGCGAGCGCCTCGTGCCAGCCGAGATCGACGAGCGCGGCGTCGAGCGCGGCGCCGGTGGTGCTCTCGGTCGCGTTGCGCACGCTGCGTTGGAACAGCTCGAGGTCGTCGCGGTCCATCAGCGGTCGCTCCCGAGGTCGAGCAGTCGGCGGGCGATGATGTTGCGCTGGATCTCGGCGCTGCCGCCGTAGATCGACGCCGCTCGCGAGTACAGGAACTCGGTGCGCCAGCGCGCGCCGATCGGGTCGTCGCCGGTCGTGACCTCCGTGGGCAGCGCGTCGGCCACCAGATCGAACACCGCCTGCTCGCTCGTGGCGAGGAGCACCTTGTCGATCGAGGTCTCCGCCCCGAGGCGTTCGCCGGCGGCCAGGCGATGCTGCGTCGCTCGTGAGCGGGCACGGAACGCGTACAGCAGCTGTGTCACCTCACCGAGCTGGGCCGGATCGACCGCGCCCGGTGCGGCCGCCTCCAGCAGCTCCTGCAGACGCAGGTGCAGCAGCGCGGCGCGGTGCCACAGCGCGGTGCTGCGCTCGAACGGCAGCAGGTCCATCGCCACCGACCAGCCCTGGCCTTCCGCGCCGAGCGTTCGCTCGAACGGGACGGCCACGTCGTCGAAGAAGACCTCCGAGAACTCCTCGGTGCCGTGCATGGTCTCGATCGGTCGAACGGTGATGCCGGGCGTGTCCATGTCGACGAACAGCGCGGTGATGCCCTTGTGCGCCGACTCGAGCGTGCCCGTGCGCGTGAGGAGCACGCAGCGCTGCGCATACTGAGCGAGGCTCGTCCACACCTTCTGGCCGGTCACCCGCCAACCGCCGTCGGTGCGCGTCGCCCGGCACGTCAGCGACGCGAGGTTGCTGCCGGTGCCCGGCTCCGAGAACCCCTGGCACCACGTCTCGTCGCCCCGCAACATCCGCGGCACCATCGTCGCCGCCAGCTCGGGCGACGCGTAGTCGATCATCGTCGGCGCCAGCACCTCGGTGATCGAGAACAGCCCGGGTTCGACGAGGTCGCGCGTGGTGACGGCCTCACCCAGGTAGGCGCGCAGCAACGTCGAACCACCGAAGCCGCTGACACCCTCGGGCCAGCCCCACCGCATCCAGCCGGCGTCGTAGGTGAGGCGCTTGACCTTCGCGATCTGGGCGATCTGCTGGTC
>Ga0070671_100000254_pt1 | contig 35845 bp, 38 predicted proteins | sample KBSS73metaG_FD_65341 | JGI IMG/M metagenome (GOLD analysis project Ga0070671, IMG submission 65341) | Switchgrass rhizosphere microbial communities from Kellogg Biological Station, Michigan, USA - KBS S7-3 metaG | ecosystem: Host-associated > Plants > Roots > Rhizosphere > Soil ...
TTGATCTTGCGCGTGAAGTTGCGGTTGTTGGTGAGGAAGATGTTCCTCGCGAGCTGCTGTGTGATGGTCGAGGTCGCGCTCACCCTGCGGCCCTTGAAGATGGCGGCTGCGACGGCCCGCCCGAGCCCGATTGGGTCGACCCCGATATGGCTTCTGAATCGCCGATCCTCGGTGGAGATCATCGCAGCGCGCATTTCGGCAGGAATCCGGTCGTATGTCAGCCACTGACCGAAGCTCGGGCCGATGGAGACGAGCACCTGCCCGTTCGCCGCCCGGACGCGGATCATCTGGCCGAGGTCGTTGCGCTTGGTGAGATCGCCGTAGCTCGGCAGATATGCGGCGGCGACGGCGACCGCCACGACGAGCGCGAGGACGGACAGCAGGGCGCCATAGGCCAACCCTTTGGCAATCCCCTTGAGGGTCGGTCGTCCTGACGATTTCGCTGAAGTACGGGCCATTCGTGGGGATTGGATAGAAAGCTGATCGGTCGACGACAATAGGTCGGCTGAGGAAGGTTAGTCACACCTTAACCCTGTTTTAGGCGATGCGGACTTACAGGCGCTTGCATGAGACTCGCGGGACGCCTGGCAATGACTGCCATCGCAACGCTTTGCGCGTGGTCACCCGCGCACGGTCAGTGCCGGCTTTGCGCCCAGCCATCGACACTGCGGACGCAAGACGCGCCCGCAGACGATGTCCAGGTGCAGATCGAAACCAACCTCAACTTCGACCAGCTCCTCCTTGCAGGAGCCGGGTCCGGGTCAGTCACGATCCGGCCCGACGGCTCTATCAGCTCGGAGGGCATGGTGGCTCAGGCCGGTCCGCGAGCGATGGTGGGCACGGTGCTTGTGCACGGCCAGGCGGACCGCGAGCTCCGCATCGAGTTGCCGCGGCGTATTCAGCTCTATTCGTTGAGCGGCGGCCGCGTCACTCTGGAAGATGTAGCTACCGATGTGCGCGGAACGCCGCGCCTCGACGGGGCTGGCAACCTCAGCTTTCGCTTTGGCGGCCGGCTTGTGGTCAGCGGCGACACCGATGGGCGCTATCGCGGAGAATTGCCCATCACGGTCGAATATGCAGGCGAGTCCGACGCTACCTCCGGAGGCCTAACAGGCCGTTAACCATAACCTTGAGGGAAGACGTAAGCGATTCTGGTTAATTCGGCGGTGACTAAAACGGCCGCGTATTGGGCCCTGTGTCGAACCAGTGGGGACCGAGATGAAGAGAATGCTGGGAGGTTTCGGCGCCGCCGCGATCCTCGTGCTGAACAGCACGCAGGCCGCAGCGGTGAGTCCGGCGACGCAGGCAACCGCGACAGCGCGGATCTTCAAGCCCCTGACCATTTCGTTCGTCCAGAATCTCGACTTTGGGAAGATCGTGCTGACGGGGCCAAGCTTCGCGGGCGAGGTCGTCTCGATCAGCCAGGCTGGCATCGTCACCTGTGGAAGTGCCCCCGGAACCTTGCTGACCTGTTCCGGCACGACCCAAGCCGCAAGCTATCGGCTCGTCGGAACGAACAATGCGATCGTGACCATAAGCTGCCCCGCTTTCAATCTGACCGGGCCCGCCACGCTGGCGTTCGCGCCCAACGCGCCTGGAACCGTCAACCTTGGCGCGACCGGATCGACGACGGGCGTTCCTTTCTCGATCGGTGGATCGATCACGCTCGCATCCACGACGCCGGACGGAACCTACAGCGGGACGTTCAACGTAACTGCCGACTATCAATAGTCTTTCGGGCTAGCGGCAAAGCCACTTAAGTGGGGAAGGGGCTGCCGTTCAGGCGGCCCCTTTTTCGATCTTGGCCGTCGCCAACGCTAACAGCCCAAAGATGGTTGACTGAAAATCAACCATTTCAGTTGTACCGCGGACCATATTGGGGGAGCGGCTTGCGACTGCCAGCGAGATTCATTGCCTGCATGCTTGCCGCGCTCGTCTTCTGCGAGTGTGCGAGTCCGCCCGTATCGGCCGCCTCCGTGAACGCGTCCGTCAATGCAAACACGTTGAAGCCGTTGGTCATCGCCAAGCTGCAGGATCTCGACCTCGGGTCGGTGACGCTCGGCCCGGGGATCTGGAGCAATGCCACCATATCCCTGTCTCGCGCCGGCGTTTTCAGTTGCGGCAGCGTTAACGTCACTTGTAGCGGGGCTACACTGGTCGCGAAATACAATGTCCAGGGGTCCAACCAGCAATCGGTCAGGATCACCGCGCCCAATGTGACACTGGTCAATCAGAGCGATTCGACGAAGACCCTGACCTTGGTCGTGGACGCTCCCGCCAGCGTGGTGCTGCCCAACTCCGGCCAGCCCGGAGTAGATATATCGATTGGTGGATCCGTGACGATCAATTCGACCACGGCTGCCGGAACTTATCAGGGAACGTTCGAGGTGACGGTCGACTATTGATTGGGCGTCCGTTTTCTAAGTTATTCAGCCATTATGGTTGACCGAATATAAACCATTCCGGACCATAGCTGAGGCGATCGCTCCAATTTGGAGCAGAGTGGGGATCGCCGTTATGAAAATCTGGACCAGGTCCATCCTTGCCGCGAGCCTGCTCGTGGCCCCTGTATTGGGCTTGCCGACTGCCGCTCGGGCAGGAGTTGGCGACCTCCTAGTCGCTCCGACCAGGATCGTGCTCGATGGCCGCAAAGGCGCCGAGATCATCCTGAACAATATCGGCGACGAGCCTGCGACCTATCGCGTGTCGGTCGAGTTTCGCCGCATGACGGAAGCTGGTGAGCTGGTTGACGTCACGACGCCGTCCGAGGGCGACAAGAAGGCCGAGGACATGATCGTCTATGCGCCGCGTCGGATCGCACTGGCGCCGCATGTGCCGCAGTCGATCCGAATTTCGGCGCGTCCGCCACAGGGCCTGCCCGACGGGGAATATCGCGTGCACCTGTTGTTCCGCGCTATCCCGCCCGCAACCCCGGTCGTGCAGGCCGAGGGCGAAAAGCCCCAGGGAGTGCAGTTCAAGCTCACGCCCGTCTACGGCGTGACCATCCCGGTGATCGTCCGTCTCGGCAATCTCCAGGCTCAGGCCGGGATCGCCGACGTCCGTCTCGAGAAAGGCAATGGCGGCCCGGCGATCGGACTTGATCTGATGAGGTCCGGCTCGCGGTCGACCTATGGCGAAGTCCGGATCCTCAAGGCCGGCATCAAGGATCCGATCGCCGTCCAGAGGGGCGTTGCCGTCTATACCGAGATCGGCAAGCGCCATGTGAGTGTCCCGGTCGCCGATGCCTATAAGGCGATGGCTAACGGGCCGGTGACGGTCGAATATATCGAGACCTACGACGACGGCACGAAGCTGCTCGCGCAAACCCAGGCGGTGCTGCGCTAGGCCATAGGCGGACCAAGGGACCTCAGCGGATGTCCGGCGGCCGTTCCTGGCTGCGGAAGACGGCGATGCTGCTGGCGCTCTGCGCCGGCAGCCTTGGCGCATCCACGCCTCCTCCGCGTTCCGCGACGGCCTGGACGGCCGACCCCGATGACCAATTCATCCTGGATGTGAATATCCGTTCGCTTCGGCTCGGCGATACGGTCCGCGCCTACAACACGCCTGAGGGCACTTGTGTCGTCTTAGGCGACTTTTTGACCGCGCTCGACGTTCCGATGCGCATCGATCTGGGCGCGAAGAGGGCCAGCGGCTGGGCTTTCAAGGAGAGTAACCGGATCACGGTGGATTATTCCGACCTCCAGGCAAACTACGGCTCTGGCGAAACCGAGAAGATCGCGCCGGGAGTCATTCGCGAAACCCCGGAAGGCTGGTGCGTCCAGACCGAAGCTCTGGCGCGCTGGTTCGGAATTGGCGTGAAGCCGATGACCTCCGGCTCCGTGCTGCTTCTGCAATCCGAGGCCAAGCTCCCGGTCGAGCTGGCGATGGAGCGTCAGCAGCGGGCGGCTCGGATTCATCCGGCAAGCTTCGACCTCAAGAGCTTGCCGCAGGTACGGATTCCTTATCGCATGTGGCGGGCTCCGGCCCTCGACTTCATGGTCAGCGGCGGCGTGACGTACCGAGCCAGCGACGGAATGCAGGTCGATCGCCAAAGCTCGGTCTATGCGGCCGGGGAAATCGCCCGTCTTTCTTATGACGCCCAAGTCACGACGACCTCGAAGGGCAAGCCGAACCTGCTGCGGGTCCGCGCTTTCCGCTCCGATCCGGACGGAGGCGTTCTCGGGCCTCTCAAGGCCACGCACATAGGATTTGGAGATGTCGCGGGCTTCGACAGCCGGCTGACGGGTGAAGTTGCCGCAGGCCGCGGGGCGGTCGTTACCAATCGGCCGTTGACGTCGCGCACATCATTCGACCGCACGCGGGTCGAGGGCGACCTTCCGACCGGCTGGGAGGCTGAAGTCTACCGGAATGGCGAGCTCCTGGGTTTCGCGAAATCGGACGGCAGCCAGCGTTATGTCTTTGACGACGTTCAGCTTCTCTACGGCGAGAATAATATTCGCGTGGTCCTCTATGGCCCCCAGGGTCAGGTCCGGGAACACGAGGAACCGATCAACGTCAGCGAGGATAATGTCCCAAAGGGCAAGACCTGGTACTGGGTCGGCGCCAATCAGCCCGGCCGGGACCTCGTCACGATCGAGAAGCCGCCGGACGCCACAATCCTGCCGAGGGCGCAGGCGGCAGTCTCGGTGGAGCATGGGCTCGACTCCCGCACGTCCGTCGGCGTGTTGGCTCGGGCCATGCTCATTGCCGACCGCCGGCTGACCTTTGTCGAGGGCACGGTCCGCCGGTCGGTGGGCGCCGCAATCGTGGAGGTCAGCGCCGGCCGTGAGTCGAACGGCGGGTCGGCCGCCCACGCCCAACTTCTGGGCAAGATCGGACGCGTCTACGTCAATGCCGAGGCGCTTATCGCAACTGATTTTCATTTGCGTGGCGGAAAAGCGGAAAGCCTGCGCGAGGGGCGCGTTGCGGTGGATGTCCCCCTGCATGTCGGGAAGGCGGCCGTTCCGTTCCATACCGAAGCGCATTTTGTCGACCGGACCGATGGTACTCGGATGCTGGAAGCGGCGACCCGTCTTTCGGCGAATATCGAGCGCTTCAATCTCGGCGCCGACTTCAGATATCGGAAGGATTACCTCCCGGCCGGCACTGGCCCACCCGGCGAGTTCAGGGTTGGGCTGCTTGGCAGCGGGCACATCGGCGACGTCCGCCTTCGTGGGCAGGCGGACTTCAACGTCTCGCCGTCGGCGAGCTTCAGAAGCGTCGAGCTCTCGGCCTATTGGACGGCGACCGAGCACGGCGATTGGGAGGGCGTGCTGTCCTACGACGGGCCGGAGCATCGCGCGCGTGCCCGCCTGACGCACATCCTTCGGCTCGACAGCATGGCGATCGCGCTGACCGGTGAGGCCGCGAGCGACGGGGCCGTGGCGTTTGGCTTCAACCTCAACTTCTCGATCGATCCGCGCCACGGCTTCACATTGTCCCGACGACCGCTCGCGGAGGGCGGGATGGTCCATGCTACCGTATTCCGGGACCTCAACGACAATGGCATTCAAGATTCAGGGGAGCCGGTCGAAAAGGGCGCGCTGATTACGACCGGCGCAAGGCAATCGGAGAGAAAAACCGACGCCACCGGTTCGGTCACCGTCGGGGGGCTTTCTCCCTATATGGCCATTCCTGTCGGCGTTGACGTCACGAGCCTCGATGACCCGATGCTCGTGCCGAAGAAAGCGCTGCAAGTTGTGGTCCCGCGTCCGGGCGTACCGGCGGAAGTCCAGATTGCTCTGGTCGGAGGCGGCGATGTCGAAGGCGCGCTCATGAAGAGCGGCGAGCTGGGCTTCGAGGGTGTCGACCTCGAGCTCGTCGATGGGAAAGGAAAGTTGATCGGCGCGGCCCGAACCGATTTCGACGGCTTCTTCCTGTTCGAGCGGGTCGCTTACGGCACTTACACGCTGAGGGTGAACTCCGCCTCTGCGTCGGCAGCACGGATTTCGACGGATCTGGGCGTGACCGTAAAGGTTACGTCCGACCGATCGGTATCGCGCCTGGGTTCGATCCAGCCGCGGCCGATCCCACATATCGCCGCAAAGGACGATATTGCCCCTGCGACGCCCTAGCCAGTTCGGATGATGGTGCGGTCGAGAAGACTCGAACTTCCACGGCCTTTCGGCCACAGCGACCTCAACGCTGCGCGTCTACCAGTTCCGCCACGACCGCACGTCATGAAAAGAGCCGGCGTCAGATGAGCCGGCTACTGGCAAGGCGCGGCCCCTAGCAAAGGCTCCGAAGCCGCGCAATGCGTCTCTTTGGACGCCTGTTCGTGTCCATAATGGGACAATCCTTAAAGCGCTATTTACCATTCCGGCCCAAGCGCGTTAGCGATGTCGATGATGGTCCTCTTCGTCGCCGCAGCGCTTTCCGCCACGACCGCCCCGGTGCGGCCGACGGCGGTTGCGCAGGCCACCGCGACGATCCGGATCGTATCGGCCGTCACCCTGAAGCTGGACGGTACCGCAAACGTCGGTGCGCCAGTTCCTCGCGCGTCACGGATCAAGGCCCCGGACGGTTCCTCGCAGCCGGCAAAGCTCATCGAATTTCAATAGGTTAGTAGATCAGACGCTGGGTTCGCCAAGCGTGATCGTCAATTCGTTTCCGCCCGGCGGGACATTGACTTCAGCGCTGTTGAAGCTCGCACTGGCGCCTGCGGGAAGCGACCGCGCCGGGGGCTGGATGGTCCACCGATAGACCACCTTTCCAGCGCGATCACGCAGCTGCGCCTGAATCGGAGGAACGTCCTGCTCTTTGGCGGATGGATTGATGACCCGTCCCGTCACGGTCAGGAGCTCGTTCCCGCTTTCGAGAGCCTGGCGATCCATATGCGTCGTCACCAACCGCAGAGGCGTCGCTCCGGCCGCTGCCAGCCCGAGCTTTGCCTTCAGGTCCGGCGGTGCGAAAAACCAGAACAGCGCAGCCGCCGCAATCACGACGATGGCGACGATGAGGATCGTTACGAGGGGGCTGCGCCGACGCGGTTCGACCTCACCATTCTCGGCGAACGGGCTGAAACTGTCCGAAGCGGCGTCGGGCTCGGGCTCCGGCGGCGCCTTCCAATCTTCCTCAGCCGCCGTTGTTCCTGGCGACTCGTCGGCGCGAAGGGAGGGCCGAGATGGATCTGCTTCGGCGGGAGTATCGCCTTCGATCACGGCTTCCTCGAAAGCCCGCTGTTCGGCCTCCGGCCCGCTCCGGGGATCGATCAGCGTCGCTTCGGCGATTGTTTCATCCTCTGCCCGTTCTTCCGCCATCGCCCCGTCGGCGGCCGGCTGTTGCGCCATCTGATCGGCTTCGGGAGTGGCCTCCGGCTCAGGCGCGACAATCGAATCGGCGTCGGCGGTAGGTTCCGGGTCCTGGTGCCAGCTGTGCTTGCAGGCTGCGCATCGCACTTGCCGTCCTTCCGGCGGAACTGCGCCGTCCTTCACCACATATTGCGTGCCGCAATTCGGGCAGGTGAGGATCATTGCAACAAAAGCCCTCTTCCGAGACGGTGAGCGCACGGTAAACAGGAATGCGTATGGCTTGGCAAGGCAGCGGGTCTGTCAGGACGAGCGCTTTTAGAGGTGTGGGGGAGGATTGTGGCTGCAGTTGCCGAATTCGACAGCGTCGGATTGCGCTATGGCACTGGCGCCGAAGTCCTGCGCGATCTCGACTTCCGCCTGAGGTTCGGGACCTTCTATTTCCTGACCGGTGCCTCAGGCGCAGGCAAGACGTCACTCCTGAAGCTGCTCTATCTCGCCCAGCGACCCACTCGCGGAAGAATCAGGCTGTTCGGTGAAGAGCTGAGCGAGGCGCCGCGAGAAACATTGCCGCCGTTCCGTCGCCGCATCGGCGTGGTGTTTCAGGACTTCCGGCTGATCCGCCATCTCTCTGCGTTCGACAATGTCGCGCTGCCGCTTCGCCTGGCGGGCGCGAGCGAGGATGAAGTGGAGGGACCTGTCAGGGAAATGCTGGCCTGGGTCGGACTTGCAGACCGGGCGAGCGCGCGGCCGCCGACACTGTCCGGCGGCGAGCAGCAGCGCGTGGCGATCGCACGAGCGGTCATCAACCGGCCCGAGCTGATCATCGCGGACGAGCCTACCGGTAACGTCGACGCTGAGATGGCCAATCGACTGCTCGGACTGTTCACCGCCCTGAACCGGCTAGGGACGACGGTTATCGTCGCAACGCACGACGTCGGCCTCATCAACGCCACGCCCGGGGCGCAGCTGATCAGGCTCGAGAACGGCACCCTGGTCGATCCCACTGGAGCGCTCCGAAATCCGCCTCGACCGCCGAGGAAGGCGAGCTAATGCTCAACTGGTTCTTCGTCCCTCCGGCCGAACGGCGCCTGCTTGGCACCGCGCGCCTCGGCGGTCCGACGCCATGGGTCGTCGCGATCATGAGCTTTTCGATCATGCTCATCGCGGCCACCGGACTTGCCCTTGCCAATACTGCGGGCGTGCTGAGCCACGCGATCGACTCGCGCTACGCGCTCGAAGTGCCCGGCGGCGGCGCGAACCTGGAAGCGCTGCTCAGGACGGTGCGTGCTTCCCCCGGCGTGACGACGGCTGATGCGGTTCCCGAAACCGACATGCGCAAGACGCTGGAACGATGGCTCGGTCCGACCGCGCAGAGTGCGGACTTGCCGGTTCCGGCGTTGATAAATTTCGATATTCGAGACCCCAATGGCCTGAACGCGGTCCAACAGCGAGCGCAGGTCATTGCGCCCGGGGCCAGGATCATCGCGCACCGCGCCAGCGTCGCGCCCCTGCTCCAGTCCCTGGGGCTGCTCCAGGCCGTGACATTCGGCCTGGTCGTGCTGCTCAGCATCGCCGCGGCCTCGGCTGTGGTGCTTGCCGCACGGGGTGCGCTCGACACGCATCGTTTCACCATCGAAGTGATGCACGGCATCGGGGCGACGGACCTCCAGGTCACGCATCTCTTCCAACGCAAGATATTGATCGATGCCTTTGTCGGCAGTGTCGCCGGCGGCGTCGCGGCCAGCCTGGTGCTCGTGGCTCTCGCGGGAGGCGCGGCTTTCGCCGGAGACCTGACTGGCGGCGCCACACTCGGTCTTCGGGACTTCCTGATTCTTGCCCTGCTGCCGTTCGCGCTGACCGCATTGGCGACCTGGGTTGCCCGGACAGCAGTCCTTCGAGCATTACGCCAAGCGCTGTGATCACCCGCCTCGGCTCGCTCCTGTTGCTCGTTTACGCGCTCGGCTTCGTGCTGTTCGCCTTTACGCTCGGCAAGCCCGCGCCGGCGAATGCGGCTGCAACTGATGCAGCCGTGGTTCTCACCGGCGGCGCTGGCCGTCTCGAACATGCGATCGAGGTGCTGAAGGACCACAAGGCGGGGCGGCTGCTCGTTGCAGGCGCCGATCCGGCGGTGACCAAGCCCGATCTCGCGCGAAGGATCGCGGGATCGCGCAAGTGGCTCGCCTGCTGCGTCGACCTCGGAAGCGAATCGGTCGATACGCGCTCCAACGCCGAGGAGGCGGGCCGGTGGCTGGCGAAGCATGACTACAAGTCGCTTCGGCTGGTCACGAGCGACTGGCATATGCGCCGCGCGCGCTACGAGTTCTCGAAGGGTCTCGGCGGAAAGTACAAAGTGGTCCCTGACGCCGTGCGGACGGAGCCGAGCTTCATTCTCCTGTTCGGGGAATATAACAAGTATCTGCTTCGCCGCCTTGCGGTCTGGGTCGACCTTTGACGACGGTCCTGCGCTCGCTGCTCTATGCGGCGCTCTTCTATCCGATGACGGGCCTGTGGGTGTTGTCGGGTCTCGTCGGAGGCCTGTTCGGGCGTCGACCGACGCTGGCGGTGGTGCTGAGCTGGGTCAAAGTGAACCATTGGCTCACCTGGAACATCCTTGGCATCCGCGTGCGGGTCGAGGGCAACATCCCGGCGGGCCCGTATCTGATTGCGGTCAAGCACCAGTCGATGCTCGAGACCATGGAGATGGTCCGCATCACTCACTTGCCGGTGATCGTCATCAAGAAAGAGTTGGCGGATATTCCATTCTTCGGATGGATGACGCGGCGGTATGGCGTCATTCCCGTCGAGCGGTCCGCGGGTGCGAAAGCGCTTCGATCGCTGGTCAAGGAAGGTGAGCGGGCGATCGCGACCGGCCGGGCGATCCTCATCTATCCGGAAGGCACGCGCGTCCGCGTCGGAGAGACGCCGCCACTGCGCTCCGGATTTGCCGCCCTTTACCGCGCGTTGGGTCTGCCGGTCGTGCCGGTTGCCGTGGATAGCGGCCGCCTGTGGGGCCGCGGCCTCATCCATCGCAGTGGTACCGTGACGATCAAGGTAGGCGAGACGGTTCCGAGCGGCCTGAAGCGGGATGAGGTCGAGACGCGCGTCCACCGCGCCATCAACGCGCTCGAATTAGCTCCGGAGCCGGGCGCCTAGCTTCTCTGCAGCTGCAACGATGCGGCCGGAGATTTCGCCGATCTGTTCGTCGGTGAAGCTCTTGTCCGCGGGTTGCAGCGTGACTTCGAACGCCAGCGACAGGCCATCCGACGCCTCGAACCGGTCGAAGAGGCGCACTGCCGTGATCGCCGCCTTGTCCGCGCCGCGAATCGCGCGAAGCAAGCCATCCGCAGGGAGGCCGCCAGGGACGATGAAGGCGAAGTCGCGACCGACCGGCTGGAGCGCGGGTGGTGAATAGGCAGTCCTCGCATGACCGCTCGATCTCGGCGCGGGAATCATATCGAAATAGATTTCGGCACCAACGGAGTCCGAAGGCGCGTCGAGACTCTTGGCGAGGCTCGGATGAAGCTCACCGAACGCAGCGACAATGTTTTTCGGGCCAAGACCAAGCCGGGCCGAGCGTCCGGGATGCCAGGTCGGGCCTGCGTCCGGGAAGACCTGCAAATTCTGCGTTGGAGCTCTTGCGGCATCCAGCAACGCCAGGACCTCGGTCTTTGCATCGAAGGCGTCGAACGCCCGGGCCTTGCCCGATTGCCAGTCGCGCGACTGCCGTTCGCCGGTTAGCAGCAGTCCAAGTGTCGGATGTTCCCGATCGCCAAGGTAGCGACGGCCGATTTCGAACAACCGCACCGAAGATGCGCCCCGATCGAGATTGCGCCGCGCCGCCGAAATGAGGCCCGGGAGCAGGGACGGGCGCATGACCTTCATGTCTTCGCTGATCGGATTCGCGAGCTTCCACTCTCCGCCGCCGAAGACCGCCGCCTCGTCTTCCGAAATGAAGCTCCACGTCACCGCCTCGTCGAGACCACGAGCGGCGGCCGTTCGGCGTACCTGCCGTTCCATCAACTGGGAGCGTGTGGCGGTGGGCCTTGCGACGCCCGGGGTGCGGTCGAGCGGAGTCGATGGAACCTGGTCGTAGCCTATGATGCGCGCAACTTCCTCGACGAGGTCGGCCGGTCCTTCGGCGTCCCGACGCCAGGTAGGGACAGTGACTTCATGTCCCTGCAGCTCAAAGCCCAGGCTTTCCAGGATCTCGCGCTGGCGCTGCTCGGGCACATCGACGCCTCCGAGCGAGCGGGTGCGGCCGAAATCGAACATGATCTTCCGCCGCTCGATGGGCGGTTCGCCTGCGCGAATGACGGCCGATGGCTCGCCGCCACAAATATCGAGGATCAGTCCGGTGAGGATCGCGAGGCCTTCGTCGAGGAATGCCGGATCGACGCCGCGCTCGAAGCGGCTCCTCGCGTCGCTCGTAAGGCCAAGGAATTGCCCGGACCGCGCGATCCGGTCAGGCGTGAAGAAAGCGACCTCGAGCATGACGTCGACGGTCTCAGCACTGACGCCGCTATCCTCACCGCCCATGATTCCACCGATGTCGTGAACCTGCCGGTTGTCCGCTATCACGGTGACGAACGGCTCGAGCACATATTCCTTCTCGTTGAGCGCGAGCACCTTCTCGCCAGCCCTGGCGGGGCGAGCGGTCAGGCCGCCCTCGATCTTGGCGATGTCGTAAGCGTGCGCCGGGCGGCCGTGCTCCAGCATGACGTAGTTGGTGATATCGACCAGCGCGGAGATCGGCCGCTGGCCGGCGGCCTTGAGCCTGCGCTGCATCCAGTCGGGCGACGGTCCGTTCTTCACGCCCCTCACTGCTCGTCCGAAGAATGCCGGGCACCCGTCCGGGTCTTCGATGCGGATCGGAACGGGGCAGGGGAAGCTTCCCTCGATCTGCGGCACGGCCAAAGGCTTGAGCGTACCGATCCCCGACGCGGCCAGGTCGCGTGCAATGCCGCGCACTCCCATTGCGTCCTGCCGGTTGGGCGTGACGTTCACGTCAAAGACCGGATCGTCGAGACCCGCATATTCGGTGAAAGCGGTGCCGACCGGGGCGTCGTCCGGCAACTCGATGATGCCGCTATGGTCGTCGCCCAATTCGAGCTCCCGCGAGGAGCACATCATGCCGTGGCTCTCGACTCCGCGGACGGGCCTGACGCCAAGCGTCATGTCGCTGCCGGGGATGTAGGCGCCGGGCGGGCCGAAGACGCCAAGCATGCCGGCACGTGCGTTGGGCGCGCCGCATACGACCTGGATCGGACCCTCGCCGGCGTCCACGGTCAGGACCTGCAGCTTGTCCGCTTGCGGATGCTTCTCGGCGGTCAGCACTTTCGCGACACGAAATGGCGCAAGCGTCTCGCCCGGATTTGACACGCCTTCGACCTCGAGGCCGATGGCGGTCAGCTTGTCGGCGATCTCCTTCGCCGAAGCGGTTGTCTCGAGATGCTGCTTCAGCCAGTCGAGCGAGAACTTCATGCGCCGACTCCGCCGGAGAGCGTCGGCACGTCGAGCGCCCGAAAGCCGTAATGCTTGAGCCAGCGGATATCGCCGTCGAAGAAGGCGCGCAGGTCGTCCATCCCGTATTTGAGCATTGCTAGTCGATCGATGCCGCAGCCGAAGGCGAAGCCCTGCCATTCGTTGGGGTCGATGCCCATGTTCGAGATGACGCGCGGGTGGACCATGCCGCTGCCCAGCACTTCCATCCAGCCTTCCTGTCCGCCGACGACGCGTCGGCCCTTCTCCATCGACCAGCCGACGTCCACCTCGGCGCTGGGCTCCGTGAACGGGAAATAGCTGGGGCGCATCCGGAGCACGACGTCATCGCGCTCGAAGAAGGCCTTTAGGAAGGTCTCGAGGGTCCATTTGAGGTGGCCGAGCGTGATTGCGCGGTCGATGACCAGACCTTCGACCTGATGGAACATCGGCGTATGGGTTGCGTCGCTGTCGGAGCGATACACCCGCCCCGGCGCGATGACGTAGATCGGTGCACCATGCTTCTCACCGGCGCGGATCTGAACGGGAGAGGTGTGCGTACGCAGGACGCGCGCTTCCTCGTCGCCGTGAGGTTCGAGGTAGAATGTATCCTGCATCGCTCGCGCCGGGTGGTTTTCCGGCATGTTGAGCGCGCTGAAATTATACCATTGGGTCTCGATCTCCGGACCTTCGGCGACCGAAAAACCGAGGTCCGCGAATATCTCCGCAAGCTCGTCCATGACCTGGCTGACGGGATGGACCGTACCGGCCGCCCACTCACGTGCAGGCAGCGACAGATCGACCCCTTCCGTGGCGAGCTTGCGCTCTAGCTCGGCGGTTTCCAGCGCAGCCTTTCGCCCCGCAATCGCATCACTGACCTGCTCGCGCAGGGCATGGATCTTCGGAGCCTCCAACGCACGTGTGTCGGCGTCCATCGAACCCAGCGACTTCAGCTTCGCGGTGATCTCGCCCGACTTGCCGAGCAGCGCCACGCGCACATTATCCAGCGCCTGCAGGTCTTCGGCGGCGGCGATACGGTCGAGAAGGGCGTCGGGCATGATGACCGGCCTCTAGCAATGGGGCGCTGCAAAATGCAAAGGCGGGACATCATGAGCGACTGGCCCGAGCTGAGCGCCGAACGCGATCACGAGACTCTCGCTATCCTGCATCTCGCCGCGCAGATGCTCGGCAAGATCCGCGTTGCCCATGCGCCGTGGCTGAATCACGGCTGGCACGTGGCGCTGCAACCCAATGCGCGAGGGCTGGGAATTCAGCCTACGGAAGCGAGTGGCGGACGGACATTCACCTTGACGCTGGACCTTTGCCGGCACGCGATTGTCCTGTGGATCAGCGACGGCGGGCGCGAGGAGCTGCCGCTCAACGCCGGAAGCATCGCCGCTTTGCATCGTCGACTGATCGAGATGCTCGATCTTCACGAACTTCCGTCAAGCTTCAACGCCCGTCCGAACGAAATTGAGGGTGCGCTACCCTTTGCCGAGGACAAGAGGCCGCGGAACTATGATCGCGACGCCGCGCAGCGTTTCCGCGCTGCACTGGCGGCCATCCTTCCCGGGTTCGCGCGATTTCGGGCCGGGTTCAGCGGGAAGGCAAGCCCCGTGCATTTCTGGTGGGGTAGCTTCGATCTCGCGGTCAGCCGCTTTTCGGGACGAAAGGCGCCTTTGCATCCCGGCGGGTTGCCCGGCCTCCCCGATCGAATCACGCGCGAAGCCTATAGCGACGAGGTCGCGAGCGCCGGCTTCTGGGCGGGAGGAGCGACGGCGGCAGAGCCCTTTTTCTACAACTACATCTATCCTGAGCCGGAAGGTTATCGGACGGCACAGGTGGCGCACGGCCGGTTCGACGAAACCTATGGGGAATATGTGCTGCCATACGCGACCGTTCGTGGCGCCGCCGACCCCGCGGCCATGCTGATGGAATTTATCCAGTCCGCCTACGATGCCGGCGCGGACCTTGCGAATTGGGACCGCGAGGCCCTGGAGCGGAAGCCGGTCGCGCCCTAGCTCGGAACGAAGGGGTAGGGCGAAATCGACTTTCGGTTTTCCTCGACGGCCAGCATCCGTCCGGCCGGCGGTGTCGCCCGATACGCGCATTGGAGGCGCGGACATATCGCGCAGGCGGGTCCCACGGGGGTCGCCGGCGTATTCGCCAGGTCCAGCCCATCGGCATAAGCGATGCGCGGTGCATATTTGATGTCGCAACCAAGCCCGATGGCGAGAAGCGCATCGTCGCGCAGGTCCGGACGGATCGGGCGCTCGATCGTCCGGCTGAGGGTGAAAAAGCGCTCACCCTCCGGCGTTTCGATGAGCTGTCGGATGGTCTGGCCGGGGGTCTGGAAGGCGGTGTGAAGGTGCCAGCGCGGGCATGTCCCGCCGAAGTGGGAGAAGGGAAAGCTCTCTCCCGCATAGCGCTTGGAGATGTTTCCTGCCGGGTCCACGCGCAGCATGAAGAAGGGCACGCCCTTGGCGCCGGCACGCCCGAGCGTCGTCAGCCGATGGGCAACCTGCTCGACATTCGCGCCGAACTGCGAAGTCAGGCGATCGATCGCGTAGCGATGCTCCTCGGCGGCGCGGAGGAACTTGCCGTACGGCATCATGATCGCGCCGGCCGCATAATTGGCAAAGCTCATGTGGAGCAACCGCCGGCTTCCTGGGTCCGGGGGACGCGCGGCCTCGAGCATGTTCCCGATGATCGTCGCGAATTCGAGCAACGCGAGTTGATACGCGATCCCAAATGTGCGGTTTTCGGGCCTGAGCAGCGAGGACAGCATGAGCATCCGCCGCTGCGAATCATAATGCTGGCTCGCATCCTCGAGGATTTCCGGGTCGACGACCCGTACCTCGACACCCCAGGCTTCCTTGAGGCGCTGCCGAAGCGGTTCGGACACCGACAGGGGGTGATTAAGCGCGCCGCCAAGCGTTTCTGAGGCTTCCTCGAGTTCGGGATAATGATTGCGCTGCGCCTGGATATAGTCGCGCACCCAGGTCTCGGGGGTGATGAGGGACCTCGGATCGGCGCGCCTCTCTTCACCTTCCGGGCGGCGCTGCATGTCGCGAAGGGCGGTGTAGAGGCGAGCGACGCCCTCGGCCACGGCCGGGGCATTGTCCGCGAGCTCGACCAGTTCGTAGCGGCTCACGCCGAGATCGGCGAGCATCGGGTCAGAGAAGATTTCGCCGAGTTGAGTCGCGCCGCCGCCCTCGCCCCCCTCGGCCGCGAAGCTCTTCACATCCACGTCAAACGCTTCGGCAAGACGGAGCAGGATGCCCGCGGTTACCGGACGCTGGTTGCGCTCGAGATGGTTGAGATAGGATCCGGAAATGCCGAGCTGGTCGGCCATCTGGCTCTGGTTGAGTCCACGGTCGCGGCGAAGCCGCTTGAGCCGGGCGCCGAGGAAAAGCTTCCGTGGCAACATCATCAGTGAAGCTGTCAAATAATTTACAATAACACAAGTCCGAAGATGACACGTCCCCACTTTTCTGTGCGGCTTTTACTACAAGGATGAGTTCTCCTGCGCTCATCGAATGAACAGGGGACTCGCGTAATGAGTGATTTCGGATTGGTGGTGGCGGCGCCCGAAGGTCGGTTTGATGGCATCGAGCGACCGTATGGCGTTGAGGATGTCCTCAAGCTTCGTGGGTCCATTCCGATCGAGCACACGCTCGCGCGCCGCGGTGCGCTGAAGCTCTGGGAACTCTTGCATCAGGAAGATCCGGTCCGCGCCCTCGGCGCTCTAAGCGGCAATCAGGCCATGCAAATGGTCCGCGCGGGACTGAAAGCCATTTATCTTTCCGGCTGGCAGGTCGCGGCCGACTCCAATGTCAGCGGGTCGATGTATCCCGACCAATCGCTTTATCCGGCCAATTCCGGGCCAGAGCTTGCGAAGAAAATCAACAAGACGCTGCAGCGGGCCGATCAGGTCGAGCATCTCGAAGGCGGCGCGAAGCGTGACTGGTTCGCGCCGATCGTTGCCGACGCGGAGGCCGGCTTCGGAGGCCCGCTCAACTGCTACGAGATCATGAAGGCCTATATCGAAGCGGGTGCCGCGGGCGTGCACTTCGAAGACCAGCTCGCGTCGGAAAAAAAGTGCGGCCACCTCGGCGGCAAGGTGCTGATTCCGACCCAGGCCGCGATTCGTAACCTCGACGCGGCGCGTCTCGCCGCAGACGTCGCCGGCGTCCCAACCATCCTCGTCGCCCGCACCGATGCGGAGAGTGCCAAGCTCATCACCAGCGACGTCGACGAGCGCGATTTGCCGTTCATCACGGGTGAACGGACGCCCGAAGGCTTCTTCCGGCTGAAGGAGGGAACTGGGCTCGACCATTGCATCGCACGCGGCCTCGCCTTCGCGGCGCACGCTGACCTGATCTGGTTCGAGACGAGTCATCCAAACGTCGAGGAAGCACGCCGCTTCGCCGAGGGGATTCACGCCCGGTACCCGGGCAAGCTCCTTGCCTACAATTGCAGCCCCAGCTTCAACTGGAAGGCGAAACTCGACGAACAAACGATCGCCAACTTCCAGCGCGAGCTCGGTGCGATGGGTTACAAATATCAGTTCGTCACCCTCGCGGGCTTCCACAGCCTGAACCACGCCATGTTCGAGCTTGCGAGCGCCTACCGCGACCGCGGCATGTCGGCTTATTCGGAGCTTCAAGAAGCCGAGTTCGCAAGCGAGGCGGCGGGCTACACCGCAACACGCCACCAGCGTGAAGTCGGCACCGGCTATTTCGATGCGATCGCGACCGCCGTCTCCGGCGGGAGCAGCTCGACGGTTGCGCTCAAGGAATCGACGGAAGCCGCCCAGTTCAAGAACATCGTCGCGGCCGAGTGAGGGAGGACATCATGGGACAGCGTTACTGGGTCATCGGCGGGCACTATCAGGACTGCCGCTTCCGTGAGCTCGAGCCGGGCACGGAGGTAATCCATGGTCCGTATCACGACGAACTCAAGGCGCGAATGGAATGGCAACGCCTGACTTTCCGTGATCGCTGCGCCGCAACGGAACGCTACTCGATCTGCGTGGAGCCGGTGCTACAGTGAGTGACGTGCTCGACCGTCCGCGTATCATTGCCGAACCATCGAAAGTCCCGGGCGCCGACACGGTCCTGACCGAAGCGGCGCTCGATTTTCTTGCGGAGCTTCACGAGCGGTTCGACTCCCGCCGCCTCGACCTGCTCGAAAAGCGCGAGGAGCGGCAGGACCGGTTCGATGCAGGAGAGCTTCCGGATTTTCCGCCCGACTCGCGTGAGATCCGCGACGCCGAGTGGACCGTCGGGGCCATTCCGAATGACCTGCTGGACCGCCGCGTCGAGATTACCGGCCCGACCAATGCGAAGATGCTGATCAACGCGCTCAACAGCGGCGCGCAGGCGTTCATGGCCGACTTCGAGGATGCGACCTCTCCAACCTGGGACGAGCTGGTGCAGGGCCAGGTGAACCTTCGCCATTATTGGAACGACCGGCTCGACTACGTCGATCCCGAGACGCTCAAGCAGTACAAAATCGGCGACAAGCCCGCAGTGCTGATGGTCCGGCCACGCGGCTGGCACCTCCCGGAAGATCATGTGACAGTGAATGGTGAAGTCATCGCGGGCGCGCTGTTCGACTTTGCCATCTATCTTTGGAGCAACGCGCGAGCAGCGCTCTCCAAAGGCTCCGGTCCTTATTTCTATTTGCCAAAGCTCGAGAGCCGTCACGAAGCGGCACTGTGGAACGACGTCTTCGCTTTCGCGGAGGCCAAGCTTCGCCTCCAGCGGGGCACGATCAAGGCGACCGTGCTCATCGAGACACTGCCCGCTGCGTTCGAGATGGACGAGATTCTTTACGCCCTCAAAGAGAATATCGTCGGCCTCAACTGCGGTCGCTGGGACTATATCTTCTCGACCATCAAGCGCTGCGGCCGTTCCGCCGACCGGCTGACGCCCGATCGCGCGCTGATGACGATGGATAGGGCGTTCCTCGCCGCTTACTCGCTCAGGCTGGTCGCGACCTGTCACCGCCGCGGAGCCTTCGCGATGGGCGGCATGTCCGCTTTCATTCCGGTCAAGAACGACGACGAGAAGAATCAGGCCGCCATCGACAAGGTACGCGCGGACAAATTGCGCGAGGTCGGCAACGGCCACGACGGCACCTGGGTCGCGCACCCGGCGCTGGTGCCCGTCGCCGCTGAGGTATTTGCGCCGATCGCGCCAAATCAGCTGTCGAAGATTCCCGGCGACATCCCGGGTCGCGACGAGATGCTGAAGCTGCATGAAGGGGTTCGCACGGAAGCAGGCGCGCGCGAGAATATTCGCGTCGGCGTCCAATATGTCGCCGCCTGGCTCGACGGGAAGGGCGCCGTGCCGCTCTACAATCTCATGGAGGACGCTGCGACTGCGGAGATATGCCGCACGCAGCTCTGGCAATGGCTGCGATTCCAGGCGCCGTTAGACGATGGGCGCCGTTTCACGCTCGACCTTTTCGAGCAATGGTTTGGCGAGGAAGTCGGGCTGCTTGCGGAGGTTCCCGGCATCGCCGAGGCCTCGCGCCTCATGCACAATATGATCGTGTCGGACGATCTCGTGGAGTTCCTGACGCTACCGGCCTACGAATTGCTGGACTGAGGTTCCGTCTCCCGGGGGAAGGTCGATATGCCCTCCCAGCGCCTAACCTTTCGGTGACCCGACCAGAGCTCCATCGGATTTGGTCCGCGCCGTTCCTCACCGAGTTCGATCGCCGTCACGTCGTTCGGAGCTTCGAACTCGTGAAAGCTTTGGACCTCGTTTCTCGGGCCATGAAGCTGGTACAATCGATAGTAGACCATAGGTTGATCCCCCACGTTCCTAACGGTCCACGCCAGATCTCATGATGCCTTGCGACTAGCAGGCGGCCTATCAGTCGAAACACTGACCTCGGTTAGAAATTATCGTCCCATTTGTGCTGAATCGGCGCAGAAATGGCCCAAACCAGGAAGATATCTAGGAGAATAGAAAAGGGCGCCGGAATCCAATTCCGGCGCCCTTCCTTGTTCGTGTTCGAAAAGGCTTAGGCGGCCTTCTTCTCCAACGCGCTCTTCGCCTGGGCGATGATGGCGCTGAACGCTTCCGCTTCGTGCATCGCGATGTCAGCGAGCACCTTGCGGTCGAGCGTGATGCCGGCAAGGTTCAACGCGTGGATGAACTGGCCGTAGGTCAGCCCTTCCGCGCGGACCGCTGCGTTGATGCGCTGGATCCAGAGGGCGCGGAAGCTCCGCTTCTTCACCTTGCGGTCGCGGTAGGCATATTGCCCGGCCTTCTCGACCGCCTGGCGGGCGATGCGGATCGTGTTCTTGCGACGGCCGTAATAGCCCTTCGCCTGCTCCAGGATCCTCTTGTGCTTGGAGCGGGTGGTAACACCCCGTTTGACGCGTGCCATGTGCCGGCCTCCTTACTTCAGGCCGTACGGGGCCCAGGCCTTCACGCGCGCCGTGTCGGCGTCGGCGAGAATGTCTGTGCCACGGTTCTGACGGATATATTTGGCGTTGTGGCTGATCAGCCGGTGGCGCTTTCCAGCGACCCCATGCTTGATCTTGCCGGTCGCCGTGAGCTTGAAGCGTTTCTTGACGCCGCTCTTGGTCTTCAGCTTGGGCATTTTCGTCTCCTTGTTGCGCCCCAGAGAAGTCTCTGTTGGACGCGACGTTATCCAACCGCCACGGCATGCCTTTTGGCCGGGCCATTGGTTTTTCCAACGATCTGGAAAGCGCGGCGCTATAGAGACGCCCCTCCCTATTGGCAAGGAGCGAGTCGATGGCAACCGTAGAACAAACGGCCATGGTCGGAGTCACCCCTCACATTGTGATCCGCGACCGCAAAGCCGCCGAGGCAATCGATTTCTACAAGCGGGCGTTCGGGGCCGAAGAACAGTCGCGACATCCGTCGGACGATGGCCGGCTTATGCATGCCCACCTGATCGTGAATGGCGGCGCGCTGATGCTGAACGACGATTTTCCCGAGCATATGGGGCCGGCGAAAGAGCCTGCGGGTACGGTGCTGCACATGGAGGTCGATGACGCCGACCGATGGTGGAACCGGGCCCTGGATGCGGGTGCCCAGGTCAAGTTCCCGCTCGGCAACCAGTTCTGGGGCGCCCGTTACGGCCAAGTCAGCGATCCCTACGGCCACACCTGGTCGATTGCCGGGCCGGTCAGGGAAGGCTGAGGGCTACCAGGGCAGTTCGGACCCGTCGCGGCGAAGGAAGCGACCGTTATCGGAAATCGTCAGTCGATCGATGAGCCGGCGCATGTCTCCCACGCTCTCCTCGCTGCTGATCTCCGCTCCCGCACCGCCCATGCGCGTCTTCACCCAGCCGGGGCTGAGCGCAGCGACGGTGACTCCGCGTCCGCGAGCTTCGATCGCCAGCGAACTCCACGCCATGTTGAGCGCCGCCTTCGACGTGCGGTAGGGAATCCAGCCGCCGCTGTTTTCAGCGATGCTGCCCATCCCGCTGGAAATGGAGATCATCTTGCAGCCAGCACCCATGCGGGGAAGGAGCGCCTTGCCGAGCTGATAGGGGGCGATGGCGTTCACCATCATCATCACCTGCCAGTCCCGCGCGTCCTGCGCGCTGGCCGGATTCATCGGATGATTTGTACCTGCATTGGCGATGAAGAGGTCGACAGGATTGCCCACCCGGCCAGCAAATGCGGCGACGGCATCGGCGTCTGTGAGATCGAGCGATTCCACCTGAACCCCCAGCGCGCTGAGCTCCGGGCTGGCCTCGCGGGCAGTAGCGATCACGTCCCAGCCGTCGTTCGAATATTGGCGGACGAACTCGAGCCCTATGCCGCGGTTTGCGCCGGTGATGAGTGCGGTCGGCATGGGGTCTAAACGCCGGACTTGGCGAAAGCGCTCACGCAGCGGCACTTACGCTGAGCGCACCGGCTTCGCTGGGACGGAGCAGGTCTGCCGACCGAACCGACCCGTCGAGCCATCCGAGCCACTCGGGCGGCTCGAGCAGCGCGATCTGGCGATTGTGATAGCCGGCGATGTCGGCTCCGGGCGGCACGGTGAGCAAGGTAAAAGCCTCGCCGGCCTCCGGATGCTGCCGAACCAGGCCGGCGATCGCAAATTCGGTCGACGGCCGGAATTGCCAGCAGTCCTTTTTCTTCTGCTTCGGATCGGTCGGCGAGGTGAATTCGAAGAAAGCGTCGGCCACGACCAGACAGCGATCCCGCGAAAACTCGCGCCCGTCGCTTCGCATGTTGAACACGGGCTTGCCCGTCGGCCCGGGCCAGGACCAGCGCCGCTCGACCAGTTGGGCCACGCCGCGTTCCGAATTGAACTTCACGATAGGCGCGCGATCCGTGATCCGGACGTTCCGCGGCTGGAAGTTTGGAATGCCTTCGGGAAATTCGAGCGGAATCTGAAGATCCGCGAAGAGCTGCCGAAGCGCGTCGGGACTCTTCTCGAGCGTGTAGAGATTGCACACGCCTGACCCTCAATCGAACAGGCTGGAAACCGATGCTTCGTCGGAGATTCGGCGGATCGCTTCGGCGAGCAACGGTGCAATGGTCAGACGGCGGATCCTGCAGTCGGTTGGATCCGGCTCACCGGTGAAGATCGAATCCGTCACCACCAGTTCGCTGAGCTCCGACTTGGCGACCCGGGTGGCGGCGCCCCCGGACAGTACGCCGTGAGTGCAATAAGCGAACACTTCGACTGCGCCCTGCTGCTTGAGCGCAGCCGCGGCGTTGCAGAGCGTCCCGGCCGAATCGACGATATCGTCGATCAGCACGCAGGTGCGGCCGTCGACGTCGCCGATGATGTTCATCACCTCCGATTCGCCTGCCCGCTCCCGCCGCTTGTCGACGATGGCCAGGGGCGCATTGTTCAGCCGCTTGGCGAGGCCCCGAGCGCGCACCACGCCTCCAACGTCCGGAGACACGACGATCAACTCCCGATTGCCGAAGCGCGCCTGGATGTCGGCCGCGATGACCGGCGAAGCGAAAAGATTGTCCGTCGGGATGTCGAAGAAGCCCTGGATCTGCCCCGCGTGAAGGTCGATCGACAGGACGCGATTCGCTCCGGCCGTCGTGATCAGGTTGGCCACAAGCTTGGCGGAGATCGGCGTGCGGGGCCCTGGCTTCCGGTCCTGCCGCGCATAGCCGAAATAGGGAAGAACAGCGGTGATCCGCTTCGCAGACGCGCGGCGCAGCGCGTCGATGCAGATCAGCAGCTCCATCAGATTGTCATTGGCCGGGTAGCTGGTCGACTGGACGACGAAGACATCCTCGCCGCGGACGTTTTCATTGACCTCGACGAAGACTTCCTCGTCGGCGAAGCGGCGGACGCTGGCGTCGGTCAGCGGCACTTCCAGATAGTCTGAAATGGATCGGGCCAGCGGCAGGTTGCTGTTCCCGGCGAGCAATTTCATGTCGGCGTTTCCCCTGCGGCCGCCCGGCTTTAGCGGGGCATGCGCGTCCGCGTAAAGGTTGCCGAAGCGGGGCGGCTCGCTAAATCGCCTCCATGACCAATCGCCTCAAGATCGCGCTCGCGCAGATGAACCAGCGCGTCGGTGACCTTGAAGGCAACGCCAGGGCCATGCTGGAAATGCGGCGCAAGGCGAAGGACGCCGACCTGCTCGTCTGCCCTGAGCTTCAGGTCGTCGGCTATCCGCCGGAAGACCTGGTCCTGAAGCCGGAATTCGTACGGCGAGTCCACGAATGCACGGATGAGCTGGTCGAAGCCACGGCCGAGCCGGGACCGGCGATGCTGATCGGGACGATCGTCAACGAGGGCGGCCAGATCTTCAACGCGATGATCCTGGCCGATGGCGGAAAGGTCCTCGGCCGGACTTTCAAGCATGAGCTGCCGAACTACGGCACGTTCGACGAGAAAAGGATCTTCACGCCGGGGCCGTTGCCCGATCCGATCGAGTGGCGCGGCATCAAGCTCGGCGTCCCCGTCTGCGAAGATATGTGGCTGGAGCCGGTCTGCGCGCATCTGGCCGAGCTTGGGGCGGAGTTTTACATCGTGCCCCACGGCAGCCCCTACGAACTCGACAAGAACCAGACCCGCGAGCGCCTCGGCAGGGCGCGCACGACCAGTACCGGCCTTCCGCTCATTTTCCTGAATCGCGTGGGCGGCCAAGATGAGCTGGCTTTCGATGGCTCGTCCTTCGTCATGCATCCGGACGGCGAGATAATGGTCCAGATGCCCGACTGGGACGAGGCGTTCCTCATGACGGATTGGGTGCGCGGGCCCGACGGGTGGCGCTGCGAAACGCGCTCGGTGCATGAGCTCGATAGCTTCCCGGCCGACGTCTACCAGGCCATGGTCGTTGCCCTCCGCGACTATGTGGAGCGGAACGGCTTCCCGGGTGTGATCCTGGGTCTGTCGGGCGGAATCGACAGTGCCCTGTCGGCGGCGGTCGCCGTCGATGCGCTGGGACCGGGCAAGGTGTGGGGCGTCATGCTTCCGTCCAAATATACGAGCGACGAAAGCCTCGAGGATGCACGCGAGTGCGCGAAGCTGCTGGGTTGCCGCCATGACGTCATGTCCATCGCGCCCGGTGTGGATGCGATCGATGAAATGCTGCCCCAACTGACCGGCCTTGCCGCGGAGAATGTCCAGGCTCGCCTCAGGATGGTGACTCTCATGGCGCTGTCGAACGCCGAGGGGCAGATGCTGCTCACGACCGGCAACAAGAGCGAGATGAGCGTCGGTTACGCGACGCTCTACGGAGATATGGCGGGCGGCTATTCGGTCCTGAAGGATGCCTACAAGACCACCGTTTTCGCGCTTTCTCGCTGGCGGAACGCGAACAAGCCGCGCGGCGCGATGGGGCCCGATGGGCCGGTGATGCCTCCGCGGGTTATTAGCAAGCCGCCGACGGCCGAGCTGCGCCCGGGGCAGAAGGACGAGGACAGCTTGCCGCCTTATTCCGCGCTCGATCGAATCCTCGAAGGCTTGGTGGACAAGGAAATGTCGGTGAAGGAAGTCGCCAATGCGACGGGAGAGGAAATTGCCCTTGTGGCCGACATCGAATCGAAGCTGCTGAAGGCCGAATACAAGCGCAGGCAGGCACCGCCGGGCGTCAAGATCGGCACGCGCAACTTCGGCCGCGACCGGCGCTATCCGATCAGCAATTTCTTCCACACCGGGCCCGAGAAAGCCGCGCGATGACGGTCGTCACACGCTTTGCGCCGTCCCCTACCGGTCGGCTCCACGTCGGCAACATCCGGACGGCGCTGCACAACTATCTGTTCGCGCGGAAGCACAGCGGCAAATTCATCCTGCGCGTGGACGATACCGACCGCGAGCGCTCGACGGCCGAGTTCGACCAGGCGATCCGCGACGATCTTGACTGGATGGGGCTCAGGCCGGAGTTGATCGTCCGCCAGTCGGAGCGGTTCGACCTTTACGAGCGCGATTTCCAGCGGTTGAAGGACGCCGGACGCGTCTATGCCTGCTACGAAAAACCGGACGAGCTTGAGCTTCGTCGCAAGGTGCTGCTCGGGCGAGGCCTGCCGCCCGTCTATGAACGAAAGTCGGCTGACTCGCCGGTACCGGGCGGCCGGGCGCCCCATTGGCGTTTCAGGCTCGACCATGATGCGCCGATCGTCTTCACGGACCTGATCCGCGGCGAGCAGCGCTTCGATCCGAAGCTGCTCAGCGATCCCGTGGTTCGGCGCGAGGACGGAAGCTGGCTCTACCTGCTGCCGAGCGTCATCGATGACGTCGACCTCGGAATCACCCACGTCGTGCGCGGCGAGGACCATGTTTCCAACAGCGCCGCGCAAATCCAGATGTTCGAGGCGCTCGGCGCGGAGCCACCCCAATTCGCGCACGAGGCATTGCTGGTCGCCGCCGAGGGCAAATTGTCGAAACGCCTGGGTTCCTACGGCGCCGAACACCTGCGTGCGGAGGGCGTCGAGCCCATGGCGATGCTGTCGCTCTTGGCGCGAATCGGCACCTCGCAGCCAGTCGAGCCGGTGTCCGACCTCGGCGCGCTCGCCGAGGGCTTCGACTTCGCGACCTTCGGGAGGGCGCCGGCGCACTTCGACCCCAAGGACGTCGAGCTCGTCAACGCGCGCCTGCTGCACAAACTGGACTACGACATTGTGGCGGATCATTTGCCTGCTACCGCCACCTCCGACGATTGGCTCCTTCTCAGGCCCAATCTAGTCCGGCTAGCCGACTTCGGCGACTGGTTCGCGGTTCTCCATGGCGACATCGATCCGCCCGAACTCAGCCACGACGAACGCCTGCTGGTGAAGGATGCGGCAGGGATTGCGGACAAGCTCGACTGGGCTGCGGAGCCGTGGCGCGCGCTGACCGACGAGGTCAAGCAGATCTCCGGCAAGAAGGGCCGCGAGCTGTTCCACCCGTTGCGGCTGGCTCTCACCGGCCGCGAGAGCGGGCCGGAAATGGCGGGACTTGTCGCCCGCATGGGACGCGACCGCGCCGTCAGGCGCCTCGAAGCCGCGGCCCGCCGCTAAATCTTACCTTAGGCGCGAAGCAACAATTCCCCTTTCCGATCGTTATGTAATGTTGTAACATAAAGCCATCGAGCCACTTGGGAGAGGAGGTTCAGATGTTAGCGTACGCCGCCAGCCGGCCGCTCGTCGGAAAGCGCCAGTCCAGTCCGAATGCGATGCTGATCGTGATTGGCGTGCACGTCGCGGCAATCGCCGCGTTGATGAGCGCGAAGATGGACTTACCAAACCCGTTCCTTCCCGACCCTACGGAAGTGGTTTTCATACCCGCCGCGCCGCCCCCGTCGAACCCGATCGAGCAGCCACGAACGCCCCATCCAATCCTGACTTCGATTCCGCAGGTACCGCCGCGGATCCCGACGCCGCCGATCGACAAAACGCCGATCGATGCCGGGCCGGTCGCCGACCCGGGCCCGACTGCGGGCGGCGGCGCGGCGGTTATTCCGGAGATCCCGCACCAGGCCGCCACGCCAGTGCACCGCGGCCCCCAGCTCCTGACTCCGCCATCGCAGCTCAGGCCGTCCTATCCGGCATCGAAGCTGCTCCGTGAGGAAGAGGCGACCCTGATCTTGCGGATTTCGATCGACGAGAACGGCCGCGTCGTGGGCGTCGATCCCGTCGGTCGTGCGGACCGCGAGTTCGTCGAGGCCGCGCGGCGCCATTTGATGGCCCGTTGGCGCTACTCGCCGGCGACCCAAGACGGTCGTGCCGTCGCCTCGTCGCTGACGGTCACCCTGCGTTTCCTGCTCGACGGCTAAGTCGCCCCCGCGGACGAGCCGCAATCGCTTCACGCTGGCGATTGCGGCTCGTCTTCCCTATCTCTTGCTCATGTCCTGGTTTCCGTCGCCCTCAACCCCGCGCGCCGCGTTTCGCGACTTGGTCGCCTTCATGCGCCAGCGGAGTCGCGAGCAGGTGATCGGCGGCGCACTCGCGTTCCTGGTGACGGCGATCATCGTCATCGAGTTCCTCATCGATGCCAAGACCGGCATGAAGCCGCCGCCGCAGATCACTTACGTCGAGCTCTATAAGAAGGATCGCACCGACGCCGATATCATCGCCGACCAGAAGAAGGAGATAGCGGAGAGGGCGGCGTTCGAAAAAGAAAAGCAACGGCAATTCCAGAAGCTCGAGAAAAAATTCGGGATGTAGCCAGGGCTGACCGGCGCTTCATGGAAGAGGCGCTGCGGCTCGGCGAGGAGGCCCAGGGCCGAAGCGCGCCCAATCCCAATGTCGGGTGCGTGATCGTGTCGTCGAATGTGCGGGTCGTGGGCCGAGGCGGAACCGCTTCTGGCGGAAGGCCGCATGCGGAAGCGGTTGCGCTAGGCCAAGCCGGCAAGCGCGCCGCGGGCTCGACGGTCTACGTGACACTCGAGCCGTGCGCCCATCAAAGCCCGCGCGGTCCTGCGTGCACCGACCTTTTGCTCGCTGCAAAGCCGGAGCGGGTTGTCGTCGCGCTCAAGGATCCCGACCCACGGACATCGGGGAAGGGAATCCAGCGCCTGCGCCGAGCCGGCATCGAGGTCACGCTTGGCGTCGGCCGCGATGCAGCGAGGCGCTCCGTTGCGGGATGGCTGACCCGCCTCAGGCTCGGTCGTCCCCGAATCACGTTGAAGCTGGCGTTGTCGATCGACGGCAAGATCGCTTTGCCCTCGGGCGAATCCAAATGGATCACCGGCGACGATGCCCGCCGGCACGTCCACGTCGAACGCGCGCGCAGCGACATGATCCTCGTCGGCCGAGGCACCTATCTCGCTGACCAGCCCCGGCTCGACGTGCGCCTGCCCGGCCTTGAGCAGGCGTCGCCCCGGCGCGCCTTGCTGACTCGAGGCGAGGCGGTCGACGGATGGGAAATCCTTAGAAATCCGCAGGATGTACATCGACTTCATGACGTCAACGACCTGCTGGTCGAGGGCGGATCGGCGACCGCGACGGCTTTTCTCAGCGAGGATCTGGTCGACCGCATCCTGATCTACCGCGCGCCGATTATCGTGGGCGAGGGAAAGTCGAGTTTCGGTTATGTCGGTCTCGACGCCATCGCCGATGCTCACGACCGCTGGCGTCTGGTCGACGAGGAGCGCCTCGGCGTCGACCGGCTCGAAGTTTACGAGCGCGAACGGCGAGACTAAGCCGCCAGCATGTTCACCGGGATTGTCACGGACGTCGGAAGGGTACGCAGCGCGGAGCAGCGCGGCGACCTCCGGCTCGTCATCGAAACCGGCTACGATCTCGACAGCGTCGATCTGGGCGGATCCATCTCCTGCTCGGGCGCCTGCCTGACAGTCGTCGACAAAGGCGAGGACTGGTTCGCTGTCGACGTCTCCGCGGAAACGATCTCGAAGACGGCCGGCGACCGCTGGGTCGAAGGCGCGAAGCTTAATCTCGAGCGGGCGCTCCGGCTTGGCGACGAACTCGGAGGTCATATCGTTACCGGCCATGTCGATGCGGTGGCGGAAGTCGTCGACACGTGCGCTGAGGGCGATTCGACACGCATCAGGATAAGCGCCCCCAAGGCGCTCGCGCCCATGATCGCGCCCAAGGGCTCAATCACGATCGACGGCGTCTCCTTGACGGTCAACGAGGTCCACGATGCCGGCGATGCGACGCATTTTGCCGTCAACATCATCCCCCATACGGCGCATCACACGACCCTCGGCGATCTGACGTCGGGCAAACAACTGAATGTAGAGATAGACGTGCTGGCCCGCTATCTCGATCGGATGATGGCTGCCCGCGCACATTAGGAACAGGGTTGTTCCTGCTTTTTATCACATTTGGATGTGATATAGGGCCCGCATGAGCACCACCCTCATTGAACGTCTGAGCGCCATCATCGACACGGGCGAAGTGAGCCGCGCCGGTCTTGCCCGTGCCGCCGGCCTCCATCCCAACAGCCTCCGCAAGCTTGGCCAGCCGGACTGGAATCCGACCGCCGACACGCTCGGGCGCCTCGAAAAGCTGATCCAGCGCGGTTCCACGGACGTGCTCGTCGGGCCCGAGGAGATTATCAACGAGGCACGCAACGGCCGCATGTTCATCCTCGTCGACGACGAGGATCGCGAGAATGAGGGCGACCTCATCGTCCCGGCGCAGATGGCAACGCCTGAGGCGATCAATTTCATGGCGCGGCACGGCCGCGGTCTCATCTGCCTCGCGCTGACCAAGGATCGAGCGGACCATCTCGGACTAGAGCCGATGACGCGCACCAACCGCAGCCGAAACGAGACCGCCTTCACCGTTTCCATCGAGGCCAAGGAGGGTATCACCACTGGAATCAGCGCCGCGGACCGCGCCCGGACCATCGCTGTGGCCATAGATGCCACTTATGGCCCGGATGCGATCGTTTCGCCCGGCCATGTCTTCCCGCTGATCGCCAAGCCGGGCGGCGTGCTTGTTCGCGCGGGCCATACCGAAGCCGCCGTCGACGTCGCTCGTCTGGCCGGTCTCAATGCCAGCGGAGTCATTTGCGAGATCATGCGCGAGGACGGGTCCATGGCTCGCCTCGACGACCTCATGGATTTCGCGCGGGCTCACGGGCTCAAGATCGGAACGATTCGCGACCTCATCGCCTACCGGCTGAAAAAGGACCACCTGGTCGAACGCGTGGCAATCGCGCCATTCACCGCCGACAGCGGCCTTCCCTGGCAGGCGCAGGTCTTCCGCGACAAGGCCAATGGGGAAGAGCAACTCGCGCTGGTCCACGGGGCGATCGATCCGGCGGAGCCGGTGTTGGTGCGCATGCACAGCCTGGACCTGTTCGCCGACGTGATCGGTGAATCCTCCCCGCGTTCGGGCGTGCTCCAGGGCGCGATGCGGATGATCGAGAAAGAGGGTTCGGGCGTCGTGGTCGCGCTTCATGCGGCGGCGGCCGGGTCATTGTCGCGCTCGATCGATCTTCGCGCGGGCAAGCCGGTCGGTGGCGGCGATGCAGTCAGGGGTTATGGCACCGGCGCGCAGATACTCGCCGCGCTCGGCATTCACGACATGATCCTCCTGTCGAATACGCACCATTCGCCGGTCGGCCTGTCGGGTTACGGCCTCGCGATCGTCGAAGAGCGTCCGATCGAGGTGAAGAACTGATGGCTATCTTCCTCCTCGTCGAAGCGCGCTTCTATCCGCACCTCAATGACATGCTGCTCGAGGGCGCCCGTCGCGCGATCGAAGCGGCCGGCCACAAGCATGAGACGCTGACGGTTCCCGGCGCGCTCGAGATTCCGGGAGCGATTGCGCTTGCCGCCCGAAGCGGCCGCTTTTGCGCGTTCGTCGGCCTCGGTGTCGTGATCCGCGGCGAGACCTATCATTTCGAGGTCGTCTCGAACGAAAGCGCTCGCGGAATCATGCGCCTGACGGAAGAGGGCTATGCGATCGGCAACGGCATCCTGACGGTCGAGAGCGATGAGCAGGCGTTGGTTCGATGCGACCCTGCGCAACTCGACAAGGGCGGTGCGGCGGCGAAGGCCGCACTCGCGTTGTTCGACCTTCGCGAGCAATACGCGCCCTAGGCTGCTTTCGCTTCTTCGAGCGTCGGATAATCGACGTATCCCTGCGCACCGCCCGAATAAAAGGTGGAGGTATCGCCCTCATTGAGTCGGGCGCCAATGGCGAGCCGCCGAACGAGATCGGGATTGGCGATGAACAGCCGGCCGATGCTGACGCCGTCAGCCACGCCGGAAGCGACGCTTTCCCGCGCGTCCGTCCAGTCGTAGTCGCTATTGATCAGGATCCGGCCTGAATAATGCTCGCGCACGACGGGGCTGACCGGCGCTGTCGGAATCGCTCCGGCGGCGGTCGGGCGGCGCGGCTCCCGGAGCTCGATCCACGGGACATTCAACTCTTCGAGACGCTCCGCCACAGAAGCGAACAATACGAGTGGTTCGCCGTCTTCCACGCCCTGGACATAGACATTCGGTGAGAAGCGTATGCCGACGCGATTCATGCCGATCTCGGCACCGACGGCTTCGAGGATGTCGGTCATGAAGCGCAGGCGCTTTTCGATCGATCCTCCATAGTCGTCCGTCCGGAAGTTCGCGCCGTCGCGGAGAAATTGGTCGACGAGATAGCCGTTCGCGCCGTGGATCTGGACGCCATCGAAGCCGGCATCGATCGCATTCCTCGCCGCCCGCGCATAGTCGGCGACGATCCGCTCGATGTCGTGATCCGTCGCAGCGCGGGGCTCCACGTACGGCATCTTACCTTCATAGGTGTGTGCATAATCGGGCGCCGTCTGTGCCGAGGAGGAGACGGGTTCCATGCCGCTGACATTCGGGTGAACCAGGCGCCCCATGTGCCAGAGCTGCGCAACGATGCGGCCGCTGTTGCGATGCACGGCATCCGTGACCTGCTTCCAGCCTTCGGCCTGGGCTTCGCTCCAGAGGCCCGGTGCGTTTGGCCAGCCGAGGCCTTCGCGACTGATTCCGGTGGCTTCGGAGATGATGAGCCCGGCGCTTGCCCGCTGCGCATAATAGGCCGCCATCAGTTCGTTCGGGATGCCTTCGCGCCCGGCGCGGGCGCGAGTCAGCGGCGCCATCGCGATCCGGTTCGGAAGCTCCAGCGAGCCGAGCTGCATGGAATCGAACAAACGGGTCATCATGATCCTTTCGTGCTTCACAGCGTCCCAAAAGATAGTTTTCAACGGCAGCGCATCAACGGGCATTTGCTGCAGAACCGATAAGTCCTGCTTATCGGACAGTTCGGGCTTCCCGCTTTCGCGCGCGCGACCAAGCTTCTAAGCGGCGGCCATGAGCGGCCACCCCGACCATCGCTTTGCGTTTCCTGCTGTCCTCGTCGGCAGTTGCGCGCTGGCATTCGGGCCGTGGCTGGTGCGGCTGTCCGGCGTCGGACCAGTTGCAGCGGGCGTGTGGAGGCTCGCCCTCGCGCTCCCTTTTCTGTTCGTGATCGCCGCTTTGACGCGGCAACCGGTGCACTGGCCGGGCCGGCGGTTGGCGCTGCTGGTCGCAACCGCCGCTTTCTTCTTCGCCGCCGACCTCGCCGCCTGGCATATCGGCATCCACATGACGAAGCTCGGCAACGCCACCTTGTTCGGCAATGTGTCGAGCTTCGCCTTTGCGGCCTGGGGCCTGTGGTTGGCTCGCCGCCTGCCGTCGCGGACACAGGCTGCTGCCCTTTCATTGGCGGGCATAGGCGCCGCTTTGCTCATGGGCAGCAGCTTCGAGCTTAGCTCCCGGAATTTCACCGGCGACCTGCTCGCTCTGTTCGCGGGGCTGCTTTACACCGGCTATCTGATCGCGGTGCAGCACGGACGCGGTTCGCTGAAGCCGATGCCGCTGCTTTTCCTTTCGAGCGCCTTTGGCGCGGCGATGCTGCTGCCGGCGTCACTGGCCTTTGGCGAACAGATCATTCCAAACGACTGGACCTATCCACTCCTCCTCGCGCTCGGCAGCCAGGTGATCGGGCAGGGGCTCCTCGTTTACGGGATCGCTTACGTCCCGCCACTGATCGTCGGACTCGTTCTGCTGACCCAGCCGGCAATATCCGCCTTCGTCGGTTGGGCGGTTTATGGCGAAGTGCTGAAGCCGATTGACTGGATCGGCGCCATAGCCATCGGTGCGGCCCTGGTCCTCGTCCGGCTTCCGCAGCGGGGCTTGCGTACGGAGGCGGAGGCGATCAGTTGACGCCCATGGAATCGCCAAGTCCCCTCGAAAAACTGCGCCGCCAGCTGGCGCTTGCCGTCGGCGAGAATGCCGTGTTCGATGGCTGGACGAAGGCTGCAGTCGACAGCGCGGCCGGCCAACTCGGCGTCGATCCGGTTCAGGCGCGACTTGCGATGCCGAAGACCCAGGCGGGGTTGATCGACATCTATATCCAGGAAGTCGATCGGGGCCTTGAAGCCTGGTTCACTCCCAAGAGGCTCGAGAAGCTCAAGATTCGGGAGAAGATCCGCAAACTCATCTGGCACCGGCTCGAAATCATGGGCCCCGCACGCGAGGCTGTGCGGCGCGGTCTTGCGATTCTTGCGATGCCGCAGAACGTTCCGCTGGCGCTCCGAACATCGTGGCGAACCGCCGATCTCATGTGGCGGATCGCAGGCGATACCAGCACCGACTTCAATCATTACACCAAGCGGATGACCCTGGGCGCGGTCTATGGCTCGACCTTGCTCGTCTGGCTCGACGATCAGAGTGAAGGTTGGGCGGATACGGCGGCGTTCCTCGACCGGCGAATCGACGACGTCATGCACTTTGAAAAGTTCAAGGCAGACTGGCGCGGTTCTTCCGAACATCTCAGCCTGTCCCGCTTCCTCGGGCGGCTTCGCTACCCTCCGCGCTAGCGGCGCTTCACAGCGGCGACCGGTAATGATAATCAGTCGCAACAATGAACGCGCCCTTCCAGCATGACGTCACGAGTCTCGACCTCCTGAAGGTGGGCACGAAGGCGCGTGTTTTGTCGGTCGATTGGGCCGCGCTTGAGGAATCGGAGGCCTGCCGTCTCAGGCATTTCGGCTTTGACGAAGGCGTTACGGTGGAGCCGCTTCACCTCGGCCCGTTCGGCCGGGACCCGATCGCCATCCGGGTCGGACGCATGACCGTGGCGATTCGCCGCCGACACGCGGGCGCCATAAGCGTCGCACCGCTCATTCAGTGAACCCTCTCCCGCTTGTCGCCGTTGCCGGCAGCCCCAATGCCGGCAAGAGCGCGCTGTTCAACGCCCTTACCGGCGCGCGTCAGAAGGTCGGCAACTATCCAGGCGTCACCGTCGAGCGGCATTCGGGACGGCTCATGCTCGCGGACGGCCGGCCGATCGAGCTTGTCGACCTGCCGGGCGCCTACAGCCTGGAGCCTGCCAGCCCCGATGAAGAGGTCACCCGCGACGTCCTGCTCGGAAAGCAGAAAGGCGAACGGACGCCCGATGCGCTGGTTATCGTCATCGACGCGTCGAATCTCGACAATCACCTTCGCTTCTGCCTCCAACTGATCGAGCTCGGCCTGCCGACGATCGTCGCGCTCAACATGGTCGATCTCGCCCGCCGCGACGGCCTCGAGCTAGATCCGAAGGCGCTGGAGCGAGAGCTCGGCGTACCTGTCACGGAGACGGTGGCCGTTCGGCGACGTGGCATTCCGGAGCTCCAGAAAGCCCTCGACGACATGCTGTCCGCGCCGTTCTGCGGCGTTCACGAGCCGGTGAAGAGCGACCTCATCAACCTGCAGCGTCGCGCGCGCGAAATCGCGACGGCAGCTGTGGTCAGCGAGACGCCGGTCCGGCGTTGGACCCACAGGCTCGACTCCGTGCTGCTTCATCCGGTGTTCGGACCAATCATCCTCGCGACGATCATGTTCGTCATGTTCCAGGCGGTGTTCGCCTGGAGCCAGACGCCAGTCTCCTGGATCGAGGATCTGGTCGCCTGGCTCTCGGGCGCGGCCACGAATGCGCTCCCGCCCGGGCTGCTGCGGTCGATGGTCGTCGATGGCGCCATCGCCGGCGTCGGAGCGGTCATCACCTTCCTGCCGCAGATCCTGATCCTTTTCTTCTTCATCCTGCTCCTTGAAGGCACCGGCTATATGGTTCGCGCAGCCTTTCTCATGGACAGGCTGATGCACGGCGTCGGCCTCTCCGGGCGCGCCTTCATTCCGCTGCTGTCCAGCTTCGCCTGCGCGGTGCCGGGAATCATGGCGACACGGACGATCGATGATCCGAAAGACCGGCTGACTACCATCCTGGTCGCGCCGCTGATGACCTGCTCGGCACGCCTCCCGGTCTACACCCTGATCATCGCCGCCTTCATTCCGAACACGCGCCTCGCGTGGGGCGTGGGACTGCAAGGCGTCGTGATGTTCGGGCTCTACATCACCGGCATTTGCGGTGCCCTTCTTGCCGCCTTCGTGCTTCGCCGCGGCGTTTTGAAGGGCAGCGGCAGCGGATTCATGATGGAGCTGCCTAAATATCAGTGGCCGCTGCTGAAGGACGTCGCCATCGGGATTTTGACCCGCGCCCAGATCTTCCTGAAGCGCGCCGGAACGATCATTCTTGGTACGACGATCATCCTGTGGGCACTCGCCAGCATTCCACAGGCAGGTCCGGGCCAGAAGCAGAGCGATGTCTCAATCGCCGGCAAGATCGGCCGTGGCATCGAGACCGTCGTGAAGCCCATCGGCTTCAACCAGGACATCAGCATGGCGCTTCTTCCCGCCATGGCCGCTCGCGAAGTAGCCGTCAGCGCGATCGCGACGGTCTATTCGATCGATGGCACGGACGAGCAGGCCGGAGCAACGCGGCTCGAAGACCGCCTGCATCATCGCTGGTCCCTCGCGACCGCGCTCGCCTTCCTCGCCTGGTTCGTCTTCGCGCCTCAGTGCATTTCGACCATTGCCGTCACGCGTCGCGAAACCAACGGCTGGAAGTGGCCGCTCTTCATGGTGAGCTACCTGTTCGTCCTCGCTTATGGCGCGGCAGGCCTAACCTACTGGACGGCGGTCGCGCTCGGTTTATAGCGGTCCTCAAGAAGAGGAGAGTCAGCCATGGCGGGCGTGAACAAGGTGATCCTGGTCGGCAATTTGGGCGCGGACCCCGAGTCTCGTTCGCTCAATAGCGGCGGCGAAGTGGTCAACATGCGCATCGCCACCTCGGAGCAGTGGAAGGACCGCGACGGCAACCGCCAGGAACGGACCGAGTGGCACAATGTCGTGATCTTCAACGA
>Ga0070671_100000258_pt1 | contig 35485 bp, 33 predicted proteins | sample KBSS73metaG_FD_65341 | JGI IMG/M metagenome (GOLD analysis project Ga0070671, IMG submission 65341) | Switchgrass rhizosphere microbial communities from Kellogg Biological Station, Michigan, USA - KBS S7-3 metaG | ecosystem: Host-associated > Plants > Roots > Rhizosphere > Soil ...
CAACCCGATCGTCACCTCGGCCACCAGAGCGGCTGCGACGACCGGCGCGGCCAGTTGGAGTCCAGCCAGAAAGACTCCGCCGGCCATTGCAGCCAGGGCGGCTCCGGTCCCGGCTTGCAGCACTGCGTGCCCTATCGGAACTGAGCTAAAGCTGCGGATCAAGGCAGCCAGCAACGTCCGGTCCAGTCCCGAGCCGATCAAAACCAGCACGCCGAGCCAGCCCAACATCTGCCCCAGCACCGGCGTCTCGATCATTGAGTTCGGGTCGATGAGGTTCACAAGGGAGAAGCTGAATTGCATTCCTAGAAGAGTTCCTGCAAACAACAATGCTTCGTTCAGCAACATTAACGAAAGACCGAATACCTCGCCCACACCAAGTTCACCCAAAACAGCGGTTATATTGAGATCCGCACGAGCGGACGGAAGGGCGGCGACGGCAGGCACCAGAAGAATCGTTAGTGCAAAGAGAAATCCGGCTTTGATTCGTGGAGCAATCGCAGATGAAGAGAAAAACGGAACAAACATCATCAGCCCGCTTAGCCGAATCATTACCAGTAGTCCGGCACCAAGGAACTTTGTCCAATCAGCCGATATCGTGTTAGCCGTTTCGGTCATGACTATCCGAGATACCTGTGAAAGTCCCGCAACAGATGCATCGTGAACGCAACAAACCTATGAATGGTCCATGGCAACGAGATCATGGCCACCACGAAGACCGCGACGAGACGCGGCACAGCTGTCAGTGTTTGCTCCTGCACTCCGGTTAGCGTCTGGACCAAACTGACCAGCAAGCTGACCACGCAGGCGCTAATCAGCAGCGGAGCACTGAGCAGCATCCCTTCCATCAATACTCGACGCATCATCTCGACTGTCTGGTCTGGCCCCATCGCGTCTCCGCTTACTCAGAAACTCTTGATCAACTGATCCGCGAGAAGATTCCATCCGTCCACCATTACGAACAACAGAATTTTCAATGGCGTTGAAATCACCACTGGCGGAAGCTGCATCATGCCAATCGATGTCGTCACGCTGGCGACAACGAGGTCTACCAGCAGAAACGGAAGGAATAGCACAGCGCCAATCTGAAAACCGGCCTTCAGCTCGCTGAGAATGTAAGCGGGCACCACCACTTGAACAGGAAGATCATCCTTCGTCCTCGGTCGCGTATTCATTCCCGCAGCAGCAAATACAGCCAAGTCTTTCTCGCGAGCATAGCGAAGCATGTACTTCTTCACTGGTTCCATGCCAAGCGCGACCGCGTCCTTTCCCGAAATCGTTCCAATCCGATACGGTGTGACCGCCTGCTGCTCCACTTGCAGGAGAACTGGCTGCATCAGGAACCACGTCATCATCAACGCCAGTCCCATCAGTACTTGGTTCGATGGAGCTGTCTGGGTTCCCAGCGCCTGTCGCAGAAAGTGAAAGACCACGAGCAGTCGCACCAGCGGCGTAAACGACAGCAGGAGGGCAGGCAGAAGCGTGAGCAGCGTCAGGCCCAACACGATCGACCACGGCACGCTTCGGTTCGCCTTCAACGCGTCTTCGATTGAGCCAGAGACACTGGTGCTTGGCGTAACCTTCGCCTCTTGGTTGCCTTCGAGCGGCTTCTTCGCTCGCACGCTGCTCACGCTCTGTTTCTTCACGCCTCTCTGTGCTGAATGCAAGGTCATTGGAGCCTTTGTCACCCAGAACGATTGAGTCCCAGGGGTGTGGCTCGTGACCACCGAGTCGCCGGCCTGCTGCGCCTGCGCCAGCGGCGGCCTTAGCAAGAGCGCCAAACACACGGCTGCTCGCCAGATTGACTTCACCGGCATAGATCGTCCTTCGCTCGGTGAGAGGCATCAGGCACGCCGGCTACCTTTACGATCGTCTCAACGGTTTCTTGACCCCCGCCCACCAAAAAAGTTTCATCCCCACACTGAACAAGCATTAATTGCCGTTTGCCGCCCAGAGCCAAAGTCTCAAGCAGCTGCATCTGCCGGACGCGCCCTGCGGCTTTTCGTGCCGTCCACATCTGGAATAACGTACCCACAAGACCGTACTGCCTCACACTCACCGATACGTCCGCTGATTTCGCGCTCTGCATCTTGGTTCTCATCTCTCCCTCATTCACGCCAATCGCGTCAGGCGCACTACAAGGCGCTGGTCTACGACCTCAAACTCACTCCATGCCACCTGTACCTGCCCAACGCAGAGCGGCACGTCCTCGGTTTCAGGCCAGACACTCTCGATGACCTGGCCAGGCTCAAGTCGCAGTAGATCCTTCACCTTGAAACCTTTCACAACGATCGCGGCAGTCATCGCCATTCTTAGCTGGGACAGCATTGGCCACGAGGCGTGCTGCTCGATCTGCGTCATCCGCGCAAGCGTCGGGGCGGCCGCGACGATGGCAGCCTGTAGCGGCTGCGGCAGCGTTTGATCGACTTTTGCCAACTCTGTCTCTGCCATGACTTCTCGCCTCTAACGCTGCACCAGAAACTCTGTAAAAAAGATGTCCACGACCTTGATCTCGGAGTTGTGTTCGACGAGCGCTACCTTGAGTTCTTTCTTCAAGTGATCTTTGCCATCGGGTGCCAACAGTGCATCCGAGACCTGACGGCCCAGCACCGTCAGAACCGTATCGCGCACCGCTGCATTTGCATCCTTGTCTATTCCCTTTGCCTCGCTGCTTTTTTCGTCCTTCGCTCCCACGAAGTTAGCCACTTCGAGCGTCAGCGCTACCCGCAGGTAGGCAACTCCGGAACTGTCCGCAAGATTGACCAGCAGCGGTTCGAGCGCAACCGTATGAGTCTTGACTGGTGCGGCTGACTGCATGGCAGGAATGGCCGCCGTTTGAATGGGCAGCTTGCCCGATCGCAGGAGAAAGTAAATGCAGCCTCCAACCGCAGATACCGCAATCACTACGCTAAGCATCACCACGATAAGCAACGGCATTACTGCGAGCTTCGCCGGTTCTGCTGCGACCTTTGTCTGGATGACGGGAGGTGTTGTAGCCATGATGCCAGTGCTCTTGCATGTGCAAGACCAGCCTCAGCAGCATCCCATTAAGGAATCTTCAGAAATGTCCAAGTGTCAGCTTCGGCCCCGACTATCCTTCGCGTTAAACTGGTGACATCCTTCCCACAGACCTTACGGTTTCCGGAATGATGTGTTTTCGTTCGTGCAACCGATTCGAGGAAGGTTAGAGATTGCCAATGTACCAATCGCCTCATCGTCCACAAGCTCTTGACAAGTTGCGGCGCCTCCTTCGAACAACTCTGGTGATCCTTTTTTGCGGAACGGCCTCGGTCTCCAAGGCGCAGCTCCCCGCCGGAACCCGCGACGCCTCTTCTCAGCCACAGCAAGACCCCCTGCGCTCGCAAGCCTCGGAGGCGCTGGCGAAGCAAGACTACGCAACTGCCGTGAAGCTCCTCGCCACTCTCGCGGAGAAGAACCCGAACGACGCCCAGGTCCTCTATAACCTCGGCTCAGCTCAGGACGCGCTGGATCAGACCTCGGAGGCAGAAGCCAGTTACCGCCGTGCCATCGCCGTCAGTCCCAATCTTCTCGAGGCCCACCTCGCCCTCGGGCTTCTGCTAGCCCGCAACGGCAAAGCCACCGATGCTCACACTGAACTCGCCACCGCGGCCGCCATCCCCAACGGCGATCCCGCTCTGCGTGCCCGGGCCTACCGCACACTCGCCCGACTCGATCAGGCAGGCAATCCCTCCGGGGCCAGCGACGAACTCCTTTCTGCTATCAAGCTCTCCTCTGAGACTTCCGACGACATTCTCCTGACCGGCGAACTCGCCCAGGCCACCGGCGATTCGGTCGCGGCCGAGGCCGCTTTTCGCCGCTTGCTTGCCGCAGACCCCGACAACCCTCAGGCCACAGCTGCCCTTGTCCATCTCCTTCTGCAGCAAAAGAAAACCAATGAGGCCGAGTCCCTGCTCACCGGGGCTCTCCAGAAACATCCCGACGAACCCACCCTCAGCGCCCAGCTCGCCTCGTTGTACGAGGCTGAAGACAAGCCTGCTCAGGCACTTCCCATTGTTGAAAAGCTTCACGCGGCCCATCCCCAGGACGCCGCAGTTACCCGGTTGCTTGCCCGTATGTACAGCCGCAACAACCAATATGACAAGGCGCTTCCGCTTTACGCGTCACTTTCCGCGACCTCCCCTAACGATCCCACCCTGCTCGATGACCAGGCCGACGCGCTTATCCGCCTTCGGCGTCCTGCCGAAGCGCAGACTCTCCTCCAGCGGGCGGTTACTAATCCTCAGGCGTTTCCAACCCCGGACGCCTTCGGCGTGGCTGCCAGCCACCTAGCCTTTGCCGCATCAGCCAACCACGACCCTGTCACCACCTTGCGCGCACTTGAGTTACGTGGTAGAGTGCTGGCACCAACGCCGTCCACCCTCTTTTTAGCGGCAACGGCGCACGACAAACTAAATCAGGTCAAAGAAGCATCTGACCTGTACAAACAGTTCCTCGCGGCAGCCAAAGGACAATTTCCCGACGAGGAGTGGGAGGCACGCCATAGGCTGGTCACCCTGGAACATATGAAGTAACGAGTAACCGGAACGATGTATTGAAGCGCTGTTTTCTTCGAGCTATAAGAAAGCCGTTGAGATTCAACTTAGAGAAGTTACGGTAAAGTCGACTCCATGAAGTTATGAAGCCAGACGCTCCCAACGAGGTGCGTTATGCGATTCACCCTAAGGCCCGTCCTCTTCGCTCTCATCCTCTCTCTCTGCCCCACCCTTCATGCAGCAGGCATCGACAAATCTGTTTTGCTCGATGAGCAGGCTCTCAACCAGCTCGAACAGCGTGCACAGCAGGCCAATCCTCGCGAACAGTGCTTTCTATACACTGAGCTCGTCTCCGCAATGACCGATCTGGCTGGCAAAGAGATGCTCAATGGCGATCCTGACCGCGCAAGCGCGCTGCTTAAACGGGTCGCCGAATATGCGCAGCTTATCCACATGAATCTCGCCCGCGATACCAAGCGATTGAAGAACGCTGAAATGCTGATGCATCGGACCACGTACAAGCTCACCGAGTACCTGCATAGTGCATCGAGCGAAGACCGGCCCACACTCCAGGCTACGCTCAAGCAGCTTAACCAGGTTCAGAATGAGCTCTTGACGCAGGTCTTCAATCACTAGCCTCTCACTCGCTACAATCGCCATCATGCGTTGCGCTCTGATCTTCCTCACTCTCGGTGTTCTTGCCTTACCCCTTCACGCTCAGAGATCCGAAGCCAGTCTCTCTGAGGGAGAGATTGAGCAGATACGTGAGTCAGCATACGTCGCCAACGATCGCATCATGGTCTTTATCAAACTGATCGATGTTCGAATTAAGACGATTCAGGACCTCTATGCCAAGCCCCGTCGCCCCGGTCGCGAGCAGGACACCCATGACCTGATGGAGCAGTTCACTGCACTCGCTGATGAACTCAATGACAACTTGGACGATTACGGTCCACGTCACCGCGACATCCGCAAAGCCCTTCCCAAGCTTGTCGACGCGACAGAGCGCTGGGCAACCGCCATCAAGACTCCTCCCGATAATGAACTCTATAAGGTCCAGCGTAAACTCGCCCTCGAGACCATTCGCGATATCCGGGAAGAAGCCACTCTAATGATCGATGAACAGAAGACCTGGTTCGCCGCTCATCCTCCGCAAAAAGAAACCCCGGGCACCAACGCCGATAATGCTCCGCGCTGATGGGCTTCGGTTTTTCCGTGACACAGCCACTTTTGACTCAGGCTCTGCCTCTCCCTACTCTGGAGAGCAGACCAGCCAATGACGAACAACATTTCGACTCCCATTCGTACCGGCCTCATCGGCTACGGCTACGCCGGCAAAACCTTCCATGCTCCTCTACTTCGCGCCGTGCCTGGTATTGATCTCGCAATTATTGGATCCAGCAATCCTGATCGTGTTCTAGCCGACATCCCGGGCGTTACCGTCTGTTCTGCCGAAGAGGCCGCCACCCACACGGCGATCGACCTCATCGTCATCGCGACTCCCAACGAGAGCCACTTCCCCCTCGCGGCCGCCGCACTCCAGGCGGGCAAGCACGTTGTCGTTGACAAGCCGTTTACGCTTGATCTCGCGGAGGCCCGTGAGCTCGTACGCATTGCCCGCGGACACAACCGCCTTCTTTCCGTCTTCCAGAACCGCCGATGGGAGAGCGATATCCTCGCAGCCAAGTCAGTCCTCGCCTCGGGCGCGCTTGGCAAGGTAGTGCACTTCGAGGCGCACATGGATCGCTTCCGCCCACTCGTTCGCCAACGCTGGCGTGAAGATCCTGGACCAGGTGCTGGTCTTTGGTTCGATCTCGGCCCTCACCTCATCGATCTCACTATCCACCTCTTCGGACTCCCCGATGCAGTCCTCGCGACCTTCGCTGCACTTCGTCCCGGCGGAAGGACGGACGATTGGGCGCACGTCCAATTGATCTATCCCGAGATGCGAGCCATCCTCAACGCCACTCTTCTTTCTTCCGGGGGGCTCCCTCGCACTTTCCTCCACGGCACTAAGGCTAGTTGGGTGAAATACGGACCCGACCATCAAGAGCGACAACTCATCGAAGGCATCATTGCGCCGGGCAGTCCTGGCTTCGGTGACGATGCCGATCCCGGTATTCTCATCGAAGGCTCTACCGGCGTGCGAACCGAAATCCCACCGCCGCCTTCAGATCAGATCGGTTACTACATCAGTATGCGTGATGCCATCCTTGGCCGCGGTAAACTACCGGTCTCACCTGAGTCAGCCATCGCTGTAATGGCCATCCTTGAAACCACTTTTGCCTCCGACAAACAAGGCCGGCTTCTCACGCTCCCACTTACAGCCGAGGAGCGGCTTGATTTCAGTAGGCAGGAACCCGGAATGGCTCGGTAAACGAGCTTCCGAGAAGACGCAAATCATGCCGGTCAGCGTGACCGGCATGTTAATCTTGGATCACAGTGCACTCCCCGCTTGTCCCAATCTTTGAGGAGCAATATCGCGGCCTCCGTCCACGTGCGCCGATCCCTGCCTTCGACATTCGCTTCCGCCGATTCACATCGTTGAACACAACCATTCGTCTGCGCGAAGGCCGTCTGCACGTCCGCCTCTCGGACCTTCTCGAGCACGCGCCGGAATCAGTCCACCACGCCATCGCGCACATCCTCCTGGCAAAACTCTATAAAAAGCCGATTGCGCCCACCCATGCCGATCGTTACCGGCGCCATGTATCGTCCGAAGCTGTCTCCCGCCAGGCAGAGCATGTGCGGCAGACACGCGGTCGCAAACGCATCCTTACACCCCACGGACACCATTACGATCTCAACGAGGTCTTCGACTCACTCAACGCGCGCTTCTTCCACGGCCTGCTCGGACGCCCCGTCCTCACCTGGAGCGCCCACCACGCTCGCCGTATGCTCGGCCACTACGACGCTGCGCACAACACCATCGTCGTTAGCCGCGTCTTTGACCGTCCTGACACTCCTCGATCGGCGGTTGAATACCTGCTCTATCACGAGATGCTCCACCTCAAGCATCCAGTCCGCGTCAAAGCAGGACGCCGCTGCGTTCACTCCCGCGAGTTCCAGGCCGAAGAGCGCCTCTTCCCTCATCTCGAAGAGGCCAAGGCGTATCTCCGGTGCCTCTAAGTCTCGTCGCGCGAACGAAATAGTGCCTAGTCTCAACCTCGCCGTGATAGCATCCTCCCTTCAGGGAACCCTTCCGCACTCCCGAAGCTAACTGTCTGGCATCAGCTTCCAGTCCCACGGGCCGCGTACCACCTAATCCCAAAACTCATGCGAATTCACGGAGGATCGTCACGATGCCGCTCTTCAAACGTGCAACTGCAGAATTCTTTGGCACTTTCTGGCTCGTATTCGGAGGTTGCGGTTCCGCGGTTCTTGCCGCCGCATTTCCACAACTCGGCATTGGCTTCGTCGGTGTCGCCTTCGCCTTCGGACTCACGGTCCTCACTATGGCCTATGCCATCGGCCACATCTCCGGATGTCATCTCAACCCAGCAGTCTCCGTTGGCCTCGTAGTAGGCAAACGCTTCCCCGCCTCCGAACTTCTTCCTTACATCGTGGCCCAGGTCGCCGGAGCCATCGTCGCCTCGGGTGTCCTATACTGCATCGCTAGCGGCAAGCCCGAGTTCACCCTCGCCGGAGGCTTTGCCTCCAACGGCTATGCAGCGCACTCCCCAGGCGGTTATTCACTGATGGCCTGCTTCATAGCCGAAGTCGTGCTCACCTGCTTCTTTCTTCTCGTGATCCTCGGGTCGACCGACGAGCGCGCGCCGAAAGGATTCGCTCCTATTGCCATCGGTCTTTGCCTTACGCTCATCCACCTCATCTCGATCCCCGTCACCAATACCTCCGTCAACCCGGCCCGCAGTACCGGTCCGGCCCTGTTCGCACAAGGTTGGGCGATCTCCCAGCTGTGGCTCTTCTGGATCGCACCCATCGTCGGCGCTGCCATCGGTGGTGCCATCTCTAACTTCTTCTTCGCCTCGCCACAGCCATCGGTGCGTGAAGAGCTTTCCCGCTAGGTAACAGCCAAAAAGGCCCGGATATTGACGATTTGATTCGCTCGTCAATATCCGGGCCTTCGTGTTTCTGCTTCGCCTTCTATTCAACCTCGTTCTTGGCTCGGTATCCGTCGCGTGCAATAACGGAGTACTTGAGCGGATGATGCTTCTCATCCTGCATCTGCAGGGGGTGACCTTCGTTGTCAACAAGCTTGACCTGAATCCGGCGATAACTGCCATCATTCTTGTTGTTTGTAGGACGGTACGTGAGAACGTACTGATTGCGGATGGAGTCGTTGATCTGAGAAAAGACGTCTGGAAGAGCCCCTTGGAAGAGAGGATTAAAGCTCATACCTCCCGTCATCCGGGCGAAGGTCTTCATCTGGTTGTCCGCCTGAAGATAGTCCAAGCGGGCGATTGAGCCCATGCCTCCCTGAGCATCCACCAGTTCACGAACCAGCGCTCCCGTGCCGATCGTGAAGATTGTGACGTTGGGAGTCGCCTTTACCTTGGCGAGTATCTTGTCGAGCGTAATGCGTGAAAACGTGTCCCTGCCAGTCCCGATGAGAATGATGTATTTGCGGCCCTCGATGCGGGAGATCCGGTCAAGGGTCTCGTAAAGGGCATCGAAAAGATTCGTGTCGGAGAAGCCCGGAATCATCAATGAACTGATCGCGTCGCCTACGATCTGCTTGTTATTGGTGAAGTCGGTGAGGATGTGCGTCCGCAGGTCGTAGGTGATAACAGCGATGTAATCATCGGGGCGGAGCGTCTGGAAGAACGTATAAGACGCGTTCTGCATGTCACGGATGAAGTAGTAGCTGTTTGCCGCGAATTCAAGCAACATGACCGCCGTGATCGGTGTCTGGGCCATCCGGACGTTGGTGACCGTCTGGGGAACGCCGTCCTCCAGTACCAGGAAGTTTGGCGGCTTCAGCCCGGGAACAAACTGGTGGGTCTTATCGAGAACGACGTTGACGTCCAGATTGACGATTGGAACGTCGACTCGGATCGAGTAGGTCTCGTTATTGGGATTTTTGATCTTAGGCTCAACTGGCGCCGCAGGGGCGGGCGGGGGCGCCTTGTCATCCGCCTCCTTCTTCTTTTTGAGAACCATGGGGCCAGTATCTGTGTCGGGGCCTGCAGAGTCGTCAGCCGGCTTCTGCTGCTGCGCCGGAGGTTGCTGCGTGGTCTGCGCAAGTGCAGTCGCAGCAGGAAGAAGCGAGATGCCGAAAGCAAGCAGAAGCGTAGAGACCGAGAGATACATACGAGAGGAAAAGATCATCATCTGCAACTTTACTCCGTCCTGTTGGACGCAGAACGGCCTTGTTTGGGATAGCCCTTTGCCGCGGCGTACGTCCAAATGACAAGATTCCCTGCTGGCATTGCAGGCGGGGACGCTCTAGTCTGGTAGACGTGACGACAGGAAGAAAGACGCGGCGGCTGACGTGCAGCCTCACACTGGGCTGTGCTTTGTCGTGCGCCACATGGACGCCCATCGTGGCCCAGGTCAGTGGAGTGGCAAGCGCCGGAATGGCAGGACTACCGCCTACGGCCGCAGCCGCAATGGGCGGATCAGGCGAAGCTAAGGTTTTCCCTCTCTCCCAGGTAAAGCGGGGAATGCAGGGTGTCGCTTACACGGTCTTCGAGGGCGTAAACCCCGAACCGATGCAAGTCGAGATTCTTGGGGTTCTGAAAGATTCGCTCGGGCCGGGTCAGGACATGATCCTGGCGCGGCTACATGGAACCAAACCGGAATTTACCGGTGTCGTGGCTGGAATGAGCGGCAGCCCGGTGTACATCGACGGCAAGCTGGTGGGTGCAATCAGCTATCGCATCGGACAATTCAGCAAAGAACCCATTGCGGGAATTACGCCGATTGAACAGATGCTGGAGGTTCGTGACGGCGAGGTGCGGCCGGCGACAGCGCGTGGAGAGAAACAAGGCGGAGTCCGCGAATCTGCTGCGACAGGCCTGCCTGCGGTGAATGCAGGTGCCGGCGTAGAGATGCAGGCGATGGAGACCCCACTTGTCTTCAGCGGATTCAGCCAGGAGACTGTGGAGCGTTTCGGCGACAGGTTTCGCGCTATGGGACTCACACCCGTGGCCGGGCTGGGGAGCGCAGATTCCAAGGCGTCGCAGCCGGAGCCTCTTGTTCCGGGCTCAGCAGTAAGCGCGATCCTCGTCCGCGGTGATCTTTCAGTGGCGGGCACCTGCACCGTGACCTATGTAGATCCGACAAGACTGCTGGCCTGTGGACATCCAATTACGCAGTACGGTCCAGTCGACATGCCGATGACGAAGGCGGCTGTCATAGCCACGCTTCCCTCTCCGCTAAACGCATTCAAGATCGTGAATACGACCGAAACTGTTGGAGCATTTACAGAAGATCGTGCTTCAGCGGTTATGGGAAGGTTCGGCGCAAAGGCGCGAATGATTCCGGTGACTGTGCAGGTCGTTCAGCCAGCTGTGCCGGGAACACCAGGTTCACAGACGTCCGCCAGGGAGAAGACGTTCCACTTCGAGGTGTTGGACAACCGTCAGCTGACACCATCGGCGATGTTGGTCTCGATCTATCAGAGCCTGCAGGGCACGAACACGGCGGCGGCTGAGATGAGTTATCGGCTCAGCGGCGAGATTGGGGTACAAGGACAAGCGACGGTTCGAGTCGCCGGTATCGTGGCGCAAAATGAGTTGTACCCGGCAGCCATTAACGCGGCTCTCTTAGTAAACGACCGATTCAACCGCGTATATGGAAATGCGCTCGACCAACCCGTTGTCACCGGTCTCAAACTCAAGATGGAAGGCATTCCGGAGCGCCGAACCGCTGTTCTGGAATCGGCACGGCTCGATGCGATCGAGGCTCGTGCGGGCGATACGGTCGACGCGGAGGTGACGCTCAGACCCTACCAGGCAGAACCGAGCGTAGTGCGGCTGAAGGTGAAGCTTCCTGGAAGCCTCGGACCCGGTCCGTTAAGGGTTCTCATGAGCGATGGGGCGACGCTGGACAAGCTACTGGGGTCGCAGGGGCAAGGAGCCGTTGGGTTGGCGGATGCAGTGAAACAGATGAACCGGCTGCACGGAAACAATCGAGTGTATGTGACACTGCTAAGCCGCGAAGCGCAAGCAGTGATGGAGGGTGAAACGATGCCAGGGATGCCACTATCGATGGCGAACGTACTCGCTCCCCTGAAAGATGCACAGCGAATGAAGCTGAATGGTGAGAGCGCCCTAGAAGCCGCCTCCGCCGAGACCGGATATGCGGTTAGCGGATCGCAAGTGCTTACGTTGATCATCAGGTAACTTCGGAAAATATTGATTGGAATTCGTTTAGACGCGGAACAATCACCCGCAGGGTGGCAAACGTGGCCATGATGTAGCATCAATCCAGAGACGCCGGCACTGATGCCGTGCGCAAGAAGGAACAGATTCCAGATGAGTGAGATTCATGGTCTGGCTGTGCACGCGGCCGGTGCGCATCTGCTGCCGTATAAGTTCGAGCCCGGAGAACTGAAGGCAAATGAGGTTGAGATCAAGATCTCGCACTGCGGGGTGTGCCACAGCGATGTCTATCTGATCGATAACGATTGGGGAATCAGTAAGTATCCGTTTATTCCAGGCCATGAGATTGTTGGCACAGTAACGGCGGCCGGCGAGGGTGTACGGAACCTGACGGTGGGTGAGCGTGTTGGTGTAGGCTGGCAGGCCGATAGCTGCGGCATCTGCGAGTGGTGCAGACAGGGAGACGAGCATTTGTGCGCCTTGGCGCAACCAACTTGCGTTGGACGCAACGGCGGATTTGCAGACAAGGTACGGGTGAACTCGCGTTTTGCCATTCCGCTCCCGAGAGGCCTTGAGAGCGAGCATGCTGCTCCGCTTCTGTGCGGTGGAATTACGGTGTATAGCCCGCTTCGCAACCATGACGTGCGGCCCTCATCGCGCGTCGGCATCATTGGGATCGGCGGGCTGGGGCATATGGGGATTCAGTTTGCGAAAGCCTTTGGCGCCAATGTAACAGCATTTTCAACCTCCAAGGACAAAGAGAACGAGGCCCGCGAGTTGGGGGCGCATCACTTTGTGAGTACCCGTGACACGGGCGCGCTAAAAAAAGTGGCCGGATCGTTCGACCTGCTGCTTTCAACCGTAGGCGCAGATCAGGATTGGGCTGCATACATAGGTGCACTACGGCCAAAGGGAGTACTCTGTCTGGTCGGGGCACCGCCCTCGCCTGTCTCACTTCAAGCATTTCCGCTGATCGGCGGCCAAAAGGCAATCTCGGGTTCGCCGACTGGGAGCCCGCGCGACCTTTACGAGATGCTCGACGTAGCGGCAAGACACAACATCAAAGCGGTTACAGAGCGTTTCGCAATGGCGAAGGCAAACGACGCCGTCGCGAAGGTGAAGAAGAATCAGATCCGCTACCGCGCCGTGCTTGCGAACTGAAATAGAATTTTACCAACAGGTATGGAAAAGAGCGGGGGCGTTGGCCTCCGCTCTTTTCGCGTCCATGTGCTTTAGACTCAGGGAACGATGATGCGACGTTATTTGGCGCTGGTTTGGACGATGGCGGCGATTCTGCCGGGTGCGATGTTGGCTCAGGGGACCAAACTGTGGACAGTAGACCGCTACGACTCAATGGAGCGGGGAACGATGGACGGAGTCGCGATACGGAACGATGGACGGCTGGAGGCTGGACCGGCAAAGTCGCTGATATACGACACAGGCAAGAGCTACATTTGGTCGCTCGCCAACGACGCTTCGGGCAATGGATACCTCGGGTTGGGAGGAACAACAGCAGGATCCGCGATTGTGATGCGAGTATCCCCGGACGGCAAAGCGACAAAGTTGCTTGAAGCAAAGGAACTCGCGGTGCAAGCGCTGGTCGTGACTTCGGATGGAGCGATGATCGCAGCGACTTCTCCGGATGGCAAGGTCTACAGGGTTAGAAGCGGTGACGCTGACAGCGTGGGAACAGTGATCTTCGACCCTGCGACGACGGAGGAAAAGCCGAAGTATCTTTGGGATCTCGCTGTTGGCAAAGGCGGTGAAGTGTATGTCGCCGCCGGTGCGCCCGCAGTGGTATATCGGGTGCCCGCTGCGGGAGGCAAGGCAGAGGTACTTTTCAAGACCGCCGACCAGCACATTCGTTGTTTGATAATGACACCGGATGGAATGTTGTGGGCCGGATCAGACGGCTCCGGAATAATCTACAGAATCGACACAAAGGCCCCAGGGGCAAAACCGTTTGCAGCCTATGCGGCCCCTCGCCGTGAAATTACAACTCTGGCGATGGATGGCGAAGGCAATCTCTATGCGGCGGGTGTAGGAGCAAAAGGTTCCACATCGCTGCCACCTCTGCCGGTGACCGGCAATGTAGGCGTGACGATTACGTTCGCTCAGCCTGGATCGTCTTCAGCGGCCGGCTCAAACTCGCTCGTGCCCGAAGGCAGCGAGATCTACCGGATCGCAAAGGATGGCACGCCTCAGCGACTCGTGGCGCTGAAAGATGACGTGGTCTATGCTCTCACGTTCCGTAATGGGTCACTACTGGCGGCAACAGGCAATCATGGACGGCTATATCGAGTCGACATAAAGATGCCGGGGCGCTTTACCGATGTGGCACATCTGGAGGCCGCCCAGGGGATGGCATTCGCACCTGCGAAAGACGGCGTTATGGTGGCCACCAGTAACAGCGGGAAGCTATTTCGGCTCAGCGATACGGCAGCGAAGGAGTCAACATATACAAGTGAAGTTTTCGATGCCCAAGCTTACTCACAGTGGGGGCGTGTGGAGATCCGGGCGGACGGAGGACCGCAGAGCCACGACCTTTGGGTGCGAAGCGGGAATGTCGAAAGTCCGTTGATGGGATGGAGCGAGTGGTCGCGCGTGAACGCCGAAGGCGCGGTGTCCGTTCCGCCCGGAAGATATGCGCAATGGAAGGCCGTACTACGCCGTGCTGCGGGAGGCGAAGGTTCGATCGATGCAGTGGGCTTGAACTACCTCACCAGGAACCTGGCTCCGGCAGTGGACGAGATCGTTGTGCAGCCGGGTGCGCGGATGCCAACAGGCGGTGGCGTTCCCCCGAACACGACCGTTCAGGTGGCATTCCCACAGGCCACTGGCGCCTCACCTGTGGTTGTGTTCCCCCAGGACGCGAGCACGACTCCGCTAACGGCGCAGAAAGACAGAAGCGCAGTCACGACGAGGTGGCTGGCTCACGATGACAATGGCGATGACCTCATGTTCAGCGTGTGGTATCGCGGCGTCGGAGAAAAAAACTGGCGGCTGCTCAAAGACAAGATCAGCGATCGTTTCCTCAGCTTCGACTCTTCCCTGCTCCCCGACGGTCAGTATGAGTTGAAAGTAGTTGCCAGCGATGCTCCGGTGCATACGGATTCAGAAGCACTAACGGGCGAGCGTATAGGCTCTGTGTTCGTTGTGGATTCGACACCTCCGGTGCCGGGTGCGTTGGCAGCAACGATGGTGCCGGCTCCAGCAGGTGCGTCACAAGGACAGGCGACGACCCAAAAGATCCACGCAACGCTCGAAGTGCACGACGCGACGTCGCCGATTGCGCATGCCGAATATTCAATAGATGCCGGGCCATGGCAATACCTTGAGCCTGTCGGTCGGGTCTCTGACTCAGAAGCGGAGCACTATGACTTCACGGCGGACGTGCCCCAAACGACCACTCCCGTGACAGATGCAAAAGAACATGTAATCGCTGTGCGCGTCTACGACCGTTACGAGAACATGGCCGCGGTGAAGGCGGTGGTTCGTTGACCGAGGGCGTCGCTGAGCAGACGAAGAAGGGTGTCGGCCGATTCAACCTCTACGACCCGGACTTTATGCTGCTTGTTGTCGATCTCATTGGAACGTTCGTCTTTGCAGTAGAAGGCGCGCTGGCGGGTATCAATGCAGGACTCGACATCTTTGGCTTGCTGGTACTGTCGTTTGTGACGGCACTCGGTGGAGGCACAATTCGCGACCTGCTGATTGGCGCTATTCCGCCGAACAGCATCCGCGACTGGAGATACGCCGCTGCGGCATTTTTGGGCGGCCTTGCTGTATTTTGCTTTCACCCGCTGTTTGAAAGGGTGCCAGTGCAGTTGATGGTCACACTGGACGCGGCCGGGCTAGCCCTCTTTGCGGTAGCGGGAACAGGGAAGGCATTGGAGTTCGGGATAACTCCATTGCTGGCCATCATGATGGGAGCAGTGACTGGTGCCGGGGGTGGTACGGTGCGGGACGTTCTGCTGGCGCAGGTGCCGGGCGTACTGCACTCGGATGTCTATGCGGCAGCGGCACTGGCAGGCGCTATTGCGGTTGTGATCGGAATTGCGGCAAAGCTTCGCAGAGGATGGGCAATGAGCATCGGTGCGGCGGTGTGCTTTGTGCTGAGGATGGTGGCCGTGAGTCAGCACTGGAATCTACCGAAGGTGCTTTTTCATTGAGCGCGAATAGTAAGCTGAGACTCGATGCGATTTGAACTCTTCATAGCGGCACGGTATCTGCGAGCCAAGCGGCGTCAGGCCGTCGTTGGCGTAATAACGGCGATCAGCGTGTTGGGGGTCGCAGCTGGCGTAGCGTCGCTCATTCTCGCGCTCGCGATTACGAACGGGATGCGCAGGGACATGCAGGAGAGGCTCCTGGGGTCAACTGCACACGTTGACCTTATGCGCGTAGCCGCAGATGGCATCAGGGACTGGAGGCCGCTGCTGGATCGGTTGCGCAAAGTTCCACATGTAACCGCCGCGGCGCCCGGTCTGTATGGTCAGGTGCTCATCTCACGCGGAGCCAGAAGCGGAGGAGGCCTGGTCAAAGGCGTTATTCCGAAGGACGAGAAAACCGTCGGAGATCTGCTTCAGAAAGTGAACGAAGGATCTGTAGATCCGTTAGAACCGCTCGCTGGATCTTCGTCACCAACCAATCTAACGAACGGCAACGCATCGAGCGCTTTCAACGGCGCGCCGCCGATTGTCATCGGACGAGATCTGGCCGACACGATTGGGGCAAGGGTGGGGGATACGGTGATGGTAACTAGCCCTTTAGGTGAACTGAGCCCCCTCGGATGGATGCCGAGAGTTCAACGGTTTGTCATCACCGGAATTTTCAAATCGGGCTTTTATCAATACGACTCGAGCTACGCCTTCATAAGGCTGAACGACGCACAAAAGCTCTTCAGTGAGCCCGATCTGATCTCAGTAATCAGCTTCAAAGTTGACGACCTATATAAGGCGGATAAGGTTGCACAAACAATCGAAGCGGAGGCCGGCAAGGGCTTTCAAACGACAAGTTGGATGGAGCAGAACCGCGAGTTATTTCGCGCGCTGAAATTGGAGCAGATTGTCACGTTCATCGTAATCGCGCTGATTGTGTGCGTGGCTGCTCTCAACATCCTGATCGCGCTCACCATGATGGTGATGGAGAAGACTCGGGACATCGCAGTACTTATGAGCTTCGGCGTAACCGAGATGCAGGTGCGACGCATCTTTCTATTTCAAGGTTTATTGATTTCGGTGATAGGAACGGCTCTAGGACTGATCCTTGGCTACACACTCAGCTGGATTGGCGGCCATTACAGATTCATTCATCTCGATGCCTCGGTCTACTCAATCGACTATTTGCCGTTCGCTCCGCGGATTTGGGACGCAGTGATTGTGGGAGCAGTCTCGCTCGGCGTAAGTTTGGCGGCCACGCTTTATCCCAGCGGAAGCGCGGCAAAGATATTGCCTGCGGAGGCGCTACGCTATGAGTGACTTTCGCTTGAAGTATGGGCAGATCTCGCCGGAGGCCGTTGCGAAGCTGCGGGAGTTGGAACATTGGGTTAACGCCAGCAGTGGGCTGGAGCATTCGTTGCGTGAGTTGGTGAAGTTGCGGGCCTCGCTACTGAATGGCTGCGAGACATGCGCAAGAGTGCATACAGCAGAGCTTCGGAACGCTGGCGAAAGTGAGGAGCGGATCGCCGGAGTGGAGGAGTGGCGCGAGTCGCAGGCCTACACAAAGCGTGAGAGGGCCGCCTTGTCCTGGACCGAGGTTGTGACGAACATTCAGGAGGGGCACGCTCCGGATGCGGTATACGAAGAGGTGCTTGCAGTCTTTAGCGATGTGGAGACGGTGAATCTTACGCTTGCGATTGCGACGATCAATGCATGGAACCGGATGGCGATTGCGCTGGGCAGGCGTCCGAGCAGTGAGGTCGCAAAGTGAGCAAAGAGATTCAGGAGCCACTCGACGACAGCAACGGAGCCGCCTCAAGGTCTCTGGATGACGATTTTAGGGGGCAACCCTTTCCGGAATCGCTCGGTCCACGCGTTGTTCTGCGAGCCGAAGGACTAACGAAGGTCTATCCGGCAGTATCGGGCTCGACACAAGGAGAAGTGGAGCTATTTCGGGGTTTGGATCTGGTCGTCCATGCCGGTGAAATGATGGCAATTGTCGGCGAAAGCGGCGCGGGAAAAAGCACCCTATTACATCTGCTCGCCGCGTTAGACAAGCCGTCTGCCGGGGAGGTGTACTGCGGAGAGGCGCGGCTCAGTCGGTTGACGTCAAAGCAGGCTTCGGACTTTCGCAATCGCGACGTTGGATACGTTTGGCAGTTTCACTATCTGCTGCCGGAGTTTACCGCGCTTGAGAATATTGCTATGCCTTTGCTCGCTCGGGGGATTGGGCGCACGGCAGCGCTGGAACGGGCAGCATATTGGCTCGGCGAGGTTGGATTGGGGACTCGCGGCCATCACCGGTCAGGCGAATTGAGCGGGGGCGAACAGCAAAGAGTGTCTCTTGCGCGGGCGCTGGTTACCCAACCCAAGATTCTTCTGGCAGATGAACCAACTGGGGATCTGGATACCCGGACTGGACAAGTGGTCTTTGACCTGATTCAGGGATTGCATCGGGCACACGGTCTGACCAGTGTTTTGGTCACGCATAACCTTGATTTTGCAGGGAGATGCGACCGAATGCTACGACTGAAGGATGGACGGCTCCATGACTCAAAGGGGTAAATTGAGCGTCTCCAAGCCCTTACGCACGCCCCTGACGCCCATTCATAGTGGAATCAGAGCAGTTTCGAACCCCTTTTTCACATATTGCGTCGAATAGGTATTGATGTAGTGTAAGCAGTAACTTTTGCGGGATACAGCTTAAGTTGACGCGGCGACTACACTAGTAGCAGTGGATGGGTGCGTCGCAGCAAGCGCGACAGCACCCAATGTGTTCTCTTGGCGGGCAGGTAGACGCAGGGAATGGTAGTGGTAATGGCGCCATCGACGGCTCCCAGGGCCGGAGATGGGCCGGGTTCGAAGGGGAGAACATGTTCGAACGCTACACAGAGAAAGCGCGGCGGGTGATCTTCTTTGCCCGTTACGAGGCAAGTCAGTTCGGGTCACCGTACATCGAAACAGAACACCTATTGCTGGGGTTGCTCCGGGAGGACAAAGCGCTGACCAACCGCTTCCTGCGGTCGCACGCGTCAGTGGAATCAATACGTAAGCAGATTGAAGGGCATACGACGATTCGCGAGAAGGTTTCGACCTCCGTGGATCTGCCGCTTTCGAATGAGTGCAAGCGTGTGCTTGCCTATGCCGCAGAAGAGGCAGAGCGCCTTTCGCACAAACACATTGGAACCGAGCACCTGCTGCTGGGCCTGCTGCGCGAAGAGAAGTGCTTTGCTGCAGAAATCTTGACCGAGCGTGGTTTACGTCTCCCGGCCATCCGCGAGGAACTACAGCGGACGACGCAAGAGAAAGCGCCGTCGTCTCAGTCGGGCAAGTCGCAGCGCGGTGAACAGAGCATGCTGGCGGAATTCTCTCGCGATCTCACGCAGAGCGCCATGGATCAGCAGCTCGATCCGCTCGTCGGCCGCGATGCCGAGGTTGATCGCGTAATCCAGATTCTGTGCCGCCGCACTAAGAACAATCCAGTGCTGATCGGCGAGCCGGGTGTTGGCAAGACAGCCATCGTCGAAGGCCTCGCTCAGAAAATCGCCGACGGCGAAGTCCCGAGTTTTCTGGCAGACAAGCGCGTACTTGCGCTTGATCTCTCACTCATCGTTGCCGGAACGAAGTATCGCGGCCAATTTGAAGAGCGGCTGAAGACGATCATGAAGGAGTTGATGGAAAATCAGAACTCCATCGTCTTCATCGACGAGTTGCACACGCTGGTCGGTGCTGGATCGGCCGAAGGATCGCTCGATGCAGCGAATATCCTCAAGCCCGCGCTGAGCCGTGGCGAGATCCAGTGCATCGGCGCAACGACTCCCGGTGAGTACCGCAAGTCGATCGAGAAGGATCGCTCGCTCGAGCGTCGTTTCCAGGCCGTCAAGGTTCCTCCTCCGAACGAAGAGGATGCAATCAAAATCATTATGGGGATCAAGGACAAGTATGAGAAGTTTCATGCCGTCAGCTATACCGACGATGCGATCACGTTCTCGGTGTCGCACTCAAGCCGGTACATCCCCGATCGGTTCCTTCCCGACAAGGCGATCGATCTCATCGACGAAGCCGGCGCGCGCGTCAAGCTGCGGCAGACTTCCCTTCCCGAAGAGCTTACCGAGGTTCAGAAGCGGATCAAGTTCATCGTGCACCGCATGGAGAACGCGATTGCGAACCACGAATTCGAGAAGGCGCGGTTCTACTCGGACGAGGAACGCAAGGAGCGCGAAAACCTGCGCGCTCTACGCGACAAGTACCACTTGGACGATTCGTCCGCTGGCATTGTAACTCGCGAGGATATCGAAGACGTCGTTAGCCGCTGGACCGGCGTGCCGATTACTTCGCTCAAAGAGGAAGAGACGCAGCGACTGCTTCGTGTGGAGGAAGAACTCCACAAGCGCGTCATCTCGCAGGAGAAGGCGATCTCGGCGCTTGCGCGTGCGATTCGCCGCTCGCGAGCTGGCCTCAAAAACCCCGCGCGTCCCATCGGCAGTTTCCTGTTCCTTGGGCCAACCGGCGTCGGAAAAACAGAGATGGCGCGCACGCTGGCGCAGTTCCTCTTCGGCTCTGAGAAGGCGCTGATCCGGTTTGATATGTCGGAGTTCATGGAGAAGCACTCGGTCAGCAAGCTGATCGGTTCGCCTCCGGGTTATGTAGGCTACGAGGAGGGCGGACAGCTCACGGAGCGCGTGAAGCGCAATCCATATTGTGTCGTGCTACTCGACGAAATCGAGAAAGCCCACCCAGACGTCTTCAACCTGCTCTTGCAGGTCTTTGAAGATGGACAGCTGACCGACGGCCTCGGCAACACGGTCGACTACAAGAACACGATCATCATCATGACCTCGAACATTGGAGCCAAGCACCTGCAGAAGCGGCAGGGCTTAGGCTTCCAAAGCGAAAAGGAAGACATGGTGCTCGACAAGATGGAGGAACTGGTGAAGGGCGAGGTCAAGCGCACCTTCAACCCTGAGTTCCTGAACCGTCTCGACGAGATCATCATCTTCACCTCGCTCAACGATCAGGACCTGATGCAGATCCTCGAACTCCTGGTGCAACAGTTGAACGTGAACCTCGTGCACAAGGCGATCACCATCTCGGTAACCGACGAAGCAAAGAAGTGGATTATCGAAAAGACAGCGTCAGACCGCACGTACGGTGCGCGGCCTCTGCGCAGGGCACTGCAGAAGTACGTCGAGGATCCGCTGTCCGAGGCGCTCATCGCCGGCGGCATCGTGCAGCGGCCAGCGTTCCTCGAGGTCTACATGGAGAACAATCTGCTGTTCTACCGTCCGATCTCGAACGATGGCGACGAGAAGGTTGCAGGATTTGCCCTCTCAACCGTCTAAACTCTTCGCTCATTACCTCAATGCGCCCTGGCACTTTGCCAGGGCGTATTGTTTAAGCGTCCTCAATTTGAACTGGAAACCAAACATGCCCATGGATCGTAGAGAATTCGCCGCCCTGCTACCGGCACTCTTTGCCGCGCACTCCGCAGCGACGGCACAAACTGCCAAAACCCCACTAGCCACAGTCGAGTCTGGAGCCTATAAGCCAGGTCCTCCAAGAACCGGATCTCTCCCCAAAAGAGCATCACGAAGCTACACAAAAGGAATCCTGAAAGCAGGCAACATCCAGCTCGAAGTCCACGAGACTACGCAGGAAGTAGGCGCTCCTCATGAGCCTGAAGAGACCCACCTGCACAGCGAGTTATGGCTCGTCCGTGAAGGCACCATTGAGCTGACGGTAAACGGCGTCCCTCGAAGATTAGAGGCTGGCGATATCGGAATCTGTGCGGCTGGCGATAAACACTATCTTCAAAATGCGGGCAATACGCCTGCGACCTACTTCGTGGTGGCACTCGGCCCCCCGGAGTAAGTCGCAACATTTGTTGCAATTGAAGCCGACCTCAGACGAGCGACTTTGCCGACTTTACGGCGCTGCCAACTGCATCTGAAACCGACTCAACAACGTCGCTGGCATGATCGCTGGCCTTATCCGCGAAACGCGACGCCTGACCACGCGCGCGCTTGATGGCATCCTGAGCCTCGTCGCTAAACCGTTCTGCCTGCGCCTTCAGATAATCGCCTGCATCTTTCAGGTGTTCGCTGGCGTCATCAACGGCGCTCTCGACGCCCTTCCGGAGCTTCTTGCGTGTACGTTCTCCGCTCTGGGGAGCATACAAAAGAGCGATTGCCGCTCCCGCGGAGACTCCTATTCCAAAGGCAAGCCAGTAGTTCTTTGCACTCATTTGAGATAACCCTCTTTCCGCGCCGTGGCACACACTGTTGTGTTTAGGATTCGCAACAGCCGGGTTTGGTTGGCCTCTTCAAAATGAGGCACATCCAAACCATGTGCGGTAATGGCGAGACACGTTCCGGCAGCTCGACTAGTATCCCACTGTGTCCCACCTTCAAGCTAGAGTGACGTTTAGAGGTGTCCCATAAAGTCCTTTTTGATTGTTGCTACCTTCATCGCCATGGCCGTCGCCCTGCATTCGCCGCCCTAAACGTCTTCACCGAGAAAAACCGTCTCTAACCGCCTTCATCCAAACCAGCGAGTGCTCTCGCCTGCACAAAAATTCGTGTAAACATGGCGTGGTCGAGGCGTCCCGTGTTCGTATTCCGTAGCGACGGGTGATAGCTGCACAGCAGATGAATCCCATTCGGCAGCTCGTACCTGGAACCGTGGGCGAACTGGTAGGCAGATTTACGTACGATGATGCCCATTGAAACGAGATAGGCGAGGTACCCGTCAAAAGCGATCTTGCCCAAGCAGACAACAACCCGCAACCGCGACAGCTGCCCAAGCTCAGCTGTGAGGTGCACGGAGCAGTTGCGGACCTCTTGAGGCGTGGGTTTATCCTTAGGCGGAGCGCAGCGGACAACCGAGGCAATCCAGGCCTCGCGAAGACGCAGTCCGTCGTCGCGCGAAACTCCTCCTGGTTGGCTGGCGAACCCCGTCTCGTGGAGCACGGGGTACATGAAAAACCCAGATCCATCGCCTGTAAATGGCCGGCCCGTTCGATTGGCGCCGTGGGCACCCGGTGCAAGCCCGAGTATGAGGACCCGGGCGCGAGGATCTCCGAAGCCCGGCACCGGTCTTGCCCAATAAGTCTGCTCGCGGTAGGCCCTGCGTTTCGTCTCTCCTATACCTTTGCAATAGGTACGGAGACGTGGGCACCGTTCGCAGGTAATGATGGATTCACGGACTCGAACGAGTGAAGCAGGAAGGGGCTTTGCGGTTTTGCGTATCACTGCATCCCATGATAGTGGTATCGGCCTAACATCGCAGAAACCTTCGAGAAGTGCGGGCAATCCGTAGAATTCTCTGTTGACTGCAGAAAATTGACCAGGTGGTGGATTGGAAGACCCAAGACTCAGTCGAATGTATGCGGCGCTGATACGACAGCGATTCGCCGAATGGCGCCGCCAAGTATGGCACGCCGCGATCATGCGGTCCGGCGCGATAACCATGGCAGTGACAACAGTGGTCTTGTTGGTGCTTGCGTTTGGTTGGCGTGAGCACAAGAGAGGCCGGTTCGCACTTCTGAAGGCCGAATTGAAGCACCCTGCCACTTCGCGAGTTGCGCCGCCTCCCCAGCCTGGTGGGCAGGATGTGATCGTACTGGAGCGAACGCCAATCGGTGCCAGCACCATGCCGGAATTCTTATCAACAACAGTCCTGCCAGGGCGCGGGATGAATGTTCTGCAGATCAGGGCATTCGTTCCATCAAAGGGGGAGGTCGAGCTGCTGGCGTCGCCCACGTTGGCGGACGCTGTGACCATCATGACCGGCACCGGCGGTGACGCGAACGGCGCTGCCAGCCTCACTCTCGGTGCTCCCATTGAAATTCCTTGGGCGGGACGAATCTACGGCGCGGCAGCCGAGGACGGCCTCGTCACGACATGGAACGGCGAGGGCATCAACCTCCCTGCTGAACGTCATAACGGCACTTTCGTGTCGACCGGAGGACTGCTGTTGCGAAGGGCATCAACCTCGGTGAAGGCCAACGTCATGCCGGACGGAGGCGCAGCCGAGGCCGTCTATGACGTCGGTGACTTCAATGATCACTGGCCGTCTCGGATGCAGATCACGACAAGCGTGCAGCTGAGTGGCCGCGCCTTGGAGATGAAGGTTGTGGCACTCAACAAGGGGAATGAGCCCCAACCGATTGGCATCGGCTGGAGACCGCGATTTGCACTCCTGAACAAGAACCGCCAGGCCCTCATGCTGCGCGTGCCAAGCGCGATACGCGCAGAAGTCCGCGACCGGCACACAGGCATTCCCAGCGGGCGCCTGTTGCCAGTAGCTGGGACGGAATATGACTTCACGGCTCGCACCGGCGCGGCGCTCGGCTCTTTGAATCTGGATGACACGTTCGTGCAACTAAGGCAGGCCCCTCTCGATAGCGGTCCTGTGGCAGAGTTGCGCGATCCTGCAAATAACTATGGCCTGCGCATCACCATGCTCAGCACGACCATCAAAGCGCTGCATGTGACGGCTCCCGCCAACGGCGACTTCGTCGCGATTGCACCCCAGTTCAACTACGACGATCCCTTCGGCCACGAATGGCCCAAAGACGAAGATACGGGAATGGTAGTACTCCAGCCAGGCCGGTCGGTGATGTGGAGGATTCGGTTGGAAATATTTGCGCTGACGTCAAACCCGGATAGCCGACTATAAATCCCGATTCCCAAAAGCAATAAGCTGGTTTGACCCTCCGCAACCAAGCCTCGTACAGTATTAGAAGGCGCGTGCCGCGCGGTCCTGGGCCTGAGCGAGCGACTGCGGCGTAATTTCACGCGACCCATTGGAAGGCATGGATTTGACCCCGACAGAAACGACTGAGACCAAGGCGACTGCTGAGCAGCAGTCTGAGGCGGAACACGCCCACACGCACGATCACGACCATGAGCACCATCACCACGGCCCAACCCTGAACCCCGATCTCACCAAGGAAATTGAGGTCGAGGTGGACGCCGGCGAGGTCTCCAAGACCTTTAAGGGCGTGGTAAAGCGTTACCAGAAGCTGGCGCGCATTCCCGGATTTCGCGCGGGCAAGGTTCCCGAGTCGCTGGTTCGCTCGAAGTTCGCCAAGGAACTCCGCCAAGAGGTTCTGGAAAGCCTCGTGTCTGAGCGGTTCCGCAAGGCGATCGATGAGCAGAAGCTGCGCCCTATCTCCGAACCCCAACTCCTCGACCTGCAGCTTCATGACGGACAGCCGTTGAAGTTCAAAGCTGCGTTTGAGGTTGCTCCTGAAATCAACATCTCGGGCTATGACAGCGTCAAGGTTGCTAAGCCTGAGGTCGCGTTGACCGAGGACGAGTTCCAGGCCGAACTCAGCCGCGTTCTCGACAGCCACGCGACGGTCGAGCCCGTTGAGGAAGAGCGCACCTTAGTCGACGGCGACTGGGCTGAAATCCAGTTCAAGGGTGAAGTCAAGGACCTTGCCCAGACCGTGACCGAAGAGGGCGTTGAGAACGCCAGCAAGCATGATCCCATCACCGGCGAGGATGTGCTGGTTGAGATCGGCGGCAAGAACACTCTGCCCGCGTTCAACGAAGCTCTCCGCGGAGCCAAGCCCGGCCAGGAGATGAGCTTCGAAGTAACCTACCCCGCCGAGTTCGGCGAGTCACGCCTCGCAGGCCAGACCGTGAGCTACGAGGTGACCGTGAAAGGCATCAAGAAGAAAACTTATCCGGAGCGCGACGCAGAGTTTGCCAAGCAGCTCGGCAACTACGATAGCTGGGAAGACTTCGAGACCAAGCTTCGCGAGATGGCATCCGACCGCAAAAAGAACGCGCTCGAAAGCCAGGCCCGCGACCGTATGCTCGACGAACTGGTGAAGCGATTCCAGTTCCCTGTTCCTGAATCATTCGTTCAGCAGCAAGTCGATGCGCGCCTCGACCGTGGCCTCCGCGCGCTTGCGCAGCAAGGTATGACCGCCGAGGCCATGCGTCAGCTAGACTTCGGCCGCCTGCGTGAAGCACAGCGCGATCAGGCACTGCACGAGGTAAAGGCTTCGATGATCCTGGACAAGATCGGCGAGACCGAGAAGGTCGAGATCAGCGGTGACGATCTGGATCGCGAGCTTCTCATGCTCTCGCTGCAGTCGCGAGAGCCTCTTGAGACACTGCGTGAGCGCCTTGTCAAGGATGGCGGCCTCGATCGGATTCGCGAGCAGATGCGCCGCGAGAAAACCGCAAGCGTGCTCTACGAAAAGCTGGCCTCGTAGTAGTAATCCCCTTAGCTCACAACCTGGCTTCAACGACTAAAAAGAAAGAGAGCGTTATGGGACTGGTACCGATGGTGATCGAGCAGACGAGCCGTGGCGAGCGCGCCTACGACATCTACAGCCGTCTGCTTCGCGACAACATTATTTTCCTTGGAACTCCGATCGACGACAACATCGCGAACGTGATCATCGCGCAGATGCTGTTCCTCAGCGGCGAGGACCCGGAGAAAGACATCCAGCTCTACATCAACTCACCAGGCGGCTCCATCACAGCCGGACTCGCAATCTACGACACGATGCAGTACATCAAGAACGACGTCGTCACGTTCTGCCTGGGTCAGGCGGCATCCATGGGAGCCTTCCTCCTGATGGCTGGCAAGAAGGGCAAGCGTTTCGCGCTGCCCAACTCCCGCATCCTCATCCACCAGCCGTCGATGGGCGGCCTCAGCGGGCAGGCGACTGATATTGACATCCATGCGCGCGAGATTCTTCGCATCCGCGAGATCACCAACAAGCTGATGAGCCAGAGTACCGGCCAAACGCTGGAGCGGATCGAGCGGGACGTGGAACGCGACTTCATCATGACGGCCCCGCAGGCCAAGGAGTATGGCATCATCGACGACATCATTGACCGGCCGCGTACATAGTTAGTGGTATTTTCCACCCAAAGCCCGGACTTTGGTCCGGGCTTTGCTATCTTGTAGACACTCTCGCATTCGTAATCAGGGTGGATACCGCCGTAACCTTTGGCTGTCCGCTAATCGTTTCAAACGGGTGTAAACTGTAACCAGTAGTAAGGAGTCGTCGCATCTATGAAAACTTCCCGGGGCTCAGAAGAATCGCTTCGTTGCTCGTTTTGCCATAAGTCGCAGGATGCCGTTGCAAAGCTGATCTCTTCTCCTTCCGATTACCCGCGAGCCTATATCTGCGACGAATGCGTAGCAGTATGCAACTCCATCCTTGAAGACGACCGCACCGAAGCACAGCCTGGTGCGGCGCCGGCTCACCTGCCAAAGCCCCAGGAGGTCAAGGCTTTCCTTGACGAGTACGTGATCGGGCAGGACACCACAAAGAAGAAGCTGGCGGTTGCTGTCTACAACCACTATAAGCGCATCCAGATGAACAAGACGCGCGGCAATGAAGTCGAACTGGCGAAGTCGAATATCCTGCTCGTCGGACCAACTGGCTCTGGCAAGACGCTGCTGGCGCACACCCTGGCGAAGATGCTCGATGTGCCGTTTGCTATTGTCGACGCGACGACGCTTACTGAAGCTGGCTACGTCGGAGAAGACGTAGAGAATATCATCCTCAAGCTCCTTCAAGCCGCCGACGGCGACGTTGCACGCGCACAGTCCGGAATTATCTATATCGACGAAATCGACAAGATCGGACGCAAGGACGAGAACCCTTCCATTACCCGTGACGTCTCCGGCGAGGGCGTGCAGCAGGCCTTGCTCAAAATTCTGGAAGGCACCGTCGCGAACGTTCCTCCGCAGGGTGGTCGCAAGCATCCGCACCAGGAATTCACGGCTGTCGACACGACAAACATCCTCTTCATCTGCGGCGGCGCATTCGTCGGCCTCGAAAAGGTAATTGGCAGACGCGTAGGCAAGAAGGCGCTCGGCTTCCGCGCCGTTGTCGATCCCGATGTGAAAGACACGGACGTCACCCCAATCCGTGCCCAACGCGACTCCGAATTGCTTCGCCAGGCTGAGCCCCAGGACCTCCTGAAGTACGGCCTCATCCCCGAATTTGTCGGTCGCCTCCCCGTCATGGGAATCCTCGACGAACTGGACGAGGCTGCTCTCATCGAGATCCTCACCAAGCCGCGGAACGCCATCCTGAAGCAGTACGCGAAGCTGTTCGACTTCGAGGGCGTAAAGGTCACCTTCTCCGATGAGGCTGCGCGCGCGATTGCACGCGAAGCGCTCATGCGGAAGGTAGGAGCACGCGGCCTCCGAATGATCATCGAGGAGCTGATGCTCGACCTTATGTATCACGTGCCGGGCAACAAGAAGGTCAAGGAGATCGTGATCACAGACGCAATGGTAAAAAACCGTGATCTGACGCTTCCGATGCTGCTTGAAAAAGCAGGCTAAGCGGAAACCAACCGCTGAAGTCCTCTGGATTTCAATCTATAAACTTGTGCGTGATTTCCACCGAAGCCAGAAGTGTGCCGCACTGGGTACGGCTGCTTCTCTGCTACTTTTTCTGTATCCGCACAGCAGCCTCTCAGGCATTACAATCACCTGAAACCGGACCGTGCATCGTTGTCGCGGTTCAAGCGTCTAATCGGGGAGAACAATGACAAATCCATCTAAAGACACGTTAAGCGGCGGCACTCAGAAGCTTCCTATGATGCCCATCCGCGATATGGTCATCTTCCCCTACATGATGACGCCCTTTGTTGTTGGGCGCGAATCAAGCGTAAAGGCCCTCGAGGAGGCCCTCTCGGGCGATCGAAAGATCTTCCTTGCAACCCAGCACGACGCCTCCGTGGACGAACCCAACGCCGATGACATCTACGCAACCGGCACCATCGGGAATATTGTGCAAAGCGTCAAGATGCCTGACGGCAACATCAAGGTTCTCGTTGAAGGTGTTGAGCGTGCTCGCGCTGTTGAGATAACTGATACTGACGGCTTCTTTGTCGCGACCGTACGCACCGGCAAGACGCAGCTGGAGCAGACCCCTCAGGTCGAACAGTTGATGCAGCGGGTGCACTCGCTCTTTGAGCAGTACGTCAAGCTGCAACAGTCACTGAACTACGAAACCATGGCGGCAAGCGTCCGTTCCGATGAACCCGCGAAGCTGGCCGATACCATCGCTGCCAACCTACAGCTTCCCATCGAAGAAAAGCAACAGCTCCTCGATGTCTTCGATCCCGAGCAGCGTCTGGCTCGCGTCGGCGACGTGCTCGACCTTGCTATCGAAAAGCTGAACATGGATCGCACCATCCAATCGCGTGTAAAACGGCAGATGGAAAAGGCGCAGAAAGAGTACTACCTCAACGAAAAGATCAAGGCTATCCAGAAGGAACTCGGCCGGGGCGAAAAGTCGGAGTTCGATGAACTCAAGAAGAAGATCGAAGCCGCGGGAATGCCTAAGGACGTTCTGGATAAGTCGCTTCAGGAGCTTAAGAAACTCGAGGCCATGCCTCCGATGTCGGCCGAATCTACCGTCTCTCGCAACTATCTCGACTGGCTGCTGGCAGTGCCGTGGAAAAAGCGTTCCAAGGAAATACGTTCCATCGAGCATGCCGAGACGATCCTGAACGAAGATCATTACGGCCTCGAAAAGATCAAGGAGCGCATCCTCGAGTTCCTTGCCGTGCGCCAACTCGTCAAGAACCCCAAGGGCTCCATCCTCTGCTTCGTCGGACCTCCAGGCGTAGGTAAGACCTCACTCGGCATGTCGATCGCGAAAGCTACAGGACGCAAATTCGTCCGCATGTCGCTGGGAGGCGTTCGTGACGAGGCGGAGATCCGTGGTCACCGGCGCACCTACATCGGTGCTCTTCCCGGCCAGATTATCCAGTCCATGAAGAAGGCAGGCACAAAGAATCCCGTCTTCATGCTCGACGAAATCGACAAGATGGCTTCCGATTTCCGGGGCGATCCCGCCAGCGCCCTGCTTGAGGTGCTCGATCCCGAGCAGAACACTTCGTTCCAGGACCACTATCTCGACGTAGAATATGACCTTTCGCAGGTGCTCTTCGTCGCTACTGCAAATGTTCTTCACACCATCCCCGGCCCCCTGCAGGACCGCATGGAGATTCTGCGCCTGCACGGCTATACGGAGTTGGAGAAGCTCGAGATCGCCAAGCAGTACCTCGTGAAGAAGCAGCGCGAGGCCACCGGCCTTACCGAAGAACAGATCGTCTTCGAAGACGATGCCCTTCGCCAGATGATTCGCTTCTATACCCGCGAGGCTGGTGTTAGAAACCTTGAACGCGAAATCGGCAACGTCTGCCGCAAGGTCGCCCGCAGAGTTGTAAAGAACGGACCTGCTCATCAGGAGCGTGTCGCACCGGATAATCTCGGCGATCTGCTCGGCGTGGCGAAGTTCCGCGATTCGCAGGTCCACGAAAAGAGCGAGGTCGGCCTGGTGACAGGTCTCGCGTGGACAGAGGTAGGCGGCTCCATCCTGCAGACCGAGGTCCAGGTCCTCGACGGCAAGGGCAAGCTCACGACGACGGGTCAGCTCGGCGACGTCATGCAGGAGTCAGCACAGGCCGCGCTAAGCTACATCCGTTCCCGCGCTCATCATCTCGGACTGTCTAAGGACTTCTATCGCAACGTGGACATTCACGTACACGTGCCAGAAGGCGCAATCCCGAAGGATGGCCCCTCCGCCGGTATTACACTCGCCACCGGCCTCGCCAGCGCGCTGACAAAGATCAAAGTTCGGCGCGACATCGCGATGACCGGCGAGGTTACATTGCGCGGTAAAGTTCTTCCGATTGGCGGCATGAAGGAAAAGCTTCTTGCAGCCCATCGTGCTGGCATCTTCGAAGCAATTCTTCCCGAAGATAACAAGAAGGACCTAGCCGATCTTCCAGAGCTGCTAAAGAGCAGCATGAAACTGCACTTTGTCGAAGATATGGATCAGGTACTGCAGATCGCATTGGAAGGAAAGCTACCAGAGCTCAAGGAAGAGACGCCGGAGGCACTCACTCCCGTGCTCACGGGCAACATTGATCTTCCCCAACCAGTGGCCCATCAGCATCAATAAACAGTATCCATTCAAGAAAGGCGAGCCGCTTGTGCTCGCCTTTTTTGCTTTTACACAGGTCGCACAGTTGCTGTGACTGACTCTGCGCTAAACTGCACGCCTTCCACTGACAAAGTGCATGATGATCGAGATAACCGCAAACAACAGGAGGAGATGAATAAGCAGCCCAGCCGTCTTAAAGACCATGAAGCTCCCGATCCAGACAATGAACAGAACAACAGCGAGAATAAGAAACATCGTTTACCTTCTTTCTTTGCCACGGCTCAAGTGCGCCTGTAGCTAAGAAACGCAAGTCCGTTGATGCGTTGCCCGCAGTACCTGGAATGCAAGCAAGATAACGCGCGGGAGCTCCGTCGCATCTACTGCACTTGTAGTCGCGGTCGCAGTACGACCTTGCGCAGACGAGGAATATTTCATGCTGATTCTACTCATCATCCTGCTTGTACTTGCATTTGGCGCATTTCCATCGTGGCCATACAGCCGTAATTGGGGATATTACCCAAGCGGAGGATTAGGGCTAATTCTCCTGATAGTGTTGATCTATATGCTTCTCAACCATGGTTTCTGATCCGTTGTAATTCAATTCGTTTACGGGAAAGGGGTGCGCCCAGTGTTTCTATGGCACGAACTACTTCCAGCCGCCCGCAATCGAAGGAATCAGCATCACTTCGTCTCCATCTTGAAATGCGTAGGTCTCACCGCCGAGAAAGCGAATATCTTCATCATTCACATAAATATTGATAAACCGACGCAGTTTGCCGTCATCACCTTTAATCTGGATGCCCAGCGCGGGAAATGTTTGGTCTATGTCAGCTAGCAGGGCGGGAAGGTTCTCAGCAATCGAATCGAACTGCTTCTTGCCTGCGGTGTGACGAGTGAAAGCCGTTGGAAGCGTTACTTTGATGGACACGAATTAGTTCCCTCCTGCTGTGGCAAGCTCTTGTTCTGCAATGCCGTCGAGTTCGCGAAGATATGCGTCAAAGTCGGCGAGCCGCGGACGCACTGCGCGCTCCTCCTGATAATGCCCAGCGAGTGCATCCGTCGTCTTCAGGCCGTTCCCGGTGATGCAGCTCACAGTGATCTCCTCAGGCGAGATGCGTCCGTGTGCATAGAGGCGCGCCGTTACGGCGGTCGTCACACCACCAGCGGTCTCTGTGAAGATGCCCTCTGTCTCGGCCAACTCCTGAATTCCCGAGACGATCTCCACGTCAGACACATCCTCGGCCCACCCTGCGGTCTGCTGAATCATCTTTGCAGCCGCAGGACCGTCCGCAGGGTTGCCAATAGCAAGCGAGCGGGCAATCGTATTCGGACGTTGCGGATCGATGTAGTCCAGGCCTTTCTTAACCGCCTGTGAGATAGGCGAGCAGCCAGTGGCCTGTGCTCCGAAAAAGCGAACCGGCTTGTCCTCAACCAGACCGAGGTAGATCAACTCCTGAAAGGCCTTGCGGATCTTTCGAATAAGCGAACCACCAGCCATCGGGACAACCACATTGTCCGGCAGCTTCCAGCCAAGCTGCTCGGCGATCTCATAACCAACCGTCTTCGACCCCTCGGCGTAGTACGGCCGCAGATTCACGTTCACAAAACCCCAGTTATATTCGTCAGCAATAAGCGTGCAGAGGCGGTTGACATGATCGTAGTTGCCATCGATACGTACCAACCGCGCACCATAAACCTGAGTGTTGAGGATCTTTGCGGGCTCCAGATCAGCCGGAACCAGAATGCAGGCCTTCAGGCCAAGGCGCACCGCCTGGGCTGCGACAGAGTTGGCGAGGTTGCCGGTGGAAGAGCATCCGACAGTCTCAAAGCCGAAGCCTTGTGCATTGGCAAGCGCAACCGAAACCACGCGGTCCTTGAAGCTAAGCGTCGGGAAGCAGACGGCGTCGTTTTTGACGTAAAGATTCTTGGCCCCAATGCGCTTGCCAAGGTTCTTCGCCTTCACCAGCGGCGTGAAGCCCACCGGCAGGTCGGGCTCAAACCCCTTCGGCAGGGGAAGCAGCGAAGAATACCGCCAGATATTTGCGGGACCGGCGGCGATCGCCTCACGCGTAAACACACCGCGCGCAGACTCCAGGTCGTAGGCCACTTCGAGGGGAGCAAGGCAGTCCGGGCAGGCAGACAACGGCTGATTTCCGAAACCCTTACCGCACTCGTTGCACTTCAGCTCATACGCCGTCGAGGTACAGGAATAGCTCATTACGCTCTCTCCAGCGTGGAGGAGGGAAAAGATTTGTGACGTCTCTCGATGGAAAGACTACATATGCAGCAGCACATGCAGTCCGGGGTGGACTGAGGATCGTGGGGCAAAACGGGGTATGCCCCTCGAATCTCATGTTCCCTGTTTCCAGGAGAGAGTTGACACCGGTCGCCTGAAATAATGGTTTCAGGCCGGTTGTCGTGGCGTCACAGGGCTCGTCCCTCAACCACTCTTCATGAAATTCGCGTCTGGAGGAAACTCCCACCAGACTGAATATATCTGTTTTAGCACAGTGCCGACGCCACTGCAACAATGGACTGGCGGCCTTGAACCACGCCTATGACTTACTGCCAAATATATCTTTTACGCCCTCTACGAAGGCCGTCGGATCAAACTCTGTCCTCAGAATGTCGTCAGGGCAGTCAGTAGCGATAGCCACGCGCCAGTTGCAGACAAAGGCCACCCGCTGTCCAGGTTGCGCTGTCTTGATCTCTGAGCAGAGATGCTCCGCATCTGCAATGCCCGAAACCCCCTCTACATCAACCAGCACCAAGTCATATTGCTTGGCCCAAAACATCTCCAGGCCATCCTTGGAGTTGAGTGTCGAGTCAACATCGAAACCTGAAATGCGAAGAATCTCATCGCGAAGGGGGCGCAACATCTCGCGGTGACAGACGTGAAGAATGCAAGGCTTTGTTGAGGTCGTATCCATAGTAGGGCCGGGAGCGATTGTTTGTACTACGCCATTATTTCACCAATAAGGCGGTAGCGGAACGAATCGAGCTCACACACCTTGGACAGCTATTGTCCCGAATCGTAGTTCAGATTCGGACCCAGCCAACGCTCCACTTCAGCCACGCTCATCCCCTTGCGCTCGTGATAGTCAATGACCTGGTCCTTGTCGATCTTGCCCAGGCTGAAATACCGCGACTGAGGATGTGCAAAGTAAAGTCCACTGACGCTCGACCCCGGCCACATCGCGAACGATTCTGTAATCAGCATCCCAGTGTTGGCCTCCACATCCAGCAGCCGCCAGATCGTGCCCTTCTCCGTATGGTCCGGGCATGCTGGGTACCCGGGAGCGGGCCGGATCCCGCGATACTTCTCCTGAATCAACTCCTCCGGAGTCAGCCTCTCTGCGCAGCCGTAGCCCCACTCATCCCGAACCCGCTTGTGTAGACACTCGGCAAACGCCTCTGCCAGACGATCGGCGACAGCCTCCGCCATAATTGCGTTGTAGTCGTCATGCTCGGCCCTGAACTTATCGCAAAGTTCCTTCAGACCGATCCCGCTGGTCACCGCAAAGGCGCCGATGTGATCAGGCAATCCTGACTCCTTCGGGGCAATGAAGTCTACAAGGGACCGGCACGGCTCGCTGCCTTCCCTGTTCGCCTGCTGGCGAAGGAAATGGAGTCGATCCAGAACCTTCTCGCGCGTGCCGTCCGCATACAACTCAACATCGTCCCCTACTGCGCTCGCAGGAAAGAAACCGTAAACGCCACGAGCAGTGATCAGATTCTTCTCAATGATGACGTCCAGCAGCGCATTCGCTTCTTTGAATATTTGCCGCGCCTGTTCGCCCTGCTCCTCATGGTCAAGAATGCGCGGGTAGATGCCCTTCAAACCCCATGCATGAAACAGCGGCGACCAGTCAATAAACTCACGCAGCGTCGCCAGAGGAAAGTTGTCCAGCACGCGCACGCCTGTAAACGCTGGTGTGGGCACATCCTCAGCCCGCCACTCAATTGGTGTCCGCCGTGAGCGTGCCGTCGCAAGCGGAACTACCGCCTGCTTTGGCGCAGAATGGTTCTTCCGAATCGACTCATACTCAGCGCGATGCTGCGCAACAAAGTCCGCTTTACCGTCCTCACTCAAAAGGCTGGTCGTTACCGGCACTGCTCGGCTTGCATCCAGTACATGCACGACCGGTTCGCTGTAGTGAGGCGCAATCTTCACGGCCGTATGTGCGCGGCTTGTCGTCGCTCCGCCAATCAGCAGCGGCAGCTTAAAGCTCTGGCGCTCCATCTCCTTCGCCACATGCACCATTTCGTCCAGTGACGGCGTAATCAGCCCACTCAGGCCGATCATGTCCGCCTTCTCCGTCTTGGCTCTTTCGAGGATTTTCTCGGCAGGGACCATCACTCCCATATCGATGACCTCATAGTTGTTGCAGGCGAGCACCACGCCAACAATATTCTTCCCAATATCGTGAACGTCGCCTTTGACAGTCGCGAGAACGATTTTTCCTTGTGCCTTAACCGATTCGCCGGCCGCGGCCCGCGCTTGCTTCTCGGCTTCCATATATGGAGTGAGGTGCGCCACCGCCTTTTTCATCACCCGCGCTGACTTCACCACTTGCGGCA
>Ga0070671_100000261_pt1 | contig 35402 bp, 26 predicted proteins | sample KBSS73metaG_FD_65341 | JGI IMG/M metagenome (GOLD analysis project Ga0070671, IMG submission 65341) | Switchgrass rhizosphere microbial communities from Kellogg Biological Station, Michigan, USA - KBS S7-3 metaG | ecosystem: Host-associated > Plants > Roots > Rhizosphere > Soil ...
GTGGACGCTATGGAATGGTGAGTGACGCTGTAATGGAATGCGAACAGGAGCGGTTCCAGAATCCAGGTGTCAGATTGTGGAACTGGCTGAACACGGATTATTTCAGACCGCCGAGCGCTGCAGAACGACAGTCAGCACGGCAAAGTCTGGAATGCACTGAGGACCGATTTGTTCTCGTCTCTGTTGCCAACTGCAACCACGCCAAGAACCATTCGGCGTTACTTCGGGCTCTTCCGCTGACTAAACAAGCCATTTCTCCGCTCTATCTTCATGTTGGGAAAGAAGAGTCGGGGAGGCCAGAGTTGGTATTGGCGGAGCAGCTCGGACTTGAGAACGAAGTTCGATTTGTTGGATCTCAACTCGACCCCCGTCTTTTCTTTTGGGCTGCAGATGTGTTTGTCATGCCATCACTCTATGAAGGTTTGGGAAATTCCGCTTTAGAAGCAATTGCCTCCGGCTGTCCAGCTGTCCTTGCCGAAGTGAGCGGCTTGAAGGAGATTGCGACCGAAACGAAGTGGGCCCTCTCAGTCACTCCGGACGAGCAGTCGATCGCTGCAGGATTATTGCGCATGGCTGATATTCCCGGAGAGGTCCGGCGCTCTCGGGCTCTGGAAGACAGCGCAAGAATCCGAGAGCGTTTTTCCATGCAACGCGGGGTTCAGGTGATGATCGACAGCCTGTACACGGCGCCTACCGTCGCGGAACGGCAGTCAATTCATGATGTCAGTCAGGAACTTTCATGAAGATAGCGATGTGTGCGCCAGCAGACCTCCACGCCCTTGCTCGTTCCTGCGGGCAAGAGACTGAAGGGATACCTCCCGGTCTTGGCAGTACCGCCACGACGCCTCTGATCGAAGAATTGCTGCGTCGAGGTCATGAGGTTACGCTGTTTACTCTAAGCAATAGGCTTGCGAAAGCTACCGTGCATGAGTGGGGTAGGCTGAAGATCTTTACGGGGCCGAACAGGCAATATGGAGCTGCGCGCAATCTCTATTGGCCTGAGGTTACTTATCTTCGTCGAGTTATTGCACTGGAGCGGCCGGCATTCATACACGCGCACTGGACATACGAGTTTGCACTCGGAGCACTGGCGCCGGGCATTCCCATGTTGACGACTATCCATGATCTTCCGTGGAATGTCTTGAGGTACTTCCGTGATCGGAGCCGTGCTGTTCGGTTGCTAATTGCTTATTGGGTTGCGATGCGCTGTCAGCGCTTTACGGCGGTCTCCGAGGATGCTGCAAATCATTTTCGGCGTTATCTCAAGCCCGGGGCACATATCGAGGTCATTCCAAACTTCCTCACTGACAACATCTTTGAAATTAGTCAAAGCGCAACAGCCTCCGATCGCCCCTTTACTTTTGGGACCATTCTCCAAGGGTGGTCGAGAAGAAAGAATGCAACTGCCGCGCTCGAGGCATTCCAGGCCGTCTCCCGAATTGCACCGGAATCGCGGCTGATCATGATGGGAATCGACTATGAGACAGGTGGGCCTGCGCATCGCTGGGCTCGCCAGCGCAACATGGACGCCGGTGTAACGTTCGCCGGCATGCTTCCTTATGAACGGATGCTTCGGCACGTGCGTGATGAAGTGGATGTGATAGTGCACCCATCTCTCGACGAGGCATTCTCGATGACCGTGCTGGAGGGCATGGCCCTTGCAAAGCCTGTAATCGCCGGTCGCAACACGCCAGGGATTCGACAGGCTCTTCGAAATGGCGATGCGGGCGTTCTGGCGGACGTGCATGATAGCGGGTCCATCGCCCGGGCGATGATCACGCTCATGACGGATCCCCCATATCGTCAGAAGGTGGCTCAGTGCGGGCATCAACACGTTTCATCCGCCTACCGGAAGGATTCTATTGTTCCGCAATATGAAGCGGTTTACAGGAGCTTAGCTCGCCAATGAAGGTAGACGTGCCCAATCGCGTTTGTCATAGGCTCGCGAAAATGCATCGATGGAGCCTGCTTTGGAGTCCGCTATGGTGACGTTGGTCCTTGGGATAACAGGTTCAGCGCTCTTTGGAACGTTCGTGTACCAACTCTCCAGGAATGTACTCTTCGGCTGGTACTGTCTGCTTACGGTCAGTCTATTAAATGTGGCCCTGGGCTTGAGTCAGATGACAATCGGCGGCCTGCACCTTGATGCGGTCGACCTAGTCAGCATTAGTTTGCTGGCCGCCGGCACAATACGATTCTTCCATCGGGTGAAGCAACCTGGAAGAGCCAGGCTCATCATTCTTGCCTATCTTGTGATCTTTGGTATAAGTCTGCTCCGTGGCGTGGCCTTGTTTGGCGTTCAGACCGCATGTAACGAAGCCCGCGGTCTTGTGGGAGAGATCCTTGCCATGCTCTATTTCTTCACAACGCCTACAGATCCTCAAACGATCAGAAAGATTCTGATTGCATATCTGCGCTTTGGTGTAGGACTTGTCCTGGTCGCTGTTCTCCATTACGCAGGATTGAATGTCGGGTCAATTGGCCTGGATGGAAAGGATCGAGCTCTCCCGTCTGCTTCCGGAGAGACGATTGCTCTTTGTTTCTTTATAGGGTTGGGGTGGATTACCCATCGAAAGAACTCACAAGTCCTTCGCTGGCTCTTGCCGGTCTTTGCAGGTATGGCAATCATTCTGCAACATCGAACGGTCTGGACCGTCATGGTGGTGTGCGGTGTAGCCATTCTCTTTATCGACTTCAAACTCGTCCGGCGACTCATACCGCTAGCCGCACTCGCGACTGTCATCGCGGTTGGCCTGGCAGTCGTTATCTACGGAACAGAAAGTGAGGCTTCAACTCAATTTGAGGATAGTGCCACCAATAACGGGACCTGGTTGTGGCGAGTTGAGGCTTGGCAAAACTCTATCTCCGATGATAGTCAGACTATCCCGTCGATGATTTTTGGACAGCCAATAGGGAGTGGATTCGTGCGCTTCGACAGCACGACGGGAGGATACGAAGACCTACCACCGCACAGCGAATATGTCGTGCAGTATCTTCGCGTGGGCGGTCTCGGTCTGGTCTTCTTTGTGGCTTTTCTTTTCCGCCCTATCCTACGGCTCTATGAGTTGCAGCGTGACGACCCCTTCGCTCTCTGTCCCTCTCCGTCTGTATGGTGCCTGATCGTCATCGGCGTTGTCGTCTACGGAATCACATACGGATACGATGCGTCTGCAATAGCACTAGTCGGAGTCGCGAACGCAGTTCTGCTTTCTCTCAGATCGCGTCAACTTGTACAACCTATCGTTTCTTCAATAGAGGAGTATGCGCTCCTTAAGCCGTGCGAAGCGGCACATCTTTAAACCATGGAATCGATGCCCAAAATGCGTATTGCGGTCTTGATGACCTGCTTCAACCGGAAAAGGATGACACTCGAAGCGCTTGACTCGCTTTTCCGCCAGAAGCGCGTTGACGATCTAGACATGGTTGTCTACGTGGTGGATGACGGTAGTCGCGACGGAACAAGCCAGGCAGTGGCGGAGTGCTTTCCTCAGGTCTCGCTCTTGCAAGGCGATGGCTCCTTGTTCTGGAACGGAGGGATGCGCAAAGCCTTCGCTCATGCACTTGCTAAAAGTTTTGATGGATACATCTGGTTTAACGACGATACTCGCCTTGACGAAGATGCCCTACACCGGTTGACTTCGTGCGCCACTGAGGCGGCAAAATCCCTCGGAGCGGCGATTGTGGTTGGAAGTATTCGTGACCCTTACACAAGAGAGCGTAGCTATGGTGGAGTAAGAAAGAGGACTTCGAGGTTTCGGCTCGACTTTATCCCTCAGCTGCCGGACGACCACGAGCCCATCCGATGTGACACCATGAACGGCAATTTCACACTCATCCCGGCTTCTGTCGCAGAACGGTTAGGCAATCTGGATGGTGCCTTTCGCCATCAGCTGGGGGATTTCGATTATGGTCTTCGCGCCACGGAGGCCGGTATTCCGATCATTCTGGCTCCGGGGTATTACGGCTGCTGCTCAGATAATCCGACCAGCGGGACATGGAGAGATCATTCCCAGCCACTGTCGAAGCGCTGGCGGCATCTCTTATCCCCGAAAGGTGCTCCAATTCGGGAGTGGCTTCTTTATACGCACCGGCACTTCGGATGGCGTTGGCCGCTGTACGCGCTTTCTCCTTATGTCAAAACAATCCTGGCAATATCCTGATCCTTCCCACTGCGGAGTCCAAAGTGCAAGCAGCCAATACAGTGAACAGTGAGCGGAAGGTCTTCGCAAGCCTGCAGGCGGGCCGAGGCATCGCCGCAGTTGCCGTTGTTGTCCACCATGCTGCCGCCTATCTGGGGGATCCTCGCTTCTGGAATAACGAATGGTATACAAGGCAGTTTGACTTTGGGGCCTTCGGAGTTGAGTTTTTCTTTGTTCTCAGTGGCGCGGTGATTCTGTTAGCACATTGGAAGGATCAAGGTCAGGCCAATTCATTCCGGAGTTATGCTGTCAGACGTATGAGGAGAATCTATCCCATCTATTGGATCGTGCTGGCTGGGGTAATCTTAGTCTTTCAACTCAACCCCATGCTTGGCATGGGATACGAGCGCGACGGCTGGGTCATTCTCTCGTCCATTCTGTTGGTGCACATCGGCTCTCTGGAGACGATTCTCCGCGTGGCATGGACCCTCTTTCACGAGCTTATGTTCTACGTGCTGTTCGGCGCCATAATTCTCTCCAGGAGTTTCGGCTATGCTCTGCTTGTCCTGTGGTTCGGAGCTTCCGGCTTGATGCTTGTAGTCCCATTTGGCGGTCCGTTTTTGAGGGAATCTCTTTCTCCTCTTCATCTGCTTTTTGCTCTCGGCATGGTCATAGCAGTAATCATCAGGCGCCAGATTGTTTTGAGGTCCGGCATGTTTTTGATCCCCGGCATTGCGCTGCTGGCCTATACATCGGTCTGGACTATGCTGTATGGCCTGCCTGACATTAACCACTCCCTGCTCGCAGGCATTGGTTCTTTTCTGGTCCTGCTGGATTTGATCTTATTCGAGCGCGAAGGCCGTCTTCAGGTGCCAGCGTGGATAAACTTTCTGGGCGATGCTTCTTACTCCATCTACCTGGTGCACTTTCCTCTTCTTTCGCTCACCGCCCGGGTGTGCTTTCTTTTGTCGCAAAGAGTTAACATTTCCTTATGGGCATGGCTGGCGCTGCAGGTTCTCTTTGCAGTAGCGGCTGGCATCATCTTTCATCTTGCTATTGAGAAGCCTTTGCTTCGCATGTTCTCCGGCACGAGCATGAGGAAAGCGATTCCAGCGGTTGAGTAAGTATCCGTAGGATAAATCCTCGTACAGATCCGAGCGGCGTTCAGTCGTCTGCATCAGCGTTGATTGCTCCAAACGATTGAATGCAAGAATTACAAACTAAAGTACCGTGATTAACGTGTAGGTCAGGAGGCCTTCTAAGGACAGCGTTACCATGCGCATGCCGATGAGGAGGGCATGACATGCGCGGCGTATCATGGGAAAATGGTGCTGTTGTCGGTCCTGCTGGCCTGTTCGAGCGTCGTATCTTCGATTGGCTGTGGAGGTTCACAAGTGGGGCCAGGGCCCTCGGGAAAGACCATGCCAGGTGCATTGCAACTCTCACCGGCTGTGGTCAATCTAGTGCAAGGGGATAGTGTGCATTTCGCGCTGTCCACTGATGAGATCGCATTCAACCCATCAAATTGCATATGGCAAGCAGTGGACACGATCGTGTCGTCGAAGGGGAACGGTGAGTTTGTGGGTACTGGCATCGGATCTTCGTCGATAGAAGCTACGTGCGACGGGAATAGCGCCTCCGCATCAGTCTTGGTTTCGCCGGCAACAAATCCGAATGCCATACGGATAACTTCGGGTGGAACGTATAGCGGCAACTGGAGTAGTACGGACCCAAAGGTCCCAGCCGTGATGATACTTACCAATGAACCAGTGGTCGTACGAAATTCGACGATTACCAGTCGAGGAAACCTTATTGTCATCTATGGTAGCCAAGGCGGCGCCAACGTGACCATCGATAACGTTACTGGCACAGCGCTTGATCCTGGCGTTGCGGGGCAGGGGAGAGGGAAGTTTCTCGGCGCGGAGGTGATGTCTCGCCTTGCGGTCACTCATTGCACAATGCACGGCGTCAGCTTCGGCGTTTATGTAGCCACCTCCAAGCTGACGTCATTGACTATCAGAGATAATGTTGCCGATAACCTCGATGATCGGAAGAGCAATGGACATGGAGGTTACCTTCTCAATCAGAGAGTGCTGGGACACTTTATTCAACTGAACAGCGTTTCATTGCCTAACGGAGCAGAGATCGCCTGGAACCAGATGACAAATTCGCTTGGAGCGGCTTCGGTTGAAGATGTCATCAGCTTCTATCAAAGCCGCGGATCTGCAGAAAAGCCAATCGTGGTTCACGATAACTATCTTCAGGGTGCGTTCGCTGAGGGACAAACGACCTGGTATACCGGAGGGGGCATCCAGATGGATGGGGCATCCGAGGACCCAATGACTGCAACTGGCTTTGTGCAGATCACCCACAACAGAATCGTACAGACAGCGAACTACGGCATCTCGATCGGCGCAGGACATGACATTACTGTGACAGACAACCGCATCGTATCGTGCGGCAAGGACAGTACCGGAAGGTGGCTCGCCTCGCAAGGCGGGAGTGCCTTGATCCTGTGGAACTACTACCAGACAAGTCAGTTCTACAACAATTCGATCTCGAGCAATTCAGGGGGCCTTGTGAGGCAGGATGCCAACGGCCAACCGGAGAACTCAGAGATGTATGTTCCAAGCGTTTCGGCGACGCTGCACAATGTTGTCAGCAACAATCCATTCGAACATCCCTGTTGGGTGAACGGCTTGCTGAGTCAAGCGGCTGAAGCGGCAGAGCGCGTATCCTGGAACATACAAGTGAGAGAATCTGGAGAGATGCTTGGCGATCAACATTAGTGCGTCCCGGTCACACATGAATCGCGACAGGCTCTTATTTCAGTCCATGCTTCAAAAAATAGCTAGGGTACCTGCCTCGCTAACAAAGACGGCGACAGCCTCAACTTATATGCTTTCGCTCTCTTGATATCCGTGCAAAAGTGACCATCAACAATTCCGTCAAACTGAAACACGGAAGCACGATTTGGAGGGCGAGGGCATTCGCAGAAAAAGAGCGAAGCGCATGCAGTCACCATCTTGGACATCTTTACAACTCATGCAGGTTTTGGGTCTCAGCAAGTAGGCTGATCCTGACGCAGTATCTGGCATACGTATTTTGACAGCTAATTGCTAAAGGGTCAATGACCAGCGGGGAGGATGGCTGATTCGGCGATGTACGCCTCAAATGTAAGAAAGGGGATAAAGCGTGATCGGAACGCCAGCTGCTTTTTCAGGTAATGCTGCCCCCAGAGTTTTGTACCTACCAAATGAGGGCGATTTTCAGGAGGGCACAGGCCAGGTAGGGGGGCGATCGGCATTTAATGAAATGGAGCAGGATGGAACGATCAGAGAACTCGGTATTTACAGTTTTTTGGCAGATTTCAGGGTGGACCGAAAGAAAGCTCGCTCACATCAAAATTTAGTCGATACAGTGCGCGCGTTTCAACCCGACATTATCTTCTGGCAACACCCCCAAGATTTCCCAATCGATCGCGACCTGATTAGGGCCATCCGTGAGTGTGGTAGCTCACCTCTACTCGCTTATCACGAGGCAGATCCCTTCGACCGACTTTATAAGCCACTCGATAAAACGGCAAAGACACTTTATGCCGAGTCGGATATTTTCTTCACGGTCGCGCTAGGTATGGCTCGTCGTCTGTTCGATGAGGTGAGAGTGCATCCCCATTTCTACTATTCGCCAAGCTGCGTAGACCGCGAGCGTTTTGCCGTTTTACCCGCGGATTCCAAACTACCAGGCAACAAGTACGATGCTGTGATGTTCGGCACAATTGCCAAAAGATTTCGATTGATTCGCCAACCTGGATCTCTACGGCGAGTTTGTCTCGCTCGCGGCCTCCGCCGGCTCTTTGGGGATCGCTTTGCTGTTTTTGGAAGAGGGTGGCCAGCGGGCACGAATTGCCATGGACCGTTTCCATACGAGAAGCAGACAGAGATACTTCATCAGTCGAGGATGTCGATTATTTGGGAACTTTATGCTGAGCATACATTTTACTTTTCTGATCGCCTGCCGATTGCTCTTGCCGCCGGAATCCCCTTCATAACTATTCGGCATGGAGGTTACGACACTCTCTTTTCGCAGACACCGGGTCTATTTTATGTAGACACCATTGAGGATGCGTTGGACACCGCTCTCTATCTGAAGAGCTTGCCTAGTGAAGAGATTGCTGAAATGGGAAGGGGAGCGCGCAATTGGATGCTAGAGAACCTCGAAGCGCGCGTGGTCTTCCGACGTGCATTTGAGATTTGCCGAAGAGAGTGGAGTCTCAGGCGGAAAGGCAGTGGAGTTACTTCACGTTTATGACAGATAGCAGCCACTCGCAGTTCCGTTGGAGTTACTTATCTACCATTTCTACGGCGGCGATGCAGTTGGTTGCGTCTGCAACTTTAACACGTTTTCTGCAGCCTTCTGACTATGGTCTAGCGGCCATGGCCATGCTTTGCTACAGTTTGGCCGGCTATTTCACACAGCTGGGTATGGGGCGTGCTGTAATACAGAAATCCAATCTGACAGATGGTAATATCCGCGCTGCTTTTTCACTCAGCTTAGGTACTGGACTGGGCGGATTTGTCGTTCTCAGCGCACTTGCCCCGTTTTTGGCTCGCTATTTCCGAGAACCGAGACTTACATTTGTCATCATCGCTTTTGCACTGAACATGGTCTTTCAGTCGGCCTCGATGGTCACCGGCGGGCTATTGCGGCGAGAATTTCGCATACGCGATCTTGTGGTCTGCGACTTTATCGGATATGCATTGTCTACGTTTGGCTTAGGCCTTCCGCTGGCGATGAAAGGTTTTGGGGTCTGGGCACTCGTCGCCAGCAACGTATCTCAGCCATTGATCGTGGCGATAGCCTACTTCGTGGCCAGACCACATTCAGTCGTTCCGACGATAAAGCGAGCCGATTACCACCACATCACTGCCTTTGGAGGCAAGGCATCGGCTACTACTTCTGTGGAAGCGCTGGGGGTCTCCTTGGATACCCTCGTCATGGGTCGTCTGGTTAGCGCTGCATCCCTTGGAATTTACAATCGCAGCCTCACCTTGAGCACGCAGCCCGGCTATAGTCTCTCGATGGGACTGACAAGAGTCTTTCATCCGACAATCGCACGTGCGGCCGAACGCAGTATTTCCGATTGCCGCAAAATTCTTGTCAATAGCGAACGTCAATTGATGGCGATCATCATGCCATTCTGTGCGGGCGCGGCGATTGCCGCACCAACGATCATCCCCGTCATCTTCGGCAAACAATGGACACCTGCTGTACCGGTGTATCAAGTCCTCTGCCTTGTCGCCGCTCTCGACGCGACCTTCCATCTCCCGGCGATTCAGTTGGAGGTAATGAGCCTCTTCCGTTACAAGTTTATTATTCAAACCGCATTCGCTATAGCGTTCGGTACGGGAATCTTCCTTGTGGCAAATTGGGGAATTGTGGCCGTCGCTTTGGTTTACGCCGGGCTTCAACTCCTACGGAGTCTGGGGCTGCATTGGCTTAGCGCACGTTCCCTGAAGTGCAGTATCTGGTTGCTGCTCGAGACCTGGGTTCCAGGACTCGTTTGCTCGGTGATGGTGTCGGCCACTCTTTATTTTGTGCAAGCCCGTCTCGTATCCTTGACCCATATCGAACCAGCATTCCGTATGATCATTCTGATTCTGCTGGCAGGTGCAGAGACACTCGTGGCTTATAGGCTCTTGTATAAAAATTCTGTATACGAGCCTTGGATGCTTGTCGTCCGAATCAAGGAGCGTGGGGCCATTACTTCCTACTCTCCTATTGAAACGATCACATGATGGACGAGAGGAATCGCATTAGATGAGCATACTTGAAAGTGTGTGGCTGGGTAGAGTAGACGATGGCCGGCTAAATAACCTTAACCTAATTCGCCTAGTATTGGCATCTATCGTCATTCTCTCTCATTCTTATGTCCTGCTTAATCAGTTCTCGGAGGAGCCTCAACACCACCTTTTGCACTTCGGCGATCTCGGCGGTACAGCCGTCTTTAGTTTTTTCTTCATCAGCGGCTTTCTGATTTTACGAAGTGCTATACATCATAAAGATCCTGCCAACTTCATCGCCGCGCGGATACTCCGCATATTTCCAGGACTGATTGCAACTGTTCTGTTGTGTACGTTTGTGCTTGGTCCTATATTTACAAAAATTTTGTTAACAAATTATTTTAATAGCAAAGCCACCTATTCTTACATGTCCGCGGTAGCTTTACACCATGGCAACCCAAATCAACTGCCAGGCTTATTCGAGGAAAATTTTGTGGCACATGCTGTAAACGGCCCTTTATGGACGCTCTCGTCAGAGTGGACTATGTACATGGTCGCATTGATTGGCTGTCTGATTTTTCGATGGCGAATGATTTTCCCCCATACCGCGAGGTCGTGGGCTCTGTTGTCTGGGGCCGTGCTATTTACGATACAGATGTTCCCGCTTCCGCTTCAGTATGCAGCTCCTTGGATAGCCTTTTTTATATTGGGGGCGGCGTGTTATTTATTCCGCGCAAGGATAAAGCTCTCCCCCCCACTAGCGATATCATTATTATTAGCCGATTTATTTTTGCTCAGGTTTCTCCCGCATGCAGGTAAGCCTTTATTCCCATTTGTCTTGGGTTACTTTCTACTAGTCGTGGGTTTCCATCCAGGACTATACGTTCAGGGGTTTCATCGCGTTGGCGATTTTTCGTATGGTCTTTATATCTATGCGTGGCCCGTGCAGCAGATCCTTGCGCAGCGGGTGACTTTTCCACTACTGCTCTTTGTCTACAGTTATGCCTTTACGCTGCCGTTGGCTGTTTTGTCATGGTATTTGATTGAGTCTCCCTGTTTGTCAATGAAGCAAGTGCTAGAACGTCGTAAAGATGCGAATAGCTATACAGGAGATCGGTTTCATGAGTTATCGCTAAGCAACAACGAATGTGCGAGGAATGATTACAGTGGCGGAGTACAGGACCTCGGCTCATAGCGCTCTAGATGCACCGTATGCTGATAGCACCACGAGCAACTCTGATCGTGCGAAGAGGAATGACTTTGTGGTGAAGAGTAAAGCGAAGGTCGCGCTGCTAACAAACTTTCTTCCCATCTATCGGGTACCTCTTCTCGAACACCTCTCGGAAAGCGTTGGACAGCTTCGCATCTTCCTCTCAGTCAAGATGGAAGGAGATCGGGACTGGCCAGTCTTTTGGGGCACTCTGAACGTCGTCGTTCACCGCTCCCTGACTATTCCGAGGACCTTCCGTAATGCCCATGGCTATGTCGATCGGACCCACACACATATTCCTTACGATACGCTGCCTCTTCTTTGGAGCTACCGTCCTGACGTGATCGTAGCCGGTGAACTTGGCGTCCGGACGCTGTTGGCTGCCTTCTACAAGATGCTTCGGCCCGGAACCAAGCTCATCATTTGGGCTACTCTGTCAGAGCATACCGAGGCGTTGCGCGGACGGATGAAAAAAGCCTTGCGGCGCTGGCTGTTGCGTCGCGCCGATGGCGTCTATGTCAACGGAGCGAGTGGAATGCGATATATTCAATCCCTTGGATTTAAGGATGGGCCTATTTCTGTTGTTCCGTATACGGCGGATAATCGGGCTTTCCAAGACCCGGGCATTCGCGAACACGGTGGCCCGCTTCGTCTTCTCTACACTGGTCAGCTGGTCGAAAGGAAAGGGTTATATCCGTTCCTCCGACAGCTCGCACTTTGGTGTGGGCATCATCCGGCAAAGTGCATCGCGCTGTCGGTCGTAGGCGGGGGGGACCAACTCAATCGGCTGAAAGAGATTGAACTTCCGCCAAACTTGCAGATCGACTTCAAGGGAAGCGTAAACTTCCAGCAACTGCCATTCCATTACCACAACGGTGAAATCTATGTGTACCCTACTCTGGCAGATGAATGGGGGCTAGTGGTGAATGAGGCGATGATTGCTGGCCTACCTGTATTGGGCAGTCGCTACAGTCAAGCGGCCGAAGAACTGATCCAGGATGGTGTGAATGGCTGGCTTTTCAATCCGACGGACGAACAGGACACCTACAGCGCAATTGACCGCGCATTAGAGACTGATTCCGCTACGCTCGATGCGATGGGCCGTCGCGCCATCGACAGGGTCGCGGGACTCACGCAACAGACTATGGCGAATCGGATGAGCGAAATGATCGGGCAGGTTTTTGGAAGCTGAGTTTACTGGAATCGCAGAGGTTACGAGCGGTTGCCGCGTTCGCTAATGCGCTTACGATTGGCCAGCTTCCCGAACTAGGACGCGGTCGGGGTATCCCCACTCATCCAGGATGGCAAACATCCATACTCCAGAAGGCTTGCTTTTGGGTCTTTCGACAGAAGCCTGCGCCGAAGTTGCGTGATCAGCCCTGAAGGCAAAGCTCCTCTTACCTTCATCGAATACCCTCTAAACTCGGCCTCCCAGGCTGAACCAGGTTCTATTCCTCGTGTAAACATTGCGCTCAAGTTCGTAGGGGAACTCTTCAGGCGTTGCTGATGTTCCATGCCCCAGAGGCTGTACAAACCATCAGTATAGGTCAGTTGCGGTTCGTACCAGAGATACGGACCACCCGAAAGGAAGCTCGCTACCATGCTGTACGAAGAGATGGAGCAGAGCCGCAGATCAGCCTGGGCCATCAGCACAAGATCGCTGCACTCAGTTAATCCTGGCTGCCTGGTTTGTCCAGGGTTGAAGCGTCGCACCGCCTCATCAAATTCAGGTCCTCCGCGATCCGTGAAAAAATGAAACTGGAGGCAATCTCCCAGCTGATCCTGTAGTGCCTGACATGCATTCAGATACCACTCCCCCGGAATAAAAACATTGAATCGCCCCCGTGCGCTTTCTCCCTCCGCTAATCTGGAAAAATCACCGCCGAAACGCATATGAACTGCGACGAAGAGTTTCTGGCGGTCTAGGCGCGATGCGATTTGATACACATTCTTGATTGTGTCCCGGCTGTTCAGGAGTTTGGCCCACAAGAACGGGCGAGCGTTATAAATGGATCCGTAGCCTCCGTACATCCCGTCCACGGTGACAATGAACGATCTCCTGTCTGTCAGTCCTTTCTTTCGGGCCCATCGCTCGATCGCTTTGCCAAAGTCCAACTCGCCACTCTCAAGATAATCGCGTTCAGCAAAGCTATAACGGGGTAGACGTACCAGCACATCCTCAATCAGAAAGTCCAGCCTGCTGGTCTGAAAGTTTCGATAATACCTTCGCTTGTTCAGACCCCACGACGGCCCGATCAGAGTTGCATCCAAAACTTGGCTCGCGATCATCCCTTTGGCCCATGGGAGCATCTCATTGCCCAAGCCCTCGCCTCTTTTGCCAAGCCGGCGCGCAACTACATATCTCATCTCGTCTAGTGTCCTGTGAGTTCGGTTATTCGCTTCGGTTGAAGCGAGAATATCATGGCGAGTTCGCCCCGATACTACGTGCTCTTGTGCTCCGAATCAGGACGAGGACTTGCAAAATTCCCGCTCCTGTCCAACACTGGATTTCTTGAACAACTATATGAGGCTGCCGCTATTCGCTATCACAGGTTCGAGGCGTTCGCGGAACAGGCATGAAGATTCTCGTCGCCCATAATCGGTATCAGCAAGCAGGTGGAGAAGACACGGTCGTAGCCGAAGAGGTGCGGATGCTGCAACAACGTGGGCATTCCGTTCATCAGTATACGGTCGATAACGACGGCATAACCGGGATTTGGCAGGAGGGCATGACGGCAGCTCGCTGCTTCTATTCAATTTCAGCGGCGCAGGAGGTATCGAGTCTGCTTGCGTCGATCCGGCCGGAGATACTGCACGTTCACAACTTCTTTCCAGCAATCTCACCGGCCATCTATTTTGTAGCGGAAAAGTTTGGTGTCCCAGTGGTTCAGACGCTTCACAATTATCGCCTTCTCTGCGCCAGCGCAACGCTATTTCGTGATGGACAGCCGTGCGAGGAGTGTCTCGTCGAACGTTCTTTCCTTCCCGGCGTGATGCACGCGTGCTATCGCGGCAGCCGGGCAGGCAGTGCTGTTGTTGGAGCATCCGTCTCGGTACACAATGCCTTGGGAACGTGGAGGAACCGCATCGGTCGCTACATTGCACTTACTCAATTCGCTGCGCAGAAGTTTGGGAGCTATCGTATTCCTGCAGAGAAAATCCGGATCAAGCCGAACTTCGTCCCCGATCATGGCCGTGGAGATGGGAGTGGCGACTATGCTCTTTTTGTCGGCCGACTTAGCCCCGAGAAGGGAATACGAACCATCATCGCAGCTGACCGTCTCGGTCATCTTTCGCTTCCTATACATATTGCTGGCGATGGTCCATTGCTTTCCGAGATCGAGCGTGCGTGTGCTCGTCCGGGCAGTCGCCTCGTCTACATCGGCCGCATGTCGCGCTCTCAAATAATCGAGCAGATGAAGAGGGCCGTTGTGCTAGTGGTCCCCTCTGTCTGCTACGAAGGCTTTCCCCTGGCGATAGTCGAAGCTCTCTCATTCGGTCTGCCAATAATCGCGTCTCGCATTGGAGGACTACCGGAGATAGTGCAGGATGGCCACTCTGGCTTGCTGGTTGAATCCGGCAATCCTGCCGCGCTGCTACAAGCGCTTCGCACTTTTGTAGGTGATGCAAGTCGTATCGAAGCAATGCGTCAAGCCTCGCGCGTCCAATTCGACAGCCTCTATACCGAGCAGAAGAACTACGATCTCCTTATTGAGATTTACAGAGAATTGCTTTGATGGCCGGTCAGATGATCCTCTTATCCTCAATCGCGGTCATGTCTAGGAATCCCCCTTAAGATGTAATGCGCGCTGCTTGAGTGTTAGTGCTCGAGTCAAAATGGGTTATAGAACCTCCTCCCTCAGCATGTTTTTATAGGCAGGAGGTTTATGACTTCGTGCGGACCTTTCAAGTGTTGGATACGCCAATCGGTTTGCTCACCATGCCCAAAGCCATTCAGACGGTCACTCAATGGCTCAGGGAAGAGGGGCGCTGCCGGCTGGTAACCTTTGCAAATGTCCATATGGTCGTAGAGGCTAGACTTAAGCCGGAGTTCGGCGATATTCTTCGTCAGACCGATCTGAACTGCCCTGATGGTAGCCCTCTCTCTTGGATCGGTGCTGCACTTCACGGTGATAAGGTATCACGGGTAGCCGGTCCAGATTTCATGCCCTTGTTTTGTGAGCAGACTGTGAGCCAAGGCTATCGGCACTTTTTCTATGGTGGGGGGGAAGGTGTGGCCGAAAAGACAGCGCGTGAACTTATGCTCCGCTACCCTGGTATTAAGATTGCAGGTCAATATACTCCGCCCTTTCGGCAACTCACACCGCAGGAAGATCAACAAGTGTGCAGACAAATTAGCGAAAGCGGAGTTGATATCGTCTGGGTATGCCTCGGTTGCCCTAAGCAAGAGAAGTGGATTCTCGAGCACCGAAATCAGTTAGATGCGAAGGTCATTCTCGCCGTAGGGCAAGCCTTCGATATAGTGGCTGGAGTTAGACGGCGCGCGCCGAAGTTATTTCGAGGGTTGGGAATGGAATGGGCCTATCGCCTATTTCAGGAGCCGGGGCGTTTGTGGAAAAGATACCTCTTTACAAACGCGCTCTTTATCGTCTGGATGTTCCAATGCTTCCTTCGTAGCGAAATTGGAATGGGTCGTTCGATCGAGACTTAAAGCCTGTCCTGCACTCAGTCAAGGATGCCTGACGGTCAATCTTTAGGTGATGTTGTTGGACCTCTTCCGAAGTTTCTCTCATCCGCTACTAACTAGTGGACGGTTTGAGTCTGCTGCTTTAGCTTTGGAAACCATGTAACCTGCAGAGCTATCGCGATGTCATTCTGTTTCTCCACACGGTATATCGGAGCTTTCCACCATTCGCATTGGAGTGAACCCTGCAATTCAATGTTTCGCCGGATCCGTTTCACGGCGCCGACCGAAAATGAATTCTGTGTCACGCCCCCAGCGATGAAGTCGTTCGGTGTCTTTTTTGTGAGGTATTGTGCCTGAATCCATTCATTGCCTGACAAGTGATAAGTCAACCAAGCCTGGCCGCCTTTCGCTTCACGGCCCATCCAGTCCCCCATGATAAAGCCCTTATTAGTATAGCCTTGTCGCTGGACGCCCTCCCAGTACGTGAATTTCCCTTCGGTGCTACGCGATACTGGTTGATCGGTGGTACCTCCTTCAACGCGCAGGTCCAACTTTCTTAGCCCGGGGAATTGTGACAGATAAATGCCTGGGCGAAATGCCGCGCGGCGAGGTGCGCTAATCGGACTAACATCATCATGTGAAAGGGAGTCCACGTAGAGCGTGAGATAGCGACGTACATACGGCAGTCTCCAGGAAAAATTGAAGTCGCTGAATCGAGCCCCCGGATCGTTTCTCGAAGATTTTTCCGCTCCCGTCGTATCATTGACGTCAAAAAATCCATTCAAGAACGTGTGTAAGGTAACAGGTGAATGGCCTTTGCCTCCCCAGATAATGGTTCGTGCAAACCCGAACTCGAAGTTGCTCGTCGGACGGAAGGAAAACATCTCGGAGTGAACCCAAGGGCTATTTGGGCTGGTGTGTCCCTTGAGGCTGCCTACAAAAAAGTCGTAGCGCATTGGTCCTAACAGCTTCGAGAGGAGGTAGATGTTCAAAGGCTCAATGCGGTCTACCCGAAAGGAATAGATATTCTCTGCGTTGTTGCTCCATGTTAGTGCGCCGCCGACCGCCGGCCCTAACCACGCATCGGACTTGCCTCCTGAGATTTCATGGCCCAGCAGATGAAACGACAGCACGGCTTCCTGGAGACGAAAGGTGTTCTGCGCCGCTATATCGTAAGTTGGAATCGTTGCCTGTGGCGCGTTGGGCCCAGCATAGGGGCCGACCTCATCTAAAACTGAGAGCTTGTCCGCCAATTGAGGCGAGTATCCCTGCGACGTGGGTGAGTGTTGAAATTCGCCGCGGACAAAAAGCGAGAATCGTCCTTGTTCGTTTAGTGTAGAAATTCCCGTGATGTTGTTGAAACCCGCCTGGTATGGACGTCCGTAGTCGTTCACAATCGTCTGTCCAAGGTGGTAGCTATCGCGAAGGGGTGTTCCAGTAATCCCCAGCACCCTTGTATAGACGCTTTGAACCCCATGCACCCTGCCGCGCTCGACCCCAAGCGGTGGCATTTCGGTAGCGAGCTCGCTATCAAGGCTTGCAAGGATCGCTTTTGCTTCGTTCGATCCCCGGAGAATATCATCGCGAGATTCTTGCAAGGCGTGCGCAACGCTGATTCGAGTCCACGGTCTCAAGCTGATGAAAATCGTGTCTACATATCCAAGCGAATACAAGCGCAGCATTGCAGGATAGACCCAACTATCGCTGGGAATATATGCAGAGCTCCAGGAGTAAGAGATATCGCTTTCTGAATGGGAACCCACTGAAGATGCAGATACTGCTACTCCTGCATTGGTCGTCGTCTTTGAGGCTTCTGTTGTACGAGTGTTATCCGACCCCGCCAAACTATTCTCTGTTGCCACGCATCGGACGGTCGTAGCCAAAATTCCGGCTAGAAAAAATCCGACATAAAAGAGCCGCTTACTCACCTGCACCTCGCGTTGCGGCTTAGACCGCGGATCTGCGTTCAAGACATAGAATTGAAGCACTTGGCGCGTCGCTCCATAGAGCGCGCGCTTCCGTAGACAATTTTGTGACCATTATGAAGAATGGCGGTCCTGTTCCCAATACAACTTCGGGTTGATTCCCGACGGCGAGATCAATCGACACTATGACAAGAAACGAGGGCGTGTTTCCTTCGCAGCGCTGCCCTTGCGCGTCCAGCGATAGCCTTCCCCAAAAACACATGCCAGTAATGGAGAGTCACGTTGAAAAAATCCCTCATCACAGGAGTCACCGGCCAAGACGGAGCGTACCTTGCCGAATTTCTCCTTGCCAAAGGTTACGAGGTCCATGGCATCAAACGCCGTGCGTCGCTGTTCAATACCAACCGTATCGACCATATCTACGAGGATCCGCACATCACTCACTCACGCTTCTTCTTGCACTATGGTGATCTGACGGACTCTTCTTCGCTTATCCACATTGTTCAGAAGGTGCAGCCCGACGAGATCTACAACCTCGGCGCGCAGTCACATGTACAGGTATCTTTCGAGCAGCCTGAGTACACAGCCGATGCTGACGCCATAGGGCCACTCCGTCTGCTGGAGGCTATCCGTATCCTCGGCCTCGAGAAGAAGACGAAGTTCTATCAAGCCTCCACCTCCGAACTCTACGGCTTGGTCCAGGAGATCCCACAGCGCGAGACCACCCCTTTCTATCCACGTTCTCCATACGCCGTGGCCAAGATGTATGCCTTCTGGATCTGCGTGAACTATCGTGAAGCTTATGGCATTTACGCCTGCAACGGTATTCTGTTCAACCACGAATCTCCACTACGCGGCGAGACCTTTGTTACACGCAAGATCACCCGCGGGCTTGCACGAATCAAGGTTGGCCTGCAGGAGACGCTCTTTCTTGGCAATCTTGACGCGGAGCGCGACTGGGGTCACGCTCGCGACTACGTCGAGATGCAATGGCTCATGCTCCAGCAGGAGAAGCCGCAGGATTATGTGATTGCCACCGGACAGCAGTACAGCGTGCGCGAGTTCGTCAAACGTTGTGCAAAGCGTCTGGATCTCCGACTGACTTGGGAAGGTTGTGGTCTCGATGAAAGGGCCTTCGATCAGAACGGCAAACTTGTTATTGGAGTCGATCCGCGTTACTTCCGCCCAACAGAAGTCGAGACTCTGCTTGGCGACCCTGGCAAGGCACAGCGTGAACTGGGGTGGGCGCCTCGCACGAGCTTTGACGAACTCGTTGATGAGATGGTCTCTGCCGACCTGAAGGCGGCGCAGCGCGATGCACTGGTTCGGCAACACGGTTTCGAAGCGTACAGCGTTCGCGAGACTTAGCTTGTGGGAGCAGATGCGGTGGAAGATTCATTTATCTGTCGCACTATTCAATGACTCCAACGACCTTAGATCGATTCGCGACCATAGATCCATTCGTCATTGCACCGAAGTTGTAGTGATTGAAGCCATAGTCGCACAGGAAAAACGCTTGAATCAAGCTATGATTCAGAAATATTTCGAGCGTGGGACATCACCTAAACCTGAGTCCAGTTTCGATCTAGCTACGGATTCTAATCATAATTGCCTCTATACAGAGGCGTGTATTTTCGAGTATCGACGGTGGAGGACGAGTGTTACGCCAAATTATTGCTTCACTGATTTTCGCATCGTCCGCCTGTATCGCGCTTCACGGCCAGGCGAGTCCGACCGCGGAGCGTTTGGCTTTAATTCAGATAGGAGGCGGGCTCAATATTGTTTCGCCCGACTACAACCCCGGCACGATCAAGGGATATAGCGTTTACGGTAGCTTTGACTTTTCACGACACTTTGGAATTGAAGGCGACGTGCATAGGGCCACCGTCATCACGCCCACCGACATTGCCGAGAGTTCCTACCTGCTTGGACCGCGGTTTGTTATAACGCGTGGACGGTTCCATCCCTATGGAAAGGCGCTTCTCGGGCTCGGTACCTTTACCTTTCAACCCGTATATGTCAACTCGAGTTCGTCCTCTTCGACGCATAAGATTTATGCCTTCGGTGGGGGACTAGATATAAATGTAAAACGCCATCTAAACGTGCGAGCTATCGACGTCGAATACCAAGGCTGGCCGTCGTTTGGTGCCAGTGGCCTTACTCCGCTCGGAATCACAGTAGGGGCTGCTTACAAGTTTTAGAAGTCGCCGATCAAAAGATCGTCAATCATTCGACAGTGGGCAGACACCGATGGTTTGTTTCCCAATCGTGAGTTATCGAATCACCGTAGGAAGCCGGTAATCATGACCTGCTGGAAGTCACATTCGCCGTAATACGACTGACATTTCTTGTGTGGTCTTTCCGCTCCATGGGGAACAGTGCAAATCAGAGCATTTCATAAACGCACAAGCCAACTGGGTTTAAAACAGATAAATCGACAGCAAGCTCTCCGCAAGCGTTCATAGAGAACATGCGCGGGGACACCCCCCGGGGTCAAATTCCGGAGTAAGTTCAGCACCTTCTGCACCGCAGTGAACTCAGTAAAATCACGGGCGGAAACACTTACGAGATCGCCAGGGTGACATCTGTTTTCCAGACATATTTGTCTCACCTTCGCGGCTTCTCGATATCGCCCTGGTCACGAACTCAAGCAGTTGGTCTTAATCGCAGATCCGCTCGCTGACGAACTCTATCGCTCGCATAGTCAATCACAATGCATTCTTCAACTCCGAACTGAGATTCTGACCTGCAAGGGTCTTTCTGCACCGTGAACGTTTTCATAGGACGTCGTCAAGTGACGTACCGCGTTGACCAACATCGTCCGTGCACGAACCCGACGGGGTGGCCCTGGTTACAGTCAGAATCCGCTCGTGCCCTGGCGCTTCGAGCTTCACGGGCGGGAGCAACTGCAGATCGATCCTATGTGCCGTGCAGCGGTTAGCATCGAGTTGTTCATTCTTGCACAGATTGATCCCGATCAGTCACGCGCTGCGCCTGTTTGTCACGGTCGGCTCATGACCGAGTTCCTTGAGCTGCCGGCTTATCCACCGTAAATGGGTTCCGGTACCCAATGCGATGCGGCTTTGAGGCATGGCTACGAAAATCTCTTTATCGATTTAGGCGCCGTGCTCACCTTCCGTTCCCAGCAGGACGCCTCCCTCATTCAGTCAAAAATACAACTCAAATGTCGCCAGGTCCATACGGATGGTCGGGCACCGTCCCCGCTTCTTAAGATAGGCTCGTTCATCGCCTGTCTCCTCTGTATCCCGCCTTCGCATCCGTAATTAAAAGGAGGATGTAACGCATCCCGCTGGGAGACTGCCTTCTTCTCATCTCATCTGCCTGGCCAATTGAGAATCGGAACGGGACGCCCTGATTGAGCCCGCGCCTCCAATGCTACCCCGGCTTATGCCTTTCTTCTTGATGACGACGTTTGTTGTTACAGCACGACCTTGGCTTAGTACGCCGTGTTGATACTGAATTGCAAACCTATCGATGAGTAATCGCGAAGCTGCTATTCGCCGCGGCCCAGACATCTACCGCCTACACTCGTCGTTTAAAAGACAAACGGTGGTGAGCGATTGACATTAATCGGGTGAAAGTAAGTTCATTGCCTTCACTCACATAGGAACCTCGCAATAGGTTGCCTGGAGTCGAATTTTGTTATTGAGCAACCATGCTCATGAATTGAAACATCCCATCAACGATTTTGGAGTGTCGGTATGAACCTATTAGGTGTCAAACAATATGAAGACGTTGATTGTTTTTTCCCTGGTCACCATCATGTGTTGCGGGCTTATCGAGGGGCAAACTAAAGAAGAGAAACAATCCAAATCATTTCAAGGATTGCCAAACGCTCCAAGTGCTGTAGCTAATCCAGCCCCTCCTAAGATCGCAGGTGAGTCCTCTGAAAGAGTTGAGCCTGTTCGGACTCAGCCGAACAGGCTGGAACTCACTCACCGTGTCATTCGGTCCGGTATCATCGTTCCACCGCTTACGCCATCTGAAAAATTCGAGTTATCCATTCGCAGTGCAACCAGTTTCACCGCGCTTGGTTCGGCATTGTTTGGGGCTGGAACCCGCCACTTGACGGATAGTCGCCCACACTATGGAACAGACAAGGCGGGCTTTGGAGAACGTCTGGGAGCCGCGTCGCTTAAGCAGGCATCAGAGGAAGTCTTGAGCTACGGCGTGTACGCAAGTCTCTTCCGTGAAGACCCCCACTATTATGTGCTCGGAAAAACGTGCAACTGTGGCATAAAGGATCGCGCGATTTACTCTGCAACGCGAGTTTTTGTTACGCGCACAGACGCAGGCGGCAAAAGCGTCAATTGGGCCAAGATGGCTGGAGTAGCGAGTTCTAGTGCGCTGACGCTTACTTATTACCCAGGGCGGGATCGCGATGTAGCAGACACGTTGAGCGGCATAGGTGTCAGTCTTGGGATGTCAATGGTGAGCAATGAAATGCACGAGTTTATAGGTGATGCAATCTCGAAGATCCGCAATAAGAACCCTGACAAGTGATGTTTTCCCACGAAGACGCCGGTTTCAACGAAAGAGACTATGCGGACTATCGATCGACCCGTTGATAGAAGCGTAAGCATTGTCAAGCTGCTTCATCCTTATAGGCGCCACCTCGCCTTTGGGTTGCTAGCCATCGCAGGGGAGAGCATTGCCAGCCTCTTGGAACCCTGGCCGCTGAAGATTGTTCTGGATAACGTCCTCCAGAATAAGACTAGCCACGGGTGGCTGTATAAAATCATTGAGCACACAGCGGGTCTTGGTCATCAGAATGCGCTCAGTTTTGCATGCGCAGCGGTTCTGATTATCGCCTTCGTTGATGCCATCTGTTCCTACGCGGAGAAGTATCTAACGACGAGCGTTGGGCAGTGGGTCACACATGACCTTAGAACGCGCGTGTACACCCAAGTGCAGCGGTTATCTCTTTCGTATCATGATCATCAAGCTACTGGGGATCTGATTAGTCGCGTCACGAGTGATATCGACTCCATTCAAGCGTTTATCGTGTCCGGTCTTCTCGGAATTATCATTAATGTTGTCACGCTCATTGGAATGATCGGGGTGATGTTTTACCTCAATTGGCAATTCACCCTTATCGCCCTTGCAATCGTTCCACTGTTGTTTTTCATCGTGTACTCCTACACGCGAAGAGTGAAAAAGGCGTCTCGCGAGGTAAGAAAAAGGGAGGGACACCTCATCTCCGTGGTGGAGGAAGTGGTCTCTTCAATACGTGTGGTCAAGGCCTTCGCCCGTGAAGACTATGAAGTTAGGCGTTTCCAAGGAGAAAGCCTCGAGGCAGTTGATGCTGCGCTAAAAGCTAGGGCACTCAAGGCGAAACTCGTCCCGTTGGTTAATGTCATCACGGCAGTCGGAACCTGCCTTGTGTTGTGGTTTGGGGCGCGAATTGCGCTCGCTGGTCATCTGTCAGCCGGTTCGATGGTTGTCTTTGTGTTCTACCTCGGCAAGATGTACAAGCCTATGCAGGAGATTTCAAAGACAATGGATGCCTATTCGAAAGCAGAAGTCGGTTTCGATCGCATTCAAGAGGTTCTCCGCAGTGATGACGAAATTGTCGATCAGAAAGGCGCGCGGAATGCGCCACATCTTAAAGGCAAGATCGATTTTGATCATGTGTGTTTTAGTTATGAAGGAAAGGATACAACACTCAACGACGTCAACATACACATCGAACCAGGAAGCATGGTGGCTCTAGTGGGCCCTACAGGATCGGGCAAGACAACAATCGCAAACCTGATTGCACGCTTCTACGATCCAGATTCGGGCGCCGTAAAGGTCGATGACGTTAACATAAGACAATTCCGGCAGAAATCGCTCCGGGCACAAATTAGCTTTGTTTTACAAGACAGCGTGCTTTTTTCGGGAACGATATGGGACAACATCGCCTATGGTCGGCCAGATGCCTCGCACGCGGAAATCGTCAATGCGGCAAAGGCTGCCAACGCGATGGAGTTCATCGAGAAATTGCCCGATGGATTCGACTCCACGGTAGGCGAGCGTGGCGTTGCGCTGTCGGGTGGACAAAGGCAAAGAATCGCGATCGCTCGTGCGATAATTCGCAACACGCCGATCCTGATCCTTGATGAGCCGACATCCGGTCTGGACGCAGCGTCTGAAGAATTAGTTTTTGATGCGCTGGATCGCCTTATGCAAGGAAAAACTTCGGTTGTGATCGCACATCGGCTTTCTACTGTCCGGCGTGCTGATTGCATATACGTCGTGGACAGCGGCGGAGTCGTAGAATCCGGCACTCACGATGAACTCATGGAATTGGATGGTATCTATCGAAAGCTCCACGAAATCCAATTTTCGCGAGAAGAGATGGGGAGTACCGTGGGTCATTAGGACCTCGTCCTCCCTCTTCAGAGGCCCTTTAGGTCCAGAATGCGGCGCTCAACGACCTTTACGTAAATCTCAATCTCGCTAGGTGGAAAGTTGCCCGCACGGAACGCATCCACAAGTTGCTGATGGCTCAATTGTCCAAGTAACACGCCCACCCAATGAGCGTCTGTACGTGGGATGTTATTACCGATCCAATCCATACCGCTACGCATAGCGTATTGTTTGGCGCCGACTCCCGCAGTCTCCGCCAGGAGGGTATTGGGCCGTTTGGGCGTAGCAAAATCAACGTCGTTGGCGTGGACTCGTTGGATAAAGCCAGAGCCTTCATAACTGTCAACATTGCCCTTCGAGCGCGAGACAGTCCAGCTTAAGCTATTTGTTCCAAACGTGGCACCGATGTCGCTCGCAAGGAAGATTTGGCAGTTATTCTCCTTGTCTTCATACACCGCGTTGTTGACATCTTTGAGATCCCAATTGTTCAGAACGGCCATCATGACCCTGAGACCGTTAAATTCTTTAGTATTCTGAAGGGGATTGTCTGCCCATTTCCAATAGCCGATCTTCTTCTGACCCTCCGGCTTCACGGCAAAACGAGCGTCGACAACGTGTCCGCCTTTTGACATGCCAGCACCTCGCTTGAGACTGAGGCCCTGAATATCTGCTGAGGGCAAAACATAGTCGTCGTTCACGAAATACCCGATTGCCCAAAGAAGGCGCGAAGCAACAACTTCAGGCCGGGCTTCTGTGCCTAATTTCACGCGCCATCTTTTTCCGTTCGAGTCGCGCACATCGAACTTTGGGTTTGTTCCAGTACGATCCTCGGACTCAAAGATGAAGGGCTCCGCCGGCGCCGACTTTCTCCCTCCATGACCGTAGTAGAGATCCTTTTCAGCAATGTTACCTGGGTCTTGCCACACGATGGGATTTCGCAGAAGGTCAGAGGCAACGGGCGCGTCATTGTCAGATGGGGCAACCGAGTTAGTTTGGATTGCTGTAATTGGTGATACCGCGTCGCTTAGATTTAGGTCGACTCCGGAGCCAAAAACGGGCCGGGTCATTACTGGGAGAATGCAGAGAAGGCTCTGCAAAACGAGATGTCGATAAAAGCGCATATTCTCTCCGTTCAGCGGGGAGTATCTATTTTCGTTTTGGTTAGAAGCTTTTTTCGAGTAAATGGTAGGCCGCATATCTCAAACATCCCTCGAAGACTAATTTGCATCTTCAGGTAAGTGAAGTCGATTGAATGAAACGTTCGAAAGGAATGACGTGAAACTGCTCATTCAACCAGACGGGGGCATCAAGCCAATCCTCCAAGGCCTCAGCCGAGCAAAGAAAAACATTCGAATTCTTATCTTCCGGTTTGATCGGGTAGAGATTGAGAAGGCGTTGGTCGCGGCGGTTCAGCGTGGAGTGTCCGTACAGGCCTTGATCGCTTACACGAATCGTGGAGAAGAAAAGAACCTTCGTCGTTTAGAAATGCGGCTTCTTGCCGAAGGTGTAACAGTCTGTCGAACTGCGGACGATCTGGTTCGCTATCACGGAAAGATAATTATCGTTGATGATAAAGAACTGTATGTCTTTGGCTTCAACTTCACACACATGGACATCGATCTGAGTAGATCGTTCGGCTTGCAGACGACAAAGAGCAGCGTAGTGACGGAAGCAGTTCGGATGTTTGAATCTGATTGCAAACGAATTGCTTACAAAGGCGCGAAGGGAGATCTTGTTGTGAGTCCCGTAAATGCTCGAGAAAAGCTGACTAGGTTTATAGATGGTGCAAAAAAACGCTTACTCATCTATGAGATGAAAATCAGCGATCGCGACTTTATCAGATGCCTCGATAAGAAGATCGCAGCAGGGGTTGAGGTAAAGATTCTTACCCGGACTGTAACTAAGACTCGAGCTATCCCTGTGCGGCGGCTATCTGGGCGGTTACATCTTCGTGCAATTATCCGAGATGGTGATGAAGCATTCATTGGAAGCCAGAGCCTCAGAAAGCTGGAGTTGGAAGCTCGGCGCGAAGTTGGAATCATCTTTCGTTCAAGGCCCATCGTCAAGCAGATGGAGAGCGTGTTCGATAGAGACTGGAAGAAGTCTGAACCCTTAGTTGAAGCCGATTCGGTTACTGCGGCTCTTAGTATTCCAGCGAAAAAAGTGGCCAAAGAAGTCGCAAAGCAGATTGCAGTCAAGCCAGTCGTCGAAGATGCCGTCGATAGGATTGTGGAGAACAGTGACGCGGCTTTGGAGCCAGAGGAGATCGCACAGACCGTGCGTGATGCGTTTCGTGATGAAGTGGAAGGCGCTGTTGTCAACGCCCTTCGAGACCTCGCGACCACGATGACTGACGCAGATAGAGGGCCCGCCCCGAGAGGAAACAACCATGAGAAATGATCGGCTTTCTGAGTATTCAATGATCGGTCGAGTACGAGCTAAAGGAGCAATCCTCTTGTTGATTGCCCTTAATGCTCGATTCGACCATCTCCTGATGGCGCAGGACATTACTGCTGCTGACAGAACGGCGCTTTCAGAGTTTGATAAGCGAACAGCTGATTATATGAAGACGATCCGCAAATCTCCATCGGGCAAGCCGATGAAGCCGGCTTCAGACGTGTCGACACTGGAGAAGGAACGAATCGAAGCACGGGTTGCAGTAGAGCAAACTAGGGGTAACGCCCAACAAGGCGACATCTTCGCTCCAGATTCGGTCGTCGCTTTTAAGAAGCTATTAAAGCAGACACTATCGGGGCCTGATGGAGTGAAGATCGCCTCTAGTTTGAAGCACGCTGAGCCCTTGGTCCCGACTGCGCTCGTGGTCAACGCCCCGTTTCCGAACGAACATGGTCAACCTATGCAATCGGTTCCTGCGAGCCTCTTGCAAAATCTGCCGAAGCTGCCCAAGGGATTGGAGTACCGTGTCGCCGGAAAATCTCTGGCCTTGAGAGATGTGGATGCGAACATCGTCGTCGATTACATCCCCAATGCTCTTCCATAGCAGAGAGGCTCTCATGCGGACTACAAAGTTTCTTGTCCTCCCGTTATTACTGGCTTTCTTCCCCGGTCTAGTCGGGGATCAACTCGCACCACCGCACGTATCGCATCCCCCCGATGTACGGCTCCCCTTGAAAAACGGATCAGTTCGATTTGCTGTGATTGGAGACAACGGCACCGGCGAGCGACCACAGTTGCAAGTTGCGGAACAGATGCAAAGCTACTGGACTGTTGTAAAGTTTGATTTCGTTCTCATGAATGGCGACAACATCTATGGCGGCCATAAGCCTTCAGATTTCGCGACGAAGTTTGAGCTGCCTTATAAACCGCTGCTCGACGAGAGCGTAAAGTTTTATGCTTCGTTGGGAAATCACGACGACCCTGACCTTGAGCGAAACTATAAGCCCTATAACATGGGTGGAGATCGGTATTACACGTTTCGCAAGCGAGATGTTCAGTTCTTCGCTCTCGACAGCAACTATATGGATCCCAAGCAATTGGATTGGCTCGAAAGCCAGCTCAAATCCTCTGATGCTAAATGGAAGATCGCGTTCTTTCACCATCCACTCTTCACAAGCGCGAAATATCATGGGTCTGATATGGATCTGAGAAAAGAGCTCATGCCCATATTCCAGAAGTATGGGGTTAATGTAGTAATGAGTGGCCACGAGCATGTATATGAGCGCATCAAGCCACAGGGCGGTATGTACTTCTTCGTCGTAGGAAACTCAGGCGAACTCCGATTCCACAACCTTCGTCACCCAAGCGATATAGATGTCGTGGGCTTCGATACTGACCGCACCTTTCTGTTGGTAGAGATCAATGGTGACAAACTTGATTTTGAGACCGTATCTGCTACCGGTGAAGTGATTGATTCTGGAGAACTGGATAGACAGCAGGTTGGATGAACCAATCACCGTATGCGACGGGCGCGGGTCGTGGATCGTCGTTCGGTTTGCAAATTGGTTTTGTGACGAAGCGGTTCTCGCGTCCTAACAATTCGATCATGGAGCAGTAGTTCCTGCTGCTTGACCTTCTCGTTAATCAGCAGTGCTGTCGCATCCCTCAAATGATCAGTCATCAGGCTCGCTGCCAACTCGCCGTTCCGTTGTTCGATTGCATGCATGATTGGCTTGTGAAATGAGAGCGTGTGCTCGAGTTCGACAAGCTGCGAGGTAACCATGATCATTTTCGCCATGGCTCTATGAATCGTCTGGAAGAGGCTGCTTGCAGCACGGTTTTTGGAGGCTGCAAAGATGGCGCGATGGAAGAGCAGGTCGGAGGAGACGAGCTTTAGTTTGTCCTTGGAGCTTGACTCCAGGTCCTTAATTGACTTGCGTAGCAGAGCGATGTCATCTGCGGAGGCACGCTGTGCGGCGAGTCGGGCTAGTCCTGGCTCCATGAGGAGTCGCAACTCGGTCAACTCTTCAACGGAGGTGTCGTCGAGTAGGAACAAGAATTCCATCGGGACAGCGAGGACTGCAGAGGTGTCGGTGTTTAGATAGCTGCCGTCGCCGACTTTTTGAGTGATGATTCCCATGATCTCAAGGACCTTGAGTGCCTGGCGTAGCGACGAACGAGCGACGTTGAAATGTGCGGCCAATTCCCGCTCGGGTGGGAGACGCGTACCCTGCGTGAGAACGCCCTCACGCAGCATCTCTTGAAACTTGAGAATGAGGAGCTGGGTAACATTATCTTTGCTGCCGTCGGTAAGTGTGGACGGAAGTGACGTGCCAGTGACAGTCTGTTGAAAATGCCTCATACACGCATGTTGCGCGAGAGAGCGAGGTTCGTCAATCGCCTTTGTGAGTAACGTGCGATCTATCGCGACATACAACATTGGGTTGAAGTCAGATTTGAGGACCCCAACAAGTCAATGAAAAAGCGCTTGACAACGATTTTTCAAAGGTAGTACCTTTCGCGACGGTTGAGAAAGGGCTCCGAAGGAGGGGCGCAATCTCTGGAGGCCGCTAAATGCTGCTCAAAACAAAAACAGTCTGCACAAGGCTTGTGGGTGTGCTGGTTATTCTTTTCTCATTAGAGGCAATTGCTGTAGCGCAAGTAGAGCAGGGGCGTTTTGTGGGCCACATTGTCGATCCGAGCAATGCTGCAGTTCCTAATGCAACCGTAGAGGCTACTAATACCGCAACCAACATCGTACAGCGCGCGGTTACCAATGAAACCGGCGATTTCGTGATTACGCCTGTGTTTGCGGGCAGCTACATCCTGAGCGTTACGGCTACAGGATTTCAGAAAGCGACGACGAGGGTCATTGAGGTCCAAGTTGGACAAATTGTTCGTCAAGATCTGATTGTACCCATTGGTACGGCCAATACCGTAGTTGAGGTGACTACGACGGCCCCACTGCTTTCTACTGACTCCGCCACGGTTGGGCAAGTTATTACTAACAAGCAAATAGTCGAATTGCCTGTAAATGGCCGCGGTTTCTATCGCCTGGCGCAACTGACACCAGGAGCGGCCTTGTTGCCTCCTACGGGGAACTCGCTGGCGATTCGGCCTGAAGTTGTAAACGGCAACGTTATTAGCGGCATTCGAGGCAGTGCAACTTCATTCCTGATGGATGGTGTGGACGTAAGCGAGCAACACCAGGGTGGAACTTTTATTCAGACTTCGATCGATGCATTGCAGGAGTTCTCTGTGGTGCAGAGTCCGTACTCATCGGAGTACAACCGCGGCGGGGCCTTCTTCAACGCGACCACGAAATCCGGAACCAACCGATATCATGGCGTTCTCTTCGAGTTTCTGCGCAACGATGCACTTGACGCACGCAACTACTTCTCGCTGACGCGGCAGAGGCAAAAACGGAATCAGTTTGGTGGAAACATTGGCGGCCCACTGTCGATTCCTCACCTCTACAAGGGTAGGGATCGCACTTTCTTCTTCTTTAATTTCGAGGCACAACGGCTGCGCTCCGGCTTGGTGAACAATATTATTGTGCCGTCAGATGCGCGTCGCGCGGGCAATTTCTCCGATCTTTTGCCCTCAAGGATTATTTACGACCGGAGCAGCGGTACTCCGGTTCCATTCCCCAACAACACCATTCCGCAAAACCGTCTTTCACAGCAGGCGCTCGCGATTCAGCAGTACTACCCACGGCAGAACACGACGACAGGAACCAACAGTACGGCACCATCGCAGGCGATTGACTGGAACCAGTATGTTGTCCGTTTCGATCACCAGATCTCGCCAAAGAACCGGCTGTTTTCGCGCTGGGTTTACATCACACAGAAGGAAGTTGACCCCAATGCCTCAGCAGCTCTAGGTAATGCAAACCTGACCTCGTGGGGGCAGGACATCGCCGTCGGTGTGATCTCAAACATAGGCGCGACGATGGTCAACGAAGCTCGTGCGCATTTCCTTCCTAGCCACGTTCGTTTACAGGGTTTCCTGCAAGGGCCGGATTGGAACGGTCGCTTTGGCGTGGCCGGTTTCAGCGATTTGCTGCGACCCGGCGTAGGCGGTGTCTTCCCGGACTATGCCTGGAGCGGTTATGGTTCGCTGCAGGGATCGGGCTTTGATCAGCGGCCAAAGTCTCAAGACCGCAAGGCATTCGAAGGTACTGACAACTTTACGATCCTCAAGGGAAAGCAGGCTCTGAAGTTCGGCGTACTGTTCCGCTACTACCAGTGGCTTGGCTATGACAGCGGAAACTCCTCCGGCGGGTTTACTTTCAACGGAAACGCTACTGGCAACAATACAGCTAGCGGCGACGCATATGCCGATTTCCTGTTGGGGTATCCTTCCGCGGTCGCGCGCTCATATCCAGCGACAAACTTTGGCGGACAGGGTCTGTATAAGCAGTTCTTCATACAGGATGACTATCGCGTAAGCGACAGGCTAACTCTTAACATGGGACTTCGGTACGAGTATTCGCCTTGGCTCGATGGTTACAAAGGCCAGATCGGCACTTTTGATCCTACACAAGCGAAGCCCATCATCGTATCCGGAACGGGGACCGTGCCCGACCTTACGGCGCAACCTGCCGCGCCGTCTGCATACCAATATTTCGGACAGTACATTCAGACGAGTAGCCAGGCAGGATTGCCGATCAACATCACTTACACCAACAAGACGCAGTTCGCTCCACGTGTTGGTGTTTCCTACAGCGTGGATCGCAAGACGGTTATGCGAGCCGGCTTTGGCATGTTCTATGAGCCTGAAGGTACCAGTGGCCGTGTCAACCTCAACATCCTGCCCTACAGGCTCGCAGAGACTATCAATCAGACCCAAAACGTGACGCCGACGCGCTCGCTGGCGAATTTCTTCCTGGGCACTCCACTGGGTTCGACTACTTCCACGCCGTCACTGGGACCGTCGCGGGTTCATCTTAGCATGGGAACCAACATTCACTACAGCCTCAATGTGCAGCGACAAATCACAGACCACGACATGTTTGAGATCGGTTACGTTGCCAATCGGGGAGTACACCTGAGCTCCGCCAACGACGCCAACGTTCCGCTTGTTCCGGGGCCGGGGGCGATCCAGACGCGGCGACCTTTCCCGCTGTGGAGCGGCATTTCATATCAGACCCAGGATCTATCGAATCACTACGACTCGCTACAGACAAAGTTCGAGCATCGGTTTAGTCAGGGTTTCAGCGGATTGGTCGCGTATACATACTCGAAAGTGCTGCAGTACAACCAGTCTTCTGCGCTTGGCGGGAACACGGCGTACGAGTACGCTCTGGCGCCGTATGACATTCCGCACAATGTGGCAATCAGCGGTAGCTATCAGATCCCTGTCGGTCGTGGGCGCACGTATATGAATAAGACGAATGGATTTGTCGATGCATTTGTTGGAGGATGGCAGGCCCAGACGATCCTCGTGGTCCGCAGCGGAACGCCCTATACGCCGATCATCTCGTCGGATCGAGCGAATACAGGCGTAGGATCGCAGCGTCCGAATCTGAATCCTGCTGGCGGAAATCCAAGCTTTCAACGATCGCTATCCGCTTGGTTTGACAGGTCAAGGTACGTCGTTGGTCCGATCTACACGTACGGCCAAGTGCGTGCCAATACACTGCGTGCCGATACATACAACCAGTTCGATGCTTCAGTATTCAAGAACTTCTCGCTGCCGGGAGAGAGCACTCTATCGTTCCGCGCTGAGTTCTACAACTTTCCGAATACGGTCAGCTTCAATGCTCCGAGCAATGTGACGATTGACTCGACTTCAGGCGGACAAGTTACAAGTTCTTCGAACTCGCCACGCACAATCCAGTTCGCTCTCAAGTACAACTTCTAATCTCAATGAGGATCTACTTGCTTCAATTCGCCCATTTCAAAGAGACGTTCCTTTCGTGCATCCTCATCGTTAGGGCCGGAAGTGCAATGGGGCAGGGGGTCATACCTCCAGCTCCGCCGGTTTCTACTCAACCGCCGACAATCATTACGGTCGACATGGCCAGCAAGATCGGTACGTATAAGCCGATCTACAGTTGGTTTGGCTACGACGAGGCCAACTACACCACGATGCGCAATGGCAAGGCATTGCTCCGGGACCTACACGACTTGAGTCCTGTTCCGGTGTATATCCGTGCGCATCACTTGCTCACTTCGGGCAACGGCAAAGCCGAGCTGAAGTTCAGCTCGACGAACGTGTACCGTGAAGACCCTTCCGGCAAGCCTATTTACGATTTCACGATTCTTGATGGCATATTCGATGAGTACAAGGCTGCGGGCGTACGACCTATGGTGGAGTTCGGTTTCATGCCAAAGGACCTGGCAGCCGAACTACCCAATCGTCATGAGCCGTATCAGGTTCATTATCCTAAGAGCGCCATCAGCGGAGCATCCAACAATCCTCCCAAGGATTATGCGAAGTGGGGTGAGCTGGTTCGAGTTGTCACCTCGCACTTTGTGGAGAGGTACGGACGCGACGTGGTGCAGCAGTGGTATTTCGAGGTATGGAACGAGCCAGACATCGACTATTGGCACTCCACCGCAGAAGACTACTGGAAGCTATACGACTACGCTGTCGCTGGTGTGCGCAAGGCATTGCCAACTGCACGTGTCGGAGGTCCGGCAACAACCAGCCCATCCAACCAGCATGCATATGATTATTTGAAGGGCTTCTTAGATCACGTGATGGCAGGCAAGAGTTTCGCGGATGGCAAGGCCATTCCACTTGACTTCATTTCCTTCCACGCCAAGGGCCGCCCCACTATTGTCGAAAGTCATGTCACGATGGGCATCAAGCATGAACTTGCCGACGCGGATCGCGGTTTTTACCTCATCTCGCAATATCCTAAGTATCGGAACCTTCCCATCATTCTGAGCGAGGCTGATCCCGAAGGCTGCGCCGCCTGCTCGTCGCGTGTGAACCCTGCGAACAACTACCGCAATGGAACGTTGTATCCGGCCTATACTGCCGCGGCGTTCAAGGCGCTGTTCGATCTTCAGGACAAGCACAAAGTGAATCTGCTATCGATGCTGAGCTGGTCGTTCGAATTCGAAGACAAGGACTACTTTGAAGGTTTCCGTTCTCTGGCGACTAACGGTATAGACAAACCGGTCCTCAATGTCTTTCGTATGTTCGGCCTGATGAGCGGTACCCGTGTGGCAACCACCAGTACTAGCAGGGTTGCACTCGATACGCTGGTTGGGACGGGTGTTCGCGAGTCCGCTGACGTCGATGGCATGGCCACAATTTCTGATCGCGACGCGGCAGTCCTGCTGTGGAACTATCACGATGCCGACCTCGTGGCGGCGGCGACACCAACCACGGTGAAAATCCAGGGTATTCCACGTGGAGTAACCCGCGTTCTAGTGAAGGACTATCGAGTCGACGATACGCATAGCAATGCATACACAGTGTGGAAGGCGATGGGCTCTCCGCAGCAGTTGACAACCGAGCAGTATGCCCGGCTCAAGTCTGAGGGCGGTTTGCAATTGCTAACCTCGCCAGTGTGGCTCGATGTTGTAGATGGCAAGCTCGATCTTTCAACGGAGCTTCCGCGGCAGAGTATTTCGCTTCTTAAGATCACTTGGTAAACAGGATAGGTCGAGCTTGATGAACCGCAAGTGGTATTACGTTGTTATGGTGGCGGTGGCGATTGCCATCAGCTACTTCGACCGGCAGACTCTGCCGGTCGCGATCTCTGCGATCCAGCGCAATATACCGCTGTCGAACCAGCAGTTCTCGTATCTGCAGACAGCGTTTCTACTTGCCTATGCAGCGCTGTACATGCTGGGTGGAAGATTGCTCGACTTGCTTGGGACGCGAAAGGGATTCCTACTCATTATGGTCTGGTGGTCGCTCGCTTGCGCGATGCATTCGCTCGCAACCGGCTTTTCGCTGCTGCTGGTGGCGCGGTTGCTGCTTGGTGCAGGCGAAGGAGGCGCGTTTCCGGCGGCCACGCGCGTAGTGTCTGAGTGGATAGAACCGAAAGAACGCTCGACGGCAATGGGGTTAATCAACGCGGGAACAGCAGTGGGGTCAGTACTCGCTCCCCCTCTTATCGGCGCTGTCCTCTTGTTAAGTGGCTGGCGCGCGGTCTTCATATTTGCAGGTGCAGCAGGACTGATATGGGTATTTTGGTGGGGCCTGACTTACCGCGGCAATTCCGTGACGCTATCGTCAAATACAGTTGACGCCAGGGTTCTCGGTAGCGGTATCGGATGGAAACAGGTGATTCCGCTGCGCAGCGTGCAGTCGATCGTCTTCGCAAAGTTTATGAGCGATTCAGCGTGGTACTTCTTGCTGTTCTGGTTACCAAAGTATCTATACGACGCACGTGGCTTCGACATTAAGCAGGTGAGCTATTACGCATGGATTCCCTATGCAGCCTCTGGCCTGGGCAGCTTCATCGGCGGCTGGGTCTCGTCACGATTGTTGTATTCAGGCAAATCTCTGAATTTTGCACGCAAGGTCGTACTTGGTTGCTGCGCTCTGGGAATGCCTGTAGTGATGCTCGTTTCGATAGCGCCGGTTCAGGTTGCGCTGGCTCTCTTCAGCGTCGCCTTTTTTTGTCAGCAGGCTTGGTCGGGTCTAATCATGACGCTTCCGACAGACATATTCCCTCTCACCGTCGTGGGCACTGTCGCCGGTCTTATCGGCTTTGGCGGGGCTATCGGAGGGGCAATTTTTGGGCTGATCGCTGGCTTCTTGTTGGGCCATGGTTTCACCTACGCGACGTTGTTTGTCCTTGTAGGAACATTTCACCTCATTGGCTTTCTTGCCATTTTGTTGTTTGCCGGCGAGATTCAACCGTTAAGCGCAATTGACCTTCAGAAGATTGAGAGCGCCGCATGAAAATCACAGAAGTTCGCACACGCGTGGTTCAGTGGGAAGGCAAGACCGTTCCCC
>Ga0070671_100000270_pt1 | contig 35025 bp, 28 predicted proteins | sample KBSS73metaG_FD_65341 | JGI IMG/M metagenome (GOLD analysis project Ga0070671, IMG submission 65341) | Switchgrass rhizosphere microbial communities from Kellogg Biological Station, Michigan, USA - KBS S7-3 metaG | ecosystem: Host-associated > Plants > Roots > Rhizosphere > Soil ...
TCGTCGCGGCCCGCACCGCGCTGGCCGAGCGGGACCACGCCCGGTCCCGAGCCGCGGATCTCGATGCCGACGAGGCCGCCCAGACCCGCACCCTCGCCGCCGCGCTCGCCGCCGCGGGCCGCCCCCGCCCCGACACCGACCTCGACGCGCTGCTCCGCGCGGCCGCGGACCTCGAGGCGGAGGCGGACGCGGCACGGGACCGGCGCACCGTCGTCGCCCGGCTGCGGGCGGACGCCGAGCGCGCCGCCGCCGAGTCGGACGCCCGCGCCCACGATCTCGACCAGGTCCTCCTGCGCTGGCGCCACGCCGTGCGCGCCACCGGCGGCCCGGCCGACGCCGGCCCGGCCGCCTGGCGGACCCGCCAGGAGGTGCTGGCCGAGGCGACCCGGGCCGAGGCCGCGGCCCGCGCGCTGGCCGCCGAGGCCAAGCGGCTGGCCGCCCGGGTCTCCGCGCACGAGAAGGCCGTCGCCGCGCTCGCCGAGCGCCACCTCGGCGCCGCCGCGCCGCCCGCCGTCGCGCTCCCCGAGCTGGCCGACCGCGTGCGGACCGCCGCGGAGGCCGCCGTCTCGGCCCGGCACGTCGACGCCCTGCTGGAACAGACGGACGGCGAGGCCCGCCGGGTGCGCCGCGAGGCCGCCGCGGCGCGCGGGCGGCTGGACCGGCTCGCCGTCGAGCTGTGGTTGACCTCGACCCCGGAGGAGGGCGGGCTGGACGCCGCCGCCGAACGGGGCCGCGAGGCCGTCCGGATCCGGGCCGAGGAGGAGACCGCGCTGGTGCTGCTGCGGACCGCCGCCCCCGATCTGGACGCCGACGAGCTGGTCGCCGCCTCCGAGACCGCCGAGGAGTCCGCGCTCGCCGAGGACCTCGACCGCGCCCGCGCCGCGGCGGGCGAGCTGACCCACGAGGCCGAGGAGCTGTGGGAGCAGCTGGGCAGGCTCCGCGACCGCCGTCGGGTGCTCGAGGGCGCGGACGGCGCGGCCGTGCTGCACGCCGAGGCGCAGGGGCATCTCGCCCGGGCGGCCGAGGCGGCGGAGCGCTACGTCGTCGTGCACCTGCAGCGGGAGACCCTGCGCCGCGAGCTGGAGGGCTACGAGCGCAGGCACTCGTCGCCGCTGTTGGAGGAGGCGGGCGGGCTGCTGGGCAGGCTGACCGGCGGGCGGTTCGTCGCGCTGCGCCCGGCCGGGGTGGGGGAGTCGCGCACCCTGGTCGCGGTGCGCGCGGACGGCGAGGAGCTCGGCCCCGGCCAGCTCTCCGAGGGCACCGCCGACCAGGTCTTCCTCGCGCTGCGCCTGGCGGGCATCCGACAGCTGCAGGCGGAGCGGCGAGCCGCGGGCCTGCCCGCCGTCCCCGTGGTGCTCGACGACGTCCTGATGACCTTCGACGACGACCGTGCCGCCGCCGCCCTCACCGTCCTCGCCGAGCTGGCCGGGGACTGGCAGGTGCTGCTCTTCACCCACCACGAGCACCTCGCCCCCCTGGCCCGCCGCGCAGGCGAGGTCACCGTGATCGACCTCGGCGTCCCGGCCCCGCTCCACCCCGAGCTCGCCCCGACCGCCTGACCACCCGGGAGGTTCCTCCGAACCCGCGGGTGTCCGGCCGGCAGGATCATCGCCGTGATGGATCCGTGCGGTGAGCACTTCACGATCGTGTCCGGTGCGGCCCGCGCGGCCGTCAGCGAGGTCGGGGCCGGGCTGCGGTACTTCGCGGTCGGCGACACCCTCTACACCGAGCCCGTCCCGGACGGCTCCCGCCCGCCCCGCGGCTCCGGCGCCCTGCTCGCCCCTTGGCCCAACCGGGTGCGCGGCGGCCGCTGGAGCTGGGAGGGCAGCGACCAGCAGCTCGCCCTCACCGAGCCGGACGCGGGCAACGCCATCCACGGCCTGCTCCGCCAGACCTTCTGGACCCCCTCGGACCAGACGGACGCGGCGGTCACCCTCACCGCGACCGTCGCGCCGCAGAACGGGTGGCCCCAGCCCGTGACGGTCGCCGTGACCTACCGGGTCGGGGACGACGGGCTCAGCGTGGAGACCACCGCCACCAACGTCGGCGACGGCCCGATCCCCTTCGGCCTCGGCTTCCACCCGTACCTGCGGATCGGCGACACCCCCACCGACGACTGCACCCTCACCCTCGCCGCCCGCGCCGCGCTCCCGCTGGCCGACCAGCTGCCCAGCGGCCCGCTCGAACCGCTCGACACCGCCGAGTTCCCCCTGAAGGACACCGTGCTGGACTCGGCGTTCGGCGACTGCGAGCCGGAGGACGGCCTCGTCCGACACCGCCTCACCGCCGGGGACGGCCGCGGCGTCGAGCTCTGGGCCGACCCCGCCTTCGGGTGGGTCCAGGTCTTCACGCCGAGCGACATGCCCGATCACGGGCGTGCCGTCGCCGTCGAGCCGATGACCTGCCCGCCCGACGCCCTGAACTCCGGCACCGACCTCGTCCGGCTGGAGCCGGGGGCGAGCTGGACCGGGCGGTGGGGCCTCACCCCCCGGTAGGGTCGGGCTCCGTCACCGACGACTCGGGGGAAGGGGACCCATGCACCCGCTCACCGGAGGCTCGCTGCCGGAGATCGCCGGAGCCGAGGACGGGCCGCGCGTGGAGGTCCCCGGCTACGACCGTTCCGCGGTCACCGTGGGGATCGTCCACTTCGGAGTCGGCGGCTTCCACCGGGCGCACCAGGCGATGTACGTCGACGCCCTGATGAACGCGGGGGAGGCCCTGGACTGGGGCATCTGCGGCGTCGGCGTGCTGCCCGGGGACCGGCGGATGCAGGAGGTCCTCACCGACCAGGACGGGCTCTACACCCTGGTCGAGAAGCAGGCCGACGGCTCGCTGCACCCCCGCGTGATCGGCTCGATCGTCGAGTACCTGTTCGCCCCGGACTCGCCCGAGGCCGTGATCGAGAAGATGGCCGCCGAGTCCACCCGGATCGTCTCCCTCACCATCACCGAGGGCGGCTACACGATCGACCAGGTCACCGGGGAGTTCGACGCCGACGACCCCGGCATCCGCGCCGACCTCGCCGACGGTGCGGAGCCCGCCACCGTGTTCGGGCTGGTCACCGAGGCGCTGAGCCGCCGTCGGGCCCGGAACCTGCCCGGCTTCACGATCATGAGCTGCGACAACATCCAGGGCAACGGGGACACCGCCGCCCGCACCTTCGCCGCCTTCGCCCGGCTCAAGGACGCTCGGGACGACACTGGGCTGGCCGGGTGGATCGAGGAGAACGTCGGCTTCCCCAACTCGATGGTCGACCGGATCACCCCGGCGACGAGCCCCGAGGACACCCAGCGCCTCAAGGACGAGTTCGGCCTGGCGGACGGCTGGCCGGTCGTCTGCGAGCCGTTCACGCAGTGGGTTCTGGAGGATCACTTCACCGCGGGCCGCCCGCCGTTCGAGGACGTCGGTGTGCAGCTCGTCGAGGACGTCGTGCCGTACGAGCTGATGAAGCTGCGGCTGCTCAACGCGGGCCACCAGACCCTGGGCTACCTCGGCTTCCTCGCCGGGTTCCGTTACGTCCACGAGGTCGCGGGGGACCCGCTGTTCGCCCGGTTCATCCGCGCCTACATGGACCGCGAGGGCACCCCCACCCTGGACGAGGTGCCGGGCGTCGACCTGGACGAGTACAAGACCACCCTGCTGGAGCGCTTCGCCAACCCCGGCGTCGCGGACACCCTGGCCCGCATCAACTTCGGCAGCTCGGACCGCATCTCGCTCTGGGTGCTGCCGGTGATCCGCCACCAGCTCGAGCACGGCGGCGAGCTCGAGCGGGCCGCGGCGGTCGTCGCGGGGTGGGCGCGGTACGCGGAGGGCGTGGACGAGAAGGGCGAGCCGATCGAGGTCCAGGACCGTCTCGCCGAGACCCTCGTCCCGCTGGCGAAGAGCCAGCGGGAGAAGCCGACGGCCTTCATCGAGAACACCGCCGTCTTCGGTGACCTCGCCCAGCAGGAGCGCTTCCGGGAGGCCTACCTCTGGGCCCTGGACTCCCTGCACCGCGACGGCGCCCGCGCCACCGTGGAGAAGCTGATGCAGAGAAGCTGATGCAGAAAGCTGATGCAGGGGCAGGCACCATGGTCCCATGGGGGACCGACCGCTCATCGGCGTCGACGACATGGAGACGCCCTTCTACCTGAAGGGCCAGCAGCAGGCCGCCGAGGCGGGGCCCTGGACCATCGCCCGTGCGCTGCCCCGGACCGTCGGGGAGCTGACGCGATGGGCCTGGCGGGCCTCGCCCCGGCTCGCGACGGCCGCCGGGGCGGTGGCCGTGCTCGCCGCCGCGGTGACCGCCTTCGGGCTGTTGGCGACCGCGGACGTGTTCGAGGGGCTGCTCAGCGCCGTCCCGACCCCGGAGCGGCTCCTGGCCGCCCTGCCCGGGATGGGTCTCGTCGTGGCCGCCCTCGCCGGGCGCGGCCTGCTCGACGCCGCGTCCGGTGCGCTCAAGGCCGAGCTGTCACCGCGGATCGAGCGGGAGGCCGAGGACGAGCTGTACCGCAGGCTGGTCCGTGTCGACCTGATCGCCTTCGAGGACCCGGACTTCACGGAACTGGTGCAGCGCAACGCGTACGGCTCGATCATCCACATCCGGCTCGGCGTGGAGATGCTCGAGAACCTGCTGTCCGCGAGCGTCACGCTGGTCGCTGCGGTCGGGGCGGCGGGCCTGCTCCATCCGCTGCTCGCCCCGCTCGTGCTGCTGGCCGGACTGCCGCAGGCGTGGGCGAGCGTGCGCTCCCGCCAGGCGGAGATGGCCTCGATGGTCGAGCTGAACTCGGCCCAGCGTCGCCGCATGGTCACCGGCGGGCTGATCGCCGGGCGGGAGGCCGCCGCGGAGGTGCGGGCCTACACCGCGCGCGACGTGGTGCTGCGCGAGCACCGGCGGATCGCGGAGACGCTGATGCGGGGCGGGATCAGGTTGGGGCGCAGGCAGAACCGGCTCGCCACCGTCGGGCGCGGCGCGTCCGGGACCGCCACCGGGCTCGCCTACGGCGTCCTCCTCGCCCTGGCCTGGGTCGGCTGGCTCCCGCTCGCGCTGGCAGGCACCGCGGTGGTCGCCATGCAGCGCGCGAGCGGCGCGATCCTGGCCGGCGTCTTCGCGGTCAACGGTCTGTTCGACGTGGGCGTGCACCTGGACCTGTTCCGCACGTGCGTGTCCGAGCTGGACACCCGCACCCGGCCCGTGGGCGACCGCGAGCTCGCGGGGGACCCGGACACCGTCGAGCTGGACCACGCGTCCTTCCGCTACCCCGGAGCCTCCGAGGACGCCCTGCACGCGGTCTCGCTCACGATCCGCCGCGGCGAGGTGATCGCCCTGGTGGGGGAGAACGGCTCCGGCAAGACCACCCTCGCCACGCTGCTCACCGGCCTGCACCTCCCGACGGCGGGGGAGGTGCGGTGGGACGGCGTGCCCACCTCCGAGGTCGACGAGACCCTGCTGCACGATCGGATCGCGGTCGTGCAGCAGGAGCCGCTGCGCTGGCCCATGACCTTCGAGAACAACGTCCGGGTCGGCAGGCTGGAGCGCCCCGATCCGGACGACGCCGGGTTCGACGCCGCGCTGGCCCGCTCCGGCTCCGCCGCCGTCCTGGAGGGGCTGCCCGGCCGCGACACCATGCTGTCCAAGGAGTTCCAGGGCGGCCGGGACCTCTCCGGCGGGCAGTGGCAGCGCCTCGGGGTGGCGCGCGGGCTCTACCGGGACGCCCCCGTCGTCGTGGCGGACGAGCCCACGGCGGCGATGGACGCCCGCGCGGAGAAGGCGGTGTTCGGCGCCCTCCGCGCGGGCGGCCGGGACCGGATCACGGTCCTGGTCACCCACCGGCTCGCCAACGTCCGCGACGCCGACCGCATCGTGGTGATGCGCGACGGCCGGATCCACGAGCTCGGCACGCACGACGAGCTGATGGCCCTGCGCGGCGAGTACGCCGAGCTCTACGGGATCCAGGCCGAGCCCTTCACTCGTGCGCCAGCATCGCCGCCCCGATGATGCCCGCCTCGTTCAGCAGCTCGGCGGGGACCAGCTCCGTCCGGGTGCTCACGTAGGGGCTCCAGCGGGAGAACTTCTTGCTCACCCCGCCGCCGACGACGATCAGGTCCGGCCACACCAGGTTCTCGATGTGCTGGAAGTACCGCGTCAGCCGGGCGCCCCAGTCCTCCCAGGACAGCTCCTCCCGCTCGCGGGCCGAGTCGGCGGCACGGGTCTCGGCGTCCGCCCCGTCGATCTCCAGGTGCCCGAACTCGGTGTTCGGGACCAGCCGCCCGCCGATCACCAGGGCCGACCCGATGCCCGTCCCGAGCGTGGACACGAGCACGGTTCCCTTGTGCCCCTTGGCCGCGCCGAACTCGACCTCGGCGACCCCCGCCGCGTCCGCGTCGTTGACCACGAGCGCCTTGCGGCCGGTCACCGCCTTGATCACATGGTGGGCGTCCGCGCCGATCCAGGACTTGTCGACGTTGGCCGCGGTCTGGGTGACCCCGTGCTGGACGACCGCGGGGAAGGTGCAGCCGAAGGGCTCCTTCCAGCCGAAGTGGTCCAGGATCTGCCCGACGACCTCCGCCACGGCCTCCGGTGTGGACGGTTGGGGGGTGGGGATGCGCAGCCGGTCGTCGGCGAGCCTGCCCTTGTCCAGGTCGACCGGCGCCCCCTTGATCCCCGAGCCGCCGATGTCGATCCCCAGCCCGACGTGCTTCCTACTCACCGATCTCCCTCGCTTCGCTCCGTCGGCGCTGCGCACCGGCGCTGTGCTGATGGTTCGCCCGCACGCTCACGCCAGTGCCCCCGTGACGACCTCTTGGGCCTCCTCCTGGATCCGAGCGAGGTGCTCGGCACCGAGGAAGCTCTCCGCGTACACCTTGTAGACGTCCTCGGTGCCCGACGGGCGCGCCGCGAACCAGCCGTTCTCCGTGGTGACCTTCAGCCCGCCCAACGCGGCCCCGTTCCCCGGCGCCTCGGTGAGGCGCGCCGTGATCTCCTCGCCCGCCAGCGAGGTGGCGGTGACGTCGGACGCGGACAGCTTGCCCAGCTTCGCCTTGTCCTCGCGCGAGCAGGCGACGTCGATCCGGGCGTACGCCGGTGCCCCGAACCGCTCGGTGAGCGCGGCGTAGTGCTCCGACGGCGTCCGCCCCGTCACCGCGGTGATCTCCCCGGCCAGCAGGCACAGGATGATCCCGTCCTTGTCGGTCGACCAGGGTCGTCCGTCGGTGCCCAGGAACGAGGCGCCCGCGCTCTCCTCGCCGCCGAAGGCGATGCTGCCGTCCCGCAGGCCGGGCACGAACCACTTGAACCCGACGGGCACCTCGAGCAGCTCCCGGCCCAGGTCCGCGGCCACCCGGTCGATCATGGACGAGCTGACGGCGGTCTTCCCGACGGCCGCTCCCGCGGGCCAGCCGGACCGGTGCGCGTAGAGGTACTGGATGGCGACGGCGAGGTAGTGGTTCGGGTTCATCAGCCCGGCGTCCCGGGTGACGATGCCGTGTCGGTCGGAGTCCGCGTCGTTGCCGGTGGAGATGGTGAAGCGGTCCTTGCCCGCGACCAGCGAGGCCATGGCGTAGGGGGAGGAGCAGTCCATCCGGATCTTGCCGTCCCAGTCCAGCGTCATGAACGCGAAGGCCGGGTCGACGTTCGGGTTCACCACCGTCAGGTCCAGCTTGTACCGCTCGGCGATCGCGCCCCAGTAGTCGACGGACGCCCCACCCAGCGGGTCCGCGCCGAGCACGACGCCCGCGGACCGGATGGCGTCGAGGTCCACGACGGACCCGAGGTCGCCGACGTAGGCGTCGAGGAAGTCGTAGGTGCCGCGCTCGGCGCGCTCGATCGGCGTCCGCCGCACGCCCTGCAGACCGGCTTCGAGCAGTTCGTTCGCGCGGCCCGCGATCCAGCCGGTGGCGTCCGTGCCCGCGGGGCCGCCGTCCGGCGGGTTGTACTTGAAGCCGCCGTCCCGAGGCGGGTTGTGCGACGGCGTGACGACGACGCCGTCGGCGAGCCCGCTCGTCCGGCCTGCGTTGTGCGTGAGGATCGCGTGGGAGACGGCGGGGGTGGGCGTCCACGCGTCCCGGCTGTCGACGAGCACCTGGACGCCGTTGGCGGACAGCACCTCCACCGCGGTGACCCAGGCCGGGTCGGACAGCGCGTGGGTGTCCTTGCCGAGGAACAGCGGCCCGTCCGTGCCCTGCCGGGCGCGGTACTCGGCGATGGCCTGGCTGGTGGCGGCGATGTGGTCGTCGTTGAAGGTGGCGGACAGGGACGACCCGCGGTGCCCGGAGGTCCCGAACGCCACCCGCTGGGCCGCGTCGGCCGGATCCGGGTGCACGGAGGAGTAGGCGTCCAGCAAGGCAGGCAGGTCGACGAGGTCCTCGGGCAGGGCGTGGGTGCCCGCCCGCGGGTGGTTGGCCATGAAGGTCTCCTCAGAAAGCGTGCAGCCCGGCACCGCATTATGGGTCCATTCCCGCGCCCACCGACGCCCGAGATCGCAAAAAGGTTCCGGTCCGGGTCGGCGGGGTGGACGTAGGGTCGGGCCATGCGGATCGCGTCGTTGTTGCCCGCCGCCACCGAGATCGTCTCGGCGCTCGGACTCCGCGGGTCCCTCGCGGCGGTGACGTTCGAATGCCCCGCTCCCGGGGTGCCCGTGGTCGTCGACACCGCGATTCCCGCCGGGCTCAGCCCCCGGCAGATCGACGCGTGGGTGGCCGAGCGGGCGGCGTCGGGGCTGCCGATGTACGAGCTGGACCGCGCGGCGCTGCGCGAGCTGGACCCCGATCTCATCCTCACCCAGGACCTCTGCCGGGTCTGCGCACTGCCCGCAGGCACCGTGCAGGAGGCGCTCGCGGAGATCGGGACGAGCGCGGAGGTGGTCTCCGTGGACCCGCACACGCTCGACGAGGTGCTCGCCGCGATCTCGGCGGTGGGTGCGGCGGCGGGGGCTGCGGAGCAGGCGGCGGCGCTGGTCGGGCGCCTGCGGGAGCGGCTGGCGGTCGTCGAGCACGCCGTGGCCGGTGCCCCGCCGCCCCGCACGCTCATCCTCGAGTGGACCGACCCGGCCTACGTGCCCGGGCACTGGGTCCCCGAGCTGGTCCGCCGCGCGGGCGGGGAGCCGCTGGCCGGCATCGAGGGCGGGCGCAGCGTGGCCGCGGAGTGGGACGCGCTCGTGGCGCTGGAGCCGGAGGTCGTGGTCGTCGCGCCGTGCGGGTTCGGGCTGGAGGCGGCCGTGGAGCAGGCGGGCCCGGTCCGCGACCGGTTCCCCGGCGTGCCCGTGGTCGCGATCGACTCCGCCGAGTACGTCGTCAAGGCGGGCCCCGGTCTCGTCGACGGGATCGAGGCGCTGGCCTGGGCGCTGCACCCGGGCCGGATGCCGCACCCGCCCGCGGGCCGGATCATCCGGACATAGCTCGCGCTCGCCCTGCGGGCCGCCGCCGGACTGCCCACCATGCGGGCCGGAGGTGGGAGTCGATGACGACTACGGCACGCACGACCGTGGCGGAGGTCCACGCCCGGATGGACCGGCTGCCGATCACCCGCGGACACCGGTTCGCGCTGGTGGCGGTGGGGATCGGGATGTTCTTCGATCTCTACGAGGTGTTCCTCGCGGGCACTCTCGCGACCGTGCTGGGCAAGGAGTTCGGGGTCACCGGCACCGCCCAGAAGCTCGTCCTCGCGTCGGCGTTCGTCGGTGCCTTCGTCGGGGCGATCGTGCTGTCCCGGCTGGCGGACAGGGTCGGGCGGCGGCGGGCGTTCTTCCTCACACTCGGGGTCTACTCGGTGTTCTCCGTGCTGGCGGCCTTCAGCCCGAACGTCGAGATCCTGATCCTCTGCCGCTTCCTGGCGGGCGTCGGGATCGGCGCCGAGCTGCCGCTGTGCGACGCCTACCTCTCCGACCTGCTCCCCGCGAAGCGCCGCGGCCGGATGATCGCCTGGGCCTACACGCTGGGGTTCTGCGGTGTGCCGGTCGCCGGGCTGCTGGCCCGGGTGATCACCCCGCACACCGTCCTCGGGCTCGAGGGCTGGCGGTGGATGTTCTTGCTCGGCGGCCTGGGCGCGCTGATCTGCTGGCTGATGCGCCGCGGGCTGCCCGAGTCGCCCCGCTGGCTGGCGTCCGTCGGACGCACCGAGGAGGCCGACGCCGTCGTGCGGCGGTTCGAGGCCGAGGCGGGCCCGCTCCCGGCGCTCGACCCGGTGCCGGACACCGGGCCGGTGCGCCGCGAGCCGGTGCGCGCGCTGTTCCGGGTGCCCTGGCGCCGCCGGACGATCATGTTGTGGATCTTCCAGACCTTCCAGACCTTCGGCTACTACGGTTTCGGCACGCTGGTGCCGCTGGTGTTGGCGGCCAAGGGCTACGACGTCGTGCAGGGCCTGACGTTCACCGCGCTGAGCTTCCTCGGCTACCCCCTCGGCTCGGCGCTGTCGATCCCGCTCATGGAGCGCCTCGAGCGCAAGACGATGATCGTCGGCGCGGCGCTCGGGATGCTCGTGCTGGGCCTGGCCTTCGGCTACTCGACGAGCCCGGTGGCCATCGTGCTGCTCGGGTTCGCCTACACCGTGGTCAGCAACCTGTTCTCCAACGGCTTCCACGTCTACTCCGGCGAGCTGTTCCCCACGACGCTGCGCGCGACCGGCGCCGGAGTGGCCTACTCCCTGTCCCGCCTCGCGACGGCGGTGATGCCGTTCCTGCTGGTCCCGCTGCTGGACTCCGCGGGCCCGACGGCGGTGTTCGTCGCGATCGCGGCGGCGATGGTGGTCGTGGCCGTGAACGTCGGGCTTCTGGGACCGCGGACGACCGGGCGCAGCCTGGCGGAGCTCAGCTCCCCCGAGAGCCCCACCGCCGCCCCACGAGCCGGGCGAGGAACGGGGCGACGAGGAGCATGAGGATGACCCGCAGCACCTGCACGGCGACCACGAACGTCACGTCGCCGCCGGAGGAGATCGCCGTGGCCAGTACGGCGTAGACGCCGCCGGGGGTGGTGGCCAGGTAGCCGTCGAGCAGGGTGGTGTCGGTGGCCCGGGACAGGATCAGGCCCAGCCCGGCGCAGGCGGCGACGATGGCGAGGATCAACGCGATGGCCAGGGGCAGCACCCGGAGCACGGTGCGCAGCGCGGGTCGGGTGAAGCGCAGGCCCGCCTGCCAGCCGATGACGGCGTAGGCGACGTCGACCAGCGGCTCGGGCACCGTCGCGCCGAAGGTCAGCCCGCCGAGGCTCAGTGCCAGGGCCACGACCATCGGGCCGAGCAGTGCGCCCGCGGGCAGGTGCAGGCGGTTCGCCACCGGCACGCCGACCAGCGAACAGACCGCCACCAGCACCAGCCCGAGGTACCAGGGGGAGGCGGCGGGCTCCGGCCCACTCCCGACGCCGACGTGCGCGGCCCCGAACACCGCCGTCGCCACGATCGGCATGGTCGCCGTGACCATCCCGACGCGCAGGTACTGGATGACCGAGACGATCCGCTCGTCGCCGCCGAGCTCACGGGTGATCGCGACCAGCCCGGAGGCGCCGCCCGCGGTGAGGGCGAGCATCCCGGTGAGCGGGGAGACCCCGCGCTGCAGACCCATCAGCAGCCCGGCCCCCATGCTCACGACGAGCGTGCCGAGGCTGACGAGCAGCACCGGCAGCCAGTCCGCGGCGACCGCGGACAGGGTATCGGGCCGCGCCAGGATCCCGATGACGACGCCGATCACGGCCTGCCCACCGGCCGTCACGGGCTTGGCGACGCGCTCCGGACCGATCCCGACCAGCGCGAGCACCGTGCCCACCGCCAGGCCCGCGAACAGAGCGGGGGAGGGGACGCCCACGAGCTGCAGGACGACCGTCAGCCCGACGGTGAGGGCGACGAGCAGCGCCCACCGCCCCCAGGGGAACGTCGGGAGATCGTGCACCGGACGACCCTGTCACGTGGCACAGTGATCACCGATGGGCACCGTCGAAGAAGACGTCGAAGACACCGCCGAGAGCACGCCGGTCGGACGTGAGCTCGCCCGGCTGACCGCCGCGGACGGCGAGTTCGCGCTGCGCGAGGAGATCGTGGGCGGCGTCGCGATGCGGGTCTACGTCCGCGGGCCGCACACCCTCGCGGAGATGATCGCCGACTCGGCGGCCTTCGCGGACCGGCCGCACTCCTACTACCGGGACGAGACCACGACCTACGACAGGCACCTGCGCGAGGTCCACGCCCTGGCCCACGTGCTGCTCACCGAGTACGGGCTCGCCCCGGGGGACCGGTTCGGGATCGCGATGCGGAACCTGCCGGAGTGGAGCGTCGCGTTCTGGGCGGGACAGCTCGCGGGGCTGGTCGTGGTGCCGATGAACGCCTGGTGGACGGCGGGGGAGCTGGCCTGGGCCGTCGAGGACTCCGGCGCGCGGCTGGTGGTCGGCGACCGGGAACGGACCGCCGCGCTCGCAGGCCGGGTCGAGGTCCCGCTCGTGCGGGTCCGCGGGACGGGGGCGTCGCCCGCTCGCGAGTGGACGGACGTCCTGGCGTCGGTCGACCCGGCGGTGGGGCCGCCGTCGGTCGCGGTGGGCCCGGACGACCCCTCCACGATCCTCTACACCTCCGGCACGACCGGGCGGCCGAAGGGCGCGGTGCACACCCACCGCAACCACGTCACCAACGCGCTCAACACGCTGGCCCTCGCGCGGGCCGGGGCGGCCGCGCGCGGGGTGGTGCCGAGCGGCCCGACGGGCGTGCTGCTCACGTACCCGCTGTTCCACATCGCCGGGCTGAACAGCCTCTACGGCCAGGTGCTGGGCGGCGGTTCCCTCGCCACGCTGTACCGCTGGGACCGCGTCGAGGCCCGACGACTGGTCCGCGCGCACGGCCTGACGGGCGCGGCAGGTGTCCCGACGACGCTGCGGGAGCTCGCCGAGGACGCGATCGCGTACCCCGAGGAGCTGGGCACGCTGACCCGCTTCGCGATGGGCGGCGCGCCGATCCCCGGCGACCTGGTCAGCCGGATCGGCCGCGAGCTGGGCCCGTACGCGACCAACGGCTACGGCCTCACCGAGACCACCGCGGCGGTCTGCGCCAACGTGTCCATGGACTTCGTGGCCCACCCGGACAGCGTCGGGCGGCCCATGCCCGGTGCCGACCTGCGGTTCGTGGATCCGTCGTCCGGCGTCGACGTGCCCGAGGGCGAGATCGGCGAGCTGTGGTTCCGGGGGCCGAACGTGGTCGGCGGGTACTGGCGCGACCCGGCGGCGACCGCCGAGGCCTTCGTCGACGGCTGGTTCCGGACCGGGGACCTCGGCTTCCGCCGCGCGGGCTGGGTGCACGTGGTGGACCGGCTGAAGGACGTCGTGATCCGCGGCGGCGAGAACGTCTACTGCGCCCAGGTCGAGGCGGCCCTGCACGAGGTCCCGTGGGTGCGGGAGGTCGCGGTCTACGGCGTCCCGCACGAGACGCTGGGCGAGGAGGTCGCCGCCGCGGTCCGCCCGCGCCCGGGGGAGGGCCGCACCCCCGAGGCCGAGGAGGAGCTGCGGACGGCGGTGCGGGAGCGCGTCGCGAGCTTCGCCGCCCCCACGCGGATCGTCTGGTGGGACGGGGAGCTCCCGAAGTCCCCCACGGGCAAGGTCCTCAAGCGCGCCCTCCGCTCCGAGACGCCGTGACACTCGGGCTGATGCGCGGGCCTCGCCGCGCTCAGTCCTCGAACTCGGCGAGACGCGCCTCGGCCTGGGCGAGGGTGGCGGCGGCGTCCCGGGCCGCGCGGCCCGCCTCCCGTTCGGCCCGAGCGGCCTCCTTCACGGACGCCGCGGCCGAGGTGCGGGCCTCGCGGGCGCGTTCCAGCTCGGCGGTGAGCCGCTCCACGAGCTCGGTGGCCTCGTCCCGATCCGACTCCGCGTCCCGGAGGGCGGCGGCGGCGTCCTCGTGGGCGTCAGCGGCCCGGCCCGAGGTGCGCCGGGCCTGCTCGACGGCCTCCGCCGCCTCGGCCCGCTCCGCCTCGCGGCGCTCGCGCTCCTTCCGCTCCCGCTCGTCCCGCTCCGCGCGTTCCTGCGCGGCCCGCGTGGCCTCGGCCGAGGCCTCATCGGACGGACCGTCGGCGGTGTGGTCGGCGGTGTGGTCGGCCCTGCCGTCGGCGGTGTGGTCGGCCCTGTCGTCGGCCCTGTCGTGTGCGTCGCCCGGCTCGGGAGTGGCCTCGTCCCACTCGGCCTCGTCCCACTCGGACTCGTCGTCCCCGGATCCGGCGCGGCGTCGCCGCGGCTCGATCCCCGGCAGACCGTGACCCGGCCTGCCCGGGGCCGGACGACGGGGGGTGCGGGGGGTGCGGCGCTCGCGTGGCTCGCGGGGGGCGGCCGGGTCTCGCGGAGTGCCCCATCCGCCGAGTGAGGCCTCACCGGACTCCGGGCCGAACCCCGACCAGCTGACCGTGCGCGTGAGCCGCCCGGAACGCACCTCGTCGGCGATGTCCGGGTCGGCGAGTGCCGCGTCGAGGATCCCGCGCAGGTCCCGCTCGACGGTCTCGGTGATCCGGTGCCCGTCCGCCGCCGCGATCCGGCGCGCCTCCCGCGCCATCGCCCCGACCAGTTTGGACCGTTGGGCCGACAGCTGGCGCAGCTGCTGTCCGTCGAGCGAGCGCTGCGCGGTGGAGAGGGAGTCGGCGAGGTCGAGCAGGGCGTCCAGCTGGTCGCCGCGCTCCCTGGCGAGCAGGTTGGACAGCCACGCGGCCTGGGTGGGGCGCCGCAGCCTGCCGATCGCCTTGGCCGCGTCCTTGTCGCCCGCCTCCTTGGCCTCGGCGACGAGCTCGTCCCGCACCGGTACGAAGTCGTCCGGCGGGACGCCGTACAGCTCGTCGGCGGCGGCGTCGATCCGCTCGGCCGTTCCTTCGGCGGAGTCGCTTCGGTCGGATGGCACGGTGCGGTTCACCCTCACTCGATTCAGTGTGGCAGCCGTCACAAACTAGGGCCGCGATGACGATTGGTCACCACGGCGAACGGGCATCCACTCGCCATGAGCAGCACCACAGTCATCCTAGTGATCGTCGTGGCGGTGATCGCGTTGCTGGCCCTCGTGGCCGTCGCGTGGTCCCGCAGCGGGAAGCGGCGCAGCGCGCGGCTCCGGGAGCGTTTCGGTCCCGAGTACGACCACCAGCTCGCCGAGACGGGCGACCCGGCCGAGACCGACCGGATCCTCGCCGAACGCGAGAAGCGGCACCGCACGATCAAGCTCCGCGAGCTCGACCAGCGCGAGCGCGAGACGTTCGAGCGCCGCTGGACCGACGTCCAGCGCGAGTTCGTCGACGACCCGGGCGGCGCCGTCGAGCACGCCGACCGCCTCGTCGACGAGTTGCTCTCCGCCCGCGGCTACCCGGTCGACGACGCGTCGCGGCGGGCCGAGGACGTGTCCGTCGACCACCCGGTGGTCGTCCAGCGCTACCGCGAGGCGCGCCGCATCGGCGCCGCCCACCGCGAGCGCGGCGCCGACACCGAGGACCTGCGCTCCGCCGTCACCGCGTACCGCGAGCTGGTGCAGGCGCTGCTGGAGGGCGATTCGGGCCGCACGAGCACCACGGCCTGAGCATCCCGCCTTCACCCGAACGAGAAGAAGGAGCCTCACGATGAGCGACGACCGCAGCTTCATGGACAAGGTCCTCGGACGCGACGAGCCCCGGGACGACACGGGCCCCGTGGACACCCGCGACCGCCCGGCCGACACCCCGGCCCCCCGTGCCCACCAGGACGGCCCGACCGCCGACGACGTCCGAGAGCCCCGCCCCGACCGCCCGATCGACGGCACGCAGGACCAGCACCAGGCACAGCGGATGCGCCCCGCGGACCCGCCCGTCGACGTCCGCCGCGACTCCCACGACACCCGCGACGGCCTCGACCGTCGCGACGGCCTCGACGGTCGGGACGGCTTCGGCGGCCCCGACGCCGATGCGCACCTCGGCCAGGAGCAGCGCCAGACCGCGGGCGGGGGCACCCAGGGCTTCCGGGACGGCCACCAGGCCGCCGACGGCTCGCCCACCACGGACGCCTCCGCGACCCCGGACGCGCACCGCTCACCGGCCGACCACCTGGCCGCCGAGAGCCACCAGGGCGCCGAGTGGAGCGAGCCGGGCACCGGCCGCGACACCGGCCGCGACACGGCGTTCGAGTCCGGACACGACACCAGCCGTGGCGTCGACCAGGACGCCACCGCCCGGGCCACCGCGGGCGCCCAGACGGGTGCCGCCACAGGCCGCGCCGATCACGGCTCAGAGCACGGGCTCGACGGCACCGACGGCACCGACGGCACCGACGGGCTCGCCGGCCACGACCGGGCGCGCGACGGTGATCGGCGGACCGGCTCGGAGACCGCGGGCGCGCGCGACACCGGGACCCACGGCGGTCAGCACGGTCAGCACGGTCAGCAGGGTGAGCACGGGGCCTCCCTCGTCGCCTCCGACCGCGCCGAGGAGTACCGGCGCCGTTGGGAGTCGCTGAAGGCCGGGTTCGTCGACGAGCCCCGCGGGGCCGTCAAGGAGGCCGACGAGCTGGTCGGCCGTGTCCTCGACGACGTCGCCGAGCTCTTCGCCCGCCAGCGCTCCGAGCTCGAGGCGGACCTGCGCAACGAGCAGGCCTCCACGGAGGACCTGCGCCAGGCTCTCGGCCGCTACCGCAGCTTCTTCGACCGGCTGCTCACCGTCTGATCCCGGACGGACGAACGCCCTCCCAGGCAGGACAGTGGGAGGGCGTTCGGGTGCGAGCGGGGATCAGACGGAGAGCACGAAGGCCGCGTCCGGCTCCAGGACCCGGAACGTCAGGCTCTCCTCGATGTAGAGGTGGACCGTGTCGGCGTCGTGGTGGCTGTATCCGACCGCGAGGTCCTGGCCGACGTCGAGCACGAAGTCCCCGCCCCGCGCGCTGACCAGCACCGCGCCGTCCACCCCGACCGACCAGATGACCTCGCCGCCGAGGATGTTCTTGAGGTGGTCGAGCAGCAGGTACCCGCCGAGCTCGGTGGACTCCACGATCTGGGTGTAGAGGTCCGGGCCCACGCACAGCGCGAACGGGCCGCCGATGCCGTTGCGGCGCAGGGCGTCGACACCGCGGGCGACGATCCCGGGCCACTCCAGGCAGTCCGCGCCCAGCGCCGCCGTCGGGTAGGTGGTGGTCTGGGCGATGCCCTCGATCTGGGCCGCGGGCCAGCCGTGGAAGACCGTCCGGTTCTCGATCTCGGCGGCGACCCGCGCGGCCCGGGCGAGGTCGTCGAAGTCCGGGTCGGCCGCGCCGCGCTGGATGTCGTCGATCTCGTCCCGGCCGACGACGAACGGCACCCGGATCTCGGACAGCGGCTGGACGCGGCGGGTCCGGGTACGGACCTCGGCGGCGCCGGTGACGCCGGGCGGCGGGCCCGCCAGCGGGGAGGTGCGGCCCAGCGAGTACGCCGAGCGGTGCCAGCCCCCGGCCCCGACGAAGTCGACGACCTTGCGGGCCGCCAGGAGCGGGGTGAGCCGCTCGCGGGCCTCGTCGTCGATGGCCTTCCAGGACTCGGTGGGGATCGGGGCGTGCGCCCTGAGCAGGTGGTCGGAGGGTGTGGTCACGGGTCGTGCTCCTTGCGGGTGTCAGACGCGGCGGTGGGTGGGGTCAGCGGGGGCGGAGGCTGCCGATGCCGAGGGAGTTGTCGCCCACGGAGTCCGTCGGCGGGGTGATCTCGCGTTCGATCTCGTTCACGTAGGCCTGCGGGTCCTTGTCCACGATCTCGAGCCCGCGGGTGCCCTTGTGGCGCTCCTTGAACTCGGTGAACTGGGTGCCCAACGACTCCCGCAGCCTGCTGTGGGCGTGCAGCCGGAAGTCCGGCAGGCCCTCGTTCTCCTCCTCGCCCATGTGCTCGTCGTTGGCGGCCCGGGCGGCGTCGACGCCCTCCCACCAACCGGCACTGCCCACCGGATGCCGGTCGGCCGCGCGCACGCCGTCCCGGATGTCGTTGTGGTCGCCGATGGCGTCGAGGGTCTCCTCCTGCGGGTCGTTCTCGCCCTTGCGGAGCAGCTGCGGGTAGAAGATCCGCTCCTCCGCCTCGGCGTGCACGTCCAACAGGTCCGCGAGCGGGCGCCAGAGCCCCCGCAGGGTGGTGGGATCGGCCTCGGACGCACGCAGCTCGTCCAGCTCCGCGAAGCGGCGCCGGAACCACTCGTGATCGTCGAGGATCAGCTCGGTGATGTCGGGCACGGCGGGGACGGTAGCGCCGCGACGCCCGCCGCGCCCGTCGGACATCAGCCCTTGTTCTCGTGTGTCGCGACGATCGTCGCGCGGGCCAGGGTGTGGCCGAACAGGTTGAAGCCGAGGAAGGCGGGCGTGGCACCCTCGGGGATGCCGAGCGACTCGACGTCCACCGCGTGCACCACGAAGTAGTAGCGGTGCGGGCCGTGCCCGGGCGGCGGGGCGGCGCCGAGGTAGCGCTTCAGGCCGCCGTCGTTGGCGAGGGTGAACGCGGAACCGGGCAGATCGACGCCCTCGTCGCCCGCGTTCGTGGGCAGCGAGGTGGTCGACGCGGGCAGGTCGACGACGGCCCAGTGCCAGAAGCCGGAGGCCGTGGGCGCGTCCGGGTCGTAGGCCGTGACGACGAAGGACTTCGTCTCGGCGGGGAAACCGCTCCAGGACAGGGCGGGGGAGACGTCCTCGCCGCCCGCGCCGAAGATGCCGGAGAGCTGCGGGGTGTCCAGGGTGCCGCCGTCGACGACGTCGGTGCTCGTCACGTCGAACGACGGGACGTCGGGCAGCTCGCTGTAGGGGTCGTGGCTCATGGCGTCCGATCATGGCACCAGTCGGTCTGGAAAGCTGGACCCGGTGGAGAACCTGCTGCTCATCGTGGGTCTGATGCTCGGCGCGGTGCTGCTCGTGGGGGTCGGTGACCGGCTGCGGCTGCCCTGGCCTGCGTTGATGGTCCTGCTGGGCGTGGCGGTGGCGTTCGTCCCCGGCCTGCCGGACGAGTTCGATCTCGACCCGGACCTCATCCTCCCGCTCTTCCTGCCCCCGCTGCTGTTCGCGACGGCCCAGCGGACGTCCTGGTCGCTGTTCCGGTCGCGGTGGCGCTCGATCGCGGCGCTGGCCGTGGCCCTCGTCGTCGTGACCGTGACGGCGGTGGCGGGCACCGCGATGGCGCTCGTGCCGGGGATCACGCTCACCGCGGCCGTCGCGCTCGGGGCGATGGTGGCGCCGCCGGACCCGGTGGCGGTCGAGGCCGTGGCGGGTTCGGTGCGCATCCCGCGTCGGGTGCTGCAGGTGCTGCAGAGCGAGGGCCTGTTCAACGACGCCACGGCGCTGGTGGTCTTCCAGGCGGCGGTCCTGGCCACGGTGTCGGGCGACGAGCTGTCGGCGGGCGGGTTGGTGCTGAGCTTCGTGCTCGGCGCGGTCGGCGCCGTGGTCATCGGCGTCGTCGTGGCCCGGCTGGCCCGGTTCCTGGTGTTCCGCCGGGTCGAGGACACCATCGGCCGCTCGGCGCTGACCCTGGTGCTGCCCTTCGCCGTGTACCTGCTGGCGGAGGAGGTGCACGCGTCGGGCGTGGTCGCGGTGGTCGTCGCGGCGCTGGAGCTGCGCAGGCACACCGACGCGGACGCCGCGGCCGAACGCCTGGTCCAGCGCTCGTTCTGGGACGTGGTCGAGCTGCTGGTCACCGGCCTGGCGTTCGGGCTGATCGGGCTCGACCTGCGTCAGGTGGTGGACGACGCGGGGGACCAGCTCCCGCGCATGCTCGGCCACGCCGCCGTCGTCTGCGCGGTGGTGGTCGCGGTGCGCGCGCTCTGGATGACCGTGGCCGCGCTCGTCGTGTCCCGGGTGCGCGATCCCGGCGGCGCGCCCCGCAACGCCCGCGAGGCCGTCGTGATCACCTGGTGCGGCATGCGCGGGCTGGCCACCCTCGCGCTGGCCCTGTCGCTGCCGGTCGCGGTGGGGTCCGGGGCACCGTTCCCGGCCCGCACCGAGATCGTCCTGATCGCGGTCTCGGTGCTGGTCGTGACCCTGCTGGTGCCCGGCTTCACGCTGCCGACGGTGGTCGGGCTGCTCAAGGTGGCCGAGGACGCGGACGCCGAGAACGCGGCCGAGCGGCGGATCTCCGAGCGGGCCCAGCGGGCCGCGCTGGACAGGCTCACCACGACGCTCGCCGAGGTGCACCGCCGCGAGGACCTGCCCGAGGAGGTCGAGGCGGCGCTGCGGGACCGGATCGCCCGGCTCACCGCGGTCCTCTCCGGCGAGCCGATCAGCGAGGAGGAGCGGGCGCGCGTGACCCGGTTCCGGGACCGCCGGGCGCTCTTCCAGACCGTCGAGGGTGAGGTGCTCGGGGCCGCGCGCGCCGAGGTCGTCGCCGCGCGCGGGGAGCCCGGGGTGGACCCGGAGGCCGCGGACCGCGTGCTGCGCCGCCTCGACCTCCGCACGGTCCTGCTGGACTGACCGGGACCCACCAGGATCGGCCAGGGGTGCTCAGGTGACGGTGATGCCGCCGTCGACCGCGAGCGTCTGGCCGGTCACGTACCCGCCCGCGGCGCTCGCCAGGAACACCACGGCGGCGGCGAGCTCCTCCGGGTCGCCCTTGCGGCCCAACGGGACCCGCTCCATCATCTGGTCCAGGTAGCCCGGCTTGTACTGGTCGGTCATCTCGGACGTGAAGAAGCCGGGGGCCACCGAGTTGACCCGGATCCCCTTGCGCCCGCCCCACTGCTGGGCCAGGTCGCGGGTCAGCCCGATCAGCCCGGCCTTGCTCGCCGCGTACGCCGCCTGGGGCAGCCTCGCGGTGGTCAGCCCCAGGATGCTGGAGATGTTGATGATGCTGCTGCCGGGCTGCATCACCCGTCCGCACGCCTGCGCCATCCAGTAGCAGCCGTTCAGGTTCACGTCGATGACCTGCGTGAACTCCTCGACGGTCTCGTGGGTCGCCGGGACCGCGGTGCCGATGCCCGCGTTGTTCACCAACACGTCCACCCGGCCGAACTCGGCCATGGCCGCGTCGACCAGCGCCTGGCAGTCCGGCTGGCGGGCCACGTCGGTGGCCACGCACAGTGCGCGCCGGTCCTCGGCCTCCACCAGGGTGCGGGTCTTCTCGAGCCGGTCGACGCGACGCGCCCCCAGCACGACGTCCGCCCCCGCCTCCGCCAGACCCTTCGCGAAGGCCACCCCGAGACCGGACGACGCGCCGGTGACGATGGCCACTCTGCCGTCGAGCGAGAACCGCTCCAGTACCGTCATGGCCGGCACTCTAATGCAGTCGCACCATTTCCAGGACGTGTCGCAGACGACACGTGGTTGCGCTCGACGGGTGACGCGATGCGAGGATCGCGAGGTCGGCGGTGATCGACGACGCAGCGTTCCAGGTGGGATTCTACGGTCGAAGGAGACGGGACATGGCGGAGAATCAGCAGCGGGTCGCGATCGTGACGGGCGCGGCGCGCGGGATCGGGGCGGCCACGGCCCTCCGGCTCGCGCAGGACGGTCTCGCCGTCGCCGTGATCGACCTGGAGGAGTCCGCCGCCAAGGGCACCGCGGACGCGATCGCCGCCGCGGGCGGCTCGGCCATCGCGGTGGGCGCCGACGTGTCCGACGCCGCCGCCGTCGAGGCCGCCGTGGCCCGGGTCGCCGAGGAGCTCGGCGCGCCGACGGTGCTGATCAACAACGCCGGCATCACGCGGGACAACCTGCTGTTCAAGATGACCGAGACGGACTGGGACTCCGTGATGAGCGTGCACCTCAAGGGCTCGTTCCTGATGGCCAAGGCCGTGCAGAAGCACATGGTGGACGCCAAGTTCGGCCGGATCGTGAACCTGTCGTCGACCTCGGCGCTGGGCAACCGCGGGCAGGCCAACTACTCCACCGCGAAGGCCGGTCTGCAGGGCTTCACCAAGACCCTCGCGATCGAGCTCGGCAAGTTCGGCGTGACCGCCAACTGCGTCGCGCCCGGCTTCATCGCCAGCGAGATGACCAAGGCCACCGCCGAGCGCCTGGGGGTGGACTGGGAGGAGTTCAAGACCGCCCGCGCCGCCGAGATCCCGGTGCAGCGTGCGGGCCAGGTCGAGGACGTCGCCAACACGGTGTCGTTCTTCGTCGACGAGCGGTCGAGCTTCGTGTCCGGCCAGGTCGTCTACGTTGCCGGCGGTCCGAGGGACTGAGCGCGGCACCGGCGCTCCCGCCGCGGCGGGAGCGCCGGCCCGTGGGTCGATCGGTGGGGGGTCGGCCTGCTCAGGAGCTCGCCGGGGCGATGCCGATCGCGTAGGGGGCCAGCGGCTCCTCGCCGTCGACCGGCACCTCCTGGTCGCTCATGTTGACCACGATCGCGCCGCCGTCCGGCGCCCGGAAGGCGATCAGCGGCTGGGTCTGCGAGGTGCCCAGCTCCATCCCGCCCGCGGCGAGCCGGGGGACCAGCCACTCCCAGGCCGCGGTCAGCGGGGTGGGCTGCCCGCCGTCGGCGACGGTCGCGTCCGTCCAGAGGGCGGCGTACTCCAGCTCGTAGCCCTGCGGGCCCCACAGCAGGGCGCCGGCGGTCCCTGAGCGGGCGAAGGCGTCCACCGCCGACAGCGCCGCGGCCGCACTGGCCTGGCTGGTGGCCGAGGCCTCCTGGCCCTGCGGGACGTCCGGGTAGAACTCGGCCCACCAGATCGGCAGGTCGGACTTCGACTGCAGCCACCGGTTCACGTCGACGAACTTGCGGGCGGCGTCGTCCAGCCTGCCGGAGATCGTGCCCTCCCGGACCGCCGTGCCGCCGTCGACGACGAGGAAGTCCGCGCCCCGGTTGGTGCGGAACCAGTAGTCGAGCGCGTCGAGCACCCGCTGGTCGAGGTTGCCCCACGGGCCTGCGAGCTCGTCGGAGGCGTTGGTGTCGTCGGGGGTGAGGCTGATCATCACCGGGTACGGGCCGCCGACCAGCACGTCCGGGCGGACGGACTTCACCGCGGCGTAGACCCGGTTGTAGAGGTCGGTGTAGCCCTCGTAGTCCCAGCGGTTCCACTCCGGGTGGAAGAAGCCCTTGAGCTCGTTCCACACCTGCACCCGCTCGATCTGCGGGTAGCGCTGCACGGTCTGTGCGACGAGGTCGGCGTAGGCCTGGAACGACGCCGGGTCCGGTGCCTTCTCCAGCGTCGACCAGTCGGTTCCGCCCGCCTCGCCGCCCTTCATCCAGTCCGGGGCACAGCAGGCGGTGAGCATGGTCTTCGACCCGGTGTCCTCGACCAGCTTCATCCGCTTGTCCAGGCTGGACCAGTCGTAGTCGCCGGGGGACGGCTCGGGGTTGAGCGTGCCGAAGCCCATCAGGTGCACGTTCTGCCAGGTCGCGCTCTTGGCGAGGATCGACTGGCCGCGGGCGTTGGACTCGGCGGGGTCGTGGTCGTCGAGCGTGCTCTGGGTGTGGGTGACGCCCAGCTCGAGCGGGGCGGGCTGGGGCTGCCAGTCCCAGCCCTCGGACAGGTCGATGCCCGCCGCGCTGCGGTCCGGGCCCGCGCCGGTGGCGGGCGTCGACGAGCACCCCGCCAGCAGGACCAGGCCCGCGGCGGCGGCGGCGAACAGGGGAACGAGACGGTGCTGCACGGGGGTGAGCCTGTCAGCGGCCGGCTGTGGTCGTGCTGAGAACCCCCTTCAGCGGGACCGGCGCAGCGTGTCCGTCCCGGATCTCGTAGACCCGGTCCATCCGGTCCAGCAGCGCGTGGTCGTGGGTGACCAGCAGGGTGGACCGTCCGGCGGCGGCGGTGAGCAGGTCGTCGAGGACGGCGTCGCGGGTGGCCGGGTCGAGGTGGGCGGTCGGCTCGTCGAGGACCAGCAGGGCGGGATCGGTGAGCAGCGCGCGGGCCAGCGCGAGCCGCTGCCGCATGCCCCCGGAGAGCCGGTGGCCGTGGGTGCCGACGAACTCGTCGAGCCCCAGGTCGAGCCGCACCCGGTCGAGGACCCCCCGCAGCTCGGCGTCGGTGGCCTCGGGCCGGGCGAGGCGCAGGTTCTCCCGGACGGTGCTGTCGAACACGTGCGGGTCCTGGGGTACCCCGCTCACGGCGTGTCGGACGGCCTCCGGGGACCGCCGCAGCAGGTCGACGTCGCCGAGCCGGACCTCGCCGGTGGCCTCCTGGAACCGGAACAACACCGCGGCGAGCGTGCTCTTGCCCGCCCCACTCGGTCCGACGACGGCGACGTGCGCCCCCGCCGGCACCTCCAGTTCCAGCCCGTGCAGCACCTCGGTCTCGCCTGCGCTGTCGGCATAGCCCGCGCGCAGACCGCGGATCCGCAGGTCGGCGGGGAGGGACGGCACCGGTGTCGGGTCCGCGGGCCGGATGGCGGGCGGGGCGTCGAGGACGGCGAAGAGCCGGTCGCCGCTCTCCCGGACCGCACCCAGCCGGGCGGCCGCGGCGGGCAGCGGCGCGACGATCTCGAACGCCGCCAGCGCGGTCAACACGAGCACGGCGAGCGGGATCGGGCCCAGCCTGCCGTCCGACACCGCGGCGACGCCGAGCAGCAGCGAGCCCCACAGCGTGAGTCCGGCGATCAAGGCACTCGCGCCCGCGCCGAGCCCGAGCAGCCCGGCGTCCCGGCGGGCCGCGGTGGTCAGCGCGGCGTCCGCGGCCGCGACGCGGTCGCGGGCCCGGTCCATCGCGCCGTAGGCGATCAGGTCGGGGGCGCCGTGGAGGGTGTCGACGAGGGTCGTGGCCAGCTCGGTACGGGCCGCCGCGGCCCGCTCCGCCGGTCCCCGCCCGGCGCGGGCGGCGAGCAGCGGCACCGCGAGCCCGGCGAGGAGCAGCCCGCCGAGCAGGAGCAGGCCGCCCTCGGTGAGCAGGGCGGTCGACAGCGCGACGACCCCGCCGCCGACGAGCAGGGCCGACAGCGGGGGAGTGAGTCCGCGGACGAGGAGGTCCTGGGTGGCGTCGGTGTCGCTGACCAGCCTGCTGACCAGGTCCCCGCTGCGGAAGCGGCGCACCGACCCGAGAGTCGACTCGGTGGCGGCGAGGCGGGCGTAGACGCGGTCGCGGGCGTCGGCGAGGGTGCGCAGCGCGGCGTCGTGGGTGACCAGGCGTTCGAGGTAGCGCGCCACCCCGCGCGTGACGCCGAGGGCGCGGGTCAGCACGACCGCGACGCTCAGCGCGGTGACGGCGGGTTGGGTCGCGGCGGTCGCGATCAGCCAGGCGGCCAGGGCCAGCAGCCCGACCCCCGAGGCGGTGGCGAGCGCACCCCACACCACCCCGACCGAGAACCGCGCCCCCCGAGGCCGCGCCAACCCCACCATCCTGCTGAGCGAACGGCACTTTCGCTCACTAGGTTTGAGCGGAAGTGCCGTTCGCTCAGCAGGGGAGTGGGGGGTCATCGGGCGTGCTCCAGGTGCTTGGGTGCACGTTTCGTGCTGTCAGGGTTGTCTGCGGGGCTCAGCTGGACGTGGTGGGCGGCGGTCGTCCAGGCCGGGTCGTGGGTCACGATCACCGCCGTGCGGCCCTCGACGAGGCGGGCCACCGCACGTCGGACGGCGGTGGCGTTGTCCGGGTCGAGGTGGGCCGTGGGCTCGTCGAGCAGGACGATGGGGGCGTCCCGCAGGAACGCCCGCGCCAGAGCCACCCGCTGGCGCTGCCCGCTCGACAACCGCGTGCCGCGCTCCCCGAGGAGGGTCGCGAACCCCTCGGGGAGCGCGGCGACGACCTCGTCCAGCTCGGCCAGCGAGGCCGCCCGGCGGACCTGGTCCAGGGACGCCTCGGGCGCGCCGAGGCGGATGTTGTCGGCCAGGCTGTCGGCGAAGAGGTGCGGGTCCTGGGGGACCCAGGCGATCTCCCGGCGCCAGGCCGCGGGATCCACCTCGGCGAGGTCCACGTCGTCGACGGTGATCCGGCCCTCGGTCGGCTCGGTGAACCGCAGCAGCAGCCCGAGCAGCGTCGACTTGCCCGCGCCGCTCGGTCCGGTGACCACGGTGGTGCGGCCCGCGGGCAGCCGGAGGTCGAGGCCCTCGAGCGCCGTGCGGTCGGCGTACCGCACGGTCACGTCCCGGAACACGACGTCCCCGCGCGGGGCCGGTCGATCGCCGCGAGGAGCGCCGGTGGTCGAGTCCAGCACCGCGAACACCTTCTCGGCGGCCGCGATCCCCTCCATCGACGCGTGGAACCGGGCACCCACCTCGCGCAGCGGGAGGTAGGCCTCCGGCGCGAGGATCAGCACGAACAGCGCGGTCGCGAGGTCGAGCTGCCCGTAGAGCAGCCGGAACCCGACCTCGACGGCCACCAGCGCGACGGCGAGCGTCGCCAGCACCTCCAGCACGAACGCGGACAGGAACGCCACCTTCAGCGTGCCCATCGTGGCCTCGCGGTGCTGCTCGGTCACCCGGCGCACCAGCGCCGCCTCGACCTTGGCACGGCGGAACAGCGCGAGCGTCGGCAGCCCCTCGACGACGTCGAGGAAGTGGCCGCCCAGCTTCTCCAGCAGCGCCCACTGCTTCGCGGTGCGGGCCTGCGTGTGCATCCCGACCAGCGCCATGAACAGCGGGATCAGCGGCAGGGTCACCGCGATGACGATCGCCGAGATCCAGTCCGCGCCCGCCACCACGACCAGCACCGCGACCGGCACGAGCACGGCGAGGACGAGCTGGGGGAGGTAGCGGGCGAAGTAGTCGTCGAGGGCGTCGAGGCCGCGGGTGGCCAGGGTGACCAGCGCCCCGGCGTCGCGCGGCGCGCCGGTGGTGACATGCTCCACCAGCTGCGTCCGCAGCTGCGACTTGGCCTTCGCGGCACTGCGCAGCGCGGCGGCCTCGGACCCGTAGGCCAGCCCGGCCCTGGCGACCGCCACCGCGGCGACGGCGGCGATCAGCAGGCCGAGCCGGTCCGGGCCGGAGCCGACCGAGGCGACCACCCGGGACACCAGCCACGCCTGCAGCAGGATCAGCCCGGTCAGGGCCGCCCCGCACACCACGGCGACGAGCAGGTGCGTCCGGACGGCGCTCGCCGTCCGCAGCAGGCGCGGATCGAGGGGCTTCATGACTAGTAGGCCGCCGGGATCTGGTCGCGGCTGACGCGCTTGCGGAACACCCAGTAGCTCCAGGCCTGGTAGCCGATCACCAGGGGCAGGAACACCGCGGTCACCCAGCTGATCACCGTGAGCGTGTACGGCGCCGAGGCCGCGTTCTCGATCGTCAGCGAGAAGGCCGGGTCGGTGCGCGACGGCAGGACGTCCGGGAACAGCGACCCGAACACCAGGATCGCCAGCGTGCCCACCGAGACCGCGGTCGCGGTGAACGCCCAGCCCTCGCGGCCGCGGTGGACCAGGCCCGCGCCGACGGCGAGCGCCGCGACCGAGACCAGCGCCGGGACGAGGGTCCAGCCCACACCGCTGCGGGCCTGCGTCCAGCCCACGAACCCGACCAGCAGCGGAAGCACCGCGAGCGCCGACCAGGCGGCGAACGAGCGCGCCCGCAGGCGCACCGGGCCGTCGGTCTTGAGCGCGAGGAAGACCGCGCCGTGCAGCAGGAACAGGCTCAGCGTGAGCAGGCCGCCGAGCACCGCGTACCCGGTGAACAGCCCGAAGGCGGTCGTGGTGACGACGTGGTCGGCACCCATCTCGAGCCCGCGGACCAGGTTGGCGAACAGCAGGCCCCACAGGAACGCGGGGAGTGTGCTGCCGGCGACGATCACGACGTCCCACCGCCGCCGCCAGACGTCCGAGTCCACCTTGCCGCGGTACTCGAAGGCCACCCCGCGCCCGATCAGGGCGAGCAGGATCAGCAGCATCGGCAGGTAGAACCCGCTGAGCATCGAGGCGTACCAGGCCGGGAACGCCGCGAACGTGGCGCCGACCGCGGTGATCAGCCAGACCTCGTTGCCGTCCCAGACGGGCCCGATCGAGTTGATCATCACGCGGCGGTCGGTGTCGTCCCTGGCGAGGACGGGCAGCAGGGCGCCGACGCCGAAGTCGAACCCCTCCAGCACGAGGTAGCCGGTCCACAGGACCGCGATCGCGACGAACCAGACGACGGGGAGATCCATGATCGTTGCTCCGTAGATGGTCGGACCCTGACCAGCAGGTCCTCCGTCAGTACACGAACGCGGGGACGCGGTCGTCGGTCTTCTCGGGCTCGGGTTCGTCCTCCGCGGGGTACGGCATGACCGCGGCGGTCCCGGCCTTCACGTACCGGAACAGCAGGCCGAGCTCGATCACCGCCAGCACGGCGTAGAGCAGCGTGAACGCGCTCAGCGAGATCGCGACCTCGGTCAGGCTGACCCCCGGGCTGACGCTGTTCGCGGTGAGCAGCTCACCCACGACCGTCCAGGGCTGGCGGCCCATCTCGGTCAGGATCCAGCCGAAGATGTTCGCCAGCAGGGCGGCGGGCAGGGCCGCGACGACGAGCCGGTACTGCCAGTCCCACCGGAACAGCCGCCCGCGCCGGGTGAGCCACAGTCCGACGAGCGAGATCGCCACCCCGGCCAGGCCGAGGCCCATCATCATCCGGAACGCCCAGTACAGGAGCCCGACGTTCGGGATGTAGGTCCCGGGGCCGAAGACCTGCTCGTAGCGGGCCTGGATGTCGTTGATGCCCTGGACGTCGCCCTCGAAGTCCCCGGTGGCGAGGAACGCGAGCACCCCGGGGATCTGGATGTTGACGTGGTTGCGGCCGTCCTGGATGTCGCCGACGGCGAAGATCGAGAACCCGGCGGCGTGCTCGTCGTCCCACAGGGCCTCGGCGCTCGCCAGCTTCATCGGCTCGTACCGCGCCATGAGCTTGGCCTGGTGGTCGCCTGAGACCGCGACCACGACCCCGGCGATCGCGGTGACCACGAACCCTGCGCGCATGCTCTTGCGGAACAGCTCGTGCTCACGGGGCTCGACGTTCTTGAGCAGCTTGTACGCGCTGACCGCGGCCACGAACAGGCCCGCCGCGATGAACGCCGCCGACACGACGTGCAGGTAGGTCGACCACGCCTGGTCGTTGCTCAGCACCGCCCAGATGCTGGTCAGCCGGGCTTGGCCGGTCACCGGGTCGATCTCGAAGCCGACCGGGTGCCGCATCCAGGCGTTGGCGGCGAGGATGAAGTAGGCGCTGAGGTTCGTGCCGATCGCGGCGGCCCAGATGCAGGCCAGGTGCACGCGGCGGGGGAGCTTGTCCCAGCCGAAGATCCACAGCCCGATGAAGGTCGACTCGAGGAAGAACGCGAGCAGCGCCTCCATGGCCAGCGGGGCACCGAAGACGTCGCCGACGAAGGTCGAGTAGTCGCTCCAGTTCATCCCGAACTGGAACTCCTGCACGATCCCGGTGACCACGCCCATGGCGAAGTTGATCAGGAAGAGCTTGCCGAAGAACTTCGTGGCGCGCAGGTACTCGGTGCGGCCGGTGCGGTGCCACGCGGTCTGCAGGGAGGCGACCACCACCGACAACCCGATCGTCAACGGGACGAACAGGAAGTGGTAGATCGTCGTGATGCCGAACTGCCAGCGGGCCAGGTCCAGTGCCATGGCGGGCTCCTCCCGAACTTCTACGACTTGTAGAGGTTCCGGACTCAGTTCTACACCTCGTAGAACATGAGCGGAGTGTGATCCCCACCCCGCGGGTGTCAGACGGTCACGGTCGCGTACCGCTCGCCCGCGGTGTTCTCGACGACGACGGACTGGACCTGGTCCGGCGCAATGCCGGCGGCCCCGTCGAGGTGGACGCCGCCCGCCTCGCCCTGCGGCGGGACGACCCAGCCGCCCGCGATCTCCTCGGTCCCGTCCTTCGCGACGACCACGAGCCTGCAGTGCTCCCCGGCCGGCACGCCCTTCACGTTCGCGGCGAGCCGGACCCAGCCGTTCGCCGGGGTCACCGTGATCGCCGCGGTCACCGCGCCCTGGGTGGACTCGAAGGTCTGGCCGGACGCCGTGACCGACGCCGCGGGCGCCTCGGGCGCGAGCGCCTGACCGGCCACGATGCCGCCGCCGAGCAGCGCGGCACCGACGACCGCGGCGGCGATCCCGCGGGTGAGGAGCCTGCGGCGACGCTCGCGCGCCCGTTCCTCGCGGATCTCCCGCAGGGCCCGGTGCAGCACCAGGTCGCTGTCGGGTGGGCCCTCCAGGAGGGCCTCGTCGGGGAGCTCGTCCAGGGTCCGCGTCATCGCGCGCAGGTCCTCCCACTCGGCGCGGCACTGCGCGCAGGTGTCCAGGTGGCGTTCGACCGCGGTCTGCTCGTCGGGGGTGAGCAGACCGAGCACATGGGCGGAGAGCTCTCCACCGTCGACGGTTCCACAGGTGGTCACGAAGGCACCCCCTCTGGTTCGTTCATGGCCGGGCCGAGCGCGCTGCGCAGGGCGCGCAGCGCGTAGTACGAGCGGGACTTCACGGTCCCCGGCGGGACGCCGAGCACCTCCGCCGCCTCCGGGAGCGTCCGGCCGCGGAAGTAGACCTCCGCGAGGACGTCCCGGTGGTCGGGGGAGAGCCGTTCCAGCGCGGGGAGCACGGTGAGCGCGTCCACCACGCTGTCGGCGTGGTCGCGGGTCGCCGCCGGGGGAGCGGCGTCCTCCTCCACCTCGGCGGGCCGGGCCCGCTGCGCCCGGACCCGGTCGGTGACCAGGTTGCGGGCGACGGTGAGCAGCCAGCTCCGGACGGAGCCGCGGCCGTTGGTCAGCACGTCCGAGTGCTGCCAGGCCCGCACGAGGACCTCCTGCACGACGTCCTCGGCGGCCGCCCGGTCCCCGAGCAGCCGGGTGGTGAACGCCAGCAGCGCCCGCCCGTGCTCGGCGTAGACGGCCCGGATCAGGGCCTCGTCGGGATCCCGCGGGCCCTTCCCCTCACGGGTGCGCCCGCGCGCACGATGACCTGACGACCCGACCATGCACGCTCCCGGTTGGCCTGTGCCCGCTGTGTGCGCCTCGATGACCGCTGCCGGCGCGGGGGTCCCGCGGCGGAGCGGCGTGAGGGTAGCGAAGTCCACGTCGGCGACACGGACGGCGGCGCAGGACGGTTCAGTCCGATGTTTCTCCGGATTCCGGTGAACCGTCCGGGCCCGCGCTCCGTGTACCCAGGTGAATCGCTCCCCGCGAAGAACAGGACCTCTCATGAAGCTGGGCCCTCGCAAGGCAGGTGGCCCCCTGCTCACGCTGCTCGCCGTGCTGGCGGTCGGCGTCGCCGTCCTCGCCGTGAACACGGTGCTGGCGGCGCCCGCCGAGCCGACCGTCACCCCGGCGGCGCAGTCGGTGCAGTCGGCACAGTCGGCGCCCGCCGACCCGTACGCCGTCTCCGACGGCTATGGCGCGACTCCCGAGGCCGCGCCCCAGGCGGCGGCCCCCGAAGCCGCCCCCGAGAGCGCACCCGAGGCCGCGCCCGCCGTCCCCGCGGTCTCCGGCACGTTCGCAGGCCGCTCGGCGGGCAACGAGGTGACCCTCGCGGTGGGGATGGAGGGCGACCGGGTCGTCGCCTACGTGTGCGACGGCAAGACGATCGAGTCCTGGTTCGAGGGCACCTACAACGACGGCGAGCTGCAGCTCAGCGGTGTCGACGGCGACCTCACCGCGGACGCGACCGAGGGCGCGGTGCTCGGCACCGTGTCCGTCGGCGAGAAGAGCTGGCCCTTCTCGGCCCAGCTCGAGGAGTCGACGGGCCCCGCCACCGACCGCGCCACCCTGTCCGAGCTCGGCTCCGCCTGACTCCCCGAAGAAGGACACCCGAGATGACCGCCTCCCCGTACCGGGTCGACGCCCCCGTCGAGCCCGACCCCTACGACCCGCCGACCCATCCGGCCTTGCACCCCGTCACCGACCCGGCGGCCCACGACCCCGCCACGTACGGCCGGCCGGGTCACGAGCACCCGGAGTACCGGCACGGTAAGCCGCTGGGCTACGACCCGCAGGGCTACGACCCGCAGGGCTTCGATCCCTCGGCGTACGCCCCCACCGTCGGGCAGCAGGCCCCGTACGACCCGGCCTACGACCCCGGCGCCTACGCCGACCGGGCGGCCGAGCCGCACACCGAGGTCATCCCGGTGATCCCCGCCCAGCCGGGTGCGCCGGACCTCGACCCCGCCGCCGATCCCCGGGTCGCCGCGGCGTGGGCGGCCCAGAAAGCACAGGGATCACAGGGAGCACAGGGAGCAGCCCCGAGGACCGAGGACAGCCTCTGGGAGCACAGCCCCACCGACCGCAGCGGCTGGGACCAGGGCGAATGGGACCGCCCCGACTACGACGACGAGCAGGACGTCGGCGAGGACATCGGCCAGGACTTCGGACAGGACGGAGCCCACCCGGCCGAGCCCGCGGGCCGTCCCCGCCGGATCGCCGCCCTGCTGGTCCCCGCGGCCGTCGGGATCGCGGTGTCGGTGGGCCTGGGCGCCTACGCCCGGCTGCACGAGGGCACCGGCACCGCGCTCAACCTGGCGGGCTTCTCGTCCGGCCTCGCCGCGAAGAGCTGGCTCACCGCGGCCGCGTTCGTCCTGGTCCTGGTCCAGCTGTGGACCTCCATGCGGATGTACGGGCGGCTCGCCAGGTCTCGCCCCGCAGGCCCGCGGACGGCGACCCTGCACCGCTGGTCCGGCCGGGTCGCGGTGCTGCTCACCATCCCCGTGGCCGTGCACTGCCTCTACGCCCTCGGCTACGCGGACTCCACGCCACGGGTCCTGCTGCACTCCCTGGCGGGCTGCTTCTTCTACGGTGCGTTCGCCACCAAGATGCTGGTCCTGCCCAAGCGCGACGCCCCCCGCTGGGCGCTGCCGGTGCTCGGCGGACTGGTCTTCCTGCTGCTCACCGGCCTGTTCCTGACGTCCTCGGTGTGGTTCTTCAGCACCAAGGGCCTGACCTTCTGATCGGGAGTCCCACCACCATGAGCTCCACCCCGACGTCCTCCCCGATGTCCCAGCTGAACCGCCGCGCGATGCTCGCGGGCACCTGCGCCGCGGGCTGCGCGGCCCTGGCCGGCTGCGCCACGTACTCCGCGGCGCCCGCGCCCCAACCGGCTGCCCCCGCCCCCCAGCAGGCCCCGGCACCCGGTGGAACCGCCGCACCCGCCGTACCCCCCGCGGCGCAGCTGACCACCACGGCCGACGTCCCCGTCGGTGGCGGGCTGATCCTCACCGCGCAACAGATCGTCGTCACGCAGCCGACGGCGGGGGAGTTCAAGGCCTTCTCGACCACCTGCACCCACCAGGGCTGCGAGGTCAACGAGGTCACCGACGGCCAGATCGTCTGCCCGTGCCACGGCAGCTACTTCGCCGTCGCCGACGGCAGTGTGACCGACGGCCCAGCGAAGTCCGCGCTGCCCGAACGCGCCATCGCGGTGTCCGGGAACGCCATCACCCTGGCCTGAGCTGCACGAACAGCCGCCGTGGGTGGGCGTCCGCCACAACCGGCCCGTTCGGGCGTGGGGCCCAGATCACGACGGTCGCACCTGATGTGTTCCCGCGGGTGCTCACTAGACTCCCCAGCACCCCGGGTAGCGACGACGCACCACGGCGTGTGCGCTCGCCGGGGTCGGTGAGGAGTAGCGCATGACCCCGCAGGACGCACCGACCGACCAGGTCGACGAGCAGGAGCTCGAGGACGCCGCCCCGGAGCCCCCGGAGCATCTCGTCCTCGCGGCGGCCTTCGCCGAGGTGAGCCGGGACGAGTGGGCCGCCGCGGTCGACGGGGTGCTGCGCAAGTCCGGTCGGATCGGCGACGACGCGCCCCTCGGGGCCGGTGTCGACAAGCTCTCCTGGACCACGGCCGACGGCATCCGCGTGCAGCCGCTGTACAGCGCCGCGGACGTCGAGGGGATCCCGGAGGCCGGGGTTCCCGGCTCGCTGCCGTACACCCGCGGCACGGCGGACCGGGAACGCTGGGACGTCCGCCAGCACCACGTCGCCCGCAGCGGCTCCGCGGCGCGCACGGCGATCCTGGCGGACCTGGAGAACGGCGTCGCCTCGATCTGGCTGGCCGTCGGCGCGGGCGGGGTGCCCGTCACCGAGCTGCCCGCGGTGCTGGACGAGGTCCTCCTCGACCTGGCGCCCGTCGTGCTCGACGCCGGCGTCGAGGCGACCGAGGCCGCCGAGGCGTTCCTCGCCCTCGCCGAGGCCCGGGGCGTCGCGAAGGACGCCCTGCTGGGCACGCTGGGACTGGATCCCATCGGCCTGCGCGCCCGCGCGGGCGAGGGCCCCGAGGTCGCCACCGTGGTCCCGCTCGCGGCCCGGGTCGCGCGGGAGTACCCGCTGGTCAAGGCCGTCGTCGTGGACGGCACGCCGGTGCAGGAGGCGGGCGGTTCGGAGGCGCAGGAGCTCGGCTTCTCGCTCGCCGCGGGCGTCGCGTACCTGCGGGTGCTCACCGAGGCGGGGCTGTCCGTCGAGCAGGCCGCGGGCCTGCTGGAGTTCCGCTACGCCGCCACCGCCGAGCAGTTCCCCACCATCGCGAAGCTGCGCGCCGCGCGCCGGCTCTGGGGCCGCGTGCTGGAGGCCTCCGGGGCGAGCGGGCCGGGCCAGGCCCAGCACGCCGTCGTCTCGCCGACGCTGTTCACCCGGCGGGATCCGTGGGTGAACATGCTGCGCGGCACCGTGGCCGGGTTCGCCGCGGGCGTCGGCGGCGCGGACGCGGTCACCGTGCCGCCCTTCGACATCGCGATCGGCGAGCCCGAGAGCTTCTCCCGGCGCGTCGCGCGCAACACCCAGTCGCTGTTGATCGAGGAGTCGCACCTGTCCCGGGTGCTCGACCCGGCGGGCGGCTCCTGGTACGTCGAGCACCTCACGGACGACCTCGCGCAGGCGGGCTGGGCCTTCTTCCAGGAGGTCGAGGCCGCGGGCGGCGCCGTCGCGGCGCTGGACTCCGGCTTCGTCGCCTCCGCCGTGGCCGCGGTCCGGGAGCGGCGGGAGAAGGGGACCGCCACCCGGCGCACCCCGCTGACCGGCGTCTCCGAGTTCCCGAACCTGGACGAGAAGCCCGTCGAGCGGACCCCGCTGCCCGAGCCCGTCGCGCGCGGGGGACTGCCGCTCCACCGGCCCGCCGCGGCGTTCGAGGAGTACCGCGACCGGTCGGACGCGCTGCTGGCCGAGGGCTCCCGGCCCACGGTCTTCCTGGCCACCCTCGGCCCGCTCGCGGCCTACACCGCCCGGGCGGGCTTCGCCCGGAACCTGTTGCAGGCCGGGGGGATCGCCGCGGACGAGGCGGGGCCGACCGAGTCCACCGAGGACGTCGTGAAGGCCTGGACCGGCAGCCCGGT